>ORJL010169981.1_pt1 | contig 85060 bp, 75 predicted proteins | sample 1779941 | NCBI WGS metagenome assembly ORJL01 (sample SAMEA104232317, study PRJEB22302) | groundwater metagenome | biome: forest; feature: aquifer; material: groundwater | place: USA | collected 2011-08-07 | depth 5.8 m | reverse complement strand
GACACCGGCAAGACGGGGAATGGCCGTCCCGGGAGACCCCGTGGGAGGTTGCGAGACCCTCTCGCCTGACCGCCTCAGCCCAAAACAGGCCCAAGGTCCAGCCGCGAGGCTTCACCCGACGATTGTCCACGGATTAAGGGCGAACGCGTGTTAGCTCCGGGTTCCACCCGCCGGTGCTCTTTGAGTAAGCCATCGAACATGCTCTCAACGGAAGCACGTGACGTCGCTTTGAGCGTGCCCTCCCACTCGGCGTCGGTCAGGGAGCGCACGAACGTGATTGAATTGACCTCCAAGGCCATATCCTCAATATGCGGTGGGCGGACCGGAATCGAGCGTGCGCGCAATTTGATCTGGGCTCTGGGGCGGACCGCCAGCTTGCCGCTGACGTAGAGATGTCTCAATCGTACCCCAGTCGGCAGCACGGGACGAATGCACCTGTTGCTCGGGTCTATCCCAGCAATGCAGACCATGTCGGGAGCTTTCATGTAGGTGAGGTCCGTGATGACAATCTCCCGCTCTCCCGAGGGCTCTAGGCGTGTGGGGAGATATCGGGCATAGAAGTCACGGAATGCTCTGGCCCAAAGCCGCGGCGTACGTTCGTACACGGTGTTCAGAGGTGCCTTATCGCGGCGCCGGGCAGGGCTGAGTTGGCCAGGTACTCCGCTGCTAGACGCCGGTGGCACTTGTCAGGTTTGGCCTCACTACAGAGCAGCACGGCGCCCTGGCTGAACAAAGCCAAATCTAGGTGTCTCTCCACTTCGCGTTCCTTGATAAGACGTAGGTATCCCGCCTCGAACTCGGGCCAGTCCTTGTTCTTGCGGTAACCCTTGAGCAACGCGTCGTCCGGTGCCAGTAGGGGCACCTCGGTGTAGGCCATGCCCAAGATCGCGTCTAGGAAGTAATGCAGGTCCTCTCGCTTTGTGAACCCGGCCAACTGCGATGTGTTGTGCAGACGAATGTCGAGTAGCTGCTTTGCCCCGCTCCGGCGCAAGGCTCCGAAAAATTCCTTGGCCGACTTCTTCGTAAAGCCGATGGTGTATATCGTCACCAGCCCTCACCTACATTGGAAGCGCGAGCTGGCTAGGTGCTACCCCAGCCTTCTCTTTCCAGAGGTCATCGTCAGTTTGAATCTGGCCGCTGCCGCGAACATGTAGAATGCGAACACCTGCCCGTCGGAGCGCCTCAGCAACAAGCAAGTTCCGATGGCAGGTCGCGGGGTTCTCTTCCGCGCACATGATGCAGACGCGGTATTGCTTCAGGGTCTCCAAGAGGTCAAGTAGCCCTTGCTTGAAGTACTGCTTGCCTTGGATCGCTTCGTAGTCAGGTTTGCCTGTCAGAGCGTCATAGCAGTCCTGGTCGTTGGGTTTGCCGCCTAGCGTGTCACCCAGGAACATGTAGCGAATGCCTACCGAACTGACCAACCGCTCCAGGTCGGGGCGGTTCACGTGCGACACCCATTGGCTGCCAGGGTTGCTGCGCACATCTACGAGGACCTCTACGCCAGCTTGCACTAGCAAGCGAAGAAGTGTTTCGGGGTCGTGGTTGCTGTGCCCGATGGTATAGACCACACCGTTCATGCGGGCCTCCTCCAGGCTCGACCTACGGCTATTCTACCACCATCGGTAGCACTTGCCTGGTGCGCACGTCCAAGAGGCCGTCGCGGACCAGCCGGAAGTAGGGCATGCCGGTACAGGGCAAGGTCTGGAGGGCCAGGTACGGCTGCTCCCTGGTGCACCCACGCTCGTGGAGTGCGTCGGCTATCTCCCTATGTCGCTTGGCAGTCTCAGGGACCGAAAGCTGCGCCCAGAAGCCACCCACGGGGAGAGGCAACTCGCCCACGAGCTCGCCCTGGTCGTAGAAGACGTACCCGCCCTGGGTTTCCCGTATGCGGTTGATGGCGCGGGCCATGTCCTCTTCGCTTGCCCCTACGCAGACTATGGCCATGCGGGGCATCCAGCAGTAGGACTGGGCCACTGCCCCGGACTTGAGGCCAAAACCCTTTACAAAGCCCACCATTGGGGCGCCGGCACCTGCATGCCTGGGCACGAACGCCAGCTTCAGGATGTCTCGCTCGGGGTCGGCGTGCACGGTCCCGCCGCTGACGGGCAGTACCTCTTGGGCCTCGCGGGTTATGATGTCCGATACCATGTGGACCACACGCACCTTGACCTGCCCGTTGGCCGCCTCGGCGTTCACCGCAAAGTCGGCAGGGCGCAGCTTACGGGGCAGATGTATGGAGCGCATGAGGGGGGGGGGATAGGTGGGACGCTGGACCGGGACGACCGCCCGTCCGTTCCGGGCCACTGTCTTGCCCTGGCTGATGACCAGCTCTGGCCGGATAGTGTGGAGGTCGGGCAGGACCAGGATGTCGGCCTGCTTGCTGGGGGCGATGCCGCCGACCAGGTGGTCAATCCGGAAATGCTCGGCCACGTTCAGGCTGGCCATCTGAATGGCCGCCACCGGCGTGCAGCCTAGGTTGATGGCCTTCTGCACCAGGTACTCCATGTGGCCGTAGGCCACCGCGTCGTCGGGCCGAATGCTATCAGTGGATAGCGTCAGGCGCCGGGTATCAATGCCCTGCTTGAACAGAGGGGACAGGACCTCCAGGTCGCGCCGGATGGAGCCCTCGCGCAGCATGACGTGGATGCCCAAGCGCAAGCGTTCCATCACTTCCTGGGGAGTGATCGGCTCGTGGCAAGACGAGACACCCGAAGCGATATAGGCGACCAGTTTGTTGCTCTTGGCTGCCGAGGAGTGTCCTTCCAGGGTCTTGCCCAGACGGCGGGCGTGCGCCAGTACCTCGAGCTGGTCTTCCCCAGCCTCCAGCAAGCCAGGCCACATGATCTCGCCTATGCCCAGGATCTCGGGCCTGTCCAGCAGGCGCATGATCTCCTTGTAGGTTATAGCCACAGTCTCAGCGCCCGGGTCCAGCACCGGAGACGGGGAGGTGATGAAGAACTTGATGGGCTGGCCTTTGATGGCGTCCAGCAGGGCCAGCACGCCCTTGTACCCCAGCAGGTTGTTCATCTCCAGTGCTTCGGCCACGATGGTGGTGGTCCCACCGGCCACAGCGGCCACCGCGTACTCCTCCAGGGCGATGTTGTCCAGGTGGAAATGGCCCTCGATGAAGCCCGGACACAGGTACTTGCCTCGAACGTCTATGACCTGGGTGCTGTCACCGATGGTGTGGCTGGCATCTTGGCCCACGAAGGCGATGTGCTGGCCCTTGATGGCTACAGACCAGTCCTCCAGCACCTCCCCGGTGTAGACGTTGACCAGGTTCCCGTGGACCAGGACGATGTCGGCCTTTTCCTGGCCCAGGGCCACCTTTATGTGAGAAGCTATGTCAGAAGCTTGCATGTCCACTACTCCTGCATGTCTCGCTCGAAATGGCGTCGCCTAAACGAGCGGTAGGGGCGAGGCAATCCGTGTCTATCCCGTTTGCCTGGGGTATCCCGACGTGTCGGGACTTCGCCCCTACGGGCGTTGCGGGGCAAGGCGCACGTCCCAGCGCGGCGGGCTGCCCTTGAGGTTGACCTCCGCCTCCAACAGGGTGGCGCACCCAGGGCAGTAGTACTCCCGGAACACGAACTGTGTGTTGCCGCCTAGAGAGGCGAAGGCAGGCCCTGCCCGACCCAGGGAGTACTCGGCCAGCCGCACGTGGGCCTTATAGTTGTCCTGCGCCTGTCCCAGGACACGACCGCAGCGGCGGCAGAAAGTCACCAGCTTACCACCCCGCTTGCCTATGTCCAAGTGCTCGGTGAAAGGGGTAGCGGCCTTGGGCCCTTTGGTCTGGGGCGGGCTGGCAGTGCAGCGCTGGCGGCGCAGCTCAGCGCGGTGTATGGCGGTCGCTTCCAGGTCCAGCTTGCTTTGGGGGTCGCACAGGACACCATAGACCTCACGAGCCGCTTGGGGCGATACCAGGCGCGCCTCCAAATCGCGCGCCACCAGGGCGGGGTCGCGGTCCAGGGGGTCGCCGAACCCGCCACCGCCGGCGGCGCGGAAGATGACTACGTCCTCGGTGCCCAGGTTGCCCCGCGCCAGGGGCGGCAGCACCTCAGCCTGGCCCTCGATATCCTCGACGCGCCGCGGGATGTGGCCCGATGCCAATAGCTGGCGAACATTGGCCTGGCGCAGCATCACCGTCTGGTAGGCGCCGCCTGGGTAGCCCCCATAGATGCCAGCGGAGGCCGGAACGTCCACTCCCCAGCCAAAGATGCTGAAGTCCATGGGCCCCGTGGCGCGATAGGGCATGAAGGCTACTTCCTCCGAAACACCACCCCGGAACGCGCCCGCACCTCCCGAGTCGGCTCGCACCTGCTTGAACAGGTGCAGCAGGGGGTAGGCGTACTCGTAGTCCTCCACGTTCCAGATGACGCCCACCATGGAGGAAAGGCGCCCCCCACAGTCAACCCCATCCTTGTAGGTGCGCGCTCCGGTGCCCGTGCCGATAAAGCCGATGTAGGCGGAGTACCTCTCGCCCTTCTCGTTGGTGCCGAAGAAGCTCTGTCCCTGAAAGGAGCCTGACCAGGCAGCCATCGCGTGGTCGCGGTACTTGGGACTGGCGACCATCATGCGCCCCAGACACACGTTGGCGGCCGTGCGCGCGGCCCAGCCTGCGCTGACGGTGGAAGCACTGACTCCTGCGGGCCACTGGGCGTCCACCACGCTCCCGGGACGGGAGCGGATCTCAATGGCCCGCCAGAGGCCGCCGGGCGTCCAGGGCAGCTCGAAGCAGAGCAGGGGGAGCGTGGCCGCCATGACTGCACCCCGCAGACCGCTCAGGCAGCAGTTTATGCTGGCGCCGGCCTGGTCGGCGGACTCGGTGAAGTCGAAGACCAGGCGGTCGCCCTCTTTGGTGAGATTCAGCACTACTGGATAGACCTTGGCGGATACCCCATCGTGCTCGATAAAGGAAGTATGGCTCCAGGCGCCATCGGGAAGCTCGCGCAGCCTGGCCCGGAACCGCTTCTCCACATAGTCTATGAGCCCCTGCATGACGCTCTGCACCACGGGCACACCCCATTGGTCAATCAGAGAGCGCAGGCGGGTCTTGGTAATGTTGCAGGCGGCGATCTGCGCCCGGAGGTCCAGGGCCACCAGCTCGGGGAGGCGGGACCGGCGGACGAACTCCAGCTCGATGTCTTTGCGCAGGACGCCCTTGTCCACGACCTTTAGGGGGGGCATTAGCGGCGGCTCATCGAAAACGGAGCGTGCCCCCACGGCGAACCCGCCGGGGGTGGGGCCGCCCACGTCGGCATGGTGTAGCGTGGCCCCGCACCAGGCCACCAGTTCACCCCCTTGATGGATAGGGGCCACCAGGGTAACATCCGACTGGTGCAGCGCCCCGTAGAAGGGGTCGTTGGTCATGAACATGTCGTCGGAGCCGATGCCAGGGTTGTCCTGATACTCGCGCAGGAGGAACTGGACCAGGCGGTCCTGGACGGCGGCGTGGGAGGCGATGTAGATGCCCATGAGCACCATATCGCCGTCAGCGGTGATAATGCCCGTGTTGAAGTCGCCGCCGCGGGCCACGGCGGAACCAGCCACGCGCTTGATAGCGGCGCCGGCCTCATCGTTGATGGCCCACAGGCGGTGGCGCAGTATCTCGAAGGTTACCGGGTCCAGAGGATCAGGCATGGGCCGACTCCCGAAGAGTACCAATGTGCACATTCAGGTATTCGTCCACGGATGCCCTTTGGCTTGGCGGGACGACTATGGTGGTGTTCACAGCCTCGATGATGGCTGGCCCGGCGATGAGGTGACCTGGGCGGAGTTGGGCCATGTCGTAGATGGGAGTGGCCACGGCCACACTATCGGGAGGGAAGAGCGCCTGACGGGTGGCCTTGCGCGCGGGAGCGCGGTTGTCGGCCTCGGCCCGGGAGCGGACCAGCACCGGCTTGGGATTGCGGCCTACAGAGGTCAGAGAGTAGGAAACGAGCTCCACTCCCGCGCCTCGGAAGCCGGCGGCCGTGCCGTATAGCTCCTCGTAGCGCTTCTCGAAGCGGGCCACCACCTCGGCTTCGGCGGCGCGGTCCAGTGTCCCAGGTGGCAGGGGGACCTCGATGACGTCCCATTGCCCCTTGTAGCGCACCTCAGCAGTGCGCAGCAGGTCGGCAGCACGCCCGTCGAGGTCAGCGCGGGCACGGGCCTCCAGCTCACGGAGGGTGGTGTTGAGACGCGAGAGGTCCACCGGAACCTGCATGGGTGACGAGGCGGCATAGAAACGCTTCACGTCCGACGCAGCGATGCCGAAGGCGGAGAACACCGAGGCCAGGCTGGGGACAATCACATCCTTGACCTCCATCTGGGCGCCATACACGGCGGCGTACTGCGGGCCCGCCCCGCCGTAGGCGAAAAGGACGAAGTCACGGGGGTCATACCCGCGCTCCACGGTGAGCTTGCGCACCAGGTCGGCAAGCTGGGAGCAGGCGATGCGGTAGATGGCCGCAGCCGCTGGCAAGGTATCCAGACCCATGGGTACGGCAACCTTGCGGATGGCCGCTTCCGCGGCATCACGGCTCAGCGGGACCCGTCCCCCCAGGAAGTAGTCTGGGTTGACATACCCCAGGAGCAAGCAGGCGTCGGTGAGCGTTGGCTCGACGCCGCCACGCTGGTAGCAGGCCGGTCCGGGGCTGGAGCCAGCACTCTGCGGTCCCACCCGGAGCACGCCGGTATCGGGCTCGACCCAGGCGATGCTGCCACCGCCGGTGCCGATAGAGCGCACGTCCACGGCGGGCAGATTGAGGTGGTATTGGCCCACCACCGGCTCCCGGGCGTACTCCGCCTCGCCTTCCACAATGAGCCCGACGTCGAAGCTGGTGCCTCCCACGTCGGTACAGATGATGTTGCGGTAACCCAGGACGTCCCCCAGGAACTTAGAGCCGATAACACCACCCACCGGCCCAGAGGCCAGGGTCGCCGCCGCCCGCTGACCGGCCTCCTCCGCCGGGAGTACTCCCCCCAGGGACTGCATCACCAGCAACGGCCCACCTAACCCTTGCTCTCGCAAGCGGCGCGCCAGGCCCTCCACAAAGCGGGAGAGAGTCCCGCCCAGGTAACAGTTCAGGGCGACCGTGGTGCTGCGGGTGTACTCTCCGATTCTGGGAGCCAGCTCGCTGGACAGGGTTACCTGGACCTGTGGATAGCGATCGCGAATGAACTGGGCCAGGGCCCGCTCATGCGCCGGATTGAGAAATGACCACAGGAAGACGATGCCGATGGCCTCGGCCCCCTGGTCCACCAGCTCGGCCACCGCCCGTTTGGCCTCGACCATGTTGAGGGGCACAACTACTTCGCCCCGCGAGTCCATGCGCTCTGTGACGCCGCGAATGCGTGGCGCCGGGATAATGGGGTTGGGTCGGTCCAGACGCACGGCGTAGGTTATCTCCCTCTCGGACAGGCCAGCTACCTTCTGGATGGTGGCGTAGAGGATGGTGCCCTCAAAGCCCCTGGTGGTAATCAGGCCCGCTTTCGCCCCCCGTCCCGTGAGCAGAGCGTTGGTGGTGACTGTGGTGCCCAGGCCGAACAATTGGGTGGAGGCCAGCGCCTGCTCCAGGGTCAGGCCCAGGCTGTGCGCGGCATCCTCCACAGCGGCTACCACGCCCAGAGAGAAGTCCTGGGGGGTGGAGAAGGCCTTGCCGGTGGTCACCTGTCCGTCGTGGCTTACCAGGACAGCGTCGGTAAAGGTCCCACCGCAGTCAATACCTATGATGAAGGGCATGGAGCAGCCTTGGCTATGTTGGACAAATCGAAGGAATTATAGCATAAGGGACAGCGTGCTTTCGCCCATGAAAGCAGCATGGTAAGCCGCAGCGAAGTGACATAGTCATGCGGATGAGCCAGTCGAGCGCCAGAGCGTAGGACTCCGGCTGGCTGCTAGCCACCGGGACCGGTAGAGAACCATCGACTTCGCCCGCGTTCTGATGTATTCTCTTAGTAGACGTTAGGAGCTTGTCGGTCGAGGAGATATCGTATGTCCAAGACGGTGACCCTTAGGCTTGAGGACGAAGTGTACGACCGGCTGCGGGCGCATGCGACTCGCGACAACCGCCCCCTCTCGAACCTCATCGAAACTGCCGCGCTGCGGTACCTGGAGACCGAGGAGCACGTTGACGAATTCGAGATGGAGGAGATCCGGGCGAACAAGACTCTGAACGAGAGTCTGACGAGGGCACATCAGGACGCCAAGGCCAGGCGAGGCCGATTTGCCTGAATACCGCATCTTCGAGACGGTGGAGTTCTCGCGCAGTCTCAGCAGTCTATCCCGCCGTGATGGGCAGGTGGTCCGTAAGAAGCTTGAAGAATATGTTTACCCGCAAATAGGGGAGATCCCCTTCTTCGGAGCCAATATCAAGAAACTTCGGGGTTACACTCCCGATACGTGGCGCTACCGGATAGGAAGGTTCCGCGCATTCTACACGGTTGACAAGGGGGAGCGAGTAGTATACATGCTGACGGTTGAGCTGCGGAGAGACAGCTACAGGTAAGACTAGCCACCGAGAGCGAAGCTACACTACCAGCATTGTGGTGATGCCAAATGTCATGCCACACTCAATGGTGAAATACGTTCAATTTCGCTTTCGATGTTCCTTGCAGCGTCCCACAGGTCCACGGCGCGCTGAGCGTTCAGCCAAAACTCAGGGGAGTTGCCGAACAGACGAGAGAGACGCAACGCCATCTCGGGGCTTACTGCGCGCCGTCTAAGTGGTCTGTAAGACCTCCAAGGGTAAGATACCTGAACTGGACAGTGGTTGCTGGATAGGGGCCTGAAAGCGAAGGCCCCGACTTAGTGTCGGGGCCTTCCACAGGAGGGCAGCTTTTGACCGTGCAATACGCCGAGAGATGCCCTGGCTTCTATTGAAGCTGGGTAGTGCTCAGCGGGTAGAACCTCACCTGCACCAGTTTGGACCCATTGTTCTGGTAGTCCCACCCGTAGACCACCAGGTCAGCGATGTTGAACACCCACTCGTTGGTGAGCTGGGTGCAGTTCGTAGCCAGGTAGATTGCGAGGTCCGCGGCGTCTATCACTCCGTCCTTGTTCAGGTCCCCGTCCATGAACCCGTCGCCGTTCAGGTCGGCGGTGGACAGGTCGCCTATGTCAATCTGTCCGTTGCCATTCGTGTCGTAGACCTGGTCGCAGGCGTAGCCGCTCCACTGGAATAGCGCCGTAACGTCCACTGCCTTGCTCTTGCCGGAATTGCGGATGAGCGTCTGGCTCTCCAGGTCGAAGACGCCGCCCGAGGTGATGACGCCCGTGCCCAAGAGGAAGGAGTCTGCGCAGCTCACCTCATCGCCAAAGCTCGGAGCGCCGGTATCGTTGCACGCCTCGACGAGCTTGGGGTAGAAAACGACCTCGCGGGCCTCACCCGACTTTTGCGGCTTGGCCAGGATGCGGGCGTACACCTGGTACTCGCCGGCGGGGAGTTGCACCAGTGCAGGGTCGCCGTCGAATGAGCCGCACGGGTCGAGCACCGTTAGCTCGCTCACGCTAGAGCGTCTGTTCTGCACGTAGTCAATCTCAGACTGGCCGTACTCCGGCACAAAGACAGACCCACCGCCAGATGTCGGGGCGCAAGCGAAGGCTGCCTTCTTGCCATGGATGTTGAGGTTGAAATGCTCTCCGCTGGGGAATCCGTTGCTCCACTGCACCACGTCCGCTGGCTTGTCGGCCAGGGCCGAATTTGCCCCACCCGGCACCACGGTGGCCATGGCCAATACCAGCACCCCCGCTACCGATGCTAACCGTGACCGTGAAGATCTCAAACCCTGCCTCCTTCTCGTTCCAGCATCCGCTGGCCTCTGGCGCTGCCTGTACTCCCGCAGGTTAGGATAGAGAAAGAGGTGGGCGCACAACACCGGCCAAAAATCAGGTTGCTGGTGGGACTATTGTCCCGCTAACCAATGGCCCGTAGCAGCGTTGTAGGCTGGATGTCAGCCACACCGTAAGCGCCAAGGTCCGCGTGGGGTGGCCAGCCGAGAGCGGCCGGAGTCGTAGCGACCACGGGGCCGGGCTGAGGCCCGGAGCCAGCCCTGTGTGGCCTAGTCTGGTGGGCCTGCCAGGGCGTACGGAGGGGGGAACAGAAATGCCTTGGGGTCGTGGGGGTCGTGGCCCACGGCTTGCAGCAGCGTCACGAACTGCTCCGAGGTCAGCGGCCACTCCAGACCGCTGCACTTGCCCATTACTACCGGCCGGTCGGGGCTAACGCTGTACACGGGGACGCCCGGCAGCCTCTCTTTGATCATCTGAGCGATGGCTGGGGCAATGTCAGTCTCGGTGATGATGAGGTGCGGCGGCGACCGCAGCAGGCAGCCCTTCAGGTCATGCAAGTCCAGGGGCAAGGAGCCGTTGCCGGCGCACTTTGGACCCCAGAGAAGGGCGGCCAATACACTGCCCAGTATGCCAGACTGGTACAGGACCACCACACCATCGTCATGCCGTATCTGCCACATGTGGCTGTCTTTTTCTACGACCTCCGGGTCGAAAGGGCGCCACCCGGTGTACCGGGGGTCCCAGTCCTGCCTAGGCCTCGCCTGGCTGCGGGCCACTCTGTCCCTCCCGGGCGATAAGCGCCAGTAGTCCCATGACCGTGAAGTAGATGGACCAGACGCCCCCTAGCACAGCCACCAGCCACATCACATTGACGCCCTTCACCCGCACCCCCGCCGATTCCACGTACTGCGCCGGTCCTGTGGCTATTTGGGCCTCCAGGGAGGCTGAGCTTGGCTGGTAAGCTGTGCTGCCGCTGAAGCGGGCGGCGAAGCCCACCTCGCCTTCAGAGCGTGGGGTGTAGGGAAGGGTGGCTATACCTTGCTTGTCGGTGGCCACCTTGCCCAGCACGATCTCGCTTTCCGTGTTCATGAAGGTGGCGGTCCTGGCGAAGATTACCTCCACACCGGCGATTGGGCCACCGGCGGACGTGTTGCTCACCCGAGCGTTGAGCGCTGTTTCCACGCCCACCGCCATGCCAGCGGGAAGGAGCAACTCGGTCTTGGTAGGCTCAGGGCCGGCGGCCAGCGCCAAAGCACTAGGTAGTGCCCAACAAAGCGCCGCCAGGATGGGCAGGGCCAGCCACCGTAGGATAGTGCGACTACTCATGCAGCACCTCCATGGTTTCCCCTGGGGTTGTGCCCGAGCTCCGTGGTCAGGGAGCGGGGTTGCTGTAGCCCGTGTCTCAGGGCGGGGACTGGCTCGAGGGCTGCCTCCACCTCTTTCCGAGGCACTTTGAGGCTCTCCTCTTCGTAGTGCTCCGCCACCTCCCAGACTGCAAGCAGGGGGAAAATCTTGACAAACACCGTTATGATCAGGGAGAACCCGGCGAAGGCGCCCGCCATGATGGACCACTCCACCCAGCTAGGTGCATAGCTAGGCGGCTCGTAAGCCATAAGGGGTACTCTGAGGCCACCTACCACTATGAAGTAGCGCTCCAGGAACATGGCGATGTTCACCAATACCGCAGCCACCAGGACCCCAGTCACGGTGCGCGTGATAGGGATGAGCATGATCAGCCCGGGGACCACCAGTCCGCCGATGGCGTAGAACCAGTACATGGGAGCGAACGGCCCATTGAACATCTGGTTGAAGTGGAAGGGCGACTCTCCAGCCATCTTGTAGCCGTGGGTGATGTACTCCGAGGCGTTGAAATAGCCAATGATTAGGGTAAAGGCGCCCAGCATGTATCCCAGATAGATGAAGTGCTGGTCCTTGATATAGTCGTGCAGGTGGTAGACCTTGCGCAGGATGGCCATGAGGAGGATCAGCGTGGCCATGCCCGAGAAGATGGCCCCGGCCACGAAGTAGGCGCCGAACATTGGGTTGTTCCAAGGCTCGCGGAGGGTCATGGCGAAGATCCAGGAGACCACGGTGTGCACGGACACAGCCACAGGGATAATGAGGATAGCCATCATGCCCATGCCGAGTGCCAGGTACTTCTTCTGGGCGGGGGTGTCTCTCCAGCCGATGGATAGCAGGTTGTACAGGAATCGCTTGATAGGCGATACCTTGCCGGCGATGCGGTCCCGGCACAGGGCAAAGTCCGGGATCAGCGGCAGATATAGATAGATGATGCTGCCCGTGAGGTAGGTAGTAATGGCAAACACGTCCCAGAGCAGGGGCGACTGCCAGCGGCCAAACAGGACGACGTTCTGGAGCCGGTCGGGGCGCCCCAGGTCAATAATGGGCATGAGACCGCCCACCATTAGGGCCACCACGGTGATGAACTCGGCCATGCGGGTGATGGGGGTGCGCCAGCCGGCCTTCGTAACCCTGAGGATAGCGGAGATGAGGGTGCCGGCGTGGCTTATGCCGATGAAGAACACGAACATGGTGATGTACAGGCCCCAGGAGATCCGGTCGCGCATGCCGGTCACGATCAGCCCGGTGCGGAGCTGAGTAGAGAAGGCGTAGGCCCCCCAGCCCAGCACCAGGAGCAATAACCCCACCAGCAGGTAGTAGCCTTTGCTGGTGTGTGTCAGCGGGCTGAGGACCCTTTCCTCCAGGCGTTTGCGGTAGTCGGCTATCCTGAGCGCTTCCATGTCTTAGCCCCTTCTAAGTCCTTCATCCAAGGCCATTCGGTGGGCTTTCTGCCATGCTTAAACGGGTCGCGGCCCACGGCTTCGCCATGGCCAGGTATGTAGAACACACGTGGTTTGGTGCCCAGCTCTTCCTTGAGGCGATAGGTCTGGTTGTCGGACAGGAATCTGGAGAGTGTCACCACGTTCACGCCATTGGTGGCCATGTCTTCCTCCAGGTCACCGTAGTAGAGGGCGTGGTTGGGACAGCCCTGAGCGCAATACGGCAGCTTGCCGGCCCGCGCCAGGTCCGGGCAGAAGACGCACTTGTTGGTGACCCCCCGCCTCAGCGGGAAGTTGCGCTCGGGGTGGTACTCAACGAAGGCGGCCTCTGGTGGCTTGGGTGGGTCTGTCCACGTGAAGAACCGGCGGTCGTAGGGGCAGGCTGCCATACAACTGCGACAGCCAATGCACCGGTCCGCATCAATGAGGACCGGACCTTCCGGGGTGGACCAGGTGGCCCCCACCGGGCAGACGTTCACACATGGCGGGTTCTGGCACTGCTGGCAGGGCGTGGGGATGAACTGGGTGCCCCCACCGGGCAACTCGTGCTCGTATATCTGTATCCACTCGATAGGCTCTGGAGCAAAGTGCCCCTGGATGCAGGCCGTGGTGCACTGGGGTGCGGTGCCCTGGCTCTGGCAACCGTCGCAGGAGCGCAGGTCAATGACCATGGCCCACCGGCGCAACCGGGTGCTAGTGGCAGTCGCTGAATGGAGACGGGGATCCCCGTCTGGGCTGGGCCTGTCCGCGGCACGCGCGTAGCGGGTTACCACGCTCAATGCGGAGCCAGCCACGGCCACCCCTACCGCGCCCGCCCCAACTACCTTCAGGAACTGCCTGCGGGACAGGGGAGACCTCCGGCCCTCCGGAGGCAAGCCCATCCCCCGCTGGCCGCCCTGGGGTCCCTTCTTCTCTTCGTCCATCTTGTTACCAGACCTCACTGGCGAGTATGCCCAACATTGCTAACCTCTTCCGGCGGTGATTCCCTGCTCTCCGCTTGGCCGGACCGCTGGTGGCCGCTGAGGGAAGCGCTACGAACTCTATCTGCTACGACGCCCGCTGCCACCAGGACCGCTCCAGTCCCGAGCAGTCCGAAGGCCACATACGTCATGGTGCTCGTCCCGAGCAGGGAGGCGACGATACCACCCACGCCAGCCAAGCTGGCCAACAAGAAAAGCAGGTCAGATTTGCGCTTGTGCACCGCTCCTCCTCTTCCCAATGGACCACAGTACCAGCATAGGTCCAATCCTTGAGCGGTACATCCCGAAAGGGGACGAAAGGTAAGAAAGGGGATAGGGATTTTCCGGGCGTGCAGCGGGCTATGGGGTGGGGTCAGGTGCTGGGGAGCAGGTAGCACTTGTTAGCTATGGCGGGTAGTCAGTGTTGGGGATAGTTCGCCCTCACCTCTCGCACCTTGGTACGCCGAGAGGACAGGGAAACAGACCAAGCCGCTTCTGTCCCGCCCCAGGGGGGCGACTGCCAGAGGCGTCGCGAAGACCTACAGCATGCCCTTCACCACCGCTATCAGGAACGGTTCTCTAACTTTACGTTAACGAAAAGTGCTTCAAACTCGCACATCGTGCGGCTACACTCAAACATAGATTCGTCGAGCAGTGAAGACAACGAGAGGGGAGGCGTGGATGACTAGCGGGCGTTCTCCAGGGCACACAGTTGCGCAGCTTGCTGACAGCGGCATACAGATGATACCCGCTCGGGCCACGCTCGCCTGCTACTCGTTGCCCAGGTGCGCCGGCCAATACGTGTTCCTGTGGGAGGCAGGCGTCAGCGCGCCAGCGACCCGTCCGGAGCGCCCGCGACAGGGCAGCCCCGCACAGGGTGTGACTTTGCACCACACTGGACCACCGACGGCGCAGTGCAGCCGCGGCCCCCCGTAGCCAGTCACCATGTTAACTTCCGCGAGGTGCACAAGCCCTAGACACAAGGAGGAGAGGTAATGAAAGGCATAGTGAAGTACGCGGTGTCCGCCGCCACAGGGCTAACCCTGCTGGCGGCAGCCTGCGGTCAGGCCACCCCCCAAGACATCATGGGTGTGCTACAGGCCATCGAAGGCAAGCAGTTGGTCATCCAACAGGATGACGGGACCACCATCAGGATCCAGGCCAAGGACGACAAGCCCGTTGCTGAGGCCAAGGACCTCGTGGGCCATGAGGTGAAGATCGAAGTCAAGGTCAAGGGCGAAGTCAGGGACCTGGTGGCGGTGAAGGCTACTGAGTCCATCATCGGCACCCTCAAGGCAATAGAGGGCAAGGAGCTGGTCGTAAAGAGCGACGACGGCGCCACGTCCCGCATCCAGATGAAGGATGACAAGCCGGGCGCCGAGATAAGGGACCTGGTAGGACATGAGGTCAGGGCGTCGGTCACCATGAAGGCGACCGCTCGCACCCTCGTGGAGATCAAGCGCGCCGACGACGTGCTGGGCGTGGTCAGGGCTGTCGAGGACAGGAAACTGGTCATCCAGCGCGATGACGGCACCACGGTGCGGGTCCTGGCGCTGGAAGACAGGCCCGGCGCCGAGCTCAACGACCTCATCGGCCACGAGATCAAGGCCACCACGGTCGCCGCAGGTAGCGGCCGGCGCCTCGTTGAAGTGCACAAGACCGAGGGCGTGCTGGGCACCTTGCAGGGCGTCGAAGACAAGAACCTGGTGATTCGACGCGACGACGGCACAATGGTGCGCGTGCAGACCATCGAGGACCGTCCCGGCGCGGAGATGAACGACCTCATCGGCCACGAGATCAAGGCCACCACCGTGTCCCGGGGCAACGTCCGGGCGATGGTTGCTGTCAGCAAGACCGAGAGCGTCGTGGGCAAGCTACAGGGCATCGAGGACAAGAACCTGGTCATCAAGCGCGACGACGGCAGCACCGTTCGCGTCCAGATGATGGAAGACCGCCCGGCCGCTGAGCTACGCGATCTCATGGGCCATGAGGTCAAGGCGTCCTCCACTGGCAAGGGCAACGTCCGCAACCTGGCAGACATCCAGAAGACGCAGAGCATCGTGGGCACGGTCAAGGCCGTTGAGGACAAGGCCCTGGTCATTCAGAAGGACGATGGGACCACGGTGCGACTCCAGACGACAGAGGACAAGCCTAGCGCTGAGCTCAAGGACCTGGTCGGCCACCAGGTGAAGGCGTCCGCCACCTCCAAGGGGAGCGGTAAGAGCCTGGTCAAGGTCGAGAAGACAGAGGTTGTCCTGGGCAAGGTAAAGGCAGTTGAGGACAAGGTCCTGATTATCCAGAAGGCCGACGGCACCACGGTGCGCATCGCCACAGAGGACCGCCCAGGCGCCGAGCTCAAGGACCTGGTGAACCACGAGGTGAAGGTGACCACCACGTCTGCCGGTGACATGGTCAAGATCGAACACCCAAAGCCAGAGGCGCCCGCCGCGGCGGAGGACTTCCACTTCAGCGGCGCAGTGCAGTCCATCACAGCTAACGCCATGGTCATCGGCGGGCGCACGTTCCAGGTAGACCAGACCACCGTACGCGATGCCGGCCTCGCTGTCGGCACCATGGCCCAGGTGCACTTCACCACTCTGGCCGGCGGCACGCTGCGCGCCATCGAGGTCGAAACGGCAGCCCCCGACGACGTGGCCAAAGCCGCCAAGGCCGCTCCGGCAGCCGCCGAGGACTTCCACTTCTCGGGTACGCTCCAGTCCAAGACACCGGACACAATGGTGGTCGGTGGCAAGACCTTCAAGGTCAACCAGGCGACACTGCTGGATGCCGGGGTAGCCCAGGGGGCCCTGGCCAAGGTGGAGTTCGTCACCCTCGCCGACGGCAGCCTGCTAGCCACAAAGATTGAGGCCGAGGCCGCCGACGATGCAGCCAAGGCTAAGCTGTCGCCTGCCGGCGTGGCCGAGGACTTCCACTTCCCTGGCGCAGTGCAGTCCATCGGCCCAGACCTCTGGCTGGTTGGAGGGCGGACCTTCCGCGTCAACCAGAGCACCATGCTTGATTCCGGCCTCGCCGTCGGCGCAACGGCCACGGTTGAGTTTGTCATGCAGCCCGACGGCACTGCCCTGGCCACCAAGATCGAGACGGGCGCTGCCGAGGACAAGCCCAAGGCTGGCGTTGCAGAGGACCTCGGCTTCGCCGGCGTAGTACAGTCCAAGACCGCCAATACCATGGTCATCGGCGGCAAGACCTTCAAGGTGGACCAGGCCACGCTGCTGGACGCGGGGCTGAACCAGGGGGCCATTGCCAAGGTGGAGTTCGTGACCCTACCCGACGGCAGCCTTCTGGCCAAGAAGATCGAGACCGAAGCCGCCGACGATGCGGCTAAGGCCAAGCCTTCCGCGGCCGGCGTAGTGGAGGACTTCCACTTCAACGGCGTCATCCAGACCATGGGCGCCAACACCTGGATGGTCAGCGGACGCACCTTCAAAGTTGACGCGGCGACGATGCTAGACTCCGGCCTGAAGGCTGGGGCAATGGCCAAAGTCGAGTTCATCACGATGCCCGACGGGACAGCGGTGGCGACCAAGATCGAGACCTCCGCCATAGGCGTAGGCATCGAGGACAAACCCAAGCAGCCCGTAGCGGGCCAGCCAGCGTCCCAGGTCCTGGAGGACTTCAACTTCTCCGGCATTGTGGCGTCCATCTCTCCCAGCGCCTGGGTCATTGGAGGGCGCACCTTCAACATGAACCAGACCACCATCATAGATACGGGAGTGACTCTCGGGGTTATGGTCAAGGTGAAGTTCGTAGTCCTACCCGATGGTTCAACGTTGGCCACCAAGATCGAGACGGCCGTAGCCGCGGCAGCAGGCACCCAGCCCGGCGTAGACATCAAGGGACCGGAGGCGGAGGCCGAACGCGGTGGCGGCAGCGGTAGCGGCGGCAGTGGCAAGGGCAACTAGCACCTCCGGCTACCGCGCCTCTAGACCCTAGATAGAGGCAAAGCGCAAGGGGCCTGGGCAGATTGCCCAGGCCCCTGCTTGTGTGTGCTAGCTTTGCCTCCCCATGCCCTTCTCGCTATGCGGGTGCAACAGTAGGGGCGGGTTTGAAACCCGCCCCTACTACAGATAGGACGAAAACCGGGAGCCCCAGCTACTGGCCCCGGTAGACCGGCGTGCGCTTCTCCAGGAAGGCACGAACGGCCTCCTCCCGGTCCTGGGTACGGAACGCGTAGTTGAGCGCCCAGGCCTCGTACTGGAGGAAGTTGGACATGGTGGCCTCCTGCGCCAGGTACAGCGAACGCTTGGCCAGGGCCATGGCGATGGGCGGCCCGGCGGCGATGGCCCTGGCCAGATCCTCCGTCGCTGCCCGGAGGCCGTCGTGGGGGACCACACTGTTCACCAGCCCGATCTCGCGAGCCTCGTCAGCGCCAATGATTCGGCCTGTGAAGGTAAGCTCGCATGCCTTGCCCATGCCCACCAGGCGGACCAGGTTGTAGGCAGCGCCGGACTCCGGGGGTGCTCCCCGCAGCACCCAGATGGCGCCCAGGCGCGCCCGGTCGGAGGCAATGCGGATGTCGCAGGCGATGGCTAGGGAGAAGCCCTGTCCCACAGCGGGACCGTTCACTGCGGCAATTGTCGGCTTGGACATGCCCCGCAGGACCTGGGCAAAGCCCTCGGCCGGCGCCGCCCCCATCTGTGCCGTAGCGCCCTGCGCATCGCGCTCCCCGGCCTGCCGTTGGCCGGTGACATCCTCCCCGGCGCAGAAGCCGCGCCCGGCGCCGGTGACAACCACCACCCTCACCCCCTCGTCGGCTCCAGCCTGGCGCAAGGCCAGGAGTATCTCCCTGTCCAGGATGTCGTTGATGGCGTTCAGCTTCTCCGGACGGTTGAGGGTGATGGTGGCGATGCCACCGTCCATAGTGTAGAGTAGCGTTTGATAGCCCACGGGTGCCTCCTTAGCGTGATTCACCCAGGTTGGCAATGGCGGCCACAGTATAGACCATCTGATGCCCTTCGCCCAGGAGCCCCTTCGGGCGACGGAAGGAAATCGCCGTGCTTTTGTGCATACAAAGCGTGTTCAGCACCGCAACTTGACAAGACCCAACTCCACCCATACAATCTAGGACTGTTCCTCCGTTGGGATAGCGCGGAAACCCTCAGCGTTCCTTGTGTAGGGGTGTCCTAGTAGTCTGGAGGTATACACGATGCAGCGGAGTCTACCGGAACAGTCCCAGTCCCTCCTCACGCACCCCGCGGGACCCAGCATACGGACCACGAAAACACTCCTTGTCTCCCTCCTTCTGCTCCCCCTCCTCATCGCGCTGGCGGCCTGCTCGAAGCCGCCACTGGCTCAGGTATCCGCTACCGCCACCTCCGGCCCGGCGCCAGTGTCGGTCAGCTTCACCAACAACTCCCAGAATGCTGACGAGTTCCGCTGGGACTTCGGGGACGGGACCTCCGCAACCACCGCCAAGGGAGAGGCGCCTAGGCCCCACGAATACACCAAGGCAGGTACCTATAACGTCACCCTGACAGCAAACAAGAAGGGCGGCAAGGCCGAGGAGGCCAGCACAGCCACCGTGACAGTCACCGTCGGACCCGGCCCACTGCACCTGGTGAAGCTGGACCCAACCGACGTGACCCTCGAAGTGGCCGAGGCGCAGGCGTTCACCGCCAAGGCCTTCGACCAGTTCGACAACCCCATACCCGACCTGACCTACGGTTTCCGGTCTGACAAGGGAGCGGGGCAGGTAGACCAGGCGGGCAACCTGACGGCAGCCACCAAGGCCGGCAGCTTCGACAGCGGGGTCACAGTCGAGGTCACCCAGGGCGCCATCACCAAGGCCGCCACCGCCAAGGTCACACTTAAGCCGGGACCACTCGCCCAGGTCAGAATCGAGCCGTCGGAGCCTTCCCTGGAGGTGTCCAAGGCACAGCAGTTTGCCGCCAAGGCCCTGGACCAGTTCGACAACCCCATACCCGGCCTGACCTACAGCTTCCGCGCGGAGAGGGCAGCGGGCCAAATAGACAGCGCGGGCAACTTCACTGCCGCCACTCGCGCGGGCACCTACGACAACGCGGTTACAGCAGAGGTCACCCAGGGCGCGGTCACCAAGACCGCCTCAGCGAAGCTCACCCTCAAACCCGGCCCTCTGTCAGCCGTCAAGATTGACCCAACAGAGGCCACGGTCGAGGTTGCGGGAACTCAAAGGTTCTCGGCCCGGGCCTCGGACCAATACGACAATGCCATACCAGGTATCACCTTCGCCTTTCACGCCGACAAAGCGGCCGGCCAGGTGGACAGCTCAGGCAACCTAACCGCCGCCACTAAGGTCGGCTCCTCGGACAGTGGCGTCACGGTCGAGGTCATCCAGGGCGCCGTCGCCAAGACCGCCAGCGCCAAGGTGACCCTCAAGCCCGGCCCTCTGTCACAGGTCAAGATTGACCCCGCTGAGGTATCTCTGGAGGTGGCCAAGGCGCAGCCGTTCACCGCCAAGGCCTTCGACCCGTACGACAACCCCATACCCGCCCTCACCTACAGCTTCACCTCAGACAAAGCAGCGGGGCAGATAGACCCGGCGGGCAACCTGACGGCGGCCACCAAGGTAGGGACCATTGACAAGGGTGTCACAGTGGAAGTGACCCAGGGAACGAATACCAAGAGCGCGACAGCCAAGGTCACGTTGAAGCACGGCGCGGTCGCCCGAGTCTCACTCACACCCGCAACCGCTACGCTCAACATCGGAAAGACACAACAGTTCGCTGTCGAAGTGGTGGATGCCCACGGCAACGCTATACCCGAGGCCCAGGTCAAGTGGGAGACAGCCCAAGGTGTGGGCGCGGTGACCGACAAGGGCCTGTTGACTGCCGGCACACAGGCGGCCACGTTCGCGCTGGGCGTCAAGGCGTCTGCCACTCTCGACGCCGCTTCTGCGCAGGCCATGGCCTCGGTCACGGTCAACCCGGACCCACTGAGCACGGTTACCCTCGCCCCCGTCCAGGTGTCCGCCGGAGCTACCAAACAACTGGAGGCCATAGCCACGGACCAGCACGGCAACCACCTCACGGGCCTACCGACCACCTGGACCGTGCGCAATATCAATGCTGGCTCCATCAGCAGCGGCGGCGCTCTGACCGCCGGTGAAGTTGCCCGGAGCTTTGCGGATGCTATCGAGGTCAAGGTATCCCAAGGCGAGCTCAGCCGCGCGGCCAAAGCCACTGTGGCCATCACGCCCGGCCCGCTGGAGCAGCTCGTAGTCGGCCCGACACCGGCGGAGATCGGCATGGGCATGACCCAGCAGTTCGTGGCCGCGGGCGCGGACAAGTATGGCAACCGCATCTCCGGCCTCACGTTCACGTGGAGTGTCGAGGCCAGCGGCGGCACCATAGACGCCAAGGGCCTGTTCAAGGCCGGGAGCCAGCCCGGCAGCTTCGCCAAGACCGTAAAGGCGTCCGCCACCCAGGGGAGCGTGACCAAGTCCGCCACTGCTGGCGTTACGGTGCTGCCAGACCGCATAGCGTTTGTCTCTGACCGCAATGACGACCAATTGGACATATACGTCATGAACGCCGATGGCACCAACGTTACACGCCTCACTAGCACATTTGATCTCGAAGTGGTGCTGTCCTGGTCACCCGACGGGAGGCGTCTTGTCTTCGATTCCCTGTTTGCGGGCGAAATCATCATTGTCGGCGACGACGGCCAGTGGGAGGACATCATTCTGCCCAGTGATGGCTCCTCCGGCCAGTTCTTCCCCTCCTGGTCGCCGGACGGTTCCCGGGTCGCCTTCACGTATGCCAATGAGACAACCGAATCTGAAATCTACTCCGGTGACGTGGATGGTGGCAGGCGCACGCGACTCACCAACAACACGTTCAGTGACGTTTTCCCTCAATGGTCTCCTGACGGCAAGAAGATCGCCTTCGTGTCTGACCGCGACGGAAACCAGGAAATCTACGTCATGAACGCCGATGGCTCCAACCAGGTCCGTCTGACAAACAATGCAACGGACGACGTTCTCCCCTCCTGGTCCCCGGACGGCACCGAAATAGTGTTCCAGTCCGGCAGAGTAGGCCCCAGCCAATGGGCAATCTACGCTATGAACGCCGACGGCACCAACGTGAGGCAGCTTACGGCCGCCGCTTATGACGCGCGGGCGCCATCTTACTCCGCTGACGGGAAGAAGGTCCTCTTCCACGGGTACAAGGACTCCGCCAAAGAACAGATCTACGTCTTCGACAAGGACACCACCAACATATCCCGTTTGACCAGCAACGACTTCAGCGACCTCACTGCCAGGTGGGCACCGCGCAAGCGCGGCGTGTCGGTGAACGAGGCGTCACTCGTCGTTCCGAATACCAGCGCCCTGAAGGCCCTGACGGTGGCAGACGTAACGGCCAAGGCCCGTGGTGCCGTCGTCCGCATAAAGACGGACGTGGCCTCCGGCTCGGGCTTCCTCATCACCTCGGACGGACTGGTCCTGACCAATAACCACGTCATAAGCGACGCCAAAGAAATCACGGTATTCCTCGATGCAGGCACCAGCTTCAAGGCAACCATCAAGGGGCGCGACCTCGTGCGCGACCTGGCGCTGCTGAAGATCGAGGGCAAGGACCTCCCCTTCCTGGAGTTCGGGGACATGGGCCAGGTGCCCCTGGGGACGGACGTGTTAGTGGTTGGCTACCCATTGGGCACCACAGACGTGACTGTTACCAAAGGGCTGATGTCTGCCGCCAAGTACGATAGTGGCACCAACAGGGCCATGATGCAGACCGACTCTGCGGTGAACGCCGGTAACAGCGGCGGCCCTATGTTGAACCTCCAGGGGCAAGTTATCGGCGTTGTCTCCAGCAAAATATCGAGCGCGGGCGTAGAGGGAGTAGGCTTCGCCATCTGCATTAGTAGTGTGCAGACTTACCTGGAGAGACTGAAAGCGGGGGAGACCATAACGAGCTAGGGCACTTCACCGCTAGGGACAGACTGACGTAGGGGCGGGTTTGAAACCCGCCCCTACGTTTGGTGGCAAGCCTGGCTAGCCAGACCTCCGCCGCCAATGCTTCGACAGCGTAACCACGAGCGGCGTTTCAAACGCGACACCGCTACTCTGGCAATTGGGCGACCTACAGCGCCAGCGCCTCGTGCCGCATCACGCCATCCACCATGTAGGCCACGCGGTCGGCACCCGCCTCCAGGTTGTCCCGTGGGGGCAGCCGTTGGCGCTCGTGAAAAGCAAGCAGACGCTCCAACGAAATCAGCGATTGACGGGCGCAATAGGGCAGCCTAGTATGAAGGCGCCATGGCAATCAACGAGCTTCAGTTCCAGGGCAGGGTCCTGGTATGGCTGGCCGACATCCTTCGGGAGGACCCCGACATGCCGTTCTCGAGGGCAGACCAGAACTTCGAGGTTACCGTCGGAGGAACGAAACGGTTGTTGCCAGACATGGCTATCTTTGACCGTGACGGCAAGATCGCCTGCCTCATTGAGTTGAAGCTCCCGGATAACCCAGACGGCGGCTACTCGCCCCGCGACCCCAAGATGGTGTACAAGATCCAGGCGGCGGCCAACGAGATAGGCGTGCCTTTCTTTGCCACCTGGAACGTCAACAGCGCCGTCCTCTGGAAAACGGAGATACAGCACCGCACCGTCTTGGAGCGTTCGCTCAAGCCCTACCCAATGATTGCCTCTGCCAGGGGCCGGGAGGAAGTGGACTCTCCTCAAATCGCAGAAGCAGCCAAGGCTTTTCTCCTGGAACTGCTGCACGACCTGGCCGGTTTCCTTACGGGACGGCTCCGGGTGGTGGCGCAGCCACTGGACGAAGCCTTCGCCCAGACACTTCTGAGCTATCTAGACCCCACACTGGTGGGAATGGTTGCCTACGCCTTGCGCCAACGGTATGCCAAAGACCGCACCTTCGCCCAGGCGCTGAGCAAGTGGGCAGTGCAGGACCAGGAGTGGACCTGGCAGGCCACCCCGGAAGAAATGGACAGGACAGCCCGGCTTGCCTGCCTAATGCTCATAAACAAGGTGGTCTTCTACGAAGCCTTGCGCAAGGCTTACAGAGGCTTCGAAGGCTTGGCCGTGCCCCTGACGGTGACGACCGCAGAAGAGCTCAGTGGCCACCTACAGAGCTTCTTCCAGAAGGTCGTGGACAACCGCGACTACGAAACGGTCTTTACCACCGAGGGGGTCATAGACCAGGTGCCCTTTCTGGCAGATGAGGCCGTGCCGCTGTGGAGGAGCCTGCTAGAGGCAATCGAGAGGTATGATTTCGCCGCGCTTCCCTACGAGGTGATAGGCAACGTCTTCCAACGCCTCATTGCCCCTGACGAGAGACATAAGCTAGGGCAGTACTTCACCCGGTCCGAGGTGGTTGACCTCATCAATGCCTTCTGCATCCGTTCCGCAGATGCAGCGGTGCTTGACCCCGGCTGCGGGGCCGGCACCTTTCTGGTACGGGCCTATGCCCATCTCAAGGCACGGGCCGAGCGGGAAGGGGTCACTTGGAGCCACAAGGACCTGGTGGACAACCTGTGGGGCATTGACATAGCGCGATACCCAGCCCATTTGGCAGTAATAAACCTGGCGGTGCGGGACCTGTCCAGCCCAGACAACTACCCTCGTATCCTTAGGAAGGACTTCTTCGAGATCGTCCCGGGCAGCCTTCAAGAAGTGGTGCGGCACTCTTATCAGCCCTCCGGCCCCCCGACGGAGAAGGTAAAGGTCCCCCTCCCCCAGTTTGACGCTGTGGTGGGCAACCCGCCTTACACCCGACAGGAGGAAATGGAAGAGCTGTACAAAGGGATGAAACAGCGGGGCCATGATGCGGTGGAACGCGACTGGAAAGTGCAGGTTTCCCGCCGGTCAAGCATCTACGCCCTATTCTTCCTCCACGGGGCGGCGTTCCTCAAAGAAGGCGGCTATCTGGGCATGGTGACCCATAGCTCATGGCTGGACGTGGACTACGGGAAGCACCTTCAGGAGTCCTTCCTGAGAAACTTCCAGGTGGTCGCCGTAATCGAGCCCCAGGTAGAGCACTGGTTCCCTGACGCGGATATCAACACGGCCATAACCGTGGTGCGCCGCTGCTCCGACAAAGCAGCCCGCGACAGCCACTTGGCCAAGTTTGTCCAGCTAAAGGTGCCCCTACGAGAGCTCATACCTGCCGGGGACGAGCCAGACAGAGAAGCTGCCTTGACCGCCCTGGTAAGGCGCCTAGAGGCCGTGGAAAGTCCCTACGAGGGCACCTACCTGCGCGTCTACCCCGTGGCCCAGGGCGAGCTCTGGCAGGACGGGTTGAACGAAGAAGGGCACTATGCCGGCGCCAAATGGGGCAAGTACCTCAGGGCCCCCAAGGTCTTCTTCAAGATAGTGGAACGGGCCGACGACCGTCTCCGCCGCGTTCGGGACTTCGCAGAGGTACGTTTCGGCATTAAGACCGGCGCCAACGACTTCTTCTACGTAAGAGATATAACGGATGACTTCACCGATGACGAACTGCGCCGCGAACACCGGCTCACCCGAGACCAGGCGAAGCTGGTGCGTGTGGTGGAGACGGAGCAAGGGGAGCGCCACCTTATTGAGGCGGAGTTCCTGCGCCCACTTATCAAGTCCACCCGGGATGTCAAGTCCCTGCAAGTGGAGCCTTCCTGGGTGAAGTCCCATGCTCTAGTGGTGAACAAAGAGAAGAGGGCCCTCCGCGGCACGAACGTGCTCAAGTACATTCGACTGGGCGAGACCCGGCAGTTCGGCACGGGGCCCAGAGCGGGGATCCCGGCACAAAAGCCCACCTGCAAGAGCCGCAACCCCTGGTATGCCCTGGATGAAACCAACAATGGCCTGTTTCTATGGTTTGCGCTGATTACGGATACGCACGCCGTCGCGTACAACCCCGACCGCTCCTTGTCAGACAAGCGTTTCTACAACATCAATCCCAAAGAGGCAGCTCGCGATGAACTGCTTTGGGGGCTGTTGAATAGCACTTTCGCCTTCCTTTGTGCCGAGCTGTGGGGCCGCCAGTTCGCTGGCAGAGGAATAGATTCCATTGACATCACAGTGTATGAGGTGGCGCAACTACCCATGCTGGACCCCAAGTCCATCAGACGAGAGGTGGCCGAGCGCATAGAGCAAGCGGTGGAACGCATCGCTGGCCGGCCTATACTTCCGGTGCTGGAGGAGGTGCACCAGCCAGACCGCCAATCGCTCGATGACGCAGTCCTGGAGGCTATGGGTTTCGAGGATGCCGAAGAGAGGGCGAGCATCCTGGTGGAGCTATACGACGCAGTCTGCGAAAAGGTAAACAAACGTTTTGAACGGGCCCGTTCCGCACACCCTACCCAGGGACGGGACCTACCCACAGCCGAGGCGCTGGCCCAGGATTTGGCCGACGAGTTCCCCTCTGACCTGGCAAAGCGCTTCCCGCAGGACTTCTTGCCCTCGGGAATACCAACAAGAGAAGTGGCGTTACCGCAGGAAGTAGATGAGGTGGAGCGCCTTACCCCGCAGCGCCTGCACCTGGGAGAAGATGTGCACGAGTTCGCCAGCCCAGAAGAGGCCGAGTTCGTCTATCTCGCAGCCAGGGCCGGGGCCAGAGGGAGAACACTGATTCCCCAGGACCCAACCCTCATAAGGCAGGCCGCAGCCACCTACCGGCAGCACTTGATGGCCGTGGAAGCGGCGCTGGACGGTCTCGCAAGTTCCCGCACCCGCAACCGCAAGTTGAAGGAGACAGTAAAGGAGCAACTGCGCCGACGGCTGGGGTTGCCCCCCGTGGAGCCAGTCCAAGCCCGGCTAGTCTAGCGACCCAACGCCGAGGCATGTTTCAGGCACAGGTTGGCGTCACAGCGCCGGCGCCTCGCGGCGCATCAGGCCGTCCACCATGTAGGCCACGCGGTCGGCCACCCGCGCCACCTGGGCGGAATGGGTCACCAGGACGAGGGTAACTCCTCGCTCCTTCTGAAGCTCTTTCAGGTAGTCCAGAATGGACTGGCCGGTCCTGCTGTCCACCGAGCCGGTAGGCTCATCGGCCAGGATAAGCCTGGGCCCGTTGGCCAAGGCCCGGTGGAACTAGGCGGAGCAGATGGCCTCTTGGGGGTCCTAAAGGTAGGCGGCCCACGTAGACCGCTGGGCTCGGATGGGATCGAAGGCCCACTTGTCGGTGGCACTCACCACATCCACCGGGTCTATGGGACAAGCTCTATCCAGCCCACATTTCCCTTGGGTCAATTGTCCCTGGTCTATCGGCCTAGTCCTATCGGCCTAGTCCTATCGGACGCGCTAGCATTGACTTTACTGCCGTCTCCTGCTACAAGCTATACACATTGGCACCATGTATTACGGGGAGCATCAAATACTTCCCACCCAATGCCGCAGAGCAACCAGGGAAATTGCTGGCTGTGGAGGTGCTTAGTGCTAGGCATAGTAATTGAAGGGAGGCTCTAAATGGCAGAAGTACGCATAGACCGCCAGGCGCTCAGGGAAATCGTAACCAAGATGCGCAGGGCAGGCGAAAACGAGTGGTGCGTTGCCTGCGGCGCGGGCGCTGCGTCCGCCAAGCTGGACTATCCCGCTGAGGTAGTCAAACAGGCCGGGCAGCAATTACTGGACCCCAAGGCACTCCGTGAGTTCGTCACCAGCGTCAGAGATATCGCAGGGGAACGAGACTGGTGTGTAGCTTGTGGGGCAGGTGCGGCAGCATCACCGCTCGCCAGGGTTCTTACCCCCGATATCTCAGACGCCGAGATTGAGACGCTAGCGCAGAAACTTATCGGCGCTGTGAAAGTGGGGTAACAGCCATTGTCAGCGCGCAAGCAGCACCGGATATCCCACGCCTCGACACTATCCATTTCAACTCCACCCGGAGCTGTAACCTAGGGTGTTGCTTTTGCTACGCCCGGGCCATACGTGGGCCGACTGAGGACCTCCCTCTCCAGGTAGTAAGAGACCTGGCGGAAGACGCCGCCGAGCTTGGTGCCAGGCGGGTGATCCTGTCCGGCGGAGAACCCTTGGTCCGCAACGACTGGTGGGAAGTCGCCAAGCTCTTCGACGGGGTGGGCATGGAGGTGTCGCTGGCTACCAATGGCACGATGGTCACTCAGGGTGTGGCCACGCTTCTGGCCAGCCTCAAGAAGGTCTCGATTTCCGTCTCCGTGGATGGTGACCGGGAAACGCACGACCGCCTGCGCAATCAGAAGGGCGCGCACGGACGTACCATGCAGGGACTCTACGCTCTGCTGGGTACTCGCCTACCTTTTGACGTAAACGCGACTATCTGCCGAGACAATTTGCCAGAAGTGGCGTTTCTGACGAGGCTGGCCAGGGACCTCGACTGTGATGTGCGCCTGTCGCTCCTGCACCCCAACGGACGGGGTCAGGGCATGGCCGAAAAGGCGTTGGAGCCAGAGGAGATCTTTAGACTGCGCGAGTACTGCCATGTCATGCGACAGCGCGGAGTAAGGGTGTTCCTGAACCTCCCCCCGCTTCTGCAATACCTGGACGAGGTCATCCCTTCCCGGGGATCCGCCTGCGGATGGGCCGTCAGCTTCTGTGGTGTCCTGGCAAACGGAGATGTTTCTATTTGCGGAGTTGCCAGCGATGAGCCAGACCTGGTGGCAGGAAACATAAGAGAACAGCGCTTTAGAGGCATCTGGGCAAGCTCCCCGTTGTTTCGGCAAACGCGCTCCCTCAAAGTGAATGATCTCCAGGGAATTTGCGGGCGGTGCCCGTTCAACGAATACTGCGGCGGTGCCTGCCGCCTTTCGGCTTTCAGAGCCACGGCGGACTTCCTGGCTCCGTACGGCCTGTGCCAGCGTTTCTATGATCAGGGATACGTCCCTGAAGCGCTCCTCGACCCGGTAATAGGGCATGAATCCTCCGCTACGGGCACGCTGGAGGCGGGCGAGACCTGTAGGGTGGGTGAAGTGAAACGGAACCCACCAAATAGCTGCGCTACACCTACTCTACTACCTAGGGGGCATCAGGATGAGCCGTGGTTCATGGCACAGAGAGCGCCGCCCTCACCCTCACCCTCTCCCAAAGGGAGAGGGGAGAGCCTGTAGTCTGAAGCCCCTGGGAAGGGCTTAGCCTCCGGCCTCGGCGCCTGGGGTGCCAGGCACTAAATGGGGCGGCTCTGTCACCAGGCGGGCGATGACGTCGCCCCACGTGTAGTCCACGGTGTAGACCGCCGGGTATCCCCTGACCTGCATGTAGTAGCCCTTGCCGTCCGGCGTGCTGTCACCCACCAGGATGCTCAGCGGCTCACCGCCGAAACCCAGCTTGATGGTCATCTGCGGAGAAACAAGACCATAGGGCGCCAGATCCTTGACCTCCTGGGCCAGCACACGCTGCGAGCGCGGTCCACTCAGCAGTAAGGGAATACCACCCCATCGCTCCAAGTTGACAGGCTCACCGTCGGGCTTGTCAAAGTGCCACTGGAACTTGTCGTCCCGGCGGAAAGCCATGGTCTCACCCTTGTAGGTAACGTCAATGGACACCAGGGCATCGTCGTCCATGGTGTATACCCAGGGCGGCTGCTTGGTCTTCTCGGAGCTGCGGGTCATCTGAGTGAACAGGGCATAGCCCCCTATCAGGAGGAAGAGGGCCAGCAACACGAACGTGGTGCGGAAGCTCATGGCGTCCTACCGGCGGCGCCACCAGGTGAAGACGCCCACCACCGACACCAGCAACGGCAAGAAGGCGATGCTGGAGTAGAGGATCCAGTTCCAGGCCCGCTGGGTGACCACCAGACGTCGGAAGGCGAAGGGCTTGGGGCGTATGGAGATAAGCTCCTCCTCCTCGGACAGCCAGTTCACCGAGTTGAGGAACAGGTCGCTGTTGCCCAATGAGTAAAAGAACTGGTTGCTGGCAAAGGCTGAGTTGCCCACCACCACCAGCCGGGTGCGGCGGTCAGTTGGCTGGCTGGCCGGCGGTTTCTCTCCGATGGGGGCGGTGGCCGCCACCAGAGTGACCAAGGGCAACGGCCCGGGGGTATCCTTGTCCCGGTCGAACTTGGGGTCACCGGAGCTGGTCTCCGTCCAGCTTGACCTGCTGGTCAGCCCCATGTCAACCATCTGCACGGGAAGGGCACTCTCGGCGCCGCCGGACTGCTCCGGCACCTTCTGGCTGAGGATGCCCGTTATGTCAATAGCCCGGGCGTTGGGGAAGAAGGTGGTGTCCAGGGACTTGGTGACAGGACCCAGCAGGTACTGCGTGCGTTGAACAGCAGGGCTGCCCTTGTCCGGGAAGGCATAGCTCTCTTCGTCCACCACCCGTCCACCAGACAGGGCAACTCCCCACGGGGCCAGCAGATCGTTCCACGAGGCCGGAGTAGCGGGGTCCGCCAGCAGCAGGAGCTTCCCCTGCCGTCGCAGGTAGTCCGCCAGCAGGGGTTGCTCCTGGGTTAGCAGGTCCTGCCGCGGCCCAGGCGCTATCAGAGCAGCAGCATCTTCGGGCACCGCATCAACGGTGGCCAGACTCAGCGTGACCATCTCGTAGTTGTCCGGGACAAGCCCCTGGGCCGCCAGGCCATAGCCCTGCTGCCCCTGGGTATCGTTGATATCCGCTTCGCCATGGCCGGTCAGGAAGTATACCCTCTTCCGTTTGAGGCCAGTGACCTTGAGCACGGCGGCGGTCACATCCTGCTCCAGGGTGGGGTTGGGGGCCACTTGGGACTTCGTCTGGCCGGTGCTGGGATCGGGTATATCCACCGAGATCTGGCTGGGCACGTTGGCCCTATGCCCCTCGCTATCGAAGACAATGGTCCCGTATTGTGAGACCTCGTACTGGCGCGTCAGCGCCGGATTCGAGTCCGGGTCCACCATCTCATAGGTAAACTTCGAGCCCCGGTGGGCATACTCACGCAGCAGGTTCTCCGTGGTCTCACGTGTGGGGTCGCCGGGGACCAGGAAGGCCAAGGCATGCACCGGGGCCTTCAGCTCGTCCAGCACTTTGGTTGTCTTGCCGGAGAGACTGAACTCTTTGTTCACCGTCAGGTCCAAGCGGTAGCTCTGCCTCACCCCCAGAAGATTGGCCACCACCATCACCCCAACAAACGCGATGACCATCACTACCGTGTTGGACCCGTACCGACCCCGCTTGCCCCCCAGGGCACTGCGCACCTGACCCATACCGGTCAGCAGTGCCACCAGCAACAAGAAGACGCCTACCCCCGCCAGAACGATGGCCGAAGTGGCCAGCTCCGGCACCAGCAGGTAGAGCGGCGCCGAGGCGATCAGGGCCAGGACACCCACGCCCGCCAGGACAAGGCTCAGCCCCCGCAGTGCACCCCACACCCACGAAACACCACCGCCAATACGCCGGAACACCGAGCCCACCGCAGTGCCTACCGCCACCGGCGCATCTCCAGGGAGCGCGCGGTGAGGAACACAAAGGCCGCTGCCACGCTGAGGTAGTAGATGACGTTCCTGGTGTCAATGACGCCAAAGGTAAAGTCGCTGAAGTGCCCGGGCAGAGACAGGTACTCTAGGACCTTGCCCACTGCGCCGGTCATGTTGAGCGAACCCATCACCCATAGCAGGATCAGGATGCCCAGGCCCAGCACAGCGGCCACAATCTGGTTGGCCGTGACGGAAGAGGCCAACAGGCCCACGGCCATAATGGCAGCACCGAGCAAGAACATACCCAGATACCCTGTGGCTATTGGACCAGCATCGGGGTCGCCGAATATGCTAAGCAGAATGGGATAGTAAAGCGTGAGCGCAAGCATCACCGCCAGTGTTACCAGGCTGGCCAGGTACTTGCCCAGCACGACCTCTATGTCTCGCACCGGGTTGGTCAGGAGCAGCTCCAGAGTCCCCATCTTCTGCTCCTCGGCAAACAGGCGCATAGTGAGCAACGGGGCCACGAGGATAAGCACGAAGCTTCCCGGTGATAGGAACCCACGAAGGTTGGCCATCTGCCTGTTGAGCAGGTCAGCGGCGAAGAAGTACCCTGTCACCACCAGGAAAACGGCGGTGACTACATAGGCTATCGGAGAGGTGAAATAGCCGCGGATCTCTTTGCTGGCAATAGCAAGGGTGTTTCTCAAGATCGGTCCTCGGTGGTCAGCTTCAGGAAGATCTCCTCCAGGCTCATGCCGGTAGCCTGTAGGCCCAGCAGCCCCCAGCCTCGGCTGACTATTGCCTCCGCCATCTCTGCCCGCAGGTCGCGGCCCGGGCGGCACTCTATGGTGTAATGGACAACCGGGTCCCCACCCTCGCGGGTCACTTCTTGGACACCTTTCATGCCTCGGAGCAGGGTCATGACTTCCTTGGATGGTCCCTTGACCTCCAGGTGGATGCGCTCAGTGCCCCCCAGACGGTTGGACAGGTTCTCCGGCCGGTCAATGGCCACTATCTTGCCTTCGTTAATGATGAGCACGCGCTCGCACACCATGCTCACCTCGGGCAGGATGTGGCTGGAAATAACGACCGTGTGGTCGCCGCCGAAGCTCTTGATGAGCTGCCTGGTCTCCACCACCTGCCGCGGGTCAATGCCGATGGTCGGCTCGTCGAGGATAAGCACCTCCGGCTCATGGAGTAGTGCCTGGGCCAGTCCCACCCGCTGCCGGAAGCCCTTGGACAGCTTGCCAATGTGGGTGTCCCGGTACTCGCCCAGGTGGCACATGCCGATCACGTCGTCAATGCGCTTGCGCCGCCTGGCGCGGTCCATGCCTCTTAGGGTGCCCTGAAAGTCCAGGTACTCCCTCACCATCATGTCCGTGTACAGCGGGACGGTCTCGGGCAAGTAGCCTATGTGCCGACGCGCCTCCAGCGACTGGTCCACCACGTCGAAGCCGCAGATCCTGGCGGTGCCTGACGACGGAGGCATGTAGCCGGTAAGGATGCGCATGGTAGTAGTCTTACCGGCGGCGTTGGGTCCCAGGAACCCCAGGACCTCGCCCTTCTTCGCCTCAAAGGTGACATCTTCAATGGCGAGAAAGTCGCCGTAGTATTTGGTTAGGCCGTGGACTTCTATCATTCTTGGACTTGAAGGGCATTATAGCATGCCAGTGCAGGCCCTGCAAAACGTAAGGAGGTAGTGGTTGACAAGATGCCGTGAGGTAACTAAACTCTCTAGCATCCACCGTCAGGCGAGGGATACCTCCCCACCCAAGAAACTAAGGTTGACGGCTATGCTGTCAGCAAAGGAGCATCAGTCATGTCTAGGAAGCTAATGGCGTGGGTTAGCCTGCTGGCCATCGCCGTGGTGGCGTGTGGCCCGGGGGCCGCTCCAACTTCGCCCCCGGCTCCTGCGGCAACGCTCGCGCCTGGGGCCACCGCAGCGCCTACCGTCGCGGGACTTTCGGCCACTCCAACCGCAGCCCCCACGAGAGCCCCTGCTACACCTGCCTCGACTGGGCCACAGGAGTTGGTGTATGCCGTGAATAACTGGGGGGAAGAGAACCTGGACCCGACCATCTCCAGCCTCCCCTGGGAGTTTACGGGGCCGCTGTGGGACTTGCCTGTGGAGCACACCCCCCAGGGCGAGCTCAAGCCTCGCTTGGCCACGGCCTGGGAACAGTCGGCGGATGGTCTCTCCTGGACGTTCAAGCTCCGACAGGGGGTAAAGTTCCACGATGGCCAGGAGATGACGGCAGAAGACGTCAAGTTCAGTCTGGCGGCAGTAGCCCGTCCCGAAGCCAGGGCCTCCCGGACTCCCCAGTTCCGCAGCAGCATCAAGAGTATGGACATAGTGGACCGGTACACGGTACGCATCAACACCCACAAGCCCTGGGCCACCCTGGCATACGATCTGTCCACCCTGGCCGGCTCAGAGGCCATCATACTGCCCAAGCACTACATCGAGCGGGTAGGTTGGACGGAGTTCAACTCCAAGCCCATGGGCAGCGGACCAGGGAAGTTCGTCCAGCATAAGGCCGGCAACTTCATAGAGTTCAGCGCCAATAAGGACTACTGGGAGTATGCCCCTCAGTTCGACCGTTTCCGTTACCTCGTGATCCCCGAGCTTGGCACCCGTGTCGCTATGCTCCGCATGGGCCAAGCGGACATCATCAAGACCACGCTTTCCACGGTGCCCGAGATAGAGAAGTCGGGTTTCAGGATCATGAGCGACCCCCAGCCCACCTCAGTGCGCTTTCATGTATTCGGCACCTGGCTCCCCGCGGCTGGTCCCCTGGCTGACGTGCGGGTGCGCCAGGCCCTGAACCTGGCGATAAACCGGCAGGAGATGGTGGACGCCCTCTTCTATGGAAGGGGCAAGCCCGCCGCCGTGTTCCCCGCCGGGGAGATCACCCTGGGCTACCCTGCCGACCTCAAACCCTACCCCTATGATCCGGCCAAGGCCAAGCAACTTCTGGCCGAGGCCGGCCATGCCAAAGGGGTGACTGTTACCGTTTATGCTACGGCCGTGCCAACCTTCACCCAGCTTCAGGAGGTGGCGGGAGCTGTGGCCGGGTACTGGAAGCAGATTGGGGTAGACACCAAGATCATCCCTACCGACCTGGCCTGGATGCGCCCCCGCAGGAACATGACCCCCCAGGCCCCGGAGCTGATAGGGACAGCTGAAGTCTATGGGGGCACCGCCCGGGCCGTGGGTATCAGCGACCTGAGTATCTGGTGGAGCCAGGCAGGCAAGGTCACCCAGTTGGCCAGCAATATTGACCCCATCGTCCAGCGGGGCCTTGAAGCCCCCACTGTGGCCGAAATGGTCAAGTCGTCCCAGGAGACATATCGCATCGTCTACAACGAGTATCGCTCCATCCCGCTGGTGGACGTGTACTCCGAGGTCTGGGCGCTGGGCAAGCGCGTAGGGGACGTTAAGGTGATAGCGCAACGGGGCTACATGGGGTCCAGCATTCCCAGCGCTACTCGCGCCCGCTAGTCATTAGCTACTCCGGGGGGGATACGGACTGCCTGGCGCCACGGCCGACAGGATGTGGCCAACGTACCCTCCCCGGAGGGAATCGTCTGAAGTCATGACGTTATATAGGATATGCAGCGTTACATTCTAGTTAGACTGGCCCAGGCGCTGGTCACTCTCGCGGTGGTCAGTGTCATCGTCTTTGGCGTAGCCAGGATGACCGGCAACCCCGTGGACATTTACCTGCCCACGGATGCCACCCCCCAGCAGCGGGCGGATGAGGTCCGCAGGATGGGGCTGGACAAGCCCGTATATGTCCAGTACGGCATCTTCGTGCGCGGTCTGCTCCAAGGTGACCTGGGGCAAAGCGTAAAGTTCCGCAAGCCGGTTAGCACGCTCATAGCAGAGCGGCTGCCCAACACCGCGGCCCTGGTGTTGCTCGCTATCGTGATAGCCTTGGTCATTGCCTTCCCCTTGGGCATTATCGCCGCTCTCCGGCAAGGGGGGCCCTGGGATGTAGCCGCTCGCGTAGCTGCCCTCCTGGGGCAATCCGTGCCCTCCTTCTGGGGGGGCATCATGCTGATGCTCGTGTTTGCCGTCCAGTTGGGCTGGCTGCCGGTGGCCCGCAAAGAAAGCCTCGCCTCCTTTGTGCTTCCAGCAGTGACCATCGCCCTGTTTGGCTTCATGCTGGCGGGAGTGGTCCGGCTGCTGCGGACATCGTTGCTGGAGGTGCTGGACAGTGAGTTCGTCAAGTTCGCCAGGATAAAGGGGCTGCCTGAGTATGTGGTCATCCTGAGGCATGCCCTGCGCAACGCCCTAATCCCCGTGGTCACCTTTGTGGGCATGTATTTCGGCATCCTGCTAGCGGGCAGTGTCACCGTGGAAACAGTGTTCGCCTGGCCGGGAATCGGGCGCTTGGCCTACGAAGCGGTGCGGTGGCGGGACTACCCGGTGATCCAGAGCGTGGTGCTGATCGCCGCCGCGATCATCATCGTGACCAACCTGGTGGTGGACGTCCTTTATGGCTATCTGGACCCCCGCATCCGATATGGGAGGAGTGGCTAGCGCGGTGGACGAGTCCAGTGCCATGATGGGTGGGGCCACGGTAGCCCGCAGCCTGACGACAGTCAGACGACGGCGCCTGTGGGGCCGCATTCCTTTGGCGCCCACCCTGCTGCTGAGCGCATTCGTGCTCATGGCTCTTTTCGCCGATCTCCTGGCGCCAGCCTCGCCCTACGATACATCTCTCCGGCTGAGGTTTGCCCCACCCTTCTGGATGGATGGGGGCACGCTGTCACACCCCTTGGGTACCGACTCCCTGGGGCGAGATACCCTCAGCCGGCTGATCTTCGGGGCCAGGATATCCCTGCTGGTAGGTCTGGCCGCCGTAGGTCTGGGGGCTGTCGTGGGCACGGTCCTCGGCCTCATCGCCGGGTTCTACGGTGGGTGGCTGGATGCCATCATCATGAGGGCTACCGACGCGATGCTCTCGCTGCCCATTATTCTGCTGGCCATGCTCCTGGCCGTAACTTTTGGCCCTGGCCTGGACAAGTTGGTCATCGTGCTGGCCCTGGTGCTGTGGGCGAGATTCGCTCGCCTGGTCAGGGCGGAGACCCTCACCTGCAAAGTGCGCGACTACGTGGCCCTGGCCAGGGTGGGCGGCTGTTCCTCCTCGCGGTTGGTTCTGGTCCACATTCTCCCCAACGTGACAAACCCGCTGGTAGTCCTGGCCACGCTCCAAGTAGGCTGGGTGGTGGTCGTGGAAGCCTCTTTGAGCTTCCTGGGTGCAGGCGTGCCACCCCCTACCCCAAGTTGGGGCACCATGATAGCGGAGGCGCTGGAGCACGTCACGACCGTCTGGTGGCTCTCTGTGTTTCCGGGCGTGGCCGTGGTGCTGCTGGTGCTCTCCGTCAATTTGCTCGGCGACTGGTTGCGAGACTACCTGGACCCCAAGCGGAGGCGTCGCTAAGCCATGGCTAAGCCCCCGCTTCTTCAGGTGGACGACCTCAGGGCCTACCTGTATACCCATGATGGTGTGGTCCGGGCAGTGGACGGGGTCACCTTCTCCGTGAACGAAGGGGAGACCCTGGGTCTCGTGGGAGAGTCCGGCTGTGGCAAGAGCATGACATGCCTGGCCATAATACGGACATTGCCTCCGCCCGGCGGGCGGATCGTCACCGGACGGGTCTTGTTCCAGGGAGCAGACTTGGTGGGCAAGAGCGAAGCCGAAATGAGGTCCTACCGGGGTCGCCAGATATCCATGATCCTCCAGGACCCCAACACCTCCCTGAACCCTGTGCTGACCATTGGCAAGCAAGTGGCCGAGCCTCTAAGCTGGCACCAGAAGGCCCAGGGCAAAGACCTGAGGCATAGGGTGATAGAGGCCCTGCGCCAGGTCAAGATCCCAGCCCCGGAGGTCCGCCTGGGTGACTATCCCCACCAGATGAGCGGAGGAATGCGCCAGCGAGTGGTGGGCGCCGCCGCCCTGGCCTGCGAGCCCCATCTGCTGCTCGCTGACGAGCCTACTACCGCCTTGGATGCCACGGTCCAAGCCCAGTATTTGGAGCTGCTCAAGGACATCCAGCGGCAATCCAATCTCGCTATTATCTTTGTAACTCACGACTTCGGCATCGTGGCCCACATGTGCGACCGGGTGGCTGTGATGTATGCGGGAAAGATTGTGGAAACGGCGCCGGTGAAGGCCCTCTTCCGCCAACCCAGCCACCCCTACACCATCGCCCTTCTGAATTCGGTGCCCAGCCTGGAGGAGAAGGTGAAGCGCCTGTACTCCATTGAGGGCGAGCCCCCTCCGGTAGACCAAGTAATACCCGGGTGCAGCTTCGCACCCCGCTGTTCATATCGTCATGACCCGTGTGACCGCGAGTATCCGCCCAACGTGAGCCTCGGAGATGGCCGATATGCAAGCTGCTGGAAGCTCGCCTAGCCTCGCTGCCCCCCTCATTGCCGGGCACGGCTTGAAGAAGTACTTCCCCGTGACCAAGGGCCTGGTGCTGATGCGCACTATAGGTTGGGTGAAGGCAGTAGACAACATCTCCTTTGGGCTGGAACCTGGAGAGACGCTGAGCCTCGTGGGCGAATCGGGCTGTGGCAAGACCACCACGGCGAAGCTGCTCCTCTTGCTGGAGAGACCTACCGCTGGCTCTATCCTGTTCCGTGGTCAGGACGTGCTTACCTTCAGCCGGGCCGAGCTCAAAGGCTACCGTACCGCGGTGCAGGCGGTCTTTCAGGACCCGTGGAGCTCCCTGAACCCGAGGCTGCGGGTGGGGTCCATCATAGCCGAGCCCATGCTGGTGAACACAACGCTCTCCAAGAAAGAGGTGAAGGAAAGGGTGTCCGACCTGTTGCGTCAGGTCGGCCTGCGCCCAGACCATGCTTCTCGCTTCCCGCACGAGTTCAGCGGTGGCCAGCGTCAGCGTATTGCGGTGGCGCGAGCACTTGGTCTAAACCCCAGCCTGATCGTGCTGGATGAGCCTGTGTCGGCCCTGGACGTATCCATCAGGGCGCAGATAATGAACCTGCTGAGGGACCTCCAGGAGACGCACCACCCGGCCTATCTTCTCATCGCCCACCACCTGGCCACCGTGCGCTACATGAGCCACCGAGTGGCCGTGATGTACCTGGGGCGCATAGTCGAGCTAGCCGGGGCAGAGGAGCTGTTCTCCCATCCGCTTCACCCGTACACCTATGCCTTGTATTCAGCAGCGCTCTCAGCTCACCCAGACAAGGTCGCCAAACCTGTTCTCCTTTCCGGGGAGGTCCCCTCTCCCGCGAACTTGCCCCCGGGCTGTCGCTTTCACCCGCGCTGCCCTCGGGCCGAGCCTCATTGCGCTGGAGATGAACCCACCCTGAAAGAAGTCGCTCCCGGCCACTGGGTGGCCTGTGGTCTCTACGCTCGCGCGTGAGCCGGATAATCCACGCGCAGACAGGGGTCTAACGATGAATCAGCTACCTCCACAGGGAAACGGCGCCAAGGAAACGAAGGAGGTGCCCTCCTTCTGCCACGAGTGCTACAACACCTGCCCGGTGACCGTCGAGGTCACCGGTGGCGTGGTTTCGCGCATCTTGGGCAACCCCAAGTCCCCGTATACCGGGGGCAGGCTTTGCCCCAAGGGCAACTCCGCCCTCATGCGGGTTTATGACCCCCACCGACTGAAGACACCCCTGAAGCGGACCAACCCGCGAAAGGGGCTGGGGGAGGACCCTCAGTGGCAGGAGATATCGTGGGATGAAGCACTCAACATCATAGCGGAAAGGCTGAAGCACCAGCGGGCAGCAAACCCCACCGGGCTGAAGATGCCCTCCCTGGACACGACGCACCTTTCTTTGCCCGCGTGCTGGGCGCACGCCTTCGGCACACCCTTCGTGGGCACGGGGTCCGGGGGGGGTGGCGGCGCGCATTGCGGCAATGCCCTCCACACCATGGGCACCATGATCTGGGACTCCTACCGGGACTGGCCCGACTGGGCACATACGAAGTACGCGATAGTCATGGGGACCGGCGAGGGCTTCGAGGCGAATCGGCCCATCCCTGAGGACGCCAAGCGCATGGCCGATGCCCGCGTCCGGGGCATGAAGATGGTGGTGGTGGACCCCCGCCTGACCAACGCCGCGGCCAAGGCTGATGAGTGGGTGCCTATCCGCCCCGGCACCGACGGCGCCCTGGTGCTGGGCATGCTGAATCTGCTGCTCAACGAGCACGGCATCTATGACGTGCCTTTCCTCCAGCATCACACCAATGCCCCCTATCTGATTGGCCCGGATGGCCACTACGTCCGCGAGGAGGGGACCAAGCAGCCCCTCATCTGGGACAGCGCGGAGTCCAGGGCTAAGCCCTACGATTTCTTCAACACGGAGGCTACCTTCCCCAGGGCGGCCCTTGAGGGCAGCTTCCAGGTCAACGGCGTTGCCTGCCAGCCGGCCTTCCAGCTTATCAAGGACCAGGTACGGGAATACACCCCGGAGCGCGCGGAGCAGCTCACCACTGTCCCCGCGGCTACGGTACGCCGGTTGGCGCGGGAGCTGGGGGAGGCCGCCCAGATCGGCAGCACCATCGAGATCGAGGGGGAGCAGTGGCCCCTACGTCCCGCCTGCATCATGTATGGACGGGGCACACAGGGCCATACCAACGCCACCCAGACGACGGCGGCCATTTACGCCCTGGAGATGTCCCTGGGTCTGCTGGGCGTTCCCGGAGGCACCCATCGCAGCACCGGAGGGGGTATTCAGCTCAAGGGAACGCCCGTCCAGAAGGGGCCTGACGGCCTGACCTTCCCCAAGCTGAACACGCACCACCCCTACGCAGCGCCCAGTTGGCCCCCCAAGAACTACGACCTCAAGGACTTCTTCCCCATAAACATGAAGGCGGAGCCTCTCCACATCGTCACCGGCGCCGACCCTGCCCACTGGGGCCTGCCCGAGGAGCTCACCGTCTTCGCGGTGAACGCCAATCCGCTGCTGAGCGTGGGCGACCTGGAGAGGTCCAGCGCCTACTACAACCGGGCCTTTGTCGTGGTCATGGACCAGTACCTGCACGAGACCTGTCAGTTCGCTGACATTGTGCTGCCCTCGCTCATGGCGTTGGAAATGCACAACATCACCAGTGTCAAAGCCGGCGACACCTATGTCGGGCTGCTCTATGCCCGCCCAGCCATTGAGCCTCTGCCCCAGGCGCGAGGTTGGATAGACGTTCTCATTGACCTGGCGGAAAGGTGCGGCTTCCTCTTTGGGGAGGGGGGCTTCAACTACTGGGTGAACATGATGCAGCAGTTGTCTTCCCAGTACGCCCTCAGCCTGGAGGAGCGCTATTCCACTGAGACGATGATGGAGCGGATCGCCAAGCGACACATCGGCGAAGAGGGCTGGCGCACCCTGGAGACGGAGGGTATCTACGCGCGCAAGCTCCCCGCCAAAGAGCGGTACATGCCCTACCGCCCCCACCGGCTGCCCATGTATCAGGAGATCGTCCTCAGCGCCGGGGAATCCCTGGTGGCCGCCCTCAAGGGGCTGGGGGCATACGACAAGCTGGCTGGCGAGGTGGACTTCTCCCATTACACGGCGGTGCCCACTTATAAGCCCGCCCACATCCATGAGCCCAGCGACAAGTACGACATGTACGCCGTGAACGGCAAGTCGGTGCTGTTCACCTTTGGCCGGTCCGCATTCAACCCCTGGCTCATGGAGGTGGCGGGCATGTTGCCCAACCCACTGCCCGTGGGCATAAACGAGGCCACCGCCGCTAAGAAAGGCATCCGGGACGGGCAGCGCATCTGGGTCGAGTCCGAGGCGGGGCGCGTCCAGGGAACGGCCAAGTGCACCCTAGGCGTTCACCCCGAGTGCGTCAGTATCGCCGGCACCCTGGGCCACTGGTGCGACCACCCCGTCGCCAAAGGGAAGGGTACTCATTTCAACAGCCTGCTTAGCGTTGGGCTGAAGTACATGGACCCGGTGTTTACTACATACCAGGGAGTGGCCTGCCGGGTGCGAGTGTACCCAGCAGAGGAGTAAAGGGCACTGTTCCAGAATCCCACGTAGATTGCTCCGAAACGTAGACCCTTTGCCTAGCCAGGTGACGGGTAGGAACGGCTTCCCAGGCCGTAGAGTGTCGGGGCAGGCCCGTAGTGGCAATTCATAAATTGCCGCTGCGCTGGGACGCTGATGGCGGACGGCATGAACTCAGGAGGAGGCAGCATGGCTAGAGCGAATAACGTGGATATGGGCGCATTCCGCAAGACCCAGGAGGGGCTTAAGGCAGGCACCGCGGCAGCCCGCACCATGCAGAAGGTGGAGGGGGAGTGGCGGCTCACCGGAGAGGGACCGCAGTTCCGCTCGGTCGCCCCCTATCCGGGTGGCGAGTTGGTCATGGAGACAGACATGGCCAAGAACATGGGCGGCGGTGGCCTCATGCCCGGCCCCATGCGCTTTGCCTTTTTCGGCCTGGCAGCCAGCTACGCCGGCGTCTTTGCCCAAACGGCCAGCCTCCTGGGCATTGAGCTACAGAGGTTCACGGTCACCGTAGAGGCGCCCATGAACACGGCCAAGTGCTACGGGGTCGGCGATGCCCCGCTGGTGGGTGACGTCCGGTTCACCCTGTCCATCAAGTCCAACGCGCCCAAGGAGAAACTGGAGGAGGCGCAGCGTCTGGCCCTGGAGAGGACACCCGGCGTCTACGCCCTGCGCCAGCCGCTCAAGGTCACCTCGGCCATCCAGATACTCGCCTAGTACCCACCTTCGAGAAAGACCGCTATCATCAACCGCTCGTGGTGAGCCCTTCGGCTTCGCTCAGGACAGGCCTGTCGAACCATGAGCGGCTCGCCCTTCGACAAGCTCAGAGCCTGCCCTGAGCACCGCGAAGGGGTGAGTGGCGTTGGCCCCGGGTCCGGGGCTGGCTCCGTTCCCTCCTGCGTTCTGGACGAGGCAGAGTGCTCACTGAATGGTTGGGAAACATGCCCTACGGAGTATCACGCCAGGGGCTTCAGGCAGACCACCGGCTCTTGGGCCAGCAACTGGCGCAGTATGGAGAAGTCGGGCAGCCCCAGGGCGATGGCTATAGCACTGTCAATCTCGGCCCGCACGGGGTCCTCGGCCATCTGGGGGAAGGGAAGAAGCGGCTGCTGGCACAGCCGGTCGTAGGCAGCGGCCAGGGCTTGCCTTTGCTCCGCGCCCAGTGCGCCTACATTCAGAACGGGCATTCCCGCCAGCACCGGCTTCTTGAACTTGATCCAGGCGCCCCTGGTCTCCTCTCGGTGTGACCACAGCACGAGAAGGCCAAGCGTCGAGTTCAGCCAGAGCGCCAGGGCCTTCTCATCTTCCTCGCTCTGGGATTGGAGGGCCAGGGGCCACCAGACATTGGAGAGCACCGGGTCCTTCAGCCGCACAGCGGCCAGCCGTTGCGTCTTCAGCCACGTTCGTTCAACCAGCAGCATGCGGCCGGACCGGGGCCACAGAACGGTGGCATCACGAAGAGAACGCCCCGCCTTAGCCCGATGTAGGGGTGAGAGATAGCTATTGGGTCCCTGCGCTATCGTGGTTACCGAAGCGGCATCGTGGCTCCAGAAGGCAGGGTAAGCGGTCTTCGTCCTGCCAGTAGCCAGACGGAACCCATCGTGTATGTCTCGGACATCGGGACCAAGCTCGCCCAGTTGGCCCAAGTGGCAAAGGGAGACGTTCCCAGCTACGCCCCTGCCTGGCAACCAGAGGCTTCCCTGACTCAAGTGTAGGGCGGCGCGCAGCAGGTCGGACTGGGCGTAGGCGCAGGGCGGCATCCACAGGCCATCGCGGATGCTGGTCCAGGGCACGGACACCGCCTCTCCCATGTGGGCATCTCCCATGGCAAGCGGCAGGGCGCCCTGGCCCTGTTCCACATCCGGCGGCTCGCCCATGTTGAGGCTACGGGCAATAGTCAGGGCCTCCAGGTCCGTGCGGGGGTTCTTCCACAGGTTCACGCACACCACGTTACCGCTGGCCTCATGGTTGCCGTTGGGGTTCTCCAGCTTGCGTGCTACGACTAAGACTTCGCTCAGGTCCGTGTTCTCAGAGAAGTTCCAGCGCTCCGGGTCATGGCTGACAATGAGGTATTCCAGTTGGTACTTCTGCCGAAAGAGACGGCGCGTCTCCTGCCAGGCCACGCCGGAGAGCAGGGCTTTGGGGAGCACCAGGGCCATACGCCCCCCCCGCTTCAGGTGCAGGTCACCGGTGGCCACAAAGACCGAGCCCAGACCGGCCGTGCTGCTGGCCAGCACTCGGGGTATGCGCAACAGCTTGGCCAGCTCTTTCTGCATCGCCCGGCGCTCGACTTCGGGCAGCGAGCCAAAGAGGAGGTTGCCCCCCACGCTGCGGGTGAAAGGTGGGTTCATCACGCACAGGTCCAAGTCCCTGATGTGGGCATACTGCCGCCTGACATCACCCGCGCCCGTAACCTGCCCGGGGGCCATAGAGCCACCAAAGAGGTCAGCGCTAATGGGCACCTGGAAGTCCTTGAGGAACTCGATACTGCCCAGGCGGTGGTGGCGACCGCCCAGGGGCAACGTCCACAGGTGCATTTGCCTGAAGGTTACTTCGGGCATACGCAGGGCCAGGGTAGAGGCAGTGAGGTGCAGCGCTGAGGCCAGTACATCATAGCCGAAGATGACGTCCTGCATGAGTACTTGGGAGAGCCTGTCCGGGTAGCGTGGGCCGTGCTTTTCAGCGCACGCTCGGAAGTAGTTGCTGGTAATGGCCTCGGCAGCGGCCATGAGCAACGTGCCCGTGCCACAGGCCAGGTCGCCCACTCCGAACGTGGACAACTGGCCCAGGTCAGACCAGTCCTGAGACCAACGGTCGGGAGCGAGGGCTATCTTGAGCAGTAGGGTAGCCGCTGGTATGGACGTGTAGTAGGTGCCCAGGTACTTGGCTTCGGCCAGCAGCCTGTGGTACACCCGGCCCATGAGGTCGTGGTGCATGGCCGCGCGTTGCTGCACGATGTCAAGGGCGGCTCTGGCCAACGTGCGTACCGCCTTCTCGGTATCGGGGTCAGAGGGAAGGGTCACCATGAGCTGATGGGCGACGTTGAAGATGGGGTAGTAGTTGATGTGTTCGAGGATATACTTCCAGTGGTCAGCAAAGGCAGATACGATGTCCGGAGATTCGAGAATTTGACGCAGGCGCTGCACCTGGGGGTCGTACTGTACCAGGACCTCCTGGAACACCATGGCGTTGGCCAGAGTGAGCCCGGCGATCCTCACTACGGAGTCGCTTTCCCGTGGCGGGGTGGTCATTCCTCTTCAGCGTCCTGGGGCTTCTTGCGCGCCCGTTGGGGCAGTTCCCGAATATCCAGCAGTTCCTTGGCCTTTTGTACGAAAGCGGCGTCGCCCGAGGTGGCGCGGGCGAACTCGTCCACCCCGGCGTTCAACGCCGCTACCGCTTTGCCGACCACGTCCTCCTCAAGCAGCTTCTGAAAAGTGCTGCGCAGGAGGTCAGCCAGGTGGGCAAGGTCGCCCTCGCTCCAGCCGCTCTCCCCCGCCTCGCTGAAGACAGCAATGCGCAAGGAAGCGCGACCCAGTGCGTCCTTGAGACCAGGGAACGGGACCTGTCTCAGGGATGCCGGGTACACGAGGGCAACGCCAATGTGAGCGATGCCACTCTCTACCCGCTCTCTCGCCGCCTGTAACGCGGCTTCGTCAGCGGAGGGCTGGTCGTCCACCTTGCCCTCGATGATGGTGCGGAGCCCCTGGAAATCCACCATCACGTCAGGCATGCCACGGTGCCTACCGACCGGCTCCCGAAGGTAGCTCTCGGGCACGGAAACGACTCCCTGCTCGTGCAACAGCAGCGCCAGCGTTACGTTCAGGACTTCTTCACGGTAGCCGCCGGTGGTCACAGCCTCTTGATTACCTCTGGATCTGTGAAGTCACTGTGTGTGATCGGCAGTACGACAATACCTTGGCGTGCACAGGTCATAGACCAAGTCCTTTCAACACCGATGATTGTGCACCTCTCGGCGCTGGGGTGCAAGGCGTGGCTGGTCCTCTCGAAGACCCAGGCGGGGTCTTTAAATGACACATAGACTGTCGTTGCGAGGCCCCGTTAAGGGCCGAGGCAATCCGTGTCTCTGCGCATGACAGGGGTGCGGATTGCTTCGTCGCTGCGCTCCTCGCAACTGTGCATGGCCGCTGGTCCGGCCACCACGCCGGATGAAAAACGGGGGCTTTTTCATAGGAACGACAATTGGGGTGTCATTCAGAGACCTGTCTGCCGTGACCGTGTGGGCACGCTGTCAAGCCTGGCGGCGACGGCCAGCCGCCTACTCCATCCAGGCCGTCTCCATCAGCATGCTGTAGTCGCGTGTGTTGCCCACCCAAATGAAGTGCAGCCCAGGCGCGGCAGTCATGGCGGAATCTGTCAGCGGCAACCACGCCGCGTAAGCCTTGCTGGCCACCATAATCTGGAGCTGGCGGGCCTGTTCCAGGCGTTTCTTGTCGCCCGTAGTGGCGCGGAAGTCATTGTACAGCTTGTCAAACTCCGGGTCATTGACCACGCTGCGGTTGGTCGCCCCTGCCCCACTGGAGAAAGCGAACAGGCCGTGGTTGTCCTCCGGGGTATTGACCGTCCGAGGGCTGATGGCCAGTTCACCCACGGGGTACTTGGCCTGGAGCACTGTGGTGCTGTAGCGGCCATACTCCATCATGTTGAGCTTGGCCCGTATGCCCACTGCCCCCAGCATGCCCGCCACCGCCTCAGCCACCATGGGTGCCGGAGCAGAATACCGTGGCGAGAAGTTGATGACCGTATCCAAGCCGTTGGGGAAGCCAGCCTCAGCTAGAAGCTGTTTGGCCTGTGCGGGGCTGTACTGAAGGAAGGGACGCACCTCGGGCGGGTAATCATCGAGCTTCATGGAGTACTGGACCACAGCCGGCAGGGTCATGCTAGGTTGCGCCCTGCCCTTGTACAGGCTCTTGATGAGGGTTGCCTGGTCAATGGACATGACCACAGCCCGGCGGACGCGCGCGTCGTTGAAGGGCGGCCCGCTGTTGTTCATCCACAGTACGCCCGCCCCACTCATGGTCGTGCCCGGGCAGCGGGCGACCTGGAGGTTTGGACGTTCCCGTACGGCCACATCGAGCATCTCCTCGTTGAACTCCCGGATGAGGTTAAGCTGCCCTGAGCGCAGGGCGGCGAGCTGCGTGGAGGCATCGGGCATGACCATTGCCTCTACGGCGTCCAAATAGGGCCGGCCCTTGATCCAGTAGTCAGGGTTGCGCACCACGCGCCACTTGACACCGGGCAGCCAGCTTTCGAACATGAAGGCGCCGCTGCCGATCCAGGACTTGGTGGGCTGCTCCCAGAGCTCACCATTGGCGCCACCGGCCTCCGCCGCCTCCAGCCAGGGCCCGTAGAAGTGGGCTAGTAGCTCGGTGACCATGCTGCCCCAGGGGGACTTGGTCTTGATGCGGAACGTGTACTTGTCCGTAGCAGTGACCGAGTCAATGAGCGCCGACTTGCCAGCCATATACGACAGGTTCTTTTTGTAGCGGTCGAAGGCCAGGACCACGTCCTGGGCCACAGCCTCCCGGCCATTCACCGGCGGCTTGTTGTGATACCTGATGCCCTGCCGCAGGACGAACTCGGCGGTGGTGTCGTCTACCCATTTCCAGGTCTGGACTCCCCAAGGGTAGGCCTGGCTCTGGCAGTTCTGTGGGTTGTCCGACCACGCTGTGATCAGTTTGGTGAACACCAGGTACTTGGTGGTAGCGGCGGGGTCAACGTGGGACCGAGACGGGTCCCACGAAGGAGGCTCTTCACGCTGGGGGTGGCGCACCGTTCCTCCCAGTTTGGGGCCTGCCGGGGCGGCAGTGGGCGCCGTCGTGGGCTTAGGGGTTGGGCCAGGCGTGGTCCCTGGTAACGGCGTGGCCTTGGCTGCGGGCGTGGCGGTGGGTGCCGCCACAGCAGCCGTTGGCGCCGCGGTGGGAGAAGCTGCCGGGCCGCATGCCGCGAACAGGAGCACGGCCACGGCCGACAAGGGAACGAAAAGCCTACGGTGCATGGGTCACCCCCTCAATGGAATACGGATATTATACGCGCTGGAGACTGCCCGTCAATGGCTGTTGCCAGCCCCACCGAATTGGTGCACCATATGTAGGCATGGTCAGGCTGCCAACGGTGCGGCCAGACGACGGTGCTGAAACATCTTCGCCAGGAGGGCTCCGATTGGACAAGGCCAACGTTGAGACCATCATTGAGGCCGCGCGGCAGGTGCGGGAGAACATCGAGCGGGTCATCGTAGGCAAGAGCGAGGTAGTGGAGCTCCTGCTGGCGGCGGTTCTCGCCGATGGCCATGTGCTCATCGAGGACGTTCCGGGCATTGGCAAGACCCTGCTAGCTCGGTCTCTGGCGCGATCACTGGGCTACACCTTCCGCCGCATCCAATGTACCCCCGACCTGCTGCCCGCCGACATAACCGGCACCTACATCTTCAACCAGAAGACGACCGGTTTCGAGTTCCGTCCGGGTCCCCTGTTCGCCCAACTGGTGCTGGCGGACGAAATCAACCGCGCCACCCCTCGGACGCAATCGGCGCTGCTGGAGGCGATGGAAGAACGGCAGGTCACCCTGGAAGGCGACACCAGGCCGTTGCCGCGGCCCTTCCTACTGTTGGCAACGCAGAACCCCATCGAGCTGGAAGGCACCTTCCCGTTGCCCGAGGCCCAGCTTGACCGTTTTCTAATGCGGGTGCGTATCGGCTATCCGACGCCGGAGCAGGACGAGACCATCTTGGAACGGTTTGCCCTGCACAACCCCATCGAAGACCTGACTCCCGTGCTCTCGGCTGAGCGCGTCCTGGCGCTACAGCAGACGTGCCGTCAGGTCGCGGTGGCGGGGGATATCCGCCGGTACACCATCCAGCTCGTCCATGCTACACGTCAGCACGCCCAGGTTGAGTTGGGCGCCAGCCCGCGGGCCATGCAGGGGCTGTTCCGCTGTGCTCAGGCCCTGGCGGTCCTGCGTGGCCGCAGCTACGTCATCCCCGACGACGTGAAGTACCTGGCGCCCTACGTGCTGGGGCACCGCATCATCCTGCACACCCAGAGCCACCTGCACGGCAGGACCACTGGCGACGTGCTCAGCGAGGTGCTGGCCTCCGTGCTTGTCCCTGTAGAGGAAGAGGCCGGGACACAGGCCCCTGCCGGAGGCTAGCCTTGCTGGGTGGTGCCTGGCTCCTCGTCGCTGTCCTCCTTCTGGTGGCCGCGGCCCTGTTACGTCAGGTCCCCCTGCTTCTGCTGGCCCTGCTTTTTCTCCTGGCATCGGGCATGGCCCGGCTGTGGTCCCGCCATGCCCTGGACCGCCTGGAGTACACCAGACGCCTGAGCACTGCCCGGGCCTTCTTCGGCGAGACCATCACCCTGGAAACACGGGTGGCCAACCGCAAGGTCCTGCCCCTACCCTGGGTGCGCGTCCAGGATGAGGTGCCAGAAGCAGTCGCATTCCTGAAAGGGAGCACCACGCACTCGCACAAGCCGACACGGCAATTGCTGTCCAGCCTCACCTCCCTGGCCTGGTATCACCAGGTGACACGCCGGTATGCAGTCCAGTGCCTGCGGCGGGGCTATTTCGCCTTCGGCCCGGCGGCGATTGCGTCCGGCGACCTGTTCGGCTTCTTCGACAAAGAGACCACAGCGGAGAAGCTGGACTACCTCCTGGTCTATCCCCGTGTGGTGCCACTGGAGAGCCTGGGCATTCCTTCCAAAGAGCCCTTCGGTGACCTGCGGCTGAGACGCCACCTGTTTGAAGACCCGGTACAGGTGGCGACTATCCGCGACTACGCCCCGGGCGATCCCTTCAGGCGCATCCACTGGAAGGCCACCGCCCGGCTACAGCGGCTACAGAGCCGCGTGTTCGAGCACACCACGACCGTGGACCTGGCACTATTCCTGGACACGGCCACCGTGCCGCCGCCCTTCTGGGGCGTCTCAGAGCAACGTCTGGAGACAGCAGTCATCGTTGTAGCCTCGATAGCCAGCTTCGCCCTGTCGAAAAGCTATCGTACCGGTCTGTACGTCAACGAGCCGTACCTCCAAAGCGACAAGGCGATTCGCCTACCTCCGTCCGACCATCCCGACCAGTTGCAGCGCATCCTGGAAGCACTGGCACACGTTCGGGGTTGGCCCTATCCAGCACTGGAGGACATGTTGGCTCGGGAGGCCCGCAGCCTCCCCTGGGACGCCACACTGGTGGTGGTCACGGCGGTCCCCACGGACGGTCTGGTATCTACCCTGAGCCGTTTCCGGCGCGTGGGGCGCAGCGTCGCCCTGATTGTGGTCGGGGACGATGCCTCTCAAGCCAACCTGGATGGCATGTCGGTGTACCATGTCTCGGACAGCATCTACTGGCGCGAGCTGGCTGCGGTGCAGCTCCGGCCAGCGCAGGAGGGGGTGTAGCGGTGGCTGGCAGCCCTCGTCAGGGGGGAGGCAATCGCTTTCGCCTTAGCTTGCCAAAGCTGCACGCACTGGATGCCCAGCAAGCCGTCCCCATCCTGGCAGCATTGGTGGAGGTGCTCTGGGCATACGCGTGGTTTGCCTGGATAGGCAGTTGGGACTGGCTGGGGTGGCCCAGACCTCCGCTCAGCCTGATCGCCGCCGTCGTGCTGGTGGTGGGAGCCGAGGCGCTCTCACGCTGGACACTGGCCAGAGACTGGCCGCTTGCCCGCACGCGCCTGGTCGTGTTGCTTAGCGTGGCCCTGCTGCTGGCCCTCGCCGTTCGGCTGGGGCTGAACGGCGGGCACGCCCTGTGGGACACGCGGTGGGTAGACTACGCCGCCGAACACCGCTCCATGCTCGCCGGCAGCCTGGCCTTTGGCGCGTATCTCCTCTGGCGGGGCATATCCCTGGGGCGTGAGGCCCCCACATTCGACGGACTCTATCGCCGATTCGTGGTTGGGTTGGCAGGCATGGCAGTCCTTCTGGTCATGTCGGGCGTGTATACCGGGGGCAGCCGGTTTGGTCGCAGTATGGCAGCCGCCGGGCCTTACGTCGTCGCCTACTTCTGCACGGGACTGCTGGCCCTGGCCCTGGTCAACTCCCAGTCCATCCGAGCCAAGATGGCCCAACAGGCCGAGGCCTCTGAGCTGTTCAGCCGGCGGTGGCTGTCTCTTGTGGCCGGCGCTGTCCTAGCCATAGCCCTGCTGGCTGTGGGCATCTCCAGCGTCTTCTCCTTCGAGCTGCTGACAGGGTTGCTGCACGCGCTGGGGGTCCTTGGTGACTGGTTGCTGACCGCCCTCATCTACCTGATAGCCTACCCGTTGGGAGTGCTGGCGTCTGTCCTGATCTACCTCTGGCAGGCCCTTCGAGGGTTGTTGGGCCCACAACGCGACATCTCACCCGAGCGCTTCAGCCCCCCTAGTCTCCAGGACCTGCGTCAAACAGCGGAAGGGCAGACGCCGCAGGGCATTCCGGATTGGCTGGTCCCCACCCTGAAGTGGGGTCTGGTAGCACTGGTAGTCCTGCTCATTGCGCTCGTCCTCGCCCGGGCATTGGCTCGCTACGCCAAAGCCAGGCCGGATGACGAGACCGCGGAGGTCCACGAATCGCTGTGGTCATGGGCGGTCTTCAAACAGGACCTGTGGTCCTACCTGGCCGGGCTTCTGCACCGTCTGCGGCGACGACGGGTCGCTACCGCGGTCAGAGCGCGAGCGCCGGAAGCCACATCGGAGTACCAGGAGGGCGTCCGCCTGTTTGACGTGAGGGAGATCTATCGCGCCCTTCTGTGGGAGGGCCGCCAGGTGGGTCTGCCTCGTAGCCCGTGGGAGACGCCTCACGAGTATGGGGACAGGCTCCGGTCTCGCCTGACCGCGGGCAACCACGAGCTCCGGGCCATCACCGACGCCTACGCGGCTGAGCGCTATGGCAACCTGGCTCTCGGCGGCGAGCAGCTACAGCAGATCAACCATGGGTGGCGCACGCTGCGCTCAGCCCTACGAGGGTTGCTCCCCACGCCACGCTAGCCGCGCGCGGCCAGGTGAGCGCTTGGTGGCCCACGCACCGGGGCTGGCTCTGGCGCACCTTGCTTGACCCCCTACCTGCCCCGTATTAGGATGGTGTCATCCGCCACGCCGTCCATCGCATATGGCAGAGGGCTACCCATCGCCCGGGTAGCGACCGGCAGCACCAGGAGCGCATTACGCCATGGCAAAAACGCAGGAGCCTGGTATCAAGGAGCGAACGCAGAGGGTCGAGGATGCACTTGCCCTGAAGGTTCCCGACCGGGTCCCTCTGGTGATTAGCTTCGGCCTCTTCCCCGCCAAGTATGGCGGCATTACCTGCGAGGATGCCTTCTACGACCCTGTGCGTTGGGGCGCTGCACTGAAAAAAGCGGTCTCCGCCTTCGCCCCGGACATGTACCAGGGTGTCAGGATGGTCCCCGGGCCTGTGTTGGAAGCTCTGGACTGCAAGCAGCTCAAATGGCCGGGCCACGGCGCCCCTCCCAACCATACCCACCAGTTTGTGGAGGGGGAGTACATGAAGGCGGACGAGTACGCTGCTTTCCTGGCAGACCCCTCCGACTACGCCGTGCGGACTTACATGCCGCGCATCTATGGCAAGTTGGGGGGCCTGCACGCGCTGCCCAACTTCCGCTCGTGGCTTTTCGGTTACGCCGTAGCGCCGCAGGCCACCATGTTCGCCAGGCCGGAGGTTACCGACGCATTGGAGGCCCTGGTCAAGGCTGGCCGCGAGGCGTCGAAGTGGCGCGCCGCCATGCGCTCCGTAGACCAGGACATGACTGACCTTGGCTTCCCCCAGTTCAGCGTGTCTACCACCTACGCTCCCTTTGACACCATTTCGGACTGCCTGCGGGGAATGCGTGGCACCATGCTCGACATGTACCGCCAGCCGGACAAGCTCCTGGCGGCCTGCGAAAAGCTGCTGCCCGTGCTCACCGAGTCCGCCGTAGGCATGGCCAAGCGCAGCGGCAACCCCAGGGTATTCATCCCCCTTCACCGGGGGGCTGATGGGTTCATGTCAGTCAAGCAGTTTCAGACGTTCTACTGGCCCACGCTGAAGAGCCTGCTTGTGGCGCTCTGCGACGAGGGACTTACGCCGTGTCCCTTCTTCGAAGGGGAATACACCTCGCGACTGGAGCACCTGCGGGAGTTGCCCAAAGGCAAGGTCCTGTGTCACTTCGACCGTACGGACATGGCCAGGGCCAAGGATGTCCTGGGGGACTGGCTGTGTCTCATGGGCAATGTCCCCGCTTCCCTCCTCCAGTTGGGCAGCCCCGAGGAAGTGCGGGAGTACTGCCGGGCGCTGATAGACGGGGCAGGCAAGGGCGGCGGTTTCATCCTGTCGCCGGGCTGTGTGATAGATGAGGCGAGACCCGAGAACGTCAAGGCCATGAGCGACTTCACCAAGCAATACGGTACATACGCGTAGGGGCATGGCGCGCCATGCCCCTACATTCTGGCGGATGAAAACGGTTGCCACACAAGGGGGTAATGACCATGAGTGAAGACCTGGCCACGGCGCTAGCCGACCTCCAGGAGGAGGACGCCCTGCGCATCGTCAAAGAAAGGCTGAGCGGCGGAGAGGACCCCCTCACCATCCTGGCCGATGCCCGTCGGGGGATGGAGACGGTGGGCCAGCGCTTCGCCAGTTGCGAGTATTTCCTACCGGACTTGGTCTACTCCGGCGAGATCCTGAAGGGGATAAGCGAGATCGTCAGGCCCCGGATTACCCGGGCTGCGGATGTCGCGCGGCAGGGGAAGATCGTCATGGGCACGGTGGAGGGCGACATCCACGACATCGGCAAGGACATCGTGACCTTCATGCTGGATGTAAGCGGGTTTGAGGTCTTCGACATAGGCGTGGACGCCCCGCCCGACAAGTTCGTGGACAAGATCAGGGAGACCGGCGCAACCGTGGTGGGGATGAGCGGCCTGCTTACCCTGGCCTTCGAGTCCATGAAGGTGACGGTGGAGGCCATAGCGGAGGCCGGCCTGCGGGACAAGGTGAAGATCATGATCGGCGGCCCGCAGGTGGACGAGCAGGTGCGCAAGTACGCCGGCGCTGACGCCTACGGACAGGACGCCATGGCGGGCGTCGCGCTGGCGCGGCAGTGGACCGGAGTCCAGTGACGGCGTCGCAATGCCCGTTGTTCGCGGCATCGCCTTGGATCTCGACACCAGCGAGGTGCTGCGCCGCGCCGGGGTGAGACAGCCCCCTGGGCCAAGTCCAGCCATAGCGGACGCCCTGCGGGACCTCATGGCCCAGGTTAAATCCCGGGACCTCCTTAGACCGGCCCTCGCCTACGAGACCTACGCCATTGCCGAGGTGTGGCCTGGGCATGTGCGCTTGGAAGGTGACGTGGTGTTGCGAGGCGGGCGTCTGGCTTCGGATTTGATGGGGGCTCAGGAACTGGCTGCGGCTGTAGTCACCATCGGCAACGAGATGGAACAAGAGGCATCGCGCTGTTTCGGTGACGGCGAGCCGTTGAGGGGCCTGCTTCTGGACGCCATCGGCAGCGCCGCCGTGGACCGCCTGGTCCAAGATGCAACCAAGCTACTGGCTGACGCTGCTGCCGACAAAGGTTATGAGGCCACCTGCCCTGTTTCGCCGGGCCATCCTGGCTTTCCCCTATCGGAGCAGCGAGCCGTTTTCGGATTGGCGCCGGCTGGTGACATCGGTGTCCACCTGACAGATTCCGGCATGATGCTGCCCCAGAAATCGGCGTCCCTGGTCATCGGCCTGGGGCTGCACATGGCCGGACGGGGCACCCCGCGAGGCTGCGCCCACTGCAATCTGAGCCATAGCTGTGCCCAGCGGCGGCCAACGCTCACGCGGGATGGCGGTGCGGAAATGCTTGTGCAGCATCCATGAATAGCGTACTCTGCACAATATGGGAGACGCGAAGGATGTAGCGGCCCAGGTGCGAGAGTCGGCCGAGCGAAAGGTGCTGTTTCTCCCCCACGCACTGCGGCAGATGCTCCGCGCCGAGCTGATGATAACCAGGGCTGAGGTCCGACAGGTTATCGCCAAGGGCAGCGTCATCGAGGAATACCACGAAGATGTACGTGGTCATAGCTGCCTTCTTCTAGGTTTCGGGGAAGGGGGGCGCGCCATTCATGTCGTTTGTGCGCCGAAGCCCGACTACCTGGCGATCATCACTGCGTACCTGCCGGATCCGACCGAATGGACAAGTGATTACAGGAGGAGGGTCAAACGATGAAGTGCGTCCACTGTCAGGGTGATATGAAGAAGGGTACAACTCCTTTTCATGTGGATCGCAAGGGTTGCCACCTGGTTCTGGATGCCGTGCCCGCCTGGGTCTGCGGGCAGTGCGGCGAGGCGCTTTTTGAAGAGCGGGAGGTTGATGCCATCCAGGACCTCGTGCGGTCCTTCGAGGATAAGGCGAAAGGGTTAGCGGTGGCGCAGTAGGCATCGCCAGCATCGTAGAGAGCATCATTTTCGAGCATTTTGACTATATCGTGACCGAGTGGAACAGGTTCCAGGGAGGAGAGAAGAATGGATAGAGCGCACAACGTTCAGCACGTCTCCTTCTCCGGCACAATCATGCATTTGCGAGTGGATGGTAGGGACTACCAGATCGACATCGCTGGCCAGTCGGACCGCTTGCGGAACGCTACGCAGAAACAGAGGGAAAACTTCGAGGTATCCCCCGCCGGTTACGGAATCCATTGGCCGGATGTGGATGAGGACTTGTCCATTGACGGACTTATCGGCGTGAAGCATGCGCCGCCGCTCATCACGGCGGAAACATAGAGAGTGTCGAACAACGGCTTGCAACTCACTCATGACGTTGGGCTTCGAATGAACCGGACTCTGCTCAGTTTGGCGCTATTCTCGATGAGATGACAGGGCAGAACACGATGGGACGGATCATGAAGAAGGACGAAGCCCACAGGATGATTGACCTGATGCCCCCAAATGCCACTTGGGATGATCTCATGCGCGAGATCTACGTCCGTGAGACTATCGAACGGGGGTTGGCAGACAGCGAGGAAGGGCGGACCCAAGATGTGAAAGTGGTCCGGGCAAGATACGGCTTGCTTGAATGAAGGTCCAGTTGAAGGAGACAGCCACCGCAGAATCAATGCCCACTGACCACAAGCTGCCTCAGCATGGCCGACTACAACGTTGATTTCGAGCCTATAGGCCGGAGGGGGCTTTGCCAGGACGGCGAGTCGCTCCTGGACTGCTCCCGCCGTATTGGTGTGGGCATCAGCAGCGTGTGCGGCGGGCGCGGCACCTGCCACACCTGCCGAGTGCAGGTCACGGGCGGGGCCGTCCCCGAGGCTACGCCCCAGGAGCGAGAGGCGTTTTCCCCACAAGAGCTAGAGGCTGGCTGGCGCCTGGCCTGCCAGACCAGCCCAATCCAGGACTGCAAACTCAACATCCCCCCCGAGTCACTGACTGCCCGGCAGCGTACCCAGGTCGAGGGACTTCCGGTCAGTGTGCCCCTGGAGCCGCTGGTCAGGGCGTGCCCCGTAGAGCTTTCCCCTCCAACCCTGTCCGACCCCGGGGCCGACGCCGACCGCCTGCTGGACGCCATCGAACGGCAGCATGGCCTGCGCTGTCACAACGTTGACGTCGCGGTGTTGCGCGCGCTGCCCGATGCGCTGCGCGCTTGGGGGTGGCGTTGCCAGGCCGCCGTGCGGGGGTCGGAGGTGGTCGGCCTATCCCAGTTGTCCTCTTCTCTCCTTGGGCTAGCCGTGGACCTGGGGACCACCAAGATCGCCGGCTACCTGGTTGACCTGGGCACGGGTATGACGCTGACCTCGGCAGGGGCCATGAATCCCCAGATCGCGTATGGAGAGGACGTAGTTAGCCGCCTGGGGGTAGCCATTAGCTCCGCTGACGGGGCCCGGCAGATGCAGACGCTGGTGGTTGAAGCGTTGAACGGGCTGGCCTCCGAGCTTTGTGCCCAGGCGGATTGCCAGCGGGAACAGGTCGTGGAGGCCGTAGTGGTGGGCAACACCGCCGTGCACCACCTGTTCCTGGGTTTGCCCGTGGAGCACCTGGCGCACTCGCCTTTCGTCCCCGTGGTCGCAGGGCCACTGGACGTCAAGGCGAGGGACCTCGGGTTGGGCCTGGCGCCTGGGGCCTACGTCCACCTGCTGCCCAACGTCGCTGGCTATGTGGGCGGCGACCACGTGGCGGCCCTGCTGGCCACGGAGCCCTGGCGCTCCAGTGGGCCTGTACTGCTGCTTGATATCGGCACGAATACCGAGGTCTCGCTAACCAAAGGGGAGACAATCACCGCCGTTTCCTGCCCCTCGGGGCCGGCCTTTGAGGGTGGCCATATCAGGGACGGCATGCGGGCTGCCCCGGGGGCCATCGAGCGGCTGCGCATCCCGACAGGTCGGGACGAGGTCCAGTACCAGACCATTGACGATGCCCCGCCGGTAGGCATCTGCGGCTCGGGTATCCTGGACGCCGTGGCCCAGCTCTACCTGGCCGGCGTGGTGGACCAGAGCGGAAGGATGCGGGACGGCCACAGCCGGGTGCGCTCCCGCGAAGGCCACCGAGAGTTCGTGCTGGTGAGCGAAGAGGAGCGGGGCGGTCACCCTGCCCTTGCCATCACGCAAGGGGATGTGAGGGAGGTCCAACTGGCCAAGGCCGCCATCCGGGCGGGCATCCAGGTGCTTCTTGAGGCGACTGGCTGCTCCGAGGGCGACTTGGAACAGGTGATTATCGCCGGGGCCTTCGGCTCCTACATTGACGTGTCCAGCGCCATGGACACCGGCATGTTGCCCGCGCTGCCGTTGGACCGCTTCCGCCAGGTAGGGAATGCGGCGGGCGCGGGCGCCCGGCTGGCCCTGGTGTCCACCCGCAAACGCGCCGAGGCGCAGGCCCTGGCCTCCCGAGTCAGGTACGTCGAGCTGGCCACCGCGTCAGGCTTCAGCCAGGCATTCCTCCAGGCCAGCGCTCTGGGGAGATACCGTTTGGACCATGGGAAACGAGAGGAGACCCCCTGATGGAGACCGTGGTGTCCAGTGCCACCAGGCAGGTGACCATTGGTGACGGCCGGCCCACGGTGCTGATTGGCGAGCGTATCAACCCCACGGGCAGAAAAGCCCTGGCCGAGGCACTGAAGGCCGGGGACCTGGAGATAGTGCGTAGAGAGGCTCTGGCCCAGGCGCAGGCAGGGGCGGACATCCTGGACGTCAATGTGAGCACCTTTGGGGCAGACGAAACACGTTTGCTTCCCGAGGTAGTGCGGCTGCTCATGGACACCGTGGACCTACCCCTATGCCTGGACACGGCCGGTCCCGTAGCGCTTGAGCAGGCATTGAAGGTCTACCGAGGGAAGCCGTTGGTCAACTCCGTCACCGGAGAGGAGAAGTCCCTGGCTACCGTCCTCCCCCTGGTCAAGCAGTACGGCGCCGCAGTCATTGGCCTGGTGCAGGACGAAGCGGGTATCCCTACCAACGCTGAGCGGCGGGTGGCCATTGCCCACAAGATCGTGGAGCGTGCCCAAGCCACTGGTATTCCCCGAGATGACATCGTCATTGACTGTCTGGCGCTGGCTGTGGGCGCAGACCCAGGCTCGGGCCTTGCAGTTGTCGAGGCAATCCGCCGGGTCAGGGCCGAGCTAGGGGTAAACGTGGTGGTGGCCGCCAGCAACGTGTCCTTCGGCTTGCCCGACCGCCGGATGCTCAACAACGCGTTCGTGGCGGCGGCTGTGACTGCCGGGGCAACATGCGTCATTGCCGACGTGGCCCAAGTGCGCCCCGCCGTGCTGGCCGCCGACCTCATCGCGGCCCGGGACAAACGCGCCCGCCGCTACATCCAGGCCTACCGCCAACGCCAGGCGCCGAGGGAGTAGCGGCAATTCGTGAAGTGCTGCTACGTGGTGCCTCTAACTGTCGTTGCGAGGAGCGTAGCGACGAAGTCCCGATGTATCGGGACACTCTCCACGCACGACCAGGGGTATCCAGACATGTCGGGACTGGTAGGCCCGCCACCCCGACATGTCGGGGCGGGGACAGCCCCAGCTTTCGCAGCAATCGCCCCACGCTTACCACCGACAGCCTGACGTCGAACTCACGGCGAATCAACTCCCGGACCATCTCCCGAGTCCACAGTGCGAACCCAAAGGACAACTGGCGAGGGTCATTGCCTACGACCAGCGTGTAGGTCCGACGCAATCCCGACACCGTCGGGACTTCCGCGGCCGACCGGGTATGGGGCGCGCCTTGAGCGCCTCTACACCGCCTTCCCGATACCGCGCAATCCAGCCGAATACGGTGGAACGGGCAACATCCAGTGCTAGGCGGCTAGCGTCCTATCGGCTGCTATAATACAAGGCGAGGCGGGTGAGATTCATGCGATTGTACAAGCTCCCGGTGGTGTTGCACGAGCCCAGCGAGGGTACGAACAACAAGTACCTGGCGGAGGTGCCGACTCTGCCTGGTTGCCGCGCTTGGGGCGACAGCGCTGCTCAGGCCCTCGAGTACGTCCAGAGCGTTGCCGCCGCCTTTCTCGAGTCCTACCGTGAGCGCGGCGATGCGCTGCCGGGTGCTGTGGAAGCAACCGCTGTAAATGTGCCAGGTCCCAGCGTCGTGACCGAAGTCCTCGTCGCTGGGTGAACTACCAGGAACTCACCAGCAAACTGTGCCATGCCCCAAGAGAAGCAAGACAGACTAGTGACAATAGCAACCTTCTGGAGTGCGCCAGAGGCCCACATCAGCAAAGCTAAACTTGAGTTTGAGGGTATCTGGTGTTTCGTAGCGGATGAACATATTGTTGCCGTGAATTGGCTCTACTCTACTGCTGTTGGGGGTGTCAAGCTACAGGTAAGGGAATCGGACGCTGAAGAAGCGACGGAAATCCTTCGACGCCGCCCACCGACAACCGGCACACCAACGGAAGATACAGGTGCAGGCTGCCCCAAATGCGGCTCAACGTATGTTCACTATGAGAGGTTCTCAGTCCGGCCTTTGTTTCTTTCTTGGTTGCTCTCTTTTCTGTTCCTGGGCGGAGAATCCGGTTTCCCCCTTCCCTTCCTCAAGAGGAAATGGAAATGTGCGGAGTGCGGGTTTCAATGGAGATGAACCACGCGCGCAGAAGCGGATAGACCCTTTTGTTAAGGAGCCCACCCATGCCCGAGTCCTTCAAGGTCTCAGCAGTAGTCCCCGCCACGCCGGAACGTATCTACAGGGCGTGGCTCGCTAGCCAGGAGCACAGCGCCATGACCAGCGGCAAGGCCAACGTTGACCCAAAGGTCGGCGGCAAGTTCACCGCCTGGGACGACTATATCCAGGGCATGACCATCGAGCTGGAGCCGTACCGCCGCATCGTGCAGTCCTGGCGCACCACGGAATTCCCCAACGACAGCCCTGACTCGCGCCTGGAGGTCTTGCTGGAGGCAGCCAAGGGCGGCACAAGGGTCACCCTGGTCCACACCAACATCCCCAACGGCCAAGGTGAGGAGTACAAGCAGGGTTGGCGCGACTACTACTTCAAGCCCATGAAGGCGTACTTCAAAGCCCGCTGACGGGGGTTTGCAGCCATCGTGTCAAAACTGGTAGTCCGCAATCAGCTCCGCCCATGGTTCGACAAGCTCACCATGAGCGGGCGCTTCACCCGCTCACCCTGAGCCTGTCGAAGGGCGAGCGACACTTCGGGTGGCTCACGGCGACCGTAAGGTTACTAGGGAGGTGCCAATGCACTATCGGAAGCTGGGCAACACCGGCATGGAGGTCTCGGAGATCGCCTTCGGCGGCGGGAACAACGGGGGCATCCTGTTCCGCCCGCCGCCGGCGGTCAGGCTCGAAGCGGTGCGCCACGCCCTGGAGCTGGGCATCAACTGGTTCGACAGCGCCCCGGCCTACGGGGATGGCCAGTCCGAGGAAAACCTGGGCTGGGCGCTCAAGGAGCTGGGCGCGAATCCCCACGTGTCCACCAAGGTGAGCATCCCCGCCAGCGAGATGGGGGACCTCAAGGGCGGCGCCCTCCGCTCCGCGGAACGGAGCCTGGCCCGCCTGGGGCGGTCGTCGGTGGACGTCCTCCAGATACACCACCCCATCACCCTCAAGCGGGGCACGCGACGCAACTCCATCTCGGTGGAGGATGTGCTGGGGCCCGGCGGTGTGCTGGACGCCCTCCGCGAGTTGAAGGCCCAGGGCCACGTCCGCTTCTTTGGCTTCACCGGGCTAGGCGAGACCGAGGCCATCCACGCCCTGGTGCGCAGCGGCCAGCTCAACACCGTCCAGGTCTACTACAACCTGCTCAACCCCAGCGCCGGGGAAGCAGTCCCAGCGGGCTTCTCCGCGCAGGACTACCGGCAGCTTATCCCTCTGGCCGTGTCCCAGGGCATGGGGGTGCTGGCCATCCGGACGCTGGCCGGAGGCGCCCTGGCGGGGCAGGCCCGCGTCGGGAGCGCCGGCCACACCCTGTCCCCTGGCTCGGAGTACCCCGTGGACCAGAAGCGGGCCGAGGTGGTGCGCCAGGCGCTGCTGGAAGAGCCCAACACCCTGCCCGAGGTGGCTATGCGCTTCGTGCTGGCCAACCCTCAGGTGTCCACCGTGCTGGTGGGCTTCGCGGCCCTGGAGCACATTGACCAGGCGGTGCGGTTGTCCGGCACCCCTGGGTTGTCCGCAGCGTCTCTGGCCAAGCTGCAGGCGCTTTACGCCAGCGACTTCAGCGGGGACCACAGCTAGCCCTTCAGGGCAGACTACCGGGACTGGAACCCAAAGCGCCAACCGGTGTTGTGGCTATTGGCCCGGAAGCCTAAGCTCCACCAGCATGCCCGGCACAAACCCGTACTCCGCGGCCAGGCCGGCGTTCATCTCCAGGATGTAGCGGGCGGGGGCACGGGGCACGTAGATGGTCAGTTGGGCGTCTGTCTTGTTCGGCTCAGGGACCATGGTCTTTATGTCAACGATCTGCCCTCGCCCGTCGAACCAGATTGCATCCAGCGGGATTAGCGTGTCCTTCATCCACAGCGCCCAGGGCGCATCGCCCTCGAAGATAAAGAGCATGGCCACGTCCCGGGGCAGGCTCGCCCTGCCCATCAGGCCGCGGGTATGCTTCTCCGGCGTATCCGCCACCTCCAGCAAGAACACGTGGCCGCCGATAACGGCGACGGGCTGCACAGCGGTGGGCCGTGTCGTGGGAGTGGGAGTGAGCGTGGGTGTGGACGTGAGAGTTGGTGTGGGCGCCGGTGTGGCCATGGGAGTAGCAGTGGGGGTAGGTCTGGGTGTGGGTGTGACTGTGGGCGTCGGTGTCTCGGTCAGCGCCGGAGTAGGGCTTGCTGGGGACGCAGTCGGCGAAGGGGTGGTCCCGATGTATCGGGACCCCGTGCAGGCAACCATCACGCCAAGCAGGGACGCTGCCAGCAATGCACAAGCAGCGCCCCTGCAATACACCATGCCCTTTGAGTGGGGGTTGCGCCCGGTCGTTTGCCGGCCCCCTCCCCTAGTGGTGCGCCCGCGCCACACCACTGGCCAATCGCGGCAGCCTGGTGGCCAGCAGTGCACCAGTGAGGGTAAGCACTGACGAGTAGTAGAAGGCAGCCTTGAATCCCCATACTCCGGCTATCGCGCCCGCCACTACCGGGGATATGGCGCTGAACAGCGAGTTAAACCCCCAGAGCAGTCCGATGAACGTCCCCTCCAGCCTCTGCCCCTCCACCAGGTCCATGGCCGAGGCCTGGACCATGGAGTTTACCGTGTACATGAAGACGCCGGCAACGACGATCGCTACGAGGAGGAACATGCCTGTACCCGAGTTGGCGATGACCAGCGGCATCATGCCGCCAACCATCATTATGCCCACGATCACCGGCTTGCGGCCTATGCGGTCCGACAGGGAGCCAATAAGGGGCCCCGTGAAGATGCCCAGCGCAGTGAGAAGCCCCACTCGGAAGCCCACCCCTAAGGAGTCCATACCCAGGTCCACCGCCAGGTAAAGTGGCAGGAACAGCACCAGGGCACGGTCGCCCATTCCCCGCAATGCGGCCACCGCCAGAAGGTTGACCATGCCCTTGCTGGCCAGGGCCTTCTTCAGATTGCCCACCTGCGCGACCAGGTTGGGGCGGAAGGGCGGCGCCTGCACCTTGGGCCCACCCACCTTCCACAGCAGCACCCAGATCAGGGTGGCCAACCCCATGGATACCGGCACACCCACCTGGAGCACATGGCGCCAGGTCAGGTCCGGCCCCACCAGTCTGAATCCCACGATGGACACGGCGCCCACCATCAGAAAACCCACCAGTATCGGGCCGAGAGTGTCTCCCAGGTTCCCTGTGGAGCGGTGCAGGGCCATCATCAGGCCCCGATGCTTGGGGAACCGCTGCGCGAGCAGGCCCAGGGCCGGTGGATGCCATATGGAGCCCCCAATGCCCGCGAAGGCGATGGCCAGCAGGATGAGGAAATAGGTCGGCGCCCAGCTCACCAGGAGATAGCCCAGACCGATCATGGCCATGCTCAAGCCCAGGAAGAACCCCCGCCGGTGCTGGAACATGTCAACGAAGAAGCCGACAACCAGGCTGAAGAAGCCGCTGGAAAGCCATCTTACCGTGTCAATCAGCCCGGCTTCGATGGGCACCAGCCCCATATCCTTGTAGATCCTGGGAATGACAACCTGGAAGCCCTGGCTATAGATGTGGGTCAGCGTGTGGCTGCCAATGAGGCTGGAGATTACGAACCCGCCCGCACCCTTGGCCGCTGGTTTGGCCCTCGCCTTCTCCGCCGTCCCGTCTCGGGACTCTGCTGACGCCTTTGCCTCTTCCATCAACGCCGTCCTTACTGCTGTCTGGCCCCTGGAGATAAGGCCATTATCCATATTCGACACAGCACGTCAAGAGCGTATCGGCAAGGCCCTTACCCCTCAACGTGAAGAGGTTGGGCCTGGTGCGGGTGCTATAATCGCAGGTGTCTGTAGGGGCGGTCCCTTGTGGGCGCCCGTGCCCGGCCCAGCGGCAACATGTAGCGGGCCCCTGTGCCAGCCCATCGCATAAAGGGGAACAAATGAAGGTAGAGAAGATAGACCACATCCATATCTATGTCAAGGACCTGGGGGCAGCCACAAGCCTTTTCTCGCGGATCATGGGTACGACTTTCAGCGCCCCTATCACCCTCGACAAGTTCGGGCTGCGCTCCACCCTGGAGCCGCTGGGCCTGGAGCTAATCGGCGCCACCACGCCGGAGGGGCCGGTGGGCCGGGCTATCGCCAAGAAGGGCGAAGGGCTGGCCGCCATCTCTCTCAAGGTACCCGACATCGAGGAGGCCAAGAAGGAGCTGCTGGCCATGGGACTGCGCCTGGTGAGCGAGCTGGAGACCGGCGGCCTCAAGGAGGCCCAGTTCCATCCCGCTGATGCCCACGGGGTGATGATCGAGCTGTGCGAGTACGACGAGGTCCACGGTGCGGTGGTGGCCATCCACCAGGGCAAGAAGGCCAAGTGAGGGGACTCCATGGAGTACAAGAGCGTCCTCTACGATAGGTCCGAGGGAGTGGCCACGCTGACGCTGAACCGCCCGCAGCGCCGCAACGCCCTGACTGACCTCATGATGATGGAGATAGTCCAAGCCCTGGTTGAAGCAGACGCCGACCCAGAGGTGCGGGCGTTCGTCCTGACGGGGGCTGGGGAGCGGGCCTTCTGCCCCGGCATGGACCTACGGGCACGGGGGGAGGACCCCGCCCAGTGGCCCGCCGAGGCCACCGCCCTCCTTCCGGGCGAGCCTTTCGGATGGTTCGGCAGGATACTGACCGCCATCCGGGACCTGGGCAAGCCCACCATCTGCGCGGTGAACGGCGTGACCAGCGGCGGTGGTTTCGCCATATCCCTGGCCTGCGATTTCCGTATCGCCTCCCAGAACGCCCGCTTCACCTCGGTGTTCGTGGACCGGGGCCTCATGGCCATGGGCCTGACCTACCTGTTGCCCCGCATTGTGGGTATCGAGAAGGCGCTGCACATCCTGTACACCAGCCGGATGATTGCCGCGGACGAGGCCCTGAGCCTGGGACTGGTGGGACGCATCGTCCCGCCCGAGCAGCTCATGGACTCGGCCCGAACGCTGGCGGCGGAGCTGGTGAGGGGGCCGGCGCTGGCCATCAAGCTCACCCGACGGGCCGTATACCAGGGTCTGGACCACGACTTCCACCAGCACCTGGCCTACGAGGCCTGGGCGCAGAGCCTGTGCGCCGCCAACCCCGACGCCAAAGAGGGCCGCTCCGCCTTCCTGGAGAAGCGCGCCCCCGTGTTCCGCAAGTAGGGGCGAAGCAGGTAGGCATGCCAGGGGCGCGCTATCATGTCATTCTGAGGGAGCGCAGCGACCGAAGAATCCGTTCTCTCCACGCAGGACGTTGAGCACGGGTTCTCCGCTGCGGTCCGAATGACAGCGAACGCAAAACCCGGTAGGGCAGGTTGGGAAACCTGCCCTGCATACGGCCCGAAGGGCGCGGGAATGACCGTAGGGCCCCCGACGAGTCGGGATGCCCGCCCAGTACTCCTCTCTCCCCTGGAGGGAGAGAGCGAGACGCCGTCCTGAGTGCAACGAAGGAGTGAGGGGGAGGTCTGACCACCGACAGCGCTTGCCAGCACGCCGACTGTGCCCTGCCCCGCTGGGGCAGCGGCGAGTGGTGCATCCTGCACAACCCTGACCCGAACAAGGACGCCGCCGCGTTCCAGCAGGCGCTGGAGCGAAAGCTGCGGGACCAGGAGCAGCACGCCACCGTAAAGTTGATAGACCTCTCCGGCGTGCACTTCCCTGCACCAGTGGACTGGAGCAACCGGCTGTTCCACCAGTGGCCCCACTTCGCGGGCGCCCAGTTCCACCAGCGGGCCAGCTTCATGGGCGCTCAATTCCACCAGGGGGCCGACTTCGAGGGCGCCCAGTTCCACGGGGAGGCCAGCTTCAGGGACGCCCAGTTCCACCAGCGGGCCTACTTCGGGGACGCCCAGTTCCACCAGCATGCCTCCTTCTGGGGCGCCCAGTTCCACCAGAGGGCCTACTTCGGGGACGCCCAGTTCCACCAGAGGGCCTACTTCGGGGACGCCCAGTTCCGGGGCGAGGTGCGTTTCCCTGGGACGAGGTTCAGTCTGGCAGCCGAGACTGACTTCTCGGGCTCGACGGTGGGAGGCCACCTGCACTTCGTGCGGGCCGACTTCCCCAAGGGCGAGGACACGGGGCGCGTGCTGTTCAGCGACGTGGTAATGGAGAAGGACGGCGAAGTGCTCTTCGAAGGCCTGGACCTGTCCCGTGCCTCCTTCTTGCGCACAGACCTGAGCCGCGTGCGCTTCCGGGACGTGCGCTGGGCCACCCGCACTGAGCGCGTCTGGGCCATACCCTGGCTCAAGGCCCCGCGGCAGGTGCTGTTCGACCATCTGGAGAAGGAGGAACCCCACCTTGTGGGCGAGTTGTACCGCCAGCTCCGCCTGAACCTGGAACCTGCGCGGCAGGAGATTGAGGCCGGGGACTTCTACATCGGGCAGATGGACATGCGCCGCCAGGACACCGAGCACTTCCACTGGTCGTACCGGTGGCTATTGGGCTTCTACCGCTTCGTGGCCCTCTACGGGGAGAGTTGGCAGCGGCCCCTGGTTCTTTACTTCCTCCTGGGGTTTGCCTTCGCCCTTGTATATTTGCTGGCCGGGTTTGAGGGCATCAGCAGCCCCATCCACTACCGGCCGCTCGCGTTCGAGGTCCCTGGCCTGCACTTCCTGGGGGACTATGCGCAGGCGCTGGCCCATGCCCTCACGGCGGGGGGTATCCTCCAGCAGGACCTGCACCTGCTTTCCCCCTGGGCGCCCCTAGTGCGCTACGCCAATGCGCTGGCGGACATCTTCTTGCTGGCCCTGACCGTCATCGCGTTGCGCCGCCGCTTCCGGCGCTAGACAGGCACCCGCTGAGGGAACCCTCCGTAGCGGCAATTCATGAATTGCCGCTACGGGGTGCGGCTACCGCCGCACATGTTGGTTGCGTTCCCCAACCCGCCTGCGGGTGAGCGGGCGTGCCTCGTAGGGGCGGGTTTCAAACCCGCCCCTACGCATTCTTGGGCAGCCACGGGCCGGATTGCATGACCGTTGGCGATCCTTCCCCTTCTGCGGTTGGGAAGGCCGCCGGGGCAGTCCGGTAGTCGCCGCGGCGGGCACGGCCAACGTAGGGGCGCAGCATGCTGCGCCCCTACGTCTATTCCTCAACATGGCCAGAGTGAGCCTACCCCCTTGACAACACCCCCCGCACCTGGTATAAACAGTCATTGTTGATTTAGTTACTCAGCTTAATTACTCGATACACATTGTAACGGGGGTTGATTATTATGGACGGCGCCCAGACAGAACCCAAGCTGGAAGCCCTCAAGGCTGACCTGGCCAAGGAGTCCCGCCACCTCAAGCTCAACTTCGACGAGCTCAAGAGCGGCGGTTTCATCAAGCAGACCCAGAAGGACCTGTTCACCGTCCGCCTGCGCTGCCCCGGCGGCAAGGTCACCGCCCGCCAGCTCAAGAAGGCCGGGGAGCTGGCCGAGAAGTACGGGCAGGGCGAGGTCCACATCACCGTCCGCCAGTCCGTGGAGATACCCTACGTCCACTACCAGCACTTCGACACCATCGCCCAGGAGCTACGGTCGGTGGACTGGTCGGTGGCCTCGTGCGGCCCGCGCGTCCGCGTCCCCACCGCCTGCGGCGGCTGCCGGTACAACCCCAACGGCATCATGGACACGCAGACCGTGTGCCAGGAGGTGGACAAGCGCTTCTTCGGCACGGCCACCGGCCACCACAAGTTCAAGGTGTCCTTCTCGGGCTGCCCCATAGACTGCTTCCGCACCCGGGAGATGGACCTGGGCTTCCAAGGCATACTGGAGCCACGACTGGATAAGGACCTGTGCAACGGCTGCGGGCTGTGCGTAAAGTCCTGCGAGGAGGGCGCCCTCAAGCTGGAGAACGGCCTGCCCGTCCGCGACCTGGACAAGTGCATTCTCTGTGGCGACTGCGTGAAGGTCTGCCCGGTGGACGCCATGCTCTCTGAGCGCAAGGGCTGGCTGGCCCGCGTGGGCGGTCGGCATGGCAAGCACCCCCTCTTCGCCTACGAGGTGGCCCAGTTCCTCTCCGACGACCAGGTATACTCGCTGCTGGAGCGCACCGTGGCCTGGTACAAGGAGAAGGGTAAGGGCCGCGAGCGCATCGGCGCCACCCTCATTCGAGTGGGGCTGGAGACCTACCAGGCGGAGGTGGCTCGACCCCTGGGCCTGGAGACCATCGAGACGCCCCAGGCCCGGCGCAAGTTCTGGGCGGGAGGCAACCTCTATGCCTGAGCCAGAGCACCTCGACCTGTGCGGCGTCCTCTGCCCTACCAACTGGGTGTACATCAAGCTCAAGCTCGAGGACCTGTCCCCCGGGGACACCCTGTGGGTGACCCTGGACGACGGTGAGCCTATGCGCAATGTCCCCCGCAGCGTCAAGTCCGAGGGGCACCGCATCCTCGAGGTCCAGCCCGACGGCGACGGTCACTACCGCTTGCTCATCAAGCGGGGCCAGGACTAGCTGCGGCCGTGCCTTCTCTGACATCTCTTCTCGCATGCGTGTGTAGGTGCCCCCGCTAGACGGGGGCTTCCGGCTGACTCGGCACACACCTTCAGCAACACGCTAAACGAGAAAGGACAGAAGATGAGACGGCGTACTTGTGTCCCCCAGGGAGATAGCAGCAGGCAATGAGCGGCCCGTTTGTTTTCCTCGCCACCATTGTCATCGGTGGCCTTGCCCAGATGGTGGATGGCAGTCTGGGGATGGGTTTTGGCGTCTTCTCTGCGTCCCTGATGATCGCTACGGGGATCGCCCCGGCCGTGGCTGTAGCCGTGGTCAACTCCGCCAAGATCCTGACAGGCGTGGCCTCGGGACTATCCCACTGGCGCATGGGCAACGTGCGTCGGGACTGGCTCCTGCCCCTGGTCCTGGGGGGTGTGGTGGGCGGTTTCCTGGGGAGCTATCTACTAACGTCCCTCCCATCGGCAACGGTCCGGCCCTGGATAAGCGTGCTCCTGCTCATAATGGGGCTGTTCATCGTCTGGCGGGCCGTGCGCCGGCAGACCACCTGCGGCCTGAACGGCTGGGACAAGAAGTGCGACAACTGCCCCAAGAGCACCCTCCAGCGGCTGGCGGAGCAGGCCAAGAACAACCCCATCGGCAAGCTGGGCGCACTGGGCTTTGTAGCAGCCTTCGTCAACGGCCTCAGCGGCGCGTATGGCCCCATAGCCACATCCGGCGTGCTGCTCCTAGAGAAGGGCCAGCCTCGACACGCCATCGGCACAGTCAACCTGGCCGAGGTATTTGTGGCTACGACGGTAGCCACCACCATCCTGGTGCGGCAGGGGCTGAGCCAGTTCCCCATTGGCCTGGTGCTGGCATTGACCATCGGCGGGATCGTTACAGCCCCTCTGGCCGCGTACGTCTGCCGGCGCCTCCCCGCCAAGGGCCTGGCGTTCATGACCGGCTCTCTGCTTATCGGTCTGAATCTGAGGGCGGTTACCCTCATCCTTCATTGAGGCGCTTGTGGACCGCAACGGACAGCAGACATCGCCCCCCATCGTGACAGTAATAGAAGGAGGTTAAGGATAAATGCGGGACAACCCCGACCCCGAAGAGCTAAAGGCACTGGTAGAGGACCTGAACTTCGCCCAGAAGGTGGACCGCTCCCTCGGTCTCATTCGCGAGGCGTACGAGGAGTTCGGCGACCGCCTCGTGGTAGCCAACAGCCTGGGCAAGGACTCGGTCGCCGTGTGGCACCTGGCCAAGAGAGTCGCCCCGGCCATCCGCGGCTTCATCATCACTACGCGCTTCAAGCCTGCCGAGACAGTCCGCTTCATGAACGAAGAGGTGGCCCGCTACCCCGAGCTGCGCGTCTTCCGCAACGACGAGGCGCTGCCTGACCCTGAGCTGTACAAGATAGCCCCTGACCTCTGCTGTGATATCCTCAAGGTGAAGCCCACCCGATGGGCCATCGAGCAGATGAACGTGGAGTGCTGGGTCACCGGCCTGCGCTGCACCGAGGGCCGCACCCGCACCGACTTCCGCGAGGTCGAGGAGCGCGATAAGGGCCTTATCAAGCTCAATCCCATCCTGCTCTGGCAGGAGCGCGAGGTGTGGCAGTACCTGGCCCTCAACCGGGTGCTAGTGAACCCGTTGTACACCCAGGGCTACCGGTCGCTAGGCTGCGCCCCGTGCACCCGCATTGCCACCGGCCCCGATGAACGCTGTGGCCGCTGGGTGGGCACGAGCAAGTGCGGCGGCGAGTGCGGCATCCACACCCGCCCCCTCAAGGCACCCGTAGAGGTCCATCTGTAGGCGTGTCCCGGCGTAGGGGCATGGCGCGCCATGCCCCTACGGGGTACACGTAGGGGCGTATGGCCATACGCCGCTTACGGGATGCTGTAGGGGAGGAACTCCGTGTCCTCCCCTGGCGGGGTGGACGGGCACGGAGTCCCGCCCTTACGTTAGACGCGATGAATAGGGAGGTAAACATGCGAGTTGGCCCCAGACACCGCACAACTCTGTTGTTAGTGATTGTGGCCACTACCACGTTGGCCCTGGCCTGCGGGCAGCCTGCGGCCACGCCCACGGCGGCGCCCACCGCCACCCCGACGCCGGCGGCACCCAAGCTCGCCTACATCGCCAATGTATCAGACCCCACTATCACGGTGGTAGACCTGGACAAGGCCCAGGTAGTGAACAGCATCTCCTTCCGCGAGCTAAAGGGCAAGCAGCAGGGCCACTTCATCTCGGTATCAGCCGATAGCAAGTACATCTGGATCGCCGAGGACATCTCCAACGACGGCGGCTACGTCCAGGTGCTCAACGCCGAAACCGGCGAGCAGGTCAAGAGATGGGACGTGGGAGCCGGCGTAGCCAACTATCTGACCCGCGACGGCAAGTACCTGTTCACCTCCAGCACCAAGACCAGGAACATCAACGTCTTCGACGTGGCCAACCAGCAGCACCTGGGGGACTTCCCCATCGGCGCTGCCCCCCACGTCATTGACACCTCGCCCGATGGCAAGACCCTGTGGACCACCGACTCCGCTGGGGGCAATCTCCGCTCCTTTGACATCACTGGGCTGCCCAGCGCGTTGCCCACGCCATTGGATACCATCGCCATAGGTGGCACCCTACATGCCGTGCTGGTCCATCCCAACGGGAAGTACGTCCTGGTGGGCAGCGACAAGAGCGGCGACAACATTGTGGATGTAGCCACCAAGAAGGTCATCGCAGCTATCCCGGGCAAGCCTCACAACTACGAGGTCTCCCCAGACCGGAAGTACCTCCTCTCCGGCGAGACGGACTACCCCACCTGCGACGAGCTCAAGGACCTGAGCGCCGCCCTGGCCGGCTCCAAGGGGCCGCTGCTGCGCTTCGTCAACATCGCCACGCTGAACGGCCCCGCGCCGGACCTGTCCACGGTCAAGACCGAGAAGTGGCTCGATGCCAGCGGGCTAGGCCCGGCGTCCATCAGCCATCAGGTGTACGACCCGTCCGGGAAGACCATCCTGGTCACCACCTACCGGCACAAGGACGGCTCCCCCAACGGCGAAGGACAGCTCCTCTTCGTCAATGCCGACACCCTGAAGGTAGAGCGGACGCTGGAGATGCCTACCCGCGTCCACGCCATCGCCTTCCCCGGCCACAACCGCTAATCCCCGAAACGCTATTGGGCGCGTAGGGGCGTATTGCAATACGCCCCTACAGCCTAATACAACTCGTACCACTCCTGCTTCTTCCTGGCCGTGTCCACAATGGCAAACACCCACACAATAAGGCTCGCCACAAAGCTGGCCAAAAAGAACAGGACAACGAGGCCCGTGACCATGGTCGCGCCCATGTAAAGGGGGAAAATACTCGGTCCCCTGGTCATAAGCCAACGCGAAGCCAATAGGTATGTGCCGACCACGAAAGACACGAAGAGCGCCACGCCAGGCCCCAAAGCGAACCCCACCCAGAATTTCGGCCTGTCCCTTTTATACGTATATAGCCACGTCCAGAAGCTCAGGAAGACCGCCAGCGTTACAGCGACGGCCTTCGTCTTGCCTCGACGACGAGCGGCGTACACGGCACCCAACATCACGTTTGCCCCCCTTGCTCGAATCAACTGCGGTCAGCAACGACTGCTTATCACAGCCCTGGTCGCTCGTCAAGTAGGGGCGACCGGCCGGTCGCCCCTACGCGCGCATATCCCGGTGGCCCAGGCCGCTTTGCCTAGACCGCTTCAACCGCCCACGGCTATAATACCCTGGAATGGAAGACATCCTCGCCGGACTCAATCCCGCACAGCGTGAAGCCGTAGAGTACATCCAGGGCCCGGTGCTCATTGTGGCCGGGCCGGGCAGCGGCAAGACCCGGGTCATCGCCCACCGCGTGGCCTATCTGGTGAGGGTAGTCGGCGTCAACCCACGCCGCATTCTGGCCGTCACCTTCACCAACAAGGCCGCCCGGGAGATGAAGGAGCGCATCTTCCGGCTGGTCGGGCCGCAGGCGCAGGAGATAACCCTGGGCACCTTCCACGCCCTGGGCGCCCGCATGCTGCGCCAGGAGGCGGCTTTCCTGGGCCTCACCAGCAACTTCGTCATCTACGACGAAGAGGACCAGACCAGCGCCATCAAGCGCTGTCTCCAGGAGCTAAACCTGGACCCCAAAGAGTACAACCCCAAAGCTATCGGAGCGGGCATTGAGAACGCCAAGAACGCCCTGCTTACCCCCCAGGCCTATGCCGCCACCACCAAGAGCTACTTCGAGGAGGTGGTGGCCCGCGTCTATGAGCGCTACCAGGCCGCACTCTCCCAGAGCCAGGCCCTGGACTTCGAGGACCTGCTGGTGATGCCGGTCCGCCTCTTCCAGCAGCACCCGGACGTGCTGGCCCGCTATCAGGCGCGCTACCTGCATGTCCTGGTGGACGAGTTCCAGGACACCAACCAGGTCCAGTACATCCTGGCCAGGCAGCTTGCGGGTAAGCACAGCAACATCTGCGTGGTCGGCGACCCCGACCAGTCCATCTACTCCTGGCGCCACGCCGACCTGCGCAACATCCTCAACTTCGAGCGGGACTTCCCCGGGGCCAAGGTGGTCTACCTGGAGCAGAACTACCGCTCCACCAAGACCATCCTCGAGGCGGCAGACCACGTCATAGCCCTGAACCAGGAACGCAAGCCTAAGAAGCTGTGGACGGAGAACGACGACGGCGTCCCCATCACCCTGGCCGAGACGTACACCGAGCAGGACGAGGCCCACTTCGTGGTCAGCGAGGCGGAGAAGCTGCTCAAGGACAAGTACAAGCCGCAGGACGTCGCCGTGCTCTTCCGCACCAACGCCCAGTCTCGGGCACTGGAGGAGGCCTTCCTTCGCTACGGCATCCCCTACCAGCTTGTGGGGGCCACCCGCTTCTATCAGCGGCATGAGGTGAAGGACATCCTGGCCTACCTGCGGCTGGTCCACAACCCGCAGGACAGCGTGAGCCTGGCCCGCATCATCAACGTGCCCAACCGCGGCATCGGCCCCAAGACCCAGGAGGACGTGGCCCGCTGGGCGACGGAGCTCGGCATCGTCCCCTACGAGGCCCTGGGGCGCTTGGCTTCGGGGGCGGGCGACCATCCCTTCCCGGCGCGCATCGCCCGGGCGCTGGGCGACTTCTGGGGCCTCATCGAGGGGCTGCGCAAGAAGGGCCAGGAGCTGGACCTGGTCAAGCTCGTGGAGACGGTCCTCGAACAGACCAGGTTCCACGACTACCTGTTGGAGCACACCCCCGACGGCAAGGACCGCTGGGACAACCTGCTGGAGCTGCGCACGGTCGCCAGCGACTACTCCGACCTGCCCCCGGAAGAGGCCCTGGGCGCCTTCCTGGAGGGCGTGGCCCTGGTCTCCGACGTGGACAAGCTGGACGAGAAGCTGCCGGCGGTGAGCCTGATCACCCTGCACCAGGCCAAGGGGCTGGAGTTCCCCGTCGTCTTCGTGACCGGCATGGAGGAGGGGGTGCTTCCCCACGTGCGCTCCATGGGCAATGACTCCCAGATGGAGGAGGAGCGCCGCCTGTGCTACGTGGGCATCACCCGGGCCAAAGACCGGGTCTTCCTGACCCGGGCCAAGGTCCGGGGCTACCAGGGCATGCGGGAGGAAAGCCTGCCCTCCCGCTTCCTCAAAGACATACCCGCCGAGTTGGTGGTGCGGCCCCAGGAGCCGGCGTGGCGGGCGGCCCCCGTGTGGGCGCCGCTCCCGCCGCGCCCCGTCCGCATCCCTGGAGCGGACTCCGATACTTCGTTCGGAGAGCCTGTCCGGGACAAGCCCAAGCCCCTGTTCGAAAAGGGAGACATGGTGCGGCACAACGTCTTTGGCGAGGGCGTGGTCATAAGCTGCTTGCCCGTCCGCAATGACCACGAGGTGACCATCGCCTTCAAGGGCGGCACCGGCGTCAAGAAGCTGATGCTCTCCTACGCGCCGCTGGAAAAAGTGGCGGCCCCGTAGAGGCGCGATTAATCGCCCCCCTTTAGATTGTGTTGCCGGGCGAAAGGGCATAGGGCTTCGACGAGGGCCCTCGTCTTCTGGTTGTCCAGGGCGAGATAGAAGGGGCAGCCGTCTATGCTCAGCCTGGGCGTACGATTGTTTTCCAGAATTTCGCGGCATTTAGCTTCAAAAACAGCCCGATTTTTTGATTGTGCGCGGACGAGGGCGAGGTGATAGCGGCGAAAGGCAGGGATGGCAAATAGGGCATGGGCCAGGGCGCGGGTCTCCAGGTAAGAGCGCCCGTGCCGGAAGGCGTTGGTATTGCCGATGGGGGCGCCAGCGCCGGGCCTGGGACCACCTCGTGGCATGGGGCACCTCCTTTCGATGTTTCTGTGGGAGAACAATAGAACATGTGTTCCATTGTGGTCAAGGGGTAGGTGTCACAAGGGCGCGGACCTCTCCCCCTGGCCCCCTCTCCGACACGGAGAGGGGGAAGACCCGCCCCGCCCCGCTACGCCTGTCACACCTGAAGGTTGGGGAAACGTGCCATTGCGCCTGCTGAGAGGACGGGTGTAGAATGCCGACTAAGGCATAGATATATGGCCGAAACAGCTCAGAAACGCCCATACAAGGTGTTCATCGCCTACGATACGCTCACAGGGCTGGACCTGGCCGCCCACGTGAGAGAAGCTCTGTGGCAGGCGGGCGTGCCAGCCTTTGTCGCCAAGAGCGACCTGGAACCGGGGGAACCCTGGGACCGGGCCAGATGGCAGGCGCTGGAGGAGTCCCTGTATTTCGTGGTGGTACTGACCATCAATGTGCCCAAGTCCAAGCAGGTGAAGAAGGAGATAAGGCGGGCGGAAAAAGGGCACAAACGCGTCCTCCCTTGCTGTGCGGATGGGGACCACAGAGAAAGATACAAGCCCCTCTTTAAGGGTGACGAGTTGCAATATATAGATTTCGAGAGCAAGGAGGACCTGGCCAGAAAGCTGGTCGGGACCATAACAGACGAGGAAGACCAGCGGGCGCGAATGCCCTACGTGGACGGGGCAGCCCCGGCGGCGGTGGCGCGAAGAATACTGAGGCCAGCAGCGGGGGTGCCCGAGCTACAAGAGAAGCTCAAGAGGGGCAAGACACGGGATGCCGAGGCGCAGGCCCGGGTATGGGTGAAGGGTGGGGGAGACCTGGCGAGGCAGGGGTACAGCCTGCTGGCGCGCGCCTTGCTCGTCAGGGGCGACAGGTATTACCACAGGGGCAACTACGCCGGTGCCCGGAAGCTCTACGAACAGGCAGTGAACAGCGCGCGGAAGAGCGGAGAGACCGACCTGCTGACTACATGCTGGTATGAGCTGGGCGCCGCCACGGGCACGATGGGCAACTACGACCAGGCCGTTAAGCTCTTCGGCTGGGTGATCGCCAGGCAGCCACACAATGGCGCCGCCTACTACAACCGGGGCGTCGCCTACGACCATCTGGGGCAGTACCAGGAGGCCATTGCCGACTACACCCGGGCCATTGAGCACGACCCCAAGCTCGCCGCCGCCTACAACAACCGGGGCTGGGCCTACGGCAATCTGGGGCAGTACGAGGAGGCCATCGCCGACTACACGAAGGCCATCGACCTTGCCCCCGAGGACCGCGACGCCTACAACAACCGGGGCGTCGCCTACCACGAACTGAAGCAGTACAAAGAGGCCATCGCCGACTATACCCGGGCCATCGAGCTTGACCCCAAGTACGCCTTCGCCTACAACAACCGGGGCGTCGCCTACCGCGGCCTGAAGCAGCACCAACAGGCCATCGCCGACTATACGGAGGCCATCCAGCTTGACCCCAAGTACGCCGCCGCCTACAACAACCGGGGCATTGCCTACCAGAACTTGGGGAAGAAGAAGGAGGCCCAGGTGGACTTCGCCAGGGCGGAGGAGCTACGGAAAAGGCAAGGCGGCGGCTAGCCGCTTCGCGGGGGGGCGGTAAGCCCCAGGCTGAAGCCTGGGGGTATGGGGTGCTTTGAATGACGGTACTTTTCTGTCGTTGCGAGGCCCCGTTAAGGGCCGAAGCAATCCGTATCTCCACGCATAACCAGGGGAGGGGGCACGGATTGCTTTGCCCTTCTGCGGAAGGGCTCGCAACGACAATTGGGACTTCGGCCCTGCGGGGCCTCGCAACTGTGCATGGCCGCTGGTCCGGCCACCACGCCGGATGAAAAACGGGGGCTTTTTCATAGGAACGACAGTCCTCTCCCGGGGCGGGCGGGCATCCCGACGCGTCGGGACCCCTATGGGACCGCGGTTGTCGGCCTCGGGCTAGCCCAAGGGCGGGCACGGGGGCCCGCCCCTACGGCGCGTGATGTAGGCCTGACGTGTGGGCGAACCACCGGCTCGCCCCTACAGGTACAGGAAGGCGGCGCCGGCGGCGAGACCGACCACAAACACCACAAGACCCAACAGCGCGGCCACCTTGAAGCTGCGCATGGCCCCAGCCAACACAATGAGGCAAGGGACACTCACCGCGGGCAGGGTCAGTAGCAGGACCGCCGCAGGACCGCTGGCGCCTTGCTTGATCAAACCAGCCGCAATAGGTATCTCCGTCCACGTAGGGACCATGAGCAACGTGCCCAGCACTGCGGCCACACCCACACTGCCAAGGTTGTTGGCCGACGCAGGCAGTCCTCTTACCACCAGGGCGGCGATCAGTGCGCCAATGAACAGCACCGGCACCACTACCCTGGCCATCCGCCAGACGAGCTTTGGCCAACAGGCCAGCAGCGCGGAGGGCGAGTCCAGGGCGCCCTCTCTGCCCGGGGCATCGAACTGGAACAGCTTGCCGTAGGCGCCCACCAGCCATCCCGACCAGCGCACCACCAGGCCCGGCTGTGCCGGGGCGCTGGCGCTAGCCACCCATCGCGCGGCGACCATAGATACCAGGTAGGTCGCCAGCACACCAATCACCAGGCCACCGCCGATGCGGAGCATGGCGTACTCGGCTGGCAGCAGGGTACTGGCCAGTATCCACGTCGTCAGGTTGAGCATGGGCGCCGAGACGGTGAAGGCCAGCACCGGCCCCAGGGAGGCGCCCGCCCGGTACAGCGCTGAGCCAATGGGCGCCGCGCAGCACGAGCAGAAGGGCTGGGGAACGGCCATCGCCGCACCCGTCAGGTGGGAGGCGAAGCCGCGACCCCGCAATCGCCGCACAAAGGCGGGCGACACCACCAGGAACAGGCCCCCAATCACGAGTGACAGCACGGTAGCATGCCACACCAGCAACATGTAGCTCAGGGCATCGCCCAGAGGCCGCAGCCAGGCTGGGAAGCTGTCCAGAGGCAGGGCCTGGCCGATACCCAGCTTCCCCGCCGCCACCGCTCGCGATGCGGGCACGCCCCGATAGATGAACAGGTCAGCCACGAGCAGCACCGCCAGGGCTATGGCCAGGAGCTTGGCCTGCCCCCGCAGGTCTACGCCCTGTGACCTGAGGGCAGCCTCGGCGCGGCGCATGGTCCAGTAGGACATCCCCAAGCCCACCCCAGCCAACACCAGAAGCACGATGTGCCGGGGATCGAAGTACACCAGTACCGAGGGTGCTCCCACCCGCACGTAGCCCGCGAGCGGGAACAGGAACCCACGCCGCATGTCCACCACCGTCAGCAGCAGTAACCCCATGAAGGCCACGAAAGCCGCGGTGGCGATGTGGTACGAACGGGTCCTCACGCTGGGATAAGCGATAGTAGCCATCAGAAGCTCACCACCTTGTCAGATTCGAGCACCCACTTGACCAGGTCAGTCATGCCACCGATCTGGGCACCCTCGATAAGCTCGGAGGACTGCACCCCGCGCTCCTGAGCGCATACGCCACACAGCTTCAGGGCTGCGCCCTGGCGCACCGCGGCCTTGAGCAGCTCCTCGCAGTTGGGCATGCGCTCGTCCAGGACACCAGGGAACTCGGCGGGCGCCTGCCCCCGCCTGGCAGCGTACAGGGCATCCTCAAAGGCAAAGAGGTTCACCTTGTGGCCGCCGCTGAGCGCAGCCAGAGCGAACCTCAGCGTGGAATAGACTCGCTCCTTGCCGTAGGGCGGCTCCCCAATGATTACAGTGATGGTTGCCAATGCGACCTCCTCATGAAAGTAGGTAGATAGCTATGTATGCCGGTGGCCATAGCACGGGGGCATACGCATGACCGGCCCGGAGGCCGCACCGGGGACGGTATCGCGAGTGTGGACTAAAGGCGAAAGAGCACAGCCCCAGAGCGGACTATCGGGCACGACAGCGAGGGCATCCGCACGGGACACCCCACGTGCCTCCCTCAAACTCAGGTAAAGGTGCGGATATGTTGGCTCACTGTCGTCACCCCCTCTCTGGTCATGATGGGCTGCAACAATATCAAATTATAGCAGGTTGGGGTCTGGCCTCGGCGGCATCGTGGGGCGCACGGCAGGCGTACCGACAGGGCGCCAGCCAGCCACGCATGCGATGGGCGTAGACCGGGTTTCCCAACCCTACATCGGGTGTGGGGGCGAACGCAGGGGCATGGCACGCCATGCCCCTACGGGTGGCCGACACGCCTGCATGAGTAGGACGATGCAGTGGCCGTCCAGCGCGGGGGCGGGCATGGAGTCCCGCCCCTACGGGTTTCTCCCTCCTATAGGGAGCGGGGAGCCTGTAGCCCATAGCTGAAGTCTGTAGCCCGAAGCCTGAAGCCTATGTGGTGGGGGTGGTGCTGGGCAAGACCCAGGCAGCCACCTGATCGCGGGGGACGGTCTGTTGCTCGCCGGTAGACATGTCCCGCACCACCACGGTGCCCGCGGCGACCTCTGTGTCCCCAAGGATCAAGGCGTAGCGGGCACCCAGGGCGTTAGCCTGGCGGAGCTGCGCCCTGAGGCTGCGGTCGGACCATGCGGCCACCACCTTCACGCCCTGCCGCCGGAGCTGGTTGCCCAACACCACCGCCAGCTCCTTAGCGGCTGGCCCCAGGTGGGCCAGGAATACCCGTGGCGCCTCGGGAGTGGGCACGGCTATCCCGGCACGCTTCAGGTTAAGGACAATGCGCTCCAGCCCTGCGGCAAACCCCACCGCCGGAGTCGGCTTTCCCCCCAGGGTCTCCATTAGACCATCGTAGCGACCACCACCGGCCATGGTGCTCTGCGCCCCCTCCACCAGGGGCTGCACCTCGAAGACAGTGCGCGTGTAGTAGTCCAGGCCACGCACCAGCCGGTGGTCCAGGTAATACGGATAGCCCAGGGCCTTCAGGTACGTCGAGAGCCTGTCGAAATGCTCCTTACACTCCGGGCACAGGTGGTCCAGGCTCCGTGGGGCAGCCTCGGTCAGCGCCTGGCAACCGGGCTGCTTGCAGTCGAGGAGGCGCAGGGGGTTGCGCTCCAGGCGCGAGCGGCAGTCGGTGCACAGCCGGTCTACCTGTGCCGCGTAGTATCCTTTGAGCGCGGCTACGTAGACTGGGCGGCACTGGCTACAGCCGATGCTGTTCAGCTTCAGGCTGGCCTCTTTCAGGCCCAGGTCCTGGAACAGGTCCCAGGCCAGGGAGATGACCTCCGCATCCAGCGCAGGGTCCGCCTCCCCCAGCGCCTCCACGCCAAGCTGGTGGTGCTGGCGGAAGCGGCCCGCCTGGGGACGCTCGTAGCGGAAGGCCGGCCCAAAATAGTAGAGGCGGACGGGTTGGGGAAGCTGGGCCATGCCATGCTCCAGGTACGCCCGGCACACCGGCGCGGTGCCCTCGGGGCGGAGGGTCATCTGGTCGCCGCTGCGGTCGGGGAAGGTATACATCTCCTTCTCCACGATGTCGCTGGCTGGCCCGACACCCCGCTCGAACAGGCCCGCCTCCTCGAACATGGGGGTCTCGATGCGCTGATAGCCATAGACCTCGCACAGGGCAGCCGCCCGGCCCTCCACGAAGCGCCAGTAGTGCTGCTCGGCGGGCAGGATATCCTCAGTTCCTCGGGGGGCCTTGTACATCTCGTCTCCTTGCTACCGCCGAAACAGGATAGCGAATGCGCCAGCATATGTAAAGAAGCGCCGACCTAACCCCTAGCCCCTTCCCTTCGCTGCGCTCGAGGGCAGGCCCGAAGCGGGAAGGGAAAACACAACTCCTCTCCCCGCTGTCGAGGACCTGCCCGCATTGACCCCATATCAAACGGGCGCTTGCAACGTTATATAGTCGAAGCCCAGAACACATCCACTTTACGGGCGGCCAGGGAGGCTTAAAATGATTGGAGCAAACATACGGCAGGAGACGCAAGAGATCGCCCAGGCGATGGGGTACAGGGAAATGGACCAGGAAAGCCTAGCAGACTTCTTCGAAAAACGGTTGTCCCGCTTGGTGGCCCTCAGCGAGACCTACGCTGATGACCTGGACGCAGAGATGACCCGCATCCTACGCCGGGCCATCTTCTCCAGCTACCTGGACCTGCGAGACCTCGGCAGAGGCGACGAGGCCCTCAAGCAGATCCGCGGTGGCGCCAGGTTACTGGCCGTGGCGGGCAAGTCCAGCGTCTAGCCAGGGCGCTGACGCACATGCTGGGCCAAGGGTGCCCGCTTGGGCCAGGGCCTGACGGTGAGGGCTGCGGACTGCGTCAGGCGGTGATGCCGCCGTCCACGAACAGCGTCTGGCCCGTCATGTAGTCGGAGGCAGACGACGCCAGGTAGACCGACAGCAACCCGAGGTCGCGCAGGTTGCCGGTCCGCCGGAACGGAATTGTGCTCAGCATCCGCTCTCGGACCCTCGGGGTATCATGCATCCGCGCCACCATGTGCGTGTAGAAGTGCCCCGGCGCGATGCAGTTCACCTGCACATTGTACGGCGCCCACTCCACCGCCAGGGACATGGTCAACCCCACCAGGCCGGTCTTGGCAACCCCGTAGTTTAGGCCGAAGGGGAACCCCCGGGCGGCGAATATCGAGGAGATGTTGATCACCTTGCCCCGCTGCTGGTTGACCAGGTGTTGGCCCACTGCCCGGCAGCACAGGAATGCCCCCGTCAACTGGAGGTCCACCACCGACCGCCACTCCTTCAGGCTGGTAGGCGCGAAGTAGTTGGGCAGGTCCCCTACCCCCTCGGGGTGATGGCCCGGCAGGGGGACCAGCGGCTTGGGGACGGCAGTGCCCGCGTTGTTTACCAGGATATCCAGACGGCCAAACTCGGCAGCCGCCTGCTCCACGGCCTTCCGGACATCGGTGGCCTTGGTGACATCGGTGGGGATGGCCAGGGCGCGGCGACCCAGCTTGCGGGCCTGGGCTGCCGTATCCTCGATCTGTTCCTTGGTCCGGGCCAGGGCCACGATGTCCGCCCCCGCCTCGGCAAAGCACAGGGCGATGGCCTGGCCGATCCCCCGGCCGGCGCCGGTGACCACGGCCACGCGGCCTTCAAGGTTTAGCTCGTCTAGTGGCATCTTAGCGTCCCTTCACTAGGGTGCCCCGGCCTTCAAAGACTCATGCTCTTGGCTACCTGGGCGGATTATGTCTGCGCCCAGAGCCGCCAGCAAGTAGATAAGGAACCTACGGGAAACCGACTCTGCCTTGCGCGGGTCCAAAACGATCAACGCAGGACTCTGTGGGTCGCCGATGGCCCCTTCCTTGAGCAGTTGCTCCATTTCTGCCCGTTGCCCGGCAGGTATCTCTTGTAGCACTCTGACCAGGAAGTCGTCCAAGGTCAAGTCGGCTGTTCTGTGTTTCTCGAAATGGGCCAAGCCCTCCTCGATGAGGCGACGGGCTGCGGTGGAATCCCCCATACTGTGGGCGTCGGCGTACTCCTCGAGCACCTTTTTAAGGCGTGTGTCAAGCCTAATGGTTATGGGCCTATCCAGTGGCACTCGCACTTCAAGAGGCTTGAAGTCCTTCTCATCGAAGTACTCCGAGGGTATGTGCTCATCCCAAAAGGCTGCTTCTTCCTCTACGCTAGCGAACTTAGGCAGACGCTTCTTCTTCTGCATATCCTCCTGCGCCCCGACCACGTTGCGATGGCTACCTCTCGAATTCCCGTGCCGTGACCACCGTGTATTTGCCCGGTCCCGTTGCCTTCACCAGGACAACGAACAGCTTCCGGCCCGCGGTTGTCTTGCCAACAGCATAGAACGTGCCACCTCTACCCCGTCTAAGAACCAGGCTACCCCTCTGGTCAAACAGGACCTCCTCCACCTCTTCAGGCCTCACCTGGTGTTTGACAATGATCTTTTCCACGACATTGTCCGGCCAGATGAGAGGCCAAACGAAGTAGGCCACTAATAGATGCCCACTCTGTAAGACATTGTACTACATCAGACTATACCCAGCAACGCTTGGGCAGGGTCACTACGGCAGCACCATGCTGCCGCCATCCAGGCCAAAGGTCTGGCCGGTCACGTAGTCCGAGGCCGGCGAGGCCAGGTACACCGCCAGCAGCCCAATCTCTCGCGGCTGGCCGAAGCGGCGCATGGGTATGCGCCGCAGCAGCCCCTGGCTGATCTTGGGGTCCGCCATCTGGTCCCGGGTGGCCTCGGTGGGGAAGCGCCCCGGGGCGATGACGTTGACGTTGATGTTGTACCTCGCCCACTCGCGGGCCAGGGAGCGGCTGAAGTTGATGACGGCGGCTTTGCTGGCGGTGTACAGGGTGTGGTAGTCCCAGCCCCGCAGCCCCCCCATAGAGGACACGGTAATCACCTTGCCCTTGGCCTGCTTCATCAGTTGGGGGCCGACGGCCCGGCAGGCGAGGAACACGGAGCGGACGTTGGTGTCCATCACCAGGTCGAACTCGTCCTCGGAGGTGGGGCGGGAGAAGTCCCACGCCCCGGGGATGGGGTGTGGTTGGTAGCCGAGCATGGGCACCAGAGGGCGCACCGGCGCGATGCCCGCGTTGTTCACCAGGATGTCTATGTGGCCGAACTCGTCCAGCGTGCGCTGGACCAGGGCGTCCACCTGGGCAGCCTGGGTAACGTCGGTAGGCACGGCCAAGGCCTTGCGGCCCAGCTTGCGGACCTCCGCGGCCGTGTCCTCTAGCTGCTCCACGGTACGGGCGGCCAGCGCCACGTCAGCCCCGGCCTCGGCCAGGCAGAGGGCAATGGCCCGACCCAGCCCCCGGCCGGCGCCGGTGACGATAGCCACCTGGTCCTCGACGAAGAAGTCCTTGAGCACCATAGTGGGCCTACGCCCTTTCTCCTGGTAGAACGGCTACCAGGTAGCAGGAGGGGGGCCAGCCTGCCCACCACCATCGGCCACGATGACCTGGCCGGTGACGTAGCTGGAGGCGTTTGAGGCCAGGAACACGGCGATGTCCCCCATCTCCTCAGGCTCCGCAATGCGCTTCATGGGCGTGCCCGACATGGCCTGGTTGAGGATGGCCGGCGTGTCCCACAGCTCCTTGGCAAAGGAGGTGCGCACGATGGATGGGGCGATGGCATTGGCGCGGATGTTGTAGCGCGCCCACTCCACCGCTTGCACCTTGGTCAGCATGATGTCCGCGGCTTTGCTGATGCAATACAGCCCCAGGCCATTCATGTACCGGTACCCGCCGCTGGATGACAGGTTAATGATGCTGCCACCGCCAACCTTGCGCATCTCTTTCATGGCGGCGTTGCTGAGCAGGAAATACGCTTTGAGGTTGGTGTTCAAGATAACGTCGAACTGCCATTCCTCGGCGCTGTCCACCGGGCCGAAATGCGGGTTGGTCACGGCGTTGTTCACCAGGATGTCGAGGCGCCCGAACTTGCTCACCGTCTGGGCCACCAGGTTGTCCAGGGCGGCGCGCTCGCGAACGTTGGTGGGAACGGCCAGGCACTGGCGGCCTACGGCCTCGATGTCGTGGCTAGTGGCATCGAGGTCCGACTGCTTGCGGGCGGCAATGACCACATCGGCCCCAGCGCGGGCCATGGCCAAGGCGATGGCCCGGCCAATGCCCCGGCTGCCTCCGGTTACTACGGCCACTTTCTTCTCAAGGGAGAATGGTGATGCCATGTAGCTGGATTACCTCCTTATGTTGCTGCCTACATATTAGCGACAAGGCGCTCTGCGTGCTACCGCCACCCCCTATGGTCCCCCTTCGCAAGGGGGACTACAGGGGGTACGCTCTTGTCGTTGCAGGTCCCGAACTGCCGGGACTTGTGACGAGAGCTACGGCACATCGAACGGCGGGCGGTCATCTGCTGTGCCGGCAGGTTGCGGCGCCGCGGGGTTGGCGGACGCCGCGGCCTTGCCCTTGACCAGCCGCGATTCGCCAGCCTCCGGCGGGCCCACAATGCCCTCCGCTTCCAGGGCGTCCAGCAGCTCCAGCGCCTTGCCCCGTCCAATGCGCAGCCGACGCTGCAACAGCGAGGGGGACAGCCTCTCGACCTGGGTCGCCAGCCCACGGGCCGCGTCCCACAGCGGGTCGGCGGACGCCGACGGCTGGGCTGGCGGGGCGGGCACGACCGCACCCACTGGCGGCGCCGACCGCTGCGCCGGTTGCGGAGCGGCCGGCCGTTGCAGCGGGGGGGCTGGCGTGGGCGGGGCGGGATGAATAACCGGCCAGGCCTCGACATGGTGCGGGGCAGGTGGCCCTTGGCGCGCCCAGTGCTCCACCACTTTCTCTATCTCGCCCTCCGAGACGAATACCCCCTGGACACGCTTGGGCTGGGGAGAGTCCGTAGGCTGGAAAAGCATGTCTCCCTTGCCCAGCAGCTTCTCCGCGCCCACAGCGTCCAGGATGACACGTGAGTCCACCTGAGAGGCCACCGCAAAGCTGATCCGGGCCGGGAAGTTCGCCTTGATCAGGCCGGTAACCACATCCACCGAGGGCCGTTGGGTGGCCACTACCAGGTGAATGCCGGCGGCGCGCCCAAGCTGAGCCAGGCGCGACAGGCCCTGCTCCACGTCGGTGGGGGCTACCATCATGAGATCGGCCAACTCATCCACAAAGAGGGCGATGTACGGGAGCTGCCGGTCCGGCGCGGCATGGTTGTACGTGTCAATGCTATTGACCCTCATAGCCGCGAACTTCCGGTAGCGGTTGTCCATCTCGGCGATAAGCTCCTTAAGAGTCTGGCTCACTTTGTCTGGCTCAACCACCGGCGGGAGCAGCAGGTGGGGCAGACGGGAGAACGCAGCCAGCTCCACCCGCTTGGGGTCCACCAGGATGAGCTTCAGCTCGTCGGGATTGGCTTTCATCATGAGGCAGATGAGGCAGGCCTTGAGACAAACGCTCTTGCCGGCGCCCGTCGCCCCGGCGATAAGCAGGTGGGGTAGGGTTGCCAGGTCGCAGGCCACCGGCTCTCCGCCAACCCCCTTGCCCAGGACCAGACCTAGCTTACTCTTGGTGGCAACCTTGACGAAGGCAGGGGACTCGATGACACTGCGCAGGCTGACCGCTGTGAAGGTCGAATTTGGGACCTCCAAGCCCACATAGCCCTTGCCGGGCACGGGCGCCTCGATGCGCAGGGATGGTGCGGCCAGCGCCAGGGCCAGGTCCTTGTGCAGGTTGGCTATGGCCTCCACCTTCACCCTCGTCCGGGAGACCTCCCGGCTCTTGGTCACCGGATGCCCCGCGTCGTCGCGGCGCAGCCGTCCTAGCGTGTCCCGCTCGGGGAACTCCTTGTGCTTCCGCACCCAGCCCGGCTCTACCCCGAAACGGGTGACCGTAGGCCCCACGCTCACCTCCACCACGCGTGCCTCGATGCCGTAGCTGGCCAGCGCCTCCTCCACCAGTTTGCGCCGCCGCTCGGTCTCAGCGTCGTTGGTGGCCACCTCCACGCCGGGGTCCAGCAACGTGATGGGCGGCAGCTTCCACCAGCCACTGCCGGCAGGCGCCCTATGGCCCCCCCCCGGCAGCGCGTGCCCCCGCATGGAGGCAACAGGCGGTGGCGGGGTGG
>ORJL010229636.1_pt1 | contig 85132 bp, 34 predicted proteins | sample 1779941 | NCBI WGS metagenome assembly ORJL01 (sample SAMEA104232317, study PRJEB22302) | groundwater metagenome | biome: forest; feature: aquifer; material: groundwater | place: USA | collected 2011-08-07 | depth 5.8 m | reverse complement strand
TCGCCGCCGCTGTTTATGCCGCCGCTGCCATCTTAATCATCGCTTGTCCTTGCGCGATGGGATTGGCGACGCCCGCCGCCATCATGGCCGGAACCAACGCCGCTGCCGCCCGGGGCATTCTCATTCGCGATGGCTCAGCCCTGGAGAAAAGCGGGCGAATTACCGGCGTGATTTTTGACAAGACCGGCACTTTAACCGAAGCGAAATTGGTCGTGTCTGAACTTCGGGACCTGCGACCGCCCAGCACAGCCCACGCGCCACTGAAACAGATCGCCGCCTCGCTGGCCAATCCGTCCCATCACCCGCTCAGCCGGGCTGTCGCGCAACTGGATTCCGCTGCCGTTGCTGTAACTGATTGGCGAGAGCACCGCGGCGCAGGCGTCGAAGGCAAGCTGCCCTCCCGTGGCACAGCCGCGGCGGAAACATTTCGTCTCGGATCGATCCGTTGGCTGAATGAAAGCGGCGTCGATGTCAGTGCTGGAAATGAGTTCGCGCAACAATGGGCGGAGCAAGGCGCGTCGATTTTAGGATTATCGACAGGCGAGCAGTTAATCGGCGTGCTGGCGTTGCGGGATACTTTGAAAGCCTGCGCGTCCGAGGTGATTGCCCAACTGCAGAAGAGCCGCAAAAAGATTTATCTGCTCACGGGCGATAACCGCCGGACCGCAACAGCGATCGCGCGGCAGCTCGGCATTCCGAACGAGAATGTGTTTGCTGAGATTCGACCCGAACAAAAGGCCGACATCATTGCGCGGTTGCAGAAGCAGGGCGAGCGCATCGCGTTCGTCGGCGATGGAATTAATGACGCGCCAGCGCTGGAACAAGCGGATCTGGGTATCGCCGTCTCACGAGCGAGTGACGTGGCGCGGGAAGCGGCTGACATCATCCTCCTGAATTCGGACATTCATGCGATTCCCGAGGCGCTCGGCTTGGCCCAAGCCACGTTGCGAACCATCAAACAGAATCTCTTTTGGGCCTTTTTCTATAATGCGGCGGCCGTTCCATTGGCGGCGTTCGGTTTTTTGAGTCCGGTTCTCTCCGCTCTGGCGATGGGGATTTCAGACCTGTTGGTGATCGGGAACGCCCTGCGCCTGCGTTGGTGGAAGGGGCCAACCGCTCCCTAAAACAGGCAGCGCAAAAGTAATTCACTCTTTTGGCGCCGGCTTCGAAATCACAGCGGTGTTTGCTTCCACATGTCCCAGAAATGCGAGCAAATCAAAAATCTGTTTCCGCGTGAGCCCATTGAGCAGGCCCGCTGGCATTGGCGAAGCATCGGACAGCCGCCGCGTGGCGATGTTATCTTTCTGAATTTCCATCGCTGCTTCACCGGTCAACCCGCCGCGCAACACGAGCGTCTCATCGTCTTCCCGTTCCATCATGCCTGACACCTCCTCGCCATTTTTAAGAGTGATGCTCGTACTGCGGTATTTTTCGTCGATGGCCTTGGATGGATTCAAGATCGTATCCAACAGATCGCGAGGTCCAAACCGAGCGCCGACTGAGGTGAGGTCCGGCCCAACGGCGCCGCCATCGTTGCCGAACCGGTGGCACAGCACGCAACCCGCGTCATGGAAGGCCTGCTTCCCAGCCTCGATGGCCGGTTGAGCGGGCGCTTCCCTAAAATCGAAATCTTCTAATTTCCAATCGCGGACGAATGGGAGGGCGTTGTTCAGAGACCCGACCGTGGAGGCCGTGGCTTTGACCGGCTGAAGGATGCCAGCCAGCAGCGGATATTCCTCCGTTGTCAGCTGGGCCGCGGCTTGCTTTCGCACGGCGCTGATCGCTGCGTAATAATCCGAACCCCCTTGCTCTTGCTCAGCCCGTCGCAAGGCATCAAAGAAGACGCGGCGTTGCTCAATTGTCCAACCGTGCTCCACGGCCGCCAGGAACAGCGTGTAATGCAACAGGTCCGCAGTGTTTCGTGTTCTTGTGAGCAGGGCGGTAGTTTTGGCGACCACCTCGGGCGCGCGGAGGAACGTGAGCAGACGGCACAGCTCGCGGTTGGCCGCTTGGCCAGGCGCCGGATATAATTTTCTCAACTGATCGATCAGAGTTGAAGCCGTTTCCTTTTTCGGCAGGCCAAACCGGCCCAGGCGCAATGCGATCACCCGAAAGATCTCGAGTTGCTCAGCCTCCCGCGAGCAAGTCGGCATTAACTCTACGAGTCGCAGCAGCAACTCGTCTTGCATCTCCTTGCCGCTGACCCGTGCCACCGCGAGCAAAGCGGTGAGGGCGGTGCGCGGTTTTTTTTCGTTGAGCCCGCGCTGAAGCCAGAACTCAGGCGGTTGGCGCTCCAACGCGACACGCGCAGCATAACGAATCCATCGATCCGAGTGGCCGAGGTGCGGCCAGATTTCGTCGATCGTCCTCAGCGCTGATGCCACCGAGGTCAAGCCTGTTGGCAATGTTTCGAGATGGTGACGAAGAGCGCGGAGCGGCTCGCTTTGCTCGTCAATCTGCGTTAACTCAACCGCTGGTCGTTCGCGAGGAGGATCGCCGTAACTCACGCGGTACAGGCCGGACTTCGTGCCGCGTCCACCCGTGATGAAGTACATCGCGCCATCGGGTCCGAAGATAAAGTCGGTCACATTTAATGGACGCCCGCTCAGAAATGTTTCCACTGTGCCGCGATAGCTGGCGCCTTGGGAACGCAGGTGCACCGCCAGGATGCGGCCGTAGGCCCAGTCCGCGATGAAGAACGCGCGGCGGTACTTTTCCGGAAAACGGCTCGACGTGCCAAAGCCGACCCCAGTGGGTGAACCGACTCCCACATCGACGGCGGGTGGCAGGACGTCAGGCGCGTACGGGGGAAGGTTGGGCATGCTGCGCCGCCAGCCGTAATCCCCGCCAGGAACCAGGTGCAGCACTCGTGTGGGCAAATACCACGGCGCGCCAAGATCACGTTCCATGTCGGCGTCATAAGTGAACATTTCACCTGTCGGGTCGAAGGCGACGCCGAGCGGGTTGCGCAAACCGCCCGCGACAAGGCGGAAGAACGATCCGTCACGATCGGTTTGCAGAACGTGACCGAGTTGTGCAAACCGGCGCAGATCATGGCTCCGCTGCGGATCTCGAGCGGGCATGAGTTGGTCGTCCATCATCTGTTGCAGCGGCGAATTCGTGGCGAGGTTGGGCGGCAACACGACATCGTCACCGTGCACAAGATAGATGAAACCGTCTGGACCGAGCGTGAGATGATTGCGGCCGTGGCCAACCCCGCCTTCCGTGTGTAAGAGAAGCTTTTGTTCATCGAATTGGTCGTCGCCATCTGTGTCGCGCAAACGGTAAAAGCCTTTTCTGTTATTGGCGTTCACATAAAGACTGCCATACGCGTAAAGCAGCCCGCGGCATTCGAGCAGCGTGTCATTGATCAGTTCAACGCGCTGGACGGCCCCGTTTCCGAGCGTCATCCGGAGCAACCCGCGCTTCTCTCGCGCGACGGTGAGGCGTCCCTTCGGGTCGAAGGCGAGGGCGACCCAAGAGTCTTCGTCTGGTTGCGCGGAGCGGAGCAACTCGATCTGGAAGCCCGGCAGCACAGTGACGCTGTTCGGGTGAGTGGCCAGGTCCGCGTTGCGGGCCAGCATCCAACTGTTGTACGCGTCGGGAGATTTCGTGGCCTGGAACGGGTCACCCCATTTCTGCAAACCGGCCCTTCCGTGAGCCCAAGCGGGTTTCCAGCCGGCAAGAGGGAAAGCAGCTTCCATCCAACCGGGCGATTCTGTGCTGGAGACCAACCAGGAATTATCGGAGACAACCCAGCGTTGTTTGCCGTCCAGAAAAACGAGTTCCACCATCAATCGAAACGCTGCCTGGCCCGCTGGGTTGGCCACGCGCGCGGCGATGACGTTAGTCCCGGCCCGGATGAATGAGGTCACATCGACGCTGAGGGCTTGCGCGAAGCCTTTGACTTCCGCAACCCGAACGCCATTGACATGGATGTTGGCGCTCTGGTCCGCCGTGGCGAGCAGGACTGCTTTAATGAGGTTGGAAGAAACTTCAAAGGAACGACGGAACAAAGCGGTCTCGGGGTTCCGAGCTTCGGCCGAGGCAGAAATCCATTCGGCTTGATTTGGCAGAGCGTCTTCACTGACCACGGCGCGAAGCGGCAGCGAAACACACATCAAAACAAGAGCAGCGACACGCATATTCAGCGTTTCAAAGTTCAGGCGCTCCTCTCCCCAGCCCTCTCCTCCAAGTGTGGAGGAGAGGGAGAAGGCCGAGCTGGTGCATGCGTTAATTCAATGGCAGTGGGGATGAAGGGTGAGAGGGTTTGGATCATGGACGTGCGCATAGTTGTGCAACGATCTACCGCGCGAGTTGAACCGGCGAGCGTGAGCGTGTCAAGGCCTGGTCAGTTGCGAGTCCGATCGGTTGTTTGGAAAATCGTAGCCTCCTCACGTCGGCGGCTACAGTCAGCGGGCGCATTGTTCTATTTTCCAATCATGCTCTGAGGATTCCGTCTGGACTTCCCGGATTAGGACAGCTAGTTGTCAGGCCATATTTTGGGACAACGCGAATTCTCATGAGCAAGAGCACGATGCGAGCAGTCGGAGTCTTTCCTGGAAAAAAGGAGGTCGGTTTGGTCGAGCATCCGATCCCGCAAGTGAAGAGCGATCATGATGTCAAAGTCCGTTCTCTGGACGTGGGCATTTGCGGCACGGACAAGGAAATTTGCTCGTTTGTTTATGGTTCACCGCCGGAAGGCTCGGACTACTTGATCTTAGGCCACGAAAGTCTGGGCGAAGTCGTCGAGGTCGGCGCGGGTGTGTCGCAATTAAAACCGGGCGATCTGGTTGTTCCGTCTGTGCGCCGGCCGTGCGGTCATCATCAATGCCTGCCCTGCCGCGCGGATCTTCAGGACTTTTGTTCGACCGGCGATTTCACCGAACGCGGCATCAAAATGCGCCACGGGTTCATGACGGAGTATTATGTCGAAGACGACAAATACTTGACGTTTGTCCCGAGCGAACTGCGCGATATTGCAGTGCTGGTGGAACCGCTGACGATTGCGGAGAAAGCGCTCGCCCAAATCTGGGAGTTGCAGCGCCGGTTGCCGTGGACGAATCCGGCGAATCCTCCAGCCGCGCCGTACCGCGGTTTGCGCGCGGTGGTGCTTGGGGCTGGCCCAGTCGGCATCCTCGGCACCATGGCGCTGCTGGCGCGCGGGTTCGAAACGATTGTTTATTCACGTTCAGCGGCGCCGAATCCAAAATCGGAACTCGTGGAATCGCTCGGAGCTCGGTACATCTCCTCGCTGAAAGTGACGCCGAAGCAATTGGCCGAGCAGATCGGGAATATCGACTTGGTTTACGAAGCGATCGGAGTGGCGAAAGTTTCTTTTGAAGTGCTGGAAGAGTTGGGCATGAACGGGATTTTCGTGTTCACCGGCATTCCCGCGCCGCGGCCCGGCATCGATATCAACGCGGACATTCTCATGCGCAATCTCGTTTTGAAAAACCAACTCGTGCTCGGGACGGTCAACGCTGACCCGGCCGCGTTTGAAGGTTCAATTCGGGATCTTGGCGCATTCAAGCAGCGGTGGCCTGACGAACTGCGGGGTTTAATCAGCGGCCGCTACTCGATTGCTTGCTACGAGGAACTCTTGATGGGGGACCGAACCGGAATCAAAAACGTGATCGCGATGGATTGACTCGCTCGATCAGACCCGTGCGTATGATAAAGGATTGGATTGATATTTCCGTCACGATCAGTTCTGGCATGGTCCATTGGCCGGACAACCCCGAAGTCCGCGTCGAGCGCATGCTCGATATGGAAAAAGGAGCTGTCTGCAATGTCTCGACCTTGTCGCTCGGATCGCACACCGGCACGCACATGGATGCTCCGCTTCACTTCATCCGCGACGGCCAGGGCCTCGACGCGATGCCGCTGGAGGCGACGATTGGACCCGCGCGCGTTTTGCCAATCCGCGACCGTGAATCGATCAAAGTTCGCGAGTTGGAACCGCAGCGCATTCGCAAAGGCGAACGGATTCTATTCCGAACGCGAAACTCACGCCGGCCTTGGGCGCGGGAACCCTTCGATGAAGATTTCGTTTACATCTCGAAAGAAGCCGCCGCCTTTTTGGCCGAGCGCGAAATCCGCGCCGTCGGCGTCGATTATCTCTCGGTGGGCGGCTACAAAAAGGATGGCGTCGAAACGCACCAGGCGCTGCTTGGCGCAGGGATCTGGATTATCGAAGGACTCGATCTTGGGCGGATCAAACCCGGGCGTTACGAATTGCTCTGCTTGCCCATGAAAGTTCTGAAGAGCGACGGCGCGCCTGCCCGCGCCTTGTTGCGACCCCGTCTTCAGTAATCTCATGCCTTCAGGCTGAACCTTCGCGTTCGTCCGGATAAACCTTCAAGGCAGTTTCAGGGCAGCTCCCGATTTCAGGAGCGCGGCGATCATGGTAGCCGTGTTGTCGACGATTGCTTATGCCGAAAGTCGCCATCACCCAAAGGGAGAGCATTGCGGAAGGAATCGAGGAAGCGCTGAATCACCTGGACCTCAAGCCAATCCTCGAAAACAAAATCGTCGCGGTCAAACCGAACGACACGTGGGCTTCAGCGGATGACATCACCGCCGTGACGCAGCCGGACACGCTTCGCGCGATGCTCCGTTACCTCAAAAAGTTCCGGCCGAAATACATTGTCGTCTCCGGAGGAGCGGGCGCAGCGCAGACGGACGAAGTCTTCCGGTTGGCGAAGCTGATGGAGGTGGTCAAGGAAGAGAAGGTCGAGTTCTTTGACCACAATCGGCCGCCGTTCACGGAAGTGAAGCTGCAGTATGCTGCTGACAAGGAGGTGTCCGGGCCGCAGCAGTCGATCATGGTGAACCCGCGCGTGCTCGAATACGAAACGTTGATTTCGCTGAGCCAGTTGAAAGTTCACGAAACCGCCACCGTCACGCTGGCGTTGAAGAATATCGCCATGTCCTTCCCCGCGGCTGATTACTACGGCCATCCGCGCAGCGAACAAAAACATCAAAATAGTTTTTTTGCGGACATGCACTCGTTCATCGCCGCCATGGCGAAACGTTTTCCGGTTCACCTGGCCGTGACCGTCGGACATCCAGCCATGGTCGGGTTGGGCCCGATTGGTGGGCATGTCGTCGAAACGGGAATGGTTATCGCCAGCACCGACCCTTTAGCCGCGGATGCGGTGGGCGCGATGTTGCTTGGCTTTTCCACGCAAGCTGTCCGGCATTTGTGGGAAGCGGAACGGCTGGGCGTCGGCGTGGCGGATCTGGAAAAAATCGATTTTCCCGGGCTCAACATGGCGAAAGCCTTCGCCGCATTCACCAAAGCGGTTTACGGGAAGAGCCTGAGCTTGGAACACGCCTGAGGACATTCAACCGCGCGGCGAGAGAGTCGCTGAAGAGATTTGTGGGGAAGGGGAACACTGCTGAAGGTGAGGCGGGGTTTGGGAACACACGGATTAACCCAAAACCCGCCCTCTCTTCACTCGAAGAAAAGAGAGTTCAAGAGCAGCCGAGGGCTGCCCTCGGAACGACCCTTATTGGCCGAGCAAAGTATTTATCTTGGCCGTCGCCACCTGCAGCAAATACTGCGCGTATTTGGTGTTGTGGATCCCATTGCTGAGGTCGTGCGCGACCATGTACAAGTTCCATCGCGCTTGCTTCACCTCATCTGGAATGGTCGCTTGTTCTGCGCTGCTCGGCCCGACCACCGTCGCGCTGCCGCTGGGATTTGATAGCTCCCCAGGCGAGGTATACTCCCAAGCCAGCGCGCCGTACTTCGTCCGAATCGCGTCGGGCGCTCGGCTCGTCGCCCATTGATCCAGCAAGGCTTTCACGGTGGCAATTCGTTGTTTCGTGTCTGCCTGCGTGTTGGCCAAGCGAGTCTCAGAATCGTCGTGACATTTCGCGCAGGCTTCGATGCTGGGCGAACTGAAGGTGTGCCCCATCACGTTTGGAGTCGTTTCGGTTGGAGTCTCCACCGTTTTCTTGAACATGTGGCAGACGGTGCATTGCCCGCTTTCATCGCGATGCTTGGATTGCGGCGGCGTGGTTCCGTCTTCAACCCCATTGTCGCCGATGAGCATGTTGTACTGTTGGGAGTGATGTGGAGGCCGCCCGCCGTCCTTCCAAGTGCCGCCGCGCGAGTTATGGCACTGGCCGCAAATACTCACGCTCGCGTTGTACTGCGCCTTGAAGTTGGTGTTCGTGCTAGTGCTGTAGGAGAACGGAATGAGCGACGAGGTCGGGTTGCGAAGCTGTGAACCGTTAGCCGTCGCGCTGTGAGGGTCATGGCAAACGACGCAGGTGATGCCGGTGTTCGCGGCTTCGTCCCCGGTCGGCAGCGATTTGTTCAAGAGCATGGACAAACGAGCGGACCCAGAGTGGCACGGGCCGCACGCTTGGATCCGAGCTGGGCCGATCGTGCGAAAATATTCCGCTACATGATCAGCTACTTTCGAATGACCTGCGGTTTCCCATTCCTCATAAGTGGGGTGGTGCGCGTCCGAGTGGCAACCCCCGCACAGATTCGCGGAGAGCGTGTTCACCGGCCGAACAGCGAGGTCGTCCGGGTTTTCGGCATGCTTGGCCCCGGGCCCATGGCAATTCTCGCACTGGACGTGAGCGAATGCGGGCGTGGCAGTCTCGTCCTTGAAGCCGGTCGGCAATCCCGCCCCAACCGTATGGCATTGGAGGCACGCCGGATTTTTATCCATGCTGATATTCTTCAGCAGTTCCAGCGCTGAGCCGTGGCCGGTTTTCGCCCAGCTTTTATATTTGCTGGAATGGCACTGGCCGCATGTTTCTGCGCCGGCAAATTCCGGAGAGGGTCCTGAGATGCGGAAGAATCCTTGCTGCGAATCGAGAGGCGTCAATACGTTCATGACGGTCGGAATGGTCGGAACGCTCTTCCAAGAATCTCCAGTTCCCAAGGAGGGGCACCATTGCAGTTCGTACGGTCCGGCGAAGCCGGTCCAATCCACTTTGACTTGGTTGTTCGTCGTCCTTTGGACGCTGGTGATAACAGGAAGGGGCAAAATGCCGCCCGGGGAGCGTAACGGGACATCAGGTTTCCACAGCGTTTGGGCGGGCGCGGACCCGGCGGCGAGAAGGCTCAGGCAAATCAGAGCCAGCCGCGCCGAGAACGCTCGACCCAAAGCCGAATTCGGCAGCCCATCAGGCAGCAACTTCGACCTATTCATAGGGAGGATCTCCATTTCTTTTTCAGGTAAATGTTCAAGGGAACCACCAGCGAGGCACCCACCCCGCCGGCTGGGCCGGACAGTCAAGCTGCCGGACCGTCCATACCGATCGATCTGGAAAAGCACTGGAGCTGGCCTGGCGTTGGGGAAGTTCAACCGTCCATTGGCGGAAGGAAGTTGGCAGGCAATGCGCCAAAAAACAGTTGAAGGACGAATTAGCTGATTTGAAATATAAACAGTTCTAAATCAGAACTCCTTCTTTCCGTCAGGTCCGCTCGTTCGTTCCAACCGAACTTTGCCCTCGAAGTTTCCGGTGGATTTCAGCCCGCCCTCGCGCCACAATAACCCGGCTGTTCACCTGACCGATTTAACCATGAGATCTTTTGCGAGCTGCCGACGTGCGTTCGGCGCCGGTCCGCCCAAACTGATTGCGGCAACGTTTTCACGCTTCGGCCGCGGTTTGGCCCTGTGCGGATTGGGTGTTCTGTTCGCCGCGCCTGTGCTCGCCGCCAGTTCAGCCCCCGCGCGGCCATTGATTGATTTCGACCGGGAAGTGCGGCCCATTCTCTCTGACAATTGTTACGAGTGTCACGGACCGGACGAACGAGCGCGCAAGGCGAAGCTGCGTTTGGACACGAAGGATGGGGCTTTTCGCGTGAAGGATGGCAAAGCGGTCATTGTTCCAGGACGCGGCCTCGAGAGCGAACTCGTGAAACGAATCACGAGCAAAGATCCTGACGAAGTGATGCCGCCTCCGGATTCCCGGCACAAGCTATCCGGGAAACAAGTCGAACTGCTCAGGCAATGGATCGATCAGGGCGCAAAGTGGGCGGGGCACTGGGCGTTTCAACCGATCCATGCTCCCGCTCTTCCCGCGGTGAAGCATGCGGAGTGGGCGAGAAATGAGATCGATCGGTTTATTTTGGCGCGCTTGGAAACTGAGGGACTCGTGCCCTCAGCCGCGGCGGATCGCGAGCGATTAATCCGGCGCGTGACCCTCGATCTGACAGGCCTTCCTCCGACGATCCATGAAATCGATGACTTCCGCGCGGACACATCCTCGAACGCGTTCGAAAAGGTAGTGGACCGTTTGCTGCGATCGCCGCGGTATGGGGAACGCGTGGCGACGCCGTGGCTTGATCTCGCCCGTTATTCGGATACGTACGGTTATCAATTGGACGCGCCAAGGCCGATGTGGCCGTATCGCGATTGGGTGATTAAAGCTTTCAATGAGAATCTTCCTTTTGATCAGTTCGTCACCTGGCAATTGGCCGGCGATCTCTTGCCTCACCCCACGCGAGAGCAGCGGCTGGCCACTGCGTTCAATCGGCTCCACCTGCAAAACGAGGAAGGCGGGATAATCGAAGAAGAGTTTCGAGTCGCTTACGTGGACGATCGGGTCGACACATTCGGAACCGCGTTCCTGGGGCTGACGTTGCAATGCGCTCACTGCCACGATCACAAATTTGACCCGATCTCGACGCGAGATTTCTATTCGCTGTTCGCCTTCTTCCAAAACATCGATGAAGCGGGCCAGAACCCTTACACCGGCTTCGTGCGCTACACGCCGACGCCATCGATGTTGTTGCCGGATGACGCAACCGAAAAGCGGCTGGCGAAATTGTCCGAACAAATTGCGCTGAAAGAGAAACAGGCCGCCGCTCTGCCGGAATCTGCCCGAGGCGCTTTCTCCGAATGGCTCGCCTCGAAACCGAGCGCGCCTGCTGTTCCGGGATTGGTCGCGGCGTTTTCGTTTGACGAACTCAAGGAGAACAAAGCCAGCAACAGCGTCGATGCCGCCAAGCCGGCCCACGCGCATGAAGGGCCGAAGCTCGTTCCGGGGAAGGTTGGTCAAGCTGCCGAATTGAACGGCGAAAGCGGCTTCACGTTTCCCGGCGTCGGCCACTTTACGCGAACGGATCCGTTTACATTCGCGCTCTGGATTCAAGCGCCGGTTCGAGCTGCGCGCGCGGTCATTCTGCACCACAGCAAAGCGCCCGTGGACGCTGGCAGCCGCGGGTACGAATTGCTGATCGAGGAGGGGCATCTCGCCGTCGGCATTCATCATCAATGGCCGGGCAATTCCATCAAGCTGCGCGCGAGGGAACCGCTGCGCACCAACGAGTGGGTTCATGTTGCCTTCAGTTACGATGGTTCGAGCCACGCGTCTGGTCTTCGCCTCTTTCTCAATGGAAGGCCGGCTGAAGTCGAGGTCATCCGCGATCATTTGTGGAAGGACATTACCTATGATGGCGGCGAACCCGAGCTGGCCGCCGGCTTTCGATTTCGCGATGCCGGGTTTAAGGAAGGGAAAATTGACGACTTGCGAATCTTTAATCGGGCGCTGACGCCAATCGAAGTTGCGGACGTCGCTGGCCTGGACGTATTGCGCGCGGCTTGGGCGGCGAAGACGTGCACTTCCGAGCAGCGCCAGCAGTTGCTTGAATATTATGTCGCCAGCCAATACCCGCCCGCGCAGCAATTCCAAACGGAACTGCTCGCTCTGCGGCGCGAGCAAAACGCGCTGGTGAATCCGATTCCGGAAATCATGGTCATGGAGGAACTGCCGCGGCCCAAGCCGGCTTACGTGCTCAAGCGCGGCGCTTACGACGCACACGGCGATGAAGTTTTTGCGGACACGCCAGCTGAGCTGCCGAAGTTTCCGGAGAATGCGCCGAGGAACCGGCTGGGATTGGCCCGCTGGCTGAGTTCGCCGGAGAACCCGCTTCTCGCGCGGGTGACGGTGAATCGTGCGTGGCAGATGATGTTTGGCAAAGGTCTGGTCGAAACCAGCGACAATTTTGGCGCTCAAGGAGCGGCGCCAACGCATCCGGAACTGTTGGACTGGCTGGCGGAAGATTTCCGGAATTCAGGATGGAACTACAAACGGTTGCTGAAAAACATCGCGATGTCAGCAACGTATCAACAGTCGTCCAAAACATCCCCGGAGATGATCGCGGCGGACCCGGAAAACAAATGGCTGGGCAGAGCGCCAGCGCGCCGGCTCACCGCTGAAATGCTGCGCGATCAAGCGCTGGCTGCGAGCGGATTGCTGGTGGAACAGGTGGGCGGCCCGAGCGTGCGCCCGTACCAGCCGCCGGGCTTGTGGGAAATCGCGATGAACAATCCGCATTACGACCAGGGCCATGGCGATGACCTGCATCGCCGCAGCCTTTACACGTTTTGGAAACGGACGGTGCCGCCCCCGTCCTTGATCGCGTTCGACGCTCCCGAACGCAATGTTTGCGTAGTGCGCCGGCAGACCACGAGCACGCCGTTGCAGGGGCTGGCGCTGTTGAATGATGTGCAATTGACCGAAGCAGCCCGCCAGATCAGCGAGCGAATGCTCAAGGAAGGCGGAGATTCTCTCGACGAACAAATCCGCTGGGTTTTTCGCCTGATCACTTCGCGCCATCCGAGCTCCGGGGAAATGGCGATCTTAAAATCGCTTTATCTCGAGCAGCGCGATGGATTCGTGGCGGACCAGCAAAGCGCGGCGAAACTTTTGGCCGTTGGCGAGGCTGCGAACGATCCTACTCTTTCGCCGGTGGAGCTTGCGGCCGGCGCCATCCTGGCCGAGGCTTTGCTAAACCACGATGAAGCTTTGATGCGCCGCTGAACGCTATTGTTGCCTAAAGTTGCATGACCCCTCACCTTTCATTCCTCTCCCCGTGCTGTGAATCGCACAATTTGCACCAGCACGGGGAGAGGATACAGGAGAGGGGCAATGCTCATTCAAAATGAAGGATGCACCTGTACGGTAAAGCTGCCTTTTCTGTAATGAGCATGCGCGTCTCCCATGCATCCGAGCTGATTTTTATGCAACATTGGGATAAACGCTCTTTATGAATTGCACGCACGTCAATTTTCAAATGAACCGCCGGGATTTCTTCGGCCGGTTCGCCTTTGGGCTGGGCGGCGCGGCGTTGTTCAGCTTGCTGCGCGGTGAGTGCGCCGCGGCGACGAATCCTTTCCAGGGCATCCTGGCCGCTCCGCAAATCCCAGCGCGGGCCAAGCGCATCATTTATCTCTTCATGGCGGGCGGGCCGTCGCAGTTGGATCTATTCGATTACAAACCGGTCTTGAATCAGCGCAACGGCGAGGATCTGCCTTCGAGCGTGCGCATGGGCCAGCGCTTGACCGGAATGACAGGCTTCCAAGCGAGGCTGCCGATGGCCGGCTCGGTCTTTAAATTCGCGCAACACGGGCAAAGCGGGGCCTGGATCAGCGAGTTGCTGCCGTGGACCGCGCAGATTGCTGACGAACTCTGCTTTATCAAATCGGCGCAAACCGAGGCGATCAACCATGATCCCGCCATCACGTTTTTTCAAACGGGCGCGCAGTTGGCCGGGCGGCCGAGCATCGGAGCTTGGGTGAGCTACGGGCTGGGCAGCTCGAATGCGAACCTTCCAGCGTTTGTCGTCCTCATCTCGAAAGACCGGATTGATCAGCCGCTTTATGCCAGGTTGTGGGGAAATGCTTTTCTTCCGAGCATTCATCAAGGTGTCCAGTTCCGAAGCGGCAAAGACGCTGTCCTCTATTTGCAAAACCCCGAGGGCGTGTCGGCGTCGAGCCGGCGAAAAATGCTGAACCGGCTGGCCGAACTGCAAACGCTCCAATTCCAGGATTTGGGCGATGCGGAGATCAACCAACGCGTCGCTCAATACGAGATGGCTTACCGGATGCAAACGAGCGTGCCGGAAGTGATGGATGTTTCGAAGGAGCCAGAGAGCGTGTTCGAGCTGTACGGACCCGAGGCGAAAAGCCCGGGGACATTCGCTGCGAATTGTCTTTTGGCGCGGCGGCTGGCTGAACGGGACGTGCGTTTCATTCAGCTTTATCATCCGGGCTGGGATCATCACAGCGGATTGCCCAAGGGGATTCAGCGGCAGTGCAAGGACGTGGACCGCGGGTGTTATGCGCTGATCAACGATCTGAAAGGGCGCGGCTTGCTCGAGGACACGCTGGTGGTTTGGGGAGGCGAATTCGGCCGCACGAACTATTCGCAGGGCAAGCTGACCAAAGACGATTACGGGCGGGATCATCATCCGCGTTGTTTTACCGTTTGGATGGCTGGGGCAGGGATTAAACCCGGCGTGACTTACGGCGCGACGGATGAATTTGGCTACAATGTCGCTGACAATCCCGTGCACGTGCACGATTTGCAGGCGACCATTCTCCAGCAACTGGGGATCGATCACACGAAACTGACTTTTCGGTTTCAAGGGCGTGATTTTCGGCTGACGGATATTGCCGGCGAGGTGTTGAAGGAGATTGCCAGCTGAGGGCGCCGCGGTTCGGTCGGCGAGCTGGCTCGAGAGGACCCTTACCCCTGAGTAAATCCATCCGTCCATTGCCCAAAACCAAATCAGGGGGAACCCTGATAGCAGTTCCGACAGAGCGTGGCAAAGTAGGAAGCCATGCAAACTAGAACCGCTCCAAACAAGGTTGCTCAGAACTCATCGAAACCATCGACTGTCGGGAAATCGTCCAAGCCGAAAACGTCAGCCCCGTCAGACGAGAACAAGCTCCGAAATGGCAGCCTGCCCGAAACCGGCAAAGCACATCCGGCTTCCGCTGCATCTGATGGAAGTTCGGGGACGCGCCGCGTTCGCCTCGTGTTGACGCAGCCAAATGCCAAAGAAGTTTTCGTGGCGGGCAGTTTCAACGATTGGCAGCCGCGCGCGACTCCGCTATCCCGGTCCGTGGATGGTCCTTGGGCGGCGGAACTGCGCCTGAAACCGGGCGAGTACGAATATCGGTTTATCGTGGATGGCGAATGGGTGGAAGATCCGGCCGCCGAACAGCAGGTTTCCAACTCGTTCGGGTCGCACAATTCGGTTCTGCGAGTGAACCGATAAACGGCGCCTCTCGATAGCTCAGATTTCCCAGTCAGGTTCTCGCTGGCGGTTTTTCTGGAAACAGCGAGCGTTGTTGCGGCTTCGGCCCGGAAAGGAGAAGGTATGGCCATCACTCTCCTATGCCCAACGCACTCCTCCTCGGCCTTCTGGTTAGCTTCGCGTCGCTGGTTTCCACGAGCGCGGCGCTCCGTCTCAAGGTAAGCGACAGCCATCGATTCATCATTGACGACGGAGGCCGGCCTTTTTTTTATTTGGGCGACACGGCCTGGGAGCTCTTTCATCGGCTGAATCGCGCGGAAGCGGATTTGTATCTGAAGGACCGAGCCGCGAAAGGATTCACTGTAATTCAAGCCGTGGCGATTGCGGAATTGGACGGGCACACCGATCCGAATCCGTACGGCCATTTGCCGCTCATTGATCTCGATCCGGGCCGGCCAGCGGTGAAGGATGGGCCGGAAAACGATTATTGGGATCACGTGGACTGGGTCATTGATAAAGCCAACGAACTGGGATTGATCATTGGTTTCCTGCCCACGTGGGGCCGGTACTGGCACGACAAAGTCAAAGAAGGGAAACCGCTTTTCAATCCAGATAACGCGGCGGCTTACGGTGAATGGCTCGGAGCGCGTTACAAGGACAAAGACATCATCTGGATCCTTGGGGGTGATCGCGGCGTGGATACCGATGAACAGAAAGCAGTCATTCGCGCCATGGCCATGGGGTTGCGCAAAGGAGATGGCGGAACCCACCTGATCACCTTTCATCCGCCTGGTGGCAATGGCTCATCCAGCTGGTTCCAGAACGATGATTGGCTAGACCTCAATATGCGGCAGAACGGCCATCAAGCCGAGTTCACTGGCCGATACGATCAGACACGTTCTGATTACGAGCGCACGCCCGTGAAGCCGGTGATTGATGGCGAGCCGATTTACGAGGATCACCCTGTCTCGTTTAATCCCGATCGGCTTGGCCATAGCGTCGCCGCGGATGTGCGGCGCCCGCTCTATTGGGACCTGTTCAGCGGCGCGTGCGGTCATACGTACGGGCATCATTCCGTTTGGCAAATGTTCGATCCGGCCCGGGGCAAACCGATCAATCGGCCGCTCATGCCCTGGTTCGAGGCGATTCATCAGCCCGGCGCGGGACAAATGCAATTTGGGCGGCGGTTGATCGAATCGCGTCCGTTTCTGAGGCGGATTCCGGATGACTCGTTGATCGTCACGGACCGGGTGGCGAGTTCCATTCCTGGAGCCGGCACGCGACGATACGCCGCGACCCGCGACGAGGAAGGAAGCTACGCGATGATTTATGCGCCAGTGGGCCGGCCGTTCAAGGTGCGCATGGAAAAAATCAGGGCGTCCAGAGTGAAGGCGTGGTGGTTCAATCCGCGTGATGGGACCGCACGGCTGATCTCCGAATTCTCTAATATCGGCGAACGCATGTTTACGCCGCCGAATCCCGGGGAGTTGCTGGATTGGGTGCTGGTGCTGGATGACGTCTCCAAGAATTATCCAGCCCCTGGTTTGAAGTAAGGCCTCAGGATGAATCCCGCCAAAGCTTTACCAAAAAAGGAACAGCCTGCAGGGACACGCTGAACCAACGTGCGCCATGGTTGCTTCAAGCAAGTCCCACTGGGTTTTCATTTCGCGAACAAACCTTTTGCGGGGCGCTGCCTTGGGCGTCCCTGCGATGGTTTTGGCCGTGTCCATATGGGTTTGTCCCGCACGCGCTGGCCAAGGGATGAGCGGCGTAATCGCCGCGCCATTGACCGAGTCGGCCTCGGACACCGTCGCTGCCGAACTGTCCGCCAATTCGCGCGAGGTGGTCCGATTGGCGCAGTCGGGGGTCGAGGAGGAAGTCTTGCTCGCTTACGTCGAGTCAGTCTCGAGCCCGTTTAGTGTTTCTGCTGACGACATTATTTTTTTAAAAGACCTGGGAATTTCCGGAACAGTGATTTCCGAAATGCTCCGGCATGACACGTCGTTGCGGGAACAAGCTGGCCCGCCCGCAACAACTGCCGGGACCAATCAATTCGTTTACGATCAAAAATTATTTCCGGGTTCGACGAAACCGCCCGAGGCGGCGTTGACGCCGGCCATTCCAACGCCGGTTTATGTGACGAACGCCCCGGCGCCCGTCGTCACGTTTTACGAGCCGCTCCAGCCCTATGGTAATTGGATCGAATTGGAAGGATACGGCTGGGGCTGGCAGCCGCACGCGGTGGTGATCGAACGGGAATGGCAACCATACTGCCATGGCGGGCATTGGATTGACACCGATGCGGGATGGTACTGGCAATCGGATTACAGCTGGGGATGGATGGTCTTTCATTACGGGCGCTGGCGCCGCCACGCGCGCTGGGGTTGGGTCTGGTTTCCGGATTTAGTCTGGGGGCCAGCCTGGGTGACCTGGAGATATTCCGGCAGCCATTTCGGCTGGGCCCCTTTGCCTCCCGGAGCGCATTTTGTGGCCGGCGAGGGTTTTCGGTTCCACAACGCGCGCGTCGGAATCGGCTTCGATTTTGGACTTGGTCCGGATGTCTTCACATTTGTCGAGCTCGGCCATTTTGCCGACCGGCATCCGCATCTGCACCGGGTGCCCGGCCCACGAGTGAGGGAGGTCTACAATCAGACGACAATCGTGAACAACTATTTCGTCGGGAGGAACAACACCATCGTCAATGGCGGCATTTCAGCGGAGCGGCTGCCAGCCGCGACTCGGAATCAAATCCGAAAGGTTGAGATTCATGATCAGGTTGACGCGCGCCCGTCAGGATCAAGGCTCGAGCGGGTGGAGCGGAGCGGTTCCTCTCTCGTAATCGAGCGGCCGAAGTTGCCTCAAGCTCGACCGGTCCAAAAGGTCGTCGCTCAAAAGGTCGATGACCAGCACCCGCCCGTCAGAACCCCTGTCAGCCGGGTGACTCCACCAAGGACGACTGCGCCAAAAGAAATGACCCGTCCGGAAATGGGTAGACCCGCTCAACGGCCTTCCTCGACCTATGAACGGCCGGCGCCTGCGCCTCCGCGAACCGAGCTCCCAGCGGCTCTTCCGGGAGGAGCCGCACGGCAGCCCGCCAAAATGCCGAGTTCACCCCCTTCATCGGCTGCGCCGCGTTCAGCGCCCGCTGGAACTCCACCTTCGGCCGTGAACCGGCCACCGGTTCAAACTCCGCTCCCTCGAAAAGAATGGATTTACAGGGCGCCCGCGCCCCTCAAACCGGAGTACTCTCCGCCCCGTTCGTCACCCAGCCGGGCGCTCCCCAGCCCGCCGGTTTTTAAGCCACAGCAAAGAGGTTCCCGCTCACCAGCCGTTCGTGAAGAAAAATAGGGTTCGTCGCTGCACGGTTTCGAGCGGGCTGCGTTCGGTTCTGGCTTTCGGCTTTCCACGGGAGAGCGACGAATCTTCGACGATGACGAAATCTCGCAGTTCCTGAATTCCCCGATCGTCTTCCATAACCCGTTGTGCTTCGGCGCTGCGAGGCGTTCGCGGTGAATGGCACGCTTGCTGATCTACATTCGGCGTTGGTTCTCTTTTCGCGATCGACAATTTCAAGACCTGCCAATCACATGAAGAAGCAATCACATTTCAGCTTACAGTTCGGCTCCAGGCGTGGTGGCCCCGTAACAAGCACTGCCATTCTTTTGGCGATGCCTCCCGCGGCGCCGGCTGCGCCCGAGTCCATCCAGAACTCACCTGAGCCAACCGAGGAGATCGAGCCTTCACTCCGAACTGGCGATACCCCCTTCCACTTGTACCTTCGCGAAATCGGCCAAATCAGCCTGCTGACTCCCGACGAAGAAGTTTCTTTGGCTCAACGGATCAAAAGGGGCGACAAGAAAGCGCGCGAGCACATGATTAAAGCCAATCTTCGATTGGTCGTCAAAATCGCCCGCGATTACGAGGACCTCGGATTACCGCTGCTCGACCTGATTAACGAAGGGAACATCGGTTTGATGAAATCGGTCGAACGGTACGATCCGAAGAAGGGGGCGAAGCTCTCGACCTATGCGGCGTGGTGGATCAAACAATCGATCAAGCGGGCGCTCGCCAATCAATCCAAAACCATCCGCCTGCCCGTGCACGTGGTGGATCAGTTGCGCCAACTCCGCCGCGCCGAAGTCAACCTCCACCAGGAATTGGGCCGCGACCCAACGGACGAAGAATTAGCCGACAGCCTCAGCATGCGTCTTCGACGTGTCCGGCAGCTCCGCAGCGCGGGCATTCGGCCGACTTCTTTGGACGCTCCGGTTGGGGATGAAGATAGCCAGTCCATTTCTGACATTACACCGGATGAACGTGCCGAGAACCCTTATGAGGAGCTCGAAGAGAAAACAAACGGCCAGCTCTTGCGGCAAGTGTTGGAAACGCTCACGTCCCGGGAAGCGGAGATCCTGCGCGACCGTTTTGGACTCGATGGCGAAAATGAAAAGACCTTCGACGAGCTGGGGACTAAATACGGCCTGACTCGCGAACGTGTCCGCCAAATCCAGGAACTGGCTCTCAAGAGATTGCGCCGCACTATCCAAAAGCTTGAGTGGTCTCCCATCGCCGCCTGAGCTGGACACGGTTTATTTTCGAGCCAAGGCCAGAGTCACGCGATTGAGGAACCACAAGGTTTACGAAGTGTTTGCCAAATAGAAGGGCGAAGCATCGTCTTTCTCGAATTCTATTTAGGAAGATCGCCGTTAAACAAACAAGAAGGAGATCTGCCAATGAAAACGCTAAACGAGAGACTTCGAGAGCACCGCTTTTTGAAAGGCATGCCTTTGCCCCACGTGCAAATCGCTTCTTGCGGGGCAACGTTCCGGCACTTCACTCCCGGCCTGATGCTGATGCACGAGGGCGAACCGGCGGAATCGCTTTACCTCATCGAGACCGGCCGCATCGCTCTGCAAGCGCACGAGCCAGGCAACGGCACAATTGAAATTGAACAACTCGGCTCGGGTGATGTTCTTGGATGGTCCTGGTTATTTCCGCCATTTGTCTGGCATTTTCAAGCCGAGATCCTCGTCCCGACTGAGGTCATTCGCTTGAATGGCGCACACCTGCTGGTGATGGCAGAACGAAACAAAGAATTCGGCTACGAGCTGATGAAGCGGGTATCCCACATCTTGATTCATCGCCTCGAGGCAACTCGGAAACGGTTGTTTCTGGAAAGCTGCAAAAGCAAAACCGATTCTGCTGCGCGCGAACTGGCCCACGCCTAGTGAATCCCGCCGGACGGCCTCCTGCGTCCAAACCGCGCCCGGTTATACCCGGACCGCGCGTTGAACGGCCGTGTTTTTACTGACGAACCCGATCTTGTCTTGGGCGTTTCCGAAGTGGAGACTGGTCCTGTCGTCATTCTGAGCGGCCTAACAACAACCCTTCGAGCTGCTCTGCGCCATGATCGTTGATGAATCACGCGTCCGAGATGCAATCCGCCGGTCCGGTCCGCTGGCCGCTTTCCGTGAGCTCATCGCGGAAAACAATGCGGTCATCCGCAGCGCCGAGCTGGGCAATGGCCGGGTGATCGCCGCGGCCCGCACGGCCATCTACACCGCGCTGGTCAACGATTGGGCCGAGGCGCAACAGCGCGCCTGCAACTACGACAAACCGTTCGCCGTCGTCGCTCTGGGCGGGACTGGCCGCGCTGAGATGTCCCCTTTTTCAGACAACGATTTCGCCTTTCTTTTCGATGACGCCATCGAGGGGAATCCGTTCCTGCTCGAACTCCAGCGTCAGGTGCTGCACTCGACTGAATTCGAACGCCGCTGCGGTTTCGCTTGCCTGGCGCTTCCTTTCAGCCTCGATGACGTGCCGAATCTCGCGGACAAACAACTCAACTCCTTCCTCGACATGCGGCCGGTCTATGATCCGCACGGCCTGGCGGACGTGTTCCGCGAGCGGATTCGCGCGACCTTCGACCCGTTCGAACATTTCCTGCACGTGCGCAGTTTTTGGAAGGATCGATGGGAAAAGGCGGCGGGCGAAAGCGAACGGCTGGACCGTTTCGACATCAAGAATGAAGGGTTGCGCGTGTTCCTGGCGGGTGTGTGGACGCTCGCTGGAAAACGTTTTGTTCACTCGCACGAGATTTACCGGGCGCTCGAAGATCCGCGTGACCTTGCCGCGTACGACTTCCTGATGCGCATTCGGGCGTTCGTTCACTTGCGCCGCGCGGGAGAAAAAAGGCCCGGCGCCGGAGGCAATCATCCCGAGGACGTGCTTGGCTTCGAGGACTTCATTTCCTTTGGCGAATTGCTCGGGCCGGAGGCAGATGAACGCGCGCGGTTCGAGTTTGCGAACGACGTTCGCGCGCGATTGCTCTCGGCGCGACGGCGGGTGGCGCATTTTGCCAAAGGGGTCATCGAGCGGGAGCTGAAGGATGGCCGCGAGGTCAGCCCTGGCAGTCCCATCGTGTATGGCGTCGGCGGCCTGAGCCACAGAACGGCGCGCCAAAATGAGTCATCGCGCGAGAAGAGCCGTGCCGCGCTCTCGTTGCTGCTCGCCTCGCAGCGCTACGGCGTGGCGATCGATCCAGGTGAATTGCAGACAACTTTCCGCAACGCTGGCGACTGGCTCGAGCGCGTGCCTGAGTTGTCGGCGCTTTTTTACGAGCAGCGAGGCAGCCTGGCGGATTCGTTCACGTTGCTTTCGCAATTGGACGGGGCCGAGGACCGCCTGTTCCCAGGGTACGCCAAGTTCGAGTCCTCGTTGGATGGACGGGTGATGGCGGAGCGGAAGTCGCTGCGCAGCGCGCTCGAACGACAGAAAATCAAGGTGCTCGAGCAGGTGGTGCAGGAAGGACGGACCCGTCTGGCGAACGCCGTCAGCGCGCGGCTGCCAACGGACACGGGGCAGCGCGTGACGGTGGCAGTGGAAGCGGCGCTGCTGGATGCGGACCATCTCGCGGCGGTCAAACTGGCGCTCAAGACCAAGCGCCTGCCGTTGACCGCGGACGACCTGGCCGTGCGGCAGGACGATTCCCGGCCTTTACACGAGCGATATTCCACCGGGATTTCCGAGGTCCCGCTTGCAGATTACTACAAGCCCTACGCCGCGGAGTGCGAGTTCTCGCTGGAAACGGTGCGCATCGTCGAGTTCCTCATCGCCAACCGCCGCGCCTTTAAGGAAAGGTCGGAGACAGGCCTGAACGACGCGCGACAGGTGGAAGAATTCGCGCGCCTTTGTCAGGATGAACATCTCCTGCGCTCGCTCTTCGTGTTCACCTGCGCCGACCGCGCGGAATGGGAATCGGAAGCGGCCGACCCGGTGCGTTGGTTCAACGCGCGGGAACTCTACGCGAAAACGATCATGCGTTTCCGGCCGGAGGCTGACCCGACGCGCTCCCTGCACGCCGCGGGATACTCTCCGGAACAATTGCGGATTCTAAAGGACTTCGGCGAGGATTTCTTCGGCGGCGTCTATCGTCAATATGCGAATCGTTTCGGCGGCCATTTAGTGCGGTTGGTCGAAGAACCCACGGTGGCAGGACCCAAAGCGAGCGTTCTCCGCGACGGCACGTCCATGATTGTGGGCGTCGCTGCGCGGGACTATCGGGGCTTGGCCGCTTCGATCACCGGAGCGCTTTGGCGCCAGAAGATCGAACTCCGCCAGGCTCACCTCTTCTCCGCGATGAACCACGGGCTCGCACTGGATTTCTTTCACGTGGCGCCGGGCGACAACCGAATGGACTCGGACCTGACTCGTCTCATTGAAACCGCCATCGAGCGTCGTCTCTACATCGAGGAATCAGACGAGGCCAGACTGCCGCATGTGCCCGGCAACGCTTCGTTGAGAGAATGGCGAACCGGATTGTATTGCCTCCGTTTTGAAACCTCCCAGGACGCGAGCGGATTAATCTATGCGCTGACCTACAAGGTATATCGTCACCTGCACGCACACATCTTTGGCCTCAGCGCGCATGCAACGCGCGGGAAAGCTTTCGTCTCCGTATATCACAGTCTGCCAGCGGACCTATCCCTGGAGCGGGCGCAGGCGATCACGGCAAAACAGTTTTGATGTCGCTGCCATCGGCACAAACCGCGGATTCGAGAAAGGAATTTGAAATTCGAACTGAGGATACAATCACTAACCGCGAATTGTCCATGAAGGGCAATGGCCAGCAATGGCTTTGTTTCGGGTTTTGGATTCGAAGGTTTGGGAATTGTTTTGGATTTCGGATTTAGCGCTTCGGATTTAAGTGTTACACGCCGGCGGGCGCCATCAGAAACCGGGGGGCCGCTCAAATTCGCTCCCTCTCCGCCAAACTCAATCTGGCAACGCAGAGCGGTCTGCTTTGGCATTTCCTCGTTGTCATGCGAGAATGTTCTCATGAAACACGCACACGCCAAGAAGACAAGCAAGTCGAGCCAGCGCCCCTTGGACTCGCGCAACTCCCCCTTTGCCCGAGACGAACGCGGCACGGCTGGCCGGGAGGAAATCCGTTCGAAATCACCGATGATCTCCGCGCCACGTCAGACCCGCCGGGTGATGGAGCGGAGCAATCAGAAGCGCGCGCATGGGCGGTGAGAAACGCGCCAAAGCTGGGAGTTCGCGGCGCTGCGCGCACCGGTCGTTATTCGATCTCGTCGTCGATGGAACCTGTTTTCGATTCCGAGCAGGAAGCGAATTGGTTGCGGCCAGGCCGCGCCAGGTGCTTTGCGTTCTTTGCGGCCAACCCTCCGGAAGTTCAGCCGCATAGATCGCGCAGAGCACAAAGATTAGGAAAATCCCTTTGCTCGCAATTGGGGGAGCGCCAGCCGTCGAAAATCGGACCAGCGGCGAGGACACCGTTTCGGTCTTCTCACGGCGAAACCGCGCGAAAAAACCGGTGGCTCAAGTTCGTCATGGCCGGATCGATGAACTGCACTGCTCCATTCGTGTTCACGAGCACGGCGAACGGCGTCCAATCAATCAGGTTCGTGGAGGCTTGAACCAGGTAATTGAAGCCGGCATCCGCGGTGAGAGTGAGAACGGGAGTTGCGTTGCTCGCGGAATTCGTCGCGCTCAAAGCGATGGGATTGGCGAGTCCGGCGTAACCGGTGCTGACATTCGTGACGGTGATGCTGGAAACAACATTGGTGAACGGGTCAAGGGAGAACCCCAGCGCGTATTGGCCAGATTCAAACGCCGCTACTTTGTTCGTGACTGGCACCCCGATTGACAGCCAGGCAGCCGTTCCGATTCCCGCAAGCCTCGCGCTCTTCGCCAGCGATTGCGGAGCGAATTCCGGCAGGGTCAAAAAAGAGAAACTCTTGTCGGTCAACTGCACGGTTCCATTCCCGCTGTTCGCCGAGAGCAACGTATTGAGCCTTAGAAATGGATCCGACCGGACTGCAAATATGCCTTGCGCCAAGACCGGCACCGGTATGCTCCCCAGCACTCGCGGCGCACTACCGCGCGGATAAGTGCCCCGGTTGTCCCAGCCGCCGCCCTCCTTGCGTAACGGAAAACCAAGCCCTTCCGTTCCTTCCAGACCGCCCGTCACCGTTGCTTGGTAGAAGTCATGCGGCCAAGGGTGCGACGAGATAGCCTGATATGAACTGGGAATGATCGCGGCGAGCGTGGAATTCGGTGATGAACTGTAAACAGGTTGCAGTGTCTTGTTCTCGTCGAGCCAAGTCACCTCTACGTTGAACGCCTGCGCCAATGGCCCCTCAGTGAGAGACGATGGCCACAATCCATCCGTAATGTCGTGCGCGAAATAACCGTCCGACCAATCAGCGTCCATTCCATACCTGCTGCGTTCTCGATCGGCGATTCCCACATAAGCATCCAGGAATGTAGTATGCACAACCACCGGGTTTTTTGATTTCGCCTTGATCCGTTCAGAGGCGGCTTGAATCAAAGCCGCGCCGGCGCTGTGGCCGATCAGATGGACGTAGCTCCAGTTCTGGCTGGCGATGATGTCACCCAGCTTGGGGCCGGCATTGTACTTGGCATTGTTCAGTGCGGTTTCAGGCGAAATTGTCCACGCCATGTCCAGCCAGGGGTGCGCCTGGACCTGCCAGTTCGCAGGCACTTTCGCCCGGATGCTATCCGCCATCCGATCTATCCATGACACGTCTGGCAGATCCGGGTTTGGATCATAAAACTTTAAGAACTGCCAGCCGTGAGTAACAACTACGAGGCTGTCCTTGGCCGTCTGTCTCACTGGAACGGGTGTGTACAATGCGGCTGGATTTGGGGGCGTCACTCCGCCGGTTGGATTGGCCAACACCGCCAGCGTAGCATTCGCACTGGTGGCTGAACCATACGGATTGGAGACGACGACGGAATAGCTGCCTGAATTTCCCGCGCCAACGGAATTCAAAGTCAACGTGGCGCTGGTCGCACCGGGAATGTTCACGCCGTTCTTGCGCCACTGGTAGCTCAACGGCGCGGTGCCGATAGCCGTCACGGTGAAGCTCGCGTTCTGCCCCGCGTTCACTGTCTGGCTCACCGGCTGCGCGATGATGGTGGGAGCAATAGGCGGCGCGGAAGCGGCGAAGACCCACGCGGCCCCAAGGCCACCGTTGTTCCAGTTGTCGTTTGGCCCTCCGACGATGGCCGTGTTGCCGTCGGCGGAGAGGGACACGGAGACGCCTTGCCCACTAACTTCGGCCCCTGCTGCGAGAACTGCGCGAGGGCTGGATGGGAAGACAGCAGCGTGGCGCAGCCGAGGACAATCAGCGCAACGCGATGTCGCATTTTCATGGGGAACCCTTCAGGGGATGGGCACCTTCGAAAACCACTTTTCGGAGTTGCGTTGACCGTCCTCCGCAGTAGCTGCTACGGGTGGATGTGGCCGTTCAATTTTCGCTGTGGCTGGTTTCATAGCGGCTTCTTCCGTTGCTGTTTTCCTGACGGCTATATTGGGATTCAATTGCAGGGTATTGTCCTTACTTCTGTTTGGGCGGTTCTTCACGCAGAGAGTGGGAAGCTGTCTGCGGCTTGCGCGGTCCGGGTGAAGCCACGCGCCAACCTTGGGCTTCCAATTCTTTGAGGTGTTCTTTCATGCGGGCAAAGATGGTTTTAACATCGTAATTACATTCGCGCGCGTGTTCTTCGCGAACGCGGTAAAGGTCCGTCAGGATTTCATTGGTTTTCATAACTCGCCTTTCATCAGTTCCACCGGGGAACAAATCACGGGAGACTCCAATCCGCAGGCGGCGCAGGCCCGCTCAATGCGTCGTCGGAGCGTGGGATTGTTGATATGCCGGCAATTCCAAGTGAGAAGGTATTCCATGCCATGCGCCGCTGCCAGACCGAGATGCGTGGCGTCGTCCGCGACTTTGGGCGGAATGATGGCTTCGTCGAGCAATCGTTGGGTCAGTTCCGCCGCCAACGCGGTATCGCGCAAGACTGTAATATCGCGAAGGGCGGCGAGGCGGGCGGCGGCAAAGGCCGTGTCGCCCCGGCTGATTTCGAGGAGGACGGTTTCAGAGATAAACAGATCGTATTCGTCTCGGCGGAGTTTCCACCATTCGTTGGTGGCCTGTTGATCGGCGAGCAACCGCACGTCCTGGCTGGGCCGCGCCACCAGATAGCTGGGAATGGTGGTTTCGAGATAGAGACGCGGCTTCATGCTACTTTACTTTTGTTTACGCGGTTCAGAAAGGAAAGGGGTCTTGATAGTGGCACATGGGCACCTTCGAAAACCACTTTTCGGAGTTGGGTAGATGGTGGCCGTTCGGTTTTCGCTGTGGCTGGTTTCATATGATCGCGGGATTCATTTCGTGGTTCGTTCTTTGGCGTCACGATTTTTCCGCTTCTGCAAATTCACCAACGGATGGCCGGAAAGTTTTTCGCGCTTCCGGGTTTCCGCAAAAAGGCGTTTCACGTCGTGGCCGTAGGAGACCGACAGCGTATCTTTGATGCGCCAGATTTCCTGTAACACCAAATCAGTGCTCTGGTTGGGCTTCGGTTCTTTTGTCGTTTTACTCATATAATTCTCCGCTCAGTTCACTCGTGCTTCTCGCGTTGCGAGTCCCACCAATCACGGGTGAGTTGCTGGCGGACCGCTTGCAAGAGGTCGCGGGCGGGGCGCGCCACAACGTAGCTCGGAATTATAATTTCGATGGAGATGCGCATGGCTGGAACGTACGCCCGTCGCTCACGCATGGCAGCAAGAATCTCCGCCCGTATCGACAAGTTTTGGAGATTCGAACGAAAACAGAACTCGAATCAATCAATCGACTTCATTTCTCGTCTCCGGGCAGCGGGGGCGCATCAGGCACTTGGGCGAGGATGTCGCGCAGATCCTCGGGCCGGCCACGGCGGGCGCGGGTTTCCATGTCGTCCCGCACTTTCCACGCGCTCAGTTGTGCGGAAAGGGCCAGCGCGACGATCTGGTCGAGCGTCGTCTTTTCCTTCTCCGCCGCCTCGGCTGCCAATTTGGCGAGGTAGTCGGGCACTTGGGCGTGGATCGTCGTCATGCGCGTATTATCGCCAGCAAATCACGCGGTGCAAGGAGCGGACTTGGTCAATCAGTCTCCCGTGGTTTTCACATGAAGGGAACGGAGCTGGTCATCCTAAGCGGCCTTGGATTCCTCAATCCGACCACCGCATTCGCAATCCGTGAAATCTGTCAAATCCGTGGTGTGCAATGCTCTTTCTGCGATGACCACGGATGACACCGATAACGCGGATGTCCTGACCGAAATAAAACAGGTCAACCGCATCGGAGTTCGACCGAAGGCAACGAACGGATACGCGAAGCCCTCGCCGAGCCCGCGACCCCGGCCTATCGATGGAAATGTTCGCACCTTGGCAAATTCCCCGTCCGACAGCGGAGACGAGGTTGAGGGAGGGGCTCGCGAAGGCCAAACGGAAACTCACTTAAACCTAATTAGCGGGGCGCTTCGAATTAGCTGGATTTTTCATTCGGTGCATCGAGGGGATTTGAATCCCGCTAATTCGAAGCGACCGCGAATTAAAGAAAAAAGCAAAGTGGAATGGGTCTCGGTGGAACTTGCGGAAATGTAGAGAGGAACGGATGGAGAGCGAACAGGAGGGCGGAATGCCGGTTGCCGATCACACGGACCAGTTCTCAAAATGCAATCCCGGCACCCGTGAGAACTCCATTTTATCAGGGTCTATACCGCATGATCCTACCGGATTTAATCGGTCAATCGCCTTCTCTCGCGCGGGTGCGCGACATCCTCGAATAGTCCGTCCCACCGATCCCTCAGAACCCTGGTGGCCTCTCAAATTCACCTGTGAACGGGACCAACGATTGGGCCAGCGCCAGCAGCCGAAAATCGGACCAGCGCGGCCCGACAACCTGAAGGCCGAAGGGCAATCCCTCGGTTCGGCCAAACGGGAGCGTGACAGCGGGGTGGCCGGTCAGATTAAAAGGCGCGGTGTACCCGAGGTAAGCCAGCCCGTAGGGAATTTTGTTGCCCGCCACAACGATTTGCTTCTGGGGCCGGAACGCCTTGCGGATTGGATCGGCCGGAGCGCTCGCGACCGGGCAGAGCCAGGCATCGTGCTTGGCGAGGAACTTTTCCAAACCTCCGATCAATCGATCGCGTTCGGCCAGGGTTTCGAGATAGCGCCGAACCGTTAATTTTCCGACGCGCACGACTCCTTCCATCAAAGGGTCGTCCGAACGGAAAGCGTGGAGCACTTTGAAGGCCCAATGCGCGGGCGCAGGCAAAACGGGAAAGAGCGTGAACGCCATCAATTCTCCGTATGTTTTCCAAGCTTCCTCGAAATCGAAATCGAGAATCGAGGGTGACTGTTTCTCGCAACGACATCCCGCTCGAGTCAGGTCCTCGATCAGTTCTCCAAGTCGCTTTCCCATCTCGGGCGCGACCGGAATTCCACCGAATTGATCTGTCCACGCCAAGCGCAAGCGCTCGATCGGCGGAGGCGGAGACGAGCGGAAATCCACCGGAGCAACATCGGTATCAAGATCGTCCGGACCCGTCATGATTTTCAGCGCCAGCGCCAGGTCGGAAGGGTCGCGCGACAAAGCGCCGATCGTCAGCATCAATCGAGCGGTGTTGATGCTGCCGGGGAGCGGCGGAATATGTCCGGTTTTCGGGACGACATGCTCGGTTGGCTTAAAGGCGAACAAACCGCAGAAGTGCGCGGGCAAGCGAACGGAGCCGCCCATGTCGCTGCCCAGTCCCAACGGCGAAAGCCCGGCGGAAATTGCGGCGGCCTCGCCACCCGAACTTCCTCCCGGGGTTCTTGCAGGGTTCCACGGATTTTTGGTGACGCCGAAGATGGGGCTATTGCTCTGGCTATCGAGAGCGAGTTGCGGGAGATTGGTTTTTCCGAGGAGAATTGCGCCGGCATTCTTCATCCGGGCGACGACGGTGGCGTCGGTTGATGGAACGTAATCGGCGAGCGGCGGATGACTCGCGGTGGTGCGGAGTCCCGCTGTCGCTAAAGTGTCTTTGCACGTGAAGGGAACACCATGGAGCGGCCCCCAAACTTTTTTGCGAGCGAGCGCCAGGTCCGCTTCTCTCGCGCGCGCGAGCGCCCGTTCGGCATCCAGTGTGACGACGGCGTTTAGGGCTGGATTGAGCCGCTCGATCCGGTCGAGATGAATTTGAACAACTTCAGTCGAGGAAACCTTGCGGCGAAGAATCAAACGGGCGAGTTCCGTTGCGCTCAGAAACCAAAGATCATCTGTCATCCCGGGTTTAACGTCCGCCGGTTGAACAACGATGTCAAAACCGTCGACGAAAAATCAGTCGCCCATCGCATGATCGAGTTGTGCCACTGCCACCATGTAATCGCGCAGCGCCTGGACCTGGGTCGAGCGGGCCTCGGTCAATGCGGTCTGCGCGCTGAGCAGATCGAGCTGGGTGGCGGTGCCGGTTTGATAACGAGCTTGGGCCATGCGAAGGGCATCATCCGCTTGATCGATCACCTTGCGTTGGGATTCGAGCAATTCCTGGGCTTCGACAAAGTTCGAGTAAGCCGTGCGCACGTCGAGTTCGATTTGCCGGCGGGCATCAGTCAACTCGATCCGTGACTTGGCCAGGCGCGCTTTCGCTTCCTGGATTTTTCCTTGAGTGAGAAGGCCGTCGAACGGGCTCCAGGAAAGCTGCACGCCCGCGGTCCATCCGGAAATGTCGCGCAACAGGTCGCGGTCGTATTCGGAATTGCGGAATCCATAACCGCCGAAAATTTCGACGCCCGGTTTATAACCTGATTTGGCGGTCTTGATGGCGGCCTCGTGAATCTGGGTGCTTTTTTCGAGGGAGGCGAGTTCGGAGCGGTTTGTCAGCGCGCGCGAGATGGCGTTAGAGAGTTCCGGATGGAGTGGTTCTGCTTTCAAGGCGTCGCTCAATTGCAGCGGGAGGTCTTCCGAAAAGTTTTTCGGGACATCGTACCCCAGCAGATGGAGCAAGCGCTGTTTGGCCAGGCGATGGCCGTTGCGAGCCCGGATGAGCCGAGGCCGCGCATTGGCGGCTTCGACCTCGGCGCGCAAGACACTGAAGGGCGGCTCCATGCCTTGATTGAATCGGTTGCGGGCATCGTTGAGTTGCCGTTCGAGCAATTGCACGGAGGCTTGTTGCACGGTGATTTGCTCGGCGCTTCCGAGGACATCAGCATACGCGACCCGGACATCCAGGAGGACCTGGCGCAGCATCGTTTGATAATTGAGCAGCGCTTGTTCACGCGTGAGCCGTGCGGTGCGCCAGGCGGCCGTGAGCCTTCCGCCTTCGTAGATGGACTGCACCAACCGGATATTCGACGACCAGAGATGTTCGGTTTGATTGACGGGAACGAATTGTTCGATCGTGCGATCGATCGAATTGGGGTCGCGCTCCTCGTAATTGCCGACCGTCCGCAGTTTCGGCAACACGACCGCGCGGGTCTGAATGGAAATTCCTTTGGCCGCTTCGATGTCTTGTTGCGCTTTGAGAATTGTCGCGTTCTGGCGAATCGCGATATTGACCGCGTCGAGCAGCGAGAGCGGCTTTTCGAAAACGGGCGGGTTCACCTCCGGAGCGGTGGTTGGTTGCGGCCAACAGCGGACCGCCACGAACAGCAGCGCGGCCGCCGTCAATAAACGTCGGGTTTTTTTAAGCATGAGCTTCTTCCCTCGGATGGTTGTCCGATGGCAGCAATTGCGACCGAAAGTGAGCGCACGTTTCCAGAATCACTCCCAAGGGCCGCGCGAATTCGCGAAAACGATTTTCGTCCTCGGCGGAAAAGGACGCTTGCCCGACCTTGTTCAAGAGCTGGACGACAGCGATCACTTGCCCAGTCCGATTTTGGATCGGCAGGCAGAGGATCGTGCGCGTTTGGTAGCCGGTCGCTTGATCGATCTTGCCGAAGAAAAGCGGGTGCGCGGCGGCATCGGAGATATTCAGCGTCTCGCCTGTGCGAGCGACGTGACCGGCGATGCCTTCGTCGATGGAGAGGACAATCTCGAGCGGTTCTTCCCCCGAATGGAGGGCGATTTTCGAGCGGAGTTTTTTCTCGGCGTGGTCCACCAGAAAAATCGTTCCGCGATCCGCTCCCAGCAGCGAGACGATCTTGATGGTGGCGGCTTCCAGCACCTGGTCCAGCATGCTTTCGGTGATTTGCTGGCGCGCGGTGTCGACCGTGCGGAGCAACTGCTCGAGTTCGCCGGTGGATTCTTCCAGGAACTCGACGAATTTCTCCTGCGTCAAATCCTGGATATGTCGAAGCAACAAGCCGCGGCGGTTCAAGGACGCGAGGCTTTGCAGCATTTGGCCGGCGTTAGCGGTCAAGCCCTGGGTGAAGGTTGTGATGCGGCCGTCATCCAGCGTCATGATTCGATCGGCGATATCCAAGATCCGGTTGTCATGCGTGACGAGAAGGATGGCGACGCCGGTTTTCTTGGCTAAATGCTGGAGAATTTCCACCACTTCCCGTCCGGATTTTTTGTCCAGGGCTGCGGTGGGTTCATCCGCGAGAATGATTTTCGGCTTGCCCACGAGCGCGCGCGCGATGGCGACGCGCTGTTTTTGGCCGCCGGAAAGTTGAGCCGGAAAAAAATCGACGCGATGGCCGAGCCCGACCGCATCGAGAATTTCCAACGCGCGGTCATCCGCCTCTTTTTTGGAAGCGATGTTCTGGAGGAGCAATGACATTTGGACGTTTTGGCGGGCGGAGAGCGAATCGATGAGGTTGTGCGCCTGAAAAATGAAACCGATATTCTTCCGGACGTTCACCAGGGTGCTGGGGGAGGCGCCATTCAATTCGACATCCAAGATGCTGACGCTGCCTTCCTGAACCGAGCGCAAGGCGCCGACGAGAGTCAGCAAGGTTGTTTTGCCGGAGCCGGACGGGCCAGTCAGAATGACAATTTCTCCGGCGAGGAAATCAGTGTTGATGTCGTAAAGGATCTGCTTCCGGAGCTGGCCGGAGCCGAAATAGTGCTGCAGGTTTCGAACGGCAATGACTGATTGAGCCGCCATTTGGTCAAAAAATATCCGCCGGGTCCGCCGACCGAAGTTTGCGCATCGCGAGAATTCCTGAGACGACGCACATGACTAGCGTGAGCACGAAAACGGTACTGGCGCGTTGCCAGGTCATCGAAGCGGGCAACAAGGTCATCTTCCGCGTCAGGATCCCCATTCCGGTCGAAATCAAGAATCCCGGAATGAACCCGAGCACAGAGAGGAGCAACGACTCTTCGATCACCACCCTGTACAGGTAAGCGTCGGAATATCCCATCGCTTTCAAGGTGGCGTACTCGCCAATGTGATCAGAAACATCCGTGTAGAGGATTTGGTAAACAATCACCGCGCCGACGATGAAGCCGACGACCACTCCTAGATTAAAAACAAAACCGACTGGCGTCCGCACCGCCCAGTACTTCTTTTCGTAATCGATGAACTCGTCGCGCGTGAGCAGGCGCAGCCCCGGCCCGAGCCCTTTCTGAATCTCGGCCTTGACCGCCTCGCGGGAGCTGCCCGGGCGCAAGCGAATCAAGCCCATGTCAATCAAACCTTGGCGCCGGCCTGGGAGCAGCCGAAAAAAATTGTCCTCGCTCGTGACGAGATTTCCATCCGTGCCAAAGGAGAGGCCCAATTGGAACAATCCCGCGATCGTGATTTTGTGGCCGCCCACTTGAGTGGTGATCGGTCCGTGCGCGCGAAACAGGGCTGGGACAGGGCCGAAATCCGGTTTCGATCCGGCGTCAAAAAGGACGTGATCGGTCAGCTTGATCTCATCGAGGTTCGAACTCACGCCGGGCAAATCGAGCGCTGACTCGATCGGGTTGAAGCCGATCAGATAAATCGGAATTTCGCGGTGCGTTTCCGAGTTTTTCCAATTGACCAGCCCGACGTAGAGGGGAGTGACCGATTGAACGGCGTCGATCCCGAGAGTTTTATAGAGATGGCGGCGGCTGAAAGGTTTGGTGGCCACCATGTATTCATACTGCGAGCTCAAAAGGACGAGATCCGCCTTGAGAGCATGATGAAATTGGACGGCGGCGACGAAGAGCGAATCGCGAAATCCCAGCTGCATCATCATCAGCGTGACGGCAAAAACAATTCCGGAAACGGCGGCGCAAAGGCGGAGTTTGTCCCAGGTCAGCTGCGACCAGGAGAGGACGATATTAAATTTTCCGCGGGCCATTTTCTGAGGCTGCTGTTTTGCCGCCGGAATCAAAAATCACCGTCACCTCCGCGTGGATCAATCCCTGCACCGGAGCGCCGGCCGGCAAACGGATCTTGACCTCGACGACGCGGGCGTCATCCGCCGCGGCCGGGTCCATCGTGAACAATTGGTTCCGGCCCACCTTTAAACCGATCTGCTCGACCACGCCTTGAAGCGCCTGTGGCAAGACGGGGCCGCTGATTTGGGCGGTCTGGCCCGAACGTATCCAGCGAACATCCGTCTCGTAAACCTCGGCGAGGACCATCATGCTTTGGGTCTTGGCCAGTTCGGCCACGCCGTCCTTGCCGATGATTTCACCGGGCCGCGTCAGAATTTTGATCACCTGGCCATCGATGGGCGATCGAATGATCGATTGTTCGACTTCCGCCGCGGAATGCTCCGCTTCAGCTTGGGCAGCCTTCCATTGCGCCTCGGCCAGGGCCAGATCGACCGGGCGGATTTCCTGCAGGCTTTCCAATTTTTGCTGCGCGTTTTCGAGCCGCCTTCGGCTGGTGCCGAGGGCCAATTGGCTGCGTTCCCATTCGAGCAGCGAGATGGTGTTCAACTTGCGCAGTTCGGATTTCCGTTCGAAATCAATCTCCGCGGCGTGTTGCTCGTCCATCAACACGGCGATTTCAGATTTTTGGGCCGCGATTTCCGACGGCTTGACACCCGCCCGGACTTGCTCGAGCCGCTTCTCCGCGACACTTGCCTGGGCGTCGGCGGCCTGCCAGGACGTTTTCAAACGGCGATTGTTTTCCAAAACAGCGATGGCCTGGCCGTTCGTCACGCGGTCGCCCTCCTTAACCAGCAAGAGCGCGACAGGCGAGGGACCAGGATACGATGAGGCGGGCGGGGCCAGATGAATGATCAGGCCTTCGGGAATGATCCGGCCGAGGCACGCGATTTTTTTCGGAGCCGGCGGCGGAGCGGAAAACGCTGCGGGCGCTTTTTTGTTCCAGAGCGCGATGGCGGTGAAGCCCAGCAAAACTGCCGCCGCCGAACTGATTGTTTTAATGAAGCGTGTTCTCAAGCGAAGCAATTTGGGACTGGTGAACGTTGAATTCAGCGGGCTTCTCTTAAAGAAATGGAGCAGCAGGAGATGCCAGCCTGAATGACGGCGCGAGCCTAAGGCAATCCGCGGTCGCGCGTCAAGAAGAGCGGAGTTTTTGATTGTCTTTTATCTTTGGAATAGTAAAAGTTCGCCTTATGAACGCCATAACTACGGATCGGGTCCGTGTCAGCGCTACCAAACTCCCGCCTCTGATTGTCGATCTCGGGCGCGTCAGCAAGAAAAAAGTCCGGCAGCTCAAGAACGGCCAGGGCATTTATTGGGAGGAAGTGGAGCCAGTCATTACGGACGTCAAAGCAAAACTCGGCAAAGAAGCGGAGGGAAAAGAAATCTTTCCGGTCATTGTGATTTACGAAAAAAAGGCCGGACGGAAAAAACTTTTTGACATTCTTGGCTAATTCAACCCTGAACCTCAACGTCAACCTACTTATGCCTGCAAAAGAGTCATCTGACAAAGGCGCCGCTCAGGAAACTACGGTCGTGATCGAGGAACGCCGCGGTCCAATCGTGGTGGAAAAGAAGAAACGGAAGAAAAAATATTCCCGCGGCCTGCTTCGCTCCTTCCAGGAGTTCGAATCGGGCATGACCAAGAGCGCCCGCAAGATCGTGAAAGCAGTCCGCGAAGGACTCGACGCTTACGAAGATGCCCGCGATGCCTCCGCGGAAAAGAAAAAGGACGGCGCCATTAAGGATCTCCTCCGCAACCAGAGCAAAGCCCTGCGGACCGCGCTGCCCATCGCGGCGGAAGCTCCGGCGGACCTTCTGGAAACGATCGCCGACATGAAGATCGTCCGGGACATCACAGACCGTGACGACGATGACGATGATGACGACGACGAAGATTGATTCGCCAAGCGTCATCTTCATGTTTCCTGGCCAGGGTTCCCAAAAGAAAGGGATGGGGCAGGGGTTATTCGAGCGTTATCCACGACTGACCAACGAGGCTGACCAGATCCTTGGCTTTTCGATAAAAGCCCTCTGTTTGGAGGATCCCCATGATCAGCTTGGCAAAACCCAGTTCACGCAGCCGGCTTTGTTCGTCGTCAATAGCCTCTCGTGCCTGGCTAAAATAGAGGAGACAGGCCAAAAGCCCGATTTTGTCGCAGGCCATTCGTTGGGCGAGTACAATGCTTTGTTCGCGGCGGGGGTTTTTGATTTTGCGGCGGGGTTGAGGCTGGCGCAAAAACGGGGCGAACTCATGAGCCGGGTTCAAGGCGGCGGGATGGTCGCGGTTTTGGGGATGCCGGCAGAACGCGTGTCGGAGTTGCTGTTTAACTTTGCCTTCGATGAGATCGATCTCGCGAACTATAACAGCCCAACTCAAACCGTGGTTTCAGGGCCGCAAGACGAGATCAACGATATCGTGCCGCTATTGAAGGAAGCAGGGGCTTCGGTCTTTCCGCTGAAGGTCAGCGGAGCGTTTCATTCGCGAATGATGGCCCCGGCGCAGCAGGAATTCGCCGCTTTTCTTCGAACGGTTGAATTCGCGCCGTTGAAAATCCCGGTCATTTCGAATTGCCTCGCCCGGCCGTATGAGAACGATTCGGCGAAGGAAACGTTATCGCGCCAAATCACCAGCCCAGTTCGATGGACCGAGAGCATTCAATTTTTGTTGCGCCAGCCAAACCCGGTTTTTCAGGAGGTCGGTCCCGGCAACGTTTTGACCAGGCTCGTTCAACAAATCGAAAGCGAGTCGCTCTCTTCGGCCTGAACGATCCTGCCCACGATTTCGTCAGAGCTCCTACCGCCTACGAGCTGTCGATGGCGCGTTCGGGCGAACGGGCGCCGGGCTTTTTAGCGTTCGCTTTCCGATGGGAATACGAGTTCCTCGAACAGCGAGCCGCCTTTTTTCTGCATCCGCAGGAGGTTTCTTATTTCCACACGCTTCAATTTCAGTCGCGCCGCGAGAGCTACCTGCTCGGCCGCTGCGCCGGGAAAAGAGCATTGGCGTCGCTTGTGCCGGAGGAGCCGCCCGCTCGGATCGAGATAGCGCGAGGGTTGTTTCATCAGCCCATCGTGCAGTGCTTGGCTGCGGCCGTGCCTGAACTTTCGTTGGCGCACTCGAAGAATATTGCAGTCGCCGTGGCGACCGCGTCGGGCCATATCGCTGCGGTCGACGTGGAACTGCTCGAAGCCGATAAGCTGAGCGCGTTGAGTTCTTGCGCTTCCGCAACCGAACGCGCGCTCCTCGACAAGGTCGATTGTTCCACCACGGAGGGGCTGTTCCTGCTTTTCACGATGAAAGAAGCGTTGTCAAAAGCGCTTCGCTGCGGGTTGACGGCGCCCTTCTCGGTTTTTGAAGTTGCCCGCCTCGAGACGGTGGGCGAGCGAGCGTTTGTGGCGCATTTCTCGAACTTCGCCCAGTACAAAGCGCTGTCATGGATTGTCGCGGGTCACGCCCTCAGCTTGGTGGTTCCGGCGCGAAGCGCGGTTGGATTCACGCCGAACACGGAGCTCGAGCGGGACTTGCGGCGCGCGGCTGGGGTTGGTTAAAGCTGAAAAACAGCGGGGGATTAACCGCGGAGAATGCGAGGATCCCGGAACGCAGCGTTCACGCTGCAGCCAAGGCATGACACCAACGCCATGATGATTACTCTCCGCGCTGCCCGTCCTCCGTAGCACCCAAGCGGAAGGCATGCTGCTGCGGATAGATCTTTCCCCTTGGCTGATCTCGTTAAGCGGGCGACTTACTGCGGGTGGACAGGCCGAAGCCCGCGTTCCTGTCGTGGCCAGGTTAAACCACCAGCCGGTTCAGATTGTCGGTCTCGGACGCAAGCCCATGCCAGCCACGGAAGCGCTGGTTCAGCAGGGAAGCGGCGCCTTTCATGAGCAGCTCAGCGATCTCGTCCACGTGACGGGTGCGCCAATCTTCGAGCGGAGTTCCTTTGACCCATTGATTGAACGCGCCGAGGGCCGGGCCGCAATGGATTTGGAAATCGACCTTGCCTTCGGGAAGCCCTTGTTGCGCGAGCCGGGATGATTGAACGAAGTACCATCTAAAGACCAAAGCCATTTTGAACTTGGGGTTCCTCTCAGCGCGCTCGATCTGTTCCGGAGCAATCTTTAAATAGAATTCCTTGGTCTCGCGGTAAATGTCTTCGAAGCTCCGTTTCAAGATGCGGGTTTCGAGCTGTTCGCGCGTTTTTGGATCGATCGCTTCGAGGCATTCGTGCTGTTTGTAAAGGTCGTACAACTTGTTTGCCCGCGCCGCAAAGAACAATCCTTTGCTCAAGACTTGGACGCGCGCCCCCATCTCGAACATGTCGCCGGCTGGGGCCATTTCAGTATCCTGCACGTTCATCCCCGCCAAGAGGTCCTTGACCAAATCGCTCGTGCCGGCCTCGACCGTGCATTGATTGACGGAACCGGTCAGAACGAAATCTGCGCCCAAAATGAACGCGGCCGCGAGAGCGTGCGGCGTGCCCAATCCGCCCGCCGCCCCCACGTTGATTTGTTCCGGGTACGCGAATGTCTTCATCGCTTCATCGCGCAGCCGCAGCATGGCGGGCATGAGCGCATACGCGACCCCATTGTCCGTGTGCCCGGCGGAATCGGCTTCGATGCAGAGATCGTCCGCCATGGGAATGGACCGCGCTAAGATCGCTTCCTGCTCGGAAATCTTTTGGGTTTGCAGCAGTTTTTGCAGGATTTTTTCGGGCGCAGGAGCGAGGAACCGCTCCGCGACTTCCGGGCGCGATACCTTCGCCACAATCCGATGGGGAACGATGATTTTTCCGCGAGAATCCCGGCAAAGGCCTTTGAGGCGAAACCGAACCAAGCTCGGCGTGATTTGCGTGTAAGCGGCGGCTTCAACCCGGCGGATGTCGTGCTGGAAAAACAGGTCGACAGTTGATTCTTCGAGATCCGGCTTGATCAAGTTGCAGAGCAGGTTCATCCCGAAAGGCGTCCCCTCCGGGAGGGCGCCTTTGATTTGGAGGATCGCTTGTTCGACTTTTTCCAAGCGCAACCCTCCTGTGCCAAAGAACCCGAGCAAGCCGGCGCGGCCCATTTGGATCACTAGGTCAGCCGAGGCGATTCCTTTATACATCGCCCCCGCAACGTAGGCGTAACGAATGCCATGAGCGGCGCGAAAGGCGGCGGAGCCAAGAGTCGCCGCTGTGATTTCCGGCGGAGAAAGAGCGGCTCGGGGCGGGGCGTCGGTTTGGCTGGTGAACATGTCGCGTGTCTGGACGGCGTTTTGGTTTCGCAGAGTTGGGCTTGCGGATGGGAGATGCGGGTGAGCTTTTAGCACAAATCATTTTCAGGAGCCAGAGTGAAGTTCCCAGAGATCTCAGCCGCAGCATCTCGGCTGCGGCAGAACGCCGAGAGAAGGGGGAAAATCGAAAGTTTTTGCTTGAATCGTGGCCGGGAAAAATCTACAACTGTGCGAGGTTAATTTCCCTTATTCTGGTTAGTAGATGTATTAACGACTTTGGCTGGAGGAGTCTTCTCACGTCCTCTCCTGGAGTTTGCGCGATTGCAGCATTGCTATGTCCGAATGTCCGCGACATTGCCAAGCCCTCGCTGTCCTCGGAATGGCTTGCCAATTCCCAGGGAGCGACGGGTATGGCGCGTTTTGGAAGCTGCTGGCCCGCGGCGGCAATGCCATAACCGAAATCCCGGCCGAACGGTGGCCCACCGCAGGTTTTTTCTCCCCCAATCTCGAAGAGCCCAATTGCAGCGTGAGCAAATGGGGAGGCTTCATCGAACGGGCGGATGAGTTCGATCATCGCTTTTTCAACATTTCTCCGCGAGAAGCGCGCAACATGGATCCGCAGCAGCGGCTTCTTCTTCAGGAAGCCTGGCGGTGCGTCGAGGACGCGGCCGTTCCGCTCTCGTTTCTCCAGCGAAAGCGCACGGGAGTTTACGTCGGCTTCATGCAGCTGGATTACGCGCACGAGGCGCAGAGCCCTGGGGTGGAGACCGACAGCTACGCTTGCTCGGGCAATTTCAGTTGCCTCTTGGCGAACCGGATTTCCCATGTGTTGGATTTGCGCGGCCCGAGCTTCGCGATCGACACGGCTTGTTCTTCGTCCCTGGCCGCGCTGCACCAAGCTCGCAACGCATTGATTTCGGGCGAGTGCGACTATGCCCTGGTGGCCGGAGTCAGCTTGAATTTGCTCCCTTGGAAATACATTTCATTTTCCAAATCGCGCATGCTGAGTCCCGACGGGAAGTGCAAAGTTTTTGGGCAAGAGGCGGACGGATACGTGCCCGGAGAAGGGGTCGGCGTGATCTTGCTGCAGCGGGCCGACGCGGCGCTGGAAGAGGGGAACCCGATTCACGGGCTGGTGCTCGGGTCCGCAGTGAACCACGGCGGGCGGAGTGTTTCGTTGACCGCGCCGCGGCTGGCCGCGCAGAGAGAAGTGATTGAAGGAGCTTTAGCCAGCGCCGGCGTTCCAACGGAAACGCTGACGTATGTGGAAGCGCACGGAACTGGAACCTCCCTGGGCGATCCGATCGAGCTGGAGGCATTGACGCAAGCATTCGGACGGTACACTCAGGCGAAGCAGTTCTGCCGGATTGGCTCGGTCAAGGCCAACATTGGACATCTCGAAGCGGCTGCTGGGATTGCGGGAGTCATCAAGGTGCTGCTGATGATGCGCCATCGGCAGATTCCCCCGCAATCCGTAGGCGCGCCCAATCCATTGCTCGATTTTGCCGAATCCCCGTTTTTATTAACCGACGAACTGGCCCCATGGAGCGAACGGATTCTGCGCGCGGGAGTCAGCTCGTTTGGTTTTGGAGGCGTGAACAGTCACGTCGTGCTGGAAGAAGCGCCTCCGGGCAAGAAAGCCCAGACCCGCGCTAAACAAACGGCCGCGGTGGCGCACCCGTTTCTGCTTTCGGCCAAATCTGCCCAATCGCTCGAAGGACTCGTTGAGAAATGGCTGCAACTCGAAGGAACCGACGAATTCGAGCGCCTGGACGTCGGCGACATTTGTGGGACCCTGCGCGTGGCTCGGGAACAGTTCGCGTATCGGGCGGGTTGTTGCGTCAGGACCAAAGACGACATTTTCCAATTTCTGAAGCGCTTCCGCGCGAGCGAATCGTTGCACGAGACGAACAGCGGCTCGTGGGAATTGTTGTTCGGATCGGCAGCCAAGGTGGAACCGAAGCGACTGCGGAAGTTTTTTGACATGCCTCGCTTTCGCGCCGCTTGGGAAACGATCAGCGAGATGGCGCCCGGGTTTGCGAAGGGCGGGCCTGCCTGTGATCCGATCAAGCGGGCATTGGCGTGGCGGCGCAATCATGCGGAGGCATTTGAGCTTCTTTTGCTGCTCACCATGGCACGATCAGCGGCAGCGGTGCTGCCCGAACCGAGCCTCGTCTCCGGCGATGGAATCGGTTTTCTGGCGGCGCTTTGTTTTGCTGGAACGATCGACCTTCCGACGGCAGTTAGGTTGCTGGAAAAACCCTCGGGTTCGCTCGTCTTGAAGCAGCCGAGGGCGCCTTGGGCAGATCCGAGTTCCGGAAAAACGGAGCGTCCTGCTGTTATTGACCGGAAATACATCGAGGGGCTGATCGCTGGCATGGCGATTCCCGCAAATGAATCCAAGCGGCTGGTCGAACGCGCCCGTGCATTGCAACGCCAGCTGACCTTTCGGAAATTCTTGGAATCTTGGCGTGGGTCTTTGGAACAAGCGGGCTGGCGATGGGAAGAATTGTTCGAGCCGGGACAGGCCGATGCCATCCGCTCCAGCGAGACGATTCGGTTGGTTGCGTTTGGGGACGCGCTTCGCAGATTGAATCGCAAATGGGATTTGCCCAATCGCGTTCTTCCAAAAGATCCGCGTTTCGCCGAGTTGCTCGAACTGCTCGCGCTGGGGGTTTTATTGCCGGCGGAATTCGCCGGCGGTCTGTCTGCGGACCAAGCGACACTCGAAAAGCTGGCGCTCGTGGCTGACGAGCGATTTCAAACTCTTCCGCGTGGCGCTGCCTTGCCCCTTCTGAAATCCCTGGCCCGGCCCGAACGCGTGATTCGCAATCCGGCCAAGTGGCTGTTGGAAATCCGGCGGTTGGAAGGCAAGAGAGTCAGCGCTGGGCCGGCCATTGTCGTGGGCGAATTGAAATCCGTTCCGGCCGCGGCCTGTCGGTTGATGGTGGGCGAGGACCCGAGCGACGAATTGCAGGAAACGCTCGTCCATCTCTGGCTTTCGGGCATTCCCGTGCGCTGGCGTGAGTATTCCGATGAGACAAAATTTGAGAGAGTTCGTTTGCCGGTTTATCGATTCGAAGGCGAACGGTTTTGGATTCGAGAAAGCACCTTGGCTGCGCCGCTCGCGGCGGAATCATTGAATCCAGGGCCGATCGCCGCGCCGGAGTCTGTGTCTGAAACCGCAAGTGCCGCGGTTAAGCCGGCCGAGCATCGCGAAACAATTGCCTCTGCCGTGACGCAGGAGAGTTTGAAACAGGAATTGCTGCGGTTGTTGGCGGGAATTCTGCAAGTCGAGCATCGAGAGATTGATGAACGGGCTGACCTGCGGGATTACGGGCTCGAGTCGATTGCGCTGACCGAATACGCCGAGGCGATCAGCCAGCGCTTTGCGGTCGCGTGCGATCCGGTTCAACTGTTCGAGCATCCGACCTTGGAGAAGCTCACCGCGTTTCTGCTGAAGAATTTTGGCGAGAAGATTTCGACGAGCAACACAGCGGAGCCGCAGCTGGAGCGGAACGAAGTCGCGGTTGAACCGCCGGGCTCGGTGACGGCGGTCGCAACCAGCGAGACGGAAAAGGCGGCTGGCCCAATCACGAATGAACCCATTGCCATTATCGGGATGGCGGGAAAATTTCCCGGTTCTCCGAACCTCGAAGTTTTTTGGGAGAACTTAGTGGCGGGAAAAGATTTGGTTTCACAATTGCCCGACCAGCGATGGCCATCGGCTGGAGCGTCGCACGAGGAGAAAACCGCAAGCTGCCCGGCAGGCGGATTCATCGACGGCGTGGGAACATTTGACGCCGGCTTTTTTCGGATCTCGCCCAAAGAGGCCGAATTAATGGACCCACAACAGCGCTGGATGCTCGAGTTGAGCTGGCACGCTTTCGAGGACGCCGGTTATCGAGCATCTGCCATGGCTGGGTCGTCCACGGGCGTATTTGTCGGCGTCTGCAACAACGATTATCAGCAGTTGATTGAAGCCGCCGCGCCGACGGAGCCGCACCTGGCGTCCGGAACATCGTTTTCGATGCTGGCGAACCGCCTCTCGTATTTTTTTGATTTGCACGGACCGAGCTTGGCGATCGACACCGCGTGCTCGAGTTCTCTGGTCGCGATTCACCAAGCCATTTGCGCATTGCGAGCGGGCCAATGCGAGCTGGCGCTGGCGGGTGGAGTGAATCTGTGCTGGCTGCCTCACCGATTCATCTCCTACAGCAAGGCGGGGATGCTCTCGAAAAGCGGCCGCTGCCGGACCTTCGATGCGGCCGCTGACGGATACGTTCGCGGCGAAGGCGCTGGCGTGGTGCTGTTGAAGCCGCTCAGTCACGCGATCCGCGACGGCGACCCGATTCGGGCCGTGATCCGAGCTGCCGCAGTCAATCATGGCGGCAAAGCGAACTCTCTCACGGCGCCAAATCCCGAAGCGCAAGCGGAGCTGTTGGTCCGAAGTTATGAGGAAGCGCGCGTGGCGCCCGAGCGGGTTGGTTACATCGAAGTCCACGGAACTGGCACAGTTTTGGGTGATCCGATCGAAGTGGCCGGGCTGAAGACGGCGTTTGCGGAGCTTTTCCGGCGGGCGAAGCAGCCTGCTCCCGGGCAGGCGTTCTGTGGCCTGGGTTCGGTCAAGACGAACATTGGGCATTTGGAAGCCGCGGCTGGAATCGCGGGGCTCATCAAGGTCGTTTTGGCTCTCGAACACCGGCTCTTGCCGGCGTCGTTGCACTGCGAGCGGTTGAACCCGCACATTTCGTTGGCGAACTCGCCGTTTTTCGTTTTGCAGAAATCAACGCCATGGGCGGCGTGCCACGACGAGGCTGGCCGAATGTCGCCCCGGTTTGCTGGGGTGAGTTCGTTTGGCTTTGGCGGCGCCAACGCGCACGTCGTGCTGCAAGAATTCAACGCAACCATTGCGGAACCAGAGTCGGAACGCGCCACGCCAGAACTAATCCTCCTTTCGGCCCGCAACGAAGAGCGGCTTCGCTGCGCGGTCGAGCAGTTGAAAGCATGGCTCGCGAGCGTGGGAACGGAAGCTCGCATGCCGGATCTGGCGCATACGCTGCAAACGGGTCGAGAGGCGTTCGATTGCCGGTTGGCAGTCCGGGCGAGTTCGCGTGAGGAATTGCTTGGCAAGTTGGAGGAATTTCTCGCGGGCGTCTGCCCCTGCGACGGCGTTTGGAGCGCGACAATCCAACGGCAGAATCGTCTCGGCCAGCTCGAGGGAGGAGCGGAGGAGGCTGAGTTCGTCCGAAAATTATTTACCGCCGGGCAACTGGACAAACTGGCCCGCTTTTGGGTGAGCGGGTCCGAGATAGATTGGGCCTCTTTATACGCTGGGCGCGGCCGGCGAAGAATTTCCCTCCCGGGCTACTGTTTTGCGAAAGATCGCTTCTGGATCGTTCGTAATTCAGATACGCCAACGAGCGCTTCGGATCCGGCCGGCTATGTGACGAATGCGAAATCGATTCTCAGAGCTGAGGCGTCGCCGCGGAAGGCGCAGCCGGCGGAACGGAACGGCGCTGAGCAGGCCCAACCGGGGGCGGAAGCGCTCGAAGGTTCTTTGCGGAAAATCATTTCCGAGACCTTGAAGATCGAGTTCGAGCGCATCGATCCCGAAATTCACTTCTCTGAAATGGGGATGGATTCAATCCTGCTGGCTGACTTGGTTCGAAAAATCGAGCAGTTACTTGGAGTGAATTTGAACCCGTCGGTTTTGCTCGAGCACCCGACGGTGGCAGGGCTGGCGGCTGAACTCCGGGAGACACAAATCAATCGCGTGCAGAGTCAGTTCACAGGAGCGCACCAAGCTGGGGCGGGCGGATCGATGCTGTCCAAGAGCAGCCCGGAGATCGCGAGTGGGGTCCGTCAAGATGGAGTTCCGGCTGGATCAAAAGCGATTGCTGTGATCGGGATGAATTGCCGATTTCCCGGCGCCGACACGAAGGAAGATTTTTGGGCTAACTTGAGAGGCGGCCGTTGCAGCATTCGAGAAGTGCCGCGAGAACGCTGGGATATCGAACGGTTTTATAGTCCAACGCCAGTCCAAGGGAAGAGCATCAGCAAATGGGGCGGGTTTGTTGAGGGCATCGAGCTGTTCGATCCGGCATTCTTCAACATCAGCCAGCAGGAAGCGCGGCAAGTCGATCCTTTGGTCCGGCTGTTTCTCGAAGTCAGCGTGCAAGCCCTTCGCGATGCCGGCTACGAACAGGCGGAGTTGAGCGGCGGCCGCGTGGGAGTGTTTGTGGGCAGCCGGCGCAGCGATTACGACGATCGGATCGAAACGTTCACCAAGAATACGATCACGGGGATTGGCCAGAATTTCATCGCGGCGCAAGCGTCGCATTTTCTGAACTTCCGTGGGCCGAGCATGGTGGTCGACTCGGCTTGCTCGTCTTCGGTGGCGAGCATTCATCTGGCTTGCCGGAGCCTTTTGGCAGGCGAGAGCGATTTGGCTTTGGCCGGGGGGGTGGACGTTTTATTGGATGAAAAAGTTTATTTGCTGTTGACCGAGGCGAACGCTTTGTCCCCGACCGGTTGCTGCCGCGCCTTTGATCTGCGGGCTGATGGCTATGTTCCTGGAGAAGGCGCGGGCGTGCTGTTGCTGAAGCCGCTGGATCGCGCCGTTCAGGATGGAGATCAAATTTACGGAATCATCTTGAGTTCGGCGTTGAATAACGACGGCCGGACGATGGGGATCACCACGCCGAACTTGGAAGCGCAGCAAGAAGTCATTGAAACCGCTTTGGCTCAAGCGGGAGTTGAACCTGGGAGCATCACGATGCTCGAGGCGAATGGAACCGGAACGATGCTGGGCGATCCCATCGAACTGCGCGCGCTTTCCCAGGTGTTCCGCAAGCGCACGGCGGAAAAGCAATTCTGCGCGATCGGCAGCGTCAAAACGAACATCGGGCATCTCCATACCGCCGCTGGCATCGCGAGCGTGATGAAAGTGCTGCTGTCGCTGGCGCACGCCGAAATTCCACCGACCTTGCACTGCGACACGCCAAACCCGCGGTTTGATTTCGCCGGTTCGCCGTTCTTTCCCAACACACACCTCCGCCGCTGGGCGCCCAAAGAGGGCGTCCGCCGCGCGGGAGTGACGACATTCGGGTTCGGCGGCACGAACGGACACATCATTTTGGAAGAATTTTTGCAAGGCCGATTTGCCGAATACCAGCCGCGTCGAAAGTCCCTGCCTTACGTCACGTTTGCGAAGCAGAGGCACTGGTGGGACCGCAAGCCACCGGTTGAACGCGACGAGTTGCCGGAATTCAATTTCAGGAGCGCGCCCAGGCCGTTCCTCGTTTTGAAAGAAGAAGCAGGGTAAAGCCATGGAAGCCTCTGCGAAACTATTCACGACCTTGCTGCGCTGGGATGATCCGGTCGTTCGCGATCATCAGGTGCACCAGGTCCGGCTTTTGCCCGGGATCAGCTTTTTGGATTTGATTTACCGGGCTGGCCAAGCGTGCGGATTGCCGTTGGAAAAGTTGGAGGTGCGGAACGTTTTGTTTGTCGCCCCGATCGCGCTTGGTCCGCAGGCTGAGAAAAAGATTTCGATCAGCTTGGGGCCGTCCGGAGATCATTGGAAAATTTCGATCAAGAGCCAATCGTGGGCGGAAGGCCGGCCGCGCGAATCCGACTGGTCGGAGAATGCGACGGCGGACGCGCATGTCGCGTCGGAAATTCCCGCGTTGCCCCTCGATTTCGACGGGTTAAAGGCGCAAACGCTGCGCCGGTCGAGCCTCGAACCGTTATACGAGCGATTGCGCGGCGCCGGAATCGTTCATGGGCCGTTCATGAAGTGCCGGGGCCGCGTGCTGGTTGGGGAAAAATTCCTGTTGGCGAAGCTTCAGTTGAGTTCGGCGGCGGCAGCTTATGGCGAGTTCTTCCATTTGCCGCTGCCGTTGCTTGACACAGCGACGGGGCTCTCGTCGTTCCTGGAATATGCGGCGGATCGCTTCAGCGAAAAGCCTTCCGTCCCGTTTTTCATTAATCGCTTTCGCGCGATCAAACCGCTCAGCCAGGCTTGTTGGGTTTACATTCCCGAGCCGAACGCGCCGGCTCGGCGCGACCCGGATTTGAGCGAAGACTCGGCTATTCGGTTTTATACCCGTGAGGGAGAGTTGCTGGCCTATTTCGATCAGCTTGTTTTCAAAAAAATTCGCTCGCCAAGCGCCATCGCAAGCTTGATCGCAGACTCGGCGGAGATCCGACTGGAGCCAACGCGCGCGGTTTCGCTTTCCCCGGCGGATTCGCTGGGTGAGAGGGAGAAAAAGCCCGGACTGCAATCCCGGAATTCCGGCGTCGCTTCGATGCTTCAAGGGATGATTGCGAAGGTTCTCCGCGCCCCTGCCAGCACGATCAGTCTCACGACGGGCTTTTACGATCTAGGATTGCAATCGGCCGACCTGCTGCACCTGGTGAGGCAATTGGAGGAGCGCTGTGGCCGGCAGCTTTATCCGACGTTGATGTTCGAGCACCCGAGCGTCGCTCAACTGGCGGAGCATCTCGCTGAAAATTTTCCGGAATTCACCGGCCACAACGGATTGGCCCCCGCCGATTTGGATGGCGCCGCCACCCGTTCAAAAGCGGACAACCGGACGAACGGCGCCCTCCCGTCCACTTCACCCGAGACAATTGAAAAACCGACGCGGCCGAGTTCGCGGGCTGCGAGCGATTCTGGTTCCAGTCTGCGCGAGAGGCCGATCGCGATTATTGGTTTGAACGGGCGTTATCCCAAAGCGCGGACGCTCGATGAATTCTGGGACAATCTGAACAACGGCCGGAGCAGCATCGAACGGATTCCAGCGACGCGCTGGGACCACAGCCAGTGGTTTGATTCGGACCGTAAGAACAAGGAAAAATGTTACACCGAATGGGGCGCGTTTCTGGAGGATTACGACCAATTCGATCCGTTGTTTTTCAACCTGTCGCCACGCGAAGCCGAGCTGATGGATCCGCAGGAGCGGCTGTTCCTTGAAACGGTCTGGGCCACGCTGGAAGACGCCGGCTACACGCGCGAGCGGCTCAAACAATCCGCGCGAAAAATCGGCCGCGGACGCGTCGGAGTTTTTGTCGGACTGATGTGGGGCGGGTACCAGCTGTACGGAGCGGAGGAGCAGGCGAAGGGGAACATGATCGCTCCGAGGTCAGGTTATTGGTCGGTCGCCAATCGCGTTTCGTATTTTTTTGATTTCGAGGGGCCGAGCATGGCGGTCGATTCGGCTTGTTCATCGTCGCTCACCGCGATCCATCTGGCGTGCCAGAGCATTTTGGCTGGGGACTGTGAAATGGCGCTCGCTGGCGGAGTTAATTTGACCCTTCATCCGAGCAAATATCTGCTGCTTTGCCAGATGAACTTGGTCGCCAGCGACGGGCGTTGCCGGAGCTTTGGCGCTGGCGGCGATGGTTATGTGCCGGGAGAAGGCGTCGGGGCCATCTTGCTGAAGCCGCTCGAGGCGGCGGTGGCTGATCGAGACCAGATTTACGGAGTCATTCGAGGAAGCTCGATCAATCATGGCGGACGTTGCAACGGCTACAGCATTCCGAATCCAGCCGCGCAAGCCGCCGTGATTCAGGAAGCGTACGACCGCGCTGGGATGACTCCGGAAACCATCGGCTACCTGGAGGCGCAAGGGACCGGCAGCGCGCTGGGAGATCCGATCGAAATGGCCGCGCTGGCAAAAGTATTCCGGCCGTTCGCGGGCGCGGAGAAATTCTGCCCGATCGGTTCGCTCAAACCCAACATCGGCCACGCGGAAGCTGCTTCGGGAATCGCGGCGCTGACCAAGGTGTTATTGCAGCTGAAGCACCGCCGGCTCGTGCCGACGATAAAGCCGGACGAACTCAACCCGAACATCGATTTCGATCATTCACCGTTCTTTCTGCTGACGGAGGGACGCGATTGGAAACGCCTTTCTCGTTCCGGCTCGGGGGAGATCCCGCGCCGGGCAGGAGTGAGTTGCTTTGGCGTGGGCGGTTCGAACGCGCACCTGGTGTTGGAAGAATTCGCGGGCGCCACCGAGCCTTCCGCAGCGTCGGAAACTGGCGAACTGATCGTCCTCTCGGCCAGAACACCGGACCGCTTGCGCGATCAAGCAAAGAACCTGAGAGAATTCCTCGCGCGCGTGGATGGCCGTGAGCATTCCTCGACCGCCCTTTCCAATCTGGCGTGGACGCTTCAGGCTGGCCGGGAGCCGATGGACGCGCGGCTGGCCTTCGCGGCTCGGAGTCTGAAGGAGGCCGAACAAAGGCTGGACCAATTTCTGTCGAGTGCGGGGGCAAACGACGAAATTTTTCAAGCGACCGTCCGAAACAAGACTTCTGTTCTCGATCCGCGCGCTGAGCCGGCTGACCGCGATTACGTCCATCAACTGATCCAATCTGGCAAATGGAAAAAGCTGGCCATGCTCTGGGTCAATGGCGTCGAGATCGATTGGGCCATTTGCCGCAAAGCCGCCATCTCCCCGATGTCGCTGCCGACTTATGCTTTCGCCCGAGACCGTTATTGGATTCCCGGACGCGACGCCTCGCAAGGAGCGGCTCCGAAACGTGAAGCGTTTGCGTTCGAGGAAACACGGCGGGATGACAACGGGGTCATTTTCAAGAGCGAGCTTGGCAAAGAAGACTTTCATGCGGGCGACCACTTGGTCAGCGGGGCAGCGGTTTTGCCCGCCGCCGCAACTCTTGAAATCGCCGCGGCCGCGGGGCTGCGGATCGAGGGCAGCGTCCATCGGTTTCGAAATGTGGTCTGGGCAGAACCGATTCGGTTCAGCGGTGAGCGGCAGGAAATCGAGCTGGCTTGTTCAGACCAAAACGGAGAAGCCAGCTACGAAATTCGCTCGATCCAAGGAGAGGCCCGGATCGTTCATAGCCGCGGAAAATTTTCCGCGATCCGAAGTCATGCGGCGAATGGGCATGCTGAGCTTTTCGATTGGAAAGCCGCGCTGAAGCGCTGCACCAACCGGCAAACTCACGACGAAGTTTATTCGTTGTTTTCAGAGCGGGGGCTTTGCTACGGACCAGCCTTTCAAACGATTCGCGAGCTGTGCAGCAACGGCCAGGAGAGCATGGCGCGCCTCGTTCTGCCTGCGAAGTGGACGCGGCGCTCGCACCTCCTCGAACCGGCTCTGTTGGATGGGGCGTTCCAGACGGTGATTGGCCTGGCCCAAAAGCACGAACAAACGAGCGGCCTCTTCCTTCCGTTTGCCATTCGCGAAATGGAAATCGTTCGTCCGGTGGAAGGGGAGTGCTGGGCGTATGCGCGCCCTTCGCGTGGCTCTGAAGCGGTCCGGGAATTCGAAATCCTGCTGGTGGACGATGGCGGAAATATTTTGCTGCGCGTGCATCGGCTGACGATGCGCCAGGTGAAAGATCCGTCGAAGCTGGCGCCCGAACCAAAAAGTTCACTTTTTTATTATCGTCCAGCGTGGCGGCCCGTGATTGAAGCGACGCCGCCCAAGCTCGAACCGGATTCCTTTTCGAAGACGCTGCTCGTCTTCGGAGCGCAAAATGCGGATGCCAAAGCGGCGGCGGATTGGTTGCGCGAAACCGGAGCAAAGACCCGGACGCTGCTCGTCAAGCCGGGTCCTGAATTTGCGGTCGAAAGCGATCAGGTTGTGCAGGTGAACCCAGCGGCGCCTTCCGATTTTACGCGGCTGTTTGAGCTGCTCGAGCAGCAGAAGATTGTTCCATCGGAAATTCTGTTCTTGTGGAATTTGAGCAGCGAGCCTGGCGCTGAGAAATTGAGCGGGGCCGAACTCACGCGCTGGCTCGACCGGAGCATAGGAACGTTGCTCGATCTTTTTAAGGGCATGCTTTCGCATGGCGGGCGTGAGCGCGTTCGGTTGGTTTATCTTTTTCAAGCGGGGCATTCGCATCTGCACTCTCTGAACGCGGCCCTTTCGAGCTTCAGCCGGACGGTCCGTCTCGAAAATCCGAAATGGCAGATTGCGTCGGTGCAAATCGAGGAAGGGCAGCCACGGCAGAAGCAAATCGAGCTTGGCCTCCGCTCGTTGTTCGCCAGCGAAACCGGGCATCCGTTTGAAATACAATATCGAAACGGCGTGCGCCACGAGCGGGTGTTTGAACCGGTTCAACCGCGTGGCTTGGACGAGATGGCTGACCGACCCTTTCGGCGCGGTGGAGTTTATTTGATCACGGGAGGGGCCGGCGGGCTCGGCCGAATCCTGACCAGCTTTTTGTCGGCGCGTTTCCAGGCGAAACTCGTCTTGGTTGGACGGACCCCTCTAAAACCGGAGTTGCGCGCTCAGCTCGACGCGTTCGAGAAAGCCGGCTCGGAAATTATTTACGAACGCGCTGATCTGGCCAATTTCATCGAGACGGAACGTGTGATCCGGGCGGCGCTCGAAAAGTTCGGAACCCTCCACGGGATCTTTCATTGCGCCGGTGTGATTGAAGATGCGTTTATCACCGGAAAAAGCAGAGAGTCCGTCAGCCGGGTTCTGACTCCGAAAGTGCTGGGCGCGGTTCAGCTGGATGCCGCCAGTCAGAAACTCGCGCTCGATTTCTTTGTGCTGTTCTCCTCAGTCGCGGCTGTTTTGGGAAACATCGGCCAAGCGGATTACGCAGCTGCAAATGGGTTTCTGGATAGCTTCAGCCGGGAGCGCGAGCGTCTGCGAAAAGCGGGGGAGCGGCAGGGAAAAACAGTCTCGATTAACTGGCCGTGGTGGCGCGAAGGCGGGATGCAACTGCCCGCGGAAACTGTCGACGTGTTCAAACGTCGATTTGGCCTGATGCCGCTCGAAACCGGCGCTGGGCTCGTCGCGCTCGTTCATGCTCTCGAACTCGACGAGCCGCAACTCTTCATCGCCGCAGGAGACAAACAGAAACTGGACGAAATTCTCGAGGTCAGGCCTTCGGGCGAGCCAGTAGCGAGTGTCGCCGAGGCGACTCCCCGGTCGAATGGCCGGAAGCAATTGCCAGCCGACAAATTGAGGGAAGAACTCGCGGCGCTGCTCTGCCGGTTGCTCAAGGTCAAGCGGCAGGACCTCGATTTGGACACGGAACTGGGCGACTTCGGAGTTGATTCAGTCCGGTTGATCGAATTCATCGATGAAATCGAAAAGCTTTACGGGATTGTGCTGGAACCTGCCAACGCGACTGAATTTCCGACGATCAACAAGCTGGCGGATTTTTTAGCCATCCATACCTCGGGGCGCCACAATGGCCACGGCCCGCTGATTTCCGCGGTCAATGAGATTTCTGTGAGGCGGCCGGAAAAATCCCGGAACAACGGTCACATCGACCATCCGCGGCAAACAGAAACCTCGATTTTATCCGCTAGCCAATGGCCCTGCCCAATCGCGGTCATCGGAATGGCTGGGCGTTTTCCCGAGGCGCCGAGCTGCGAACGTTTCTGGGAGCACCTCCGCCAGGGCAAACACGCGGTGCGCGAAGTGCCAATCGCCCGCTGGGATGTCGGCCGCCATTTCTCGACCGACCGCGCTCGTCCCAATTCGACCTATTCAAAATGGGGCAGCTTCCTCGACGGAATCGATTTGTTCGATCCCGGTTTTTTTGGAATTCGCGAAACCGAGGCGGCCGGCATCGATCCGCAACAGCGGATCATCCTGGAGTTGGCGCAGGAATTATTTGATCGCAGCGGGTATTCAAAGGAAGAATTGGCGGGCACACGCACGGCGGTGATGCTGGGGATCGGCCAGAGCGATTACATTCCAAATCGGCTCGAATTTTTGCCTCAAATCGATCAGCAGCACCTGATCATTAACCAGCTCGCGAACATGGCAGCGGCGCGGGTTTGCGACTTTTTCAATTTGCGCGGCCCCGCCGCTGCGCTGGATACGGCGTGTTCCGCTTCGCTGGTGGCGATTCATCAAGCGTGCCGGAGTTTGTTTTCGGGCGAAGCTGATCTGGCGGTGGCTGGAGGGATTCAATTGCTGATCGATCCTTGCTTTTTCATCGGGTTCAGCCGAGCGGGCGTTCTTTCGCCGACGGGCCTCTGCCAGGTGTTCGACCGCAAAGCGGATGGAATGGTTTTGGGCGAAGGCGCCGGGCTTGTGTTATTGAAGCTGCTCCCGAAAGCGATCGCGGACGGCGATCGAATCGAAGCGGTGATACTCGGGTCGGCGATGAATAACGACGGCCATACAATGGGCATCACGACTCCGAGCTTTGAAGCGCAAAAAGAGGTGCTGGCCGCGGCCATTCGCTGCGCGGGCATTGATGCTGAGACGATCAGTTACCTCGAAGCCCATGGGACTGGCACGCTGCTGGGCGATCCGATCGAGATTAAAGCCGCCACGCAAGCGTTTCGCGAGCACACCGCCGCGCGGCAATTTTGCGGAGTCGGCTCGGTCAAATCGAACATCGGCCATTTGTTGCGCGCCGCTGGGGTTGCCAGCTTGATCAAAGTGGTGTCCGCGCTGAAGCACCGGACCATTCCAGCGACATTGCACTGTCGGGAGCCGCATCCGCGCTTTCGTTTTGAAGATTCTCCCTTTTATCCAGTCACGCAGTTGCAAGACTGGGCTCCTCGAAGCGGGGTGCGCCGGGCGGGCGTTTCTTCCTTCGGGTTTGGCGGAACGAACTGTCATTTGATCGTGGAAGAATTCGCCGCGGAACGCGCGGCCGTTGTGCGGCGCCCGCGCCCGCCGTCGATTTTTCAGCGCAAGCGTTACTGGATTGAAAACCCTTTGAAGCAGCCCGAACCGATCAACGGCGCGCACGTCGAACCGCCGTCGGTCGTAGATCCGATTCTCAATACGCTGCGCCGATTGCGCGGTGGTGAAATTGGAGTGGCCGAAGCGAAAGCGGCCTTGTCGCCGTGAATCAAACGCACATGACTTCGGACTTGGACGAAATTCTTGGCAAAGTAGCCCGGCGTGAGCTGAGCGAAGCTGAAGCTTATGAGTCGATCCGCCAGCTCAAGGCTCGGCCGCTGCGCCCGGCTGGCGGCAGGGAAACGACCAAGTTCGAGTTCGAGCATCCGATTTTGCGCGATCATCAATTGCTCGGAGAACGGGTGTTGATGGGAGTCGTTCATTGCAGTCTGGCGCTTGACGCACTGAAGGGAAGATTTCCAAACGAGAACGGTTTCTGGCTGGAGAAAGTCAGTTTGCTGGAAGCGATCCGAACTCGGCCAGGCGAGATCGCCACCGTCCGGATCGATCTGACGGAGTCTGGCGATGGTTTCGAGTTTCGGAGCCAGTTCGGCCTTTCGACGGACCAACCGGAGCGCCTTTCCGCGCGCGGCCGCGTTGGGCTCCATTCCGGTGGACCGGCAGAGCGAATCGATCTGAAGAGTGTGCGGCAAGGCGCCAGCGCGGCAAAGCCGGGCGAATGGTTTTATCAACATCATACCGCGTACGGCCCTTCGCTCATGTCGCTCCAGGAAGCGCTGTTTTTGCCCGAGGGAATCCTCGGGGAATACCAGTTGCCCGCCAGCGCGCCGGCCATCGAGAATCGGTTTGCGATTCATCCGAGTCTTTTCGACAGCGCTTATGTCAATTGCCTCTGCGCGGTGGACGACAATTTTTTGGGAACTTCCCTCTGGGTGCCCGTGTTTATCCGGCGCGTTGAAATCGTCCGCGCGGTTCCGGCGCATTGGCACTGCCGCACGCGCGTGGCGAAGCGGAACGCCGAAATTCTCGTGACGGACCATGAGTTTTACGACAGCGCAGGCGAATGGATCGGACGGATTGAAGGGCTGACGGTCAAGCGCGTTCCGGACGGTTTGAATGTGCTTCCCACATCGTCGGCGGAATCCATCGAACCGGAGCCAGCCGCTGTCCCTGAACTGGCCATTTCCGATTCGCTGTTCGAGAACATTCAGCAATACCTGACGGCCCGAGTGGCTCGATTGCTCGGCGCCAAACCGGACGATTTTGCCATCGACAAACCGTTCCTGGAATTTGGGGCGGAATCGTCAAGCCTGATCAAGCTGGTCGAGGAGATTGAACGCGAAATTGGGGTCGAGCTTTATCCAACGTTGTTTTTCGAATATCAAACGATCCGAGAACTGAGCGGCCACCTGGAAGCGGAGCAGAGCGAGAAGTTCAACGCTTACTTTTCCAAGCAACCCCGGCAAGCCACACGAGCGGGAACTTCAGCGCCGCGAATCGTTCGGGAGGCTGGACCCCAGCTCACCGTGTCTTCCAACGCAACATCCGTTCGCGTTTCTCGAGAGATCGCGGTCATTGGGATGGCCGGCCGATTCGCCGGTTCGAAAAACCTGGCCGAGTTTTGGCAGCACCTGCGCAATGGCGCCGATCTGATCCAGGAAATTCCGAGCGCGCGCTGGGATTGGCGCCGGTGGTTCGATGCGAAACCGCAAACGCCGCATCGGAGTTACTGCAGGTGGGGCAGCTTTCTGGATGACGTTGATAAATTCGATCCGCTCTTCTTCAACATGTCGCCGCGGGAAGCCCAAGCCACGGACCCGCAGCTTCGGCTCCTCCTCGAAGTCATGTATGAAGCGACCGAAGATGCAGGTTACGCCAGCTCAATTTGGGGCAGCAAAACCGGCTTGTACGTCGGTTCGTGCTTCAAGGAATATTGGGATGAGATCGTTCGCCAGCGCATTCCCATCACGGGCATGGAGTCGTTCGCCAGCGCCTCCTCTTTCCTAGCCAACCGCCCTTCGTTCTTTTTCGATTTACGCGGGCCAAGTGTGTCGATTGACGATGCCTGTTCCTCCTCGTTGATCGCGCTGCATTTGGCCTGCAAATCCCTTCAAAGCGGCGAATGCGACATGGCCTTCGCCGCGGGGCTGAACGTTCTGCTCAGCCCGCTGCACTTCGTTTATTTCTCCGCGCTCGGCGCCCTTTCGCCGACCGGCCGGTGCCACAGTTTTGAAAAATCGGCGGATGGCTACGTGCCGGGCGAAGGCATCGCCGCGCTTCTGCTCAAGCCGCTCGACAAAGCGATTCAAGATCGCGACATCATTCACGCCGTCATCAAAGGTTCGGCGATGAATCACGGCGGCCGCGCCAACAATCCGACTTCGCCGCGAACGCAGCTGGAGACCGAAGTCATTCAAAGCGCTTGGGCCGATGCCGGCATTCCGCCCGAGACGATCGGTTATCTGGAAGCGCACGGGACCGGCACGCTCCTGGGTGATCCGATCGAAACGGACGCCGTCAAAAAGGCCTTTCAATCATTCACACAACGGCGGGCGTTCTGCGCGTTGGGCTCAGTCAAAGCGAATATCGGCCACACGGAAGGCGCAGCCGGATTGGCGGGAGTGATCAAACTGATTCTTTCGATGCAGCATGGTGAAATTCCGGCGATGCCCCAATTTCACGAGATTAATCCGTATCTCCGGTTGGAGAATTCACCGCTCTACATCAATCGCGAATTGCAGGCTTGGCCCGCGCCCAAGGAACATCCGCGACGGGGCGGCGTCAGTTCGTTCGGGATGGGCGGCGCTTACGCCCATGTGGTGGTTGACGAATACCGCGATGCGCGGCCGGTCGCGCCGGTCCGATCGGGACCGAATTTATTTTTGCTCTCGGCTCTCACGCCGGAGCGCCTTGTCGAATGCGCGAAAAAGTTTGAGGCGCGCCTCGCCGAATCGCCCGAGGTGGATTTCCAGGATCTCTGTTACACGCTGCAAACCGGCCGGCAGGCTCTCGATCATCGATTGGCTTTGCTCGTGGGGAGCAGCGACGACGCGCGCTCGAAACTGCGCGAGTTCATCCGAAATCAAAATGGCCCCGGAATTTTTCTCGGGAAAGCGGGAGACGCTGCAAAAATCTCGGCTGACGAAATCAATCGATGCTTGCGCCCGCCTCTTTATGAAAAGCTGGCGGCGCTTTGGATTTCTGGAGCAAAGATTCCGTGGGCGACGCTTTATGGCGCGGCGCTGCCCAGGCGCATTTCGTTGCCAACCTATCCGTTTGCCAAGAAGCGATATTGGCTGCCCCCGACTGGGCTGGAAGGCCCGGAAGTGCCGAATGCGAAACCGCTGGATCCTCTGATCGATTCGATCGTGCCGCGCTTTGACGGAGCTGAGTTCGCCAAACGTTTCATGGCGGGCGATTCGCTCGTCCGCGATCACGTCATTTCGGGCGAGACAATTTTGCCAGGCGTTGTCCATGTCGAGTTGGCCCGAGCGGCGGCGCAATTGACTCATCAAACGTTTCCTGCCGCGCTCGAACGAGTCGTCTGGAGAAGTCCAATTCGCGTGCCGGCCGAAGGGAAGGAAGTCCGGGTCGTTTTAGAAAAAGACCAGATTCAAATCCGCTTCGCCATCCGCAGCGGAACGGAAATCCACACCGAAGGCGAAGTGCGATTTGGCGAGCTGGCGCCGCCACCGCCGAACTTTGATTTGGCTGCGCTGCAAGCCAGCTGCAGAAACGAGCTCGCTGCTCCGGACGTTTATGCACGGTTCGAGAAGATGGGGATTTGTTACGGGCCAACCCTGCGGGTGATCGATCACGTGTGGTTCAATTCATCCGAAGCGCTGAGCCGGATTGCAATTCCAGCAGGGAGCGACAGTGCGAGTTGTCTGGCGTTGGACGGACTGTTCCAAACGGCCATCGGCCTGTTTGCCGGGAGTCCCGAGCCGTTGCTGACGTTGGTGCCATTCGCTGCCGACGCGATTGATTTCTTTGGCGAGATTCAGCATGCGACCTACGCGCATGTGCGCCGGATCGAGAGCTCAACGCGGAGCAGCGAGGTCTGTTTGGATTTCGCGTTGTTGGACGAAACCGGCGCGGTGCGGTTGCAAATGCGGAATGTTCGACTGAAGCCACTCAAGTCAACCGATGCTAAAAGCGAGCCCGAGAAGAGCGCTTGCCTCTTCTATTTGCCGAGATGGAAATTCGAGCCACTGCCAGGAGCGGCGGGTTCCCGATCAGGCAGGATTGTGATTTTCCGGTCGCGCCACGATTTTGGTTTGACTGAAAAACTTGCCAAGGCGCATGCCGGTTCGGCGGTCACCGTCATTCATCTCGGCAAGAAATTCGATCGTCTCACTGACGCTCGAACTGCCATCGATCATCGCAAGCAGAGCGACTTTGAACGCGTGCTGGCGGACGTCGAATCGATCGGGACGATTTATTTTCTTGGCGCTCTGCAACCGTTCGAAGCGGGCGAATCGGACCTGGCCGCGCTTGCGGAAGCGCAAGAGCTCGGCGTCTTGTCTTTGTTGCGCCTGGTGAAAGCGCTTGGACCTGACCGAGCCGCCTCCTTGAAAGTCGTCACGAACCAGGCGCAAACAGTCGGAGACGATCGGATGATTGTTCCGTCAGGCGCGCTGGCGATTGGGCTGGCCAAGGTGATCGCCCGCGAGTTTCCCAACCTCCAGGTTTCGTGCGTCGATCTTTGTCCGAATACTGCGGACCCGGGAAAGTTCATCGTGGCAGAAAGCGGCTTGGAAGCGGCGATTCGAAATGGAAAACGATTTATCTGCCGGTTATCGCCGGTCGAGCTGGGCGAATCTGGCGATCGTTCGCTGCCGATCCGAACCGGCGGCGTTTACGTCATCGTCGGTGGAACTGGCGGACTCGGCCTGGCGTTGGCGGAATTTTTAGGTTCGAGCTATCAAGCGCGGCTGGCGTTGATCAGCCGGCGGCCGCCCAACGAGCAACAAGAAAAGGCGTTCGCGGCGCTGCGAAACCATGGAGCGGAAGCGCTGCACATCCAGGCCGACGTGACTGATCTCGAAGCGATGCGCCAAGCCGCGTCGCGAATCCGAGAGAAGTTCGGCCCCGTCCACGGTGTGATTCACGCGGCCTTGAGCCTGGAAGACCGGTCGATTGTCCGCATGGACGAGGAAACGTTTCGAGCGGTGTTGGCCCCAAAAGTTCAAGGGAGCTTCGTTCTGAGCGAAAGTTTCCAGGACGAGAAGCTCGACTTTCTGGTGTTCTTCTCGTCGGCCAATTCGTTTTTGGCCACCGCTGGCCAGAGCAATTACGTGGCTGGGTCTGCGTTCCAGGACGCGTATGGCAAACATTTGGCTCGGGACCGCCATCAACCGGTGACCGTGATCAATTGGGGCCTTTGGGGTGACATTGGGATCGTGGCGAGAGCCGGGTTGGTCGAACGGATCTCGCGCCAAGGCATCCACCCGATTTCTCCGGCACAAGGGATCGACCAGTTCAAACGCATTCTCACGAGTCGAGCGGAACAGATTGTTTCGCTCAACATTGACAAGGCCGTTGCGGCGCCGGCGCTTTTCGATTTCGGCCACACCTTCGAACTCACGACCGCGGTTGCAGCGCGAGCTGATATCGAACTTGCGGCGGCTCGAGCTGAAGCGGCCTCGACGCGTGAGGCGACATGGGACGAAGCGTTTTCCGCCCTCGAACAATTCGGGATCGAGAAGATTCTCGGGCAGTTACGTGAATGGGGCGCTTTCACCGCGGAATCGCCTGTGGAATCGCTGCCACAGACGCTCGGCATCGAACCGAAATACCAACGGCTCTGGCAAGCGATTCTGGCGATGCTGCGCGAGTCGGGCGCCATTGCCACCGAAACGGGCCGTTTGGTCCCCACGCGGAAAGCTCTGCGTGCGCCGGCGCTGGATGAGATTCGGAAGCAATTCCCGGAGGTTCGCTCCCACCTGTCGCTCTTAGAAGCGTGCTTGGGCGCTTTTCGCGAAATTGTGACCGGAAACATTTTGGCGACGGAGGTTCTGTTTCCCAACTCGTCGATGGAATCGGTCGAACGGATCTACGCCGGAAACCCGATTGCGGATCATTTTAATTCGCGACTCGCTGCGTTGGCGTCGAGTCACGTCGCCGCTCGGATTGGCGGCGCTGCTTCCGAGAAACCGATCCGCATTTTGGAGTTGGGCGCGGGAACGGGCGGAACGTCGCAGCAGGTGCTCGAGGCAATCTCCCGTTGGGGCGGCCAGTTGGAATACGTCTACACCGATGTCTCGGGCGGTTTCCTGCAGCACGGGCGCCGCGTGTTCGGATCGAAATATCCGTTCGTGCGGTTCGAGTCGCTGGATGTCGAGCGTCCGCCGGAAGAGCAGGGGTTCGCTGGGCAATCGTTTGACCTGGTGATCGCAGCGAATGTCTTGCACGCGACGCGCCGCATGGGCGTTTCGCTCGATTGCGTCAAGCGCTTGCTGAAGCAAAACGGCGTCTTGGTCCTGAACGAACTCACTGGAAGAACCGATTTCGCCACCATGACGTTCGGTCTGCTGGACGGGTGGTGGGCGTTTGAAGATGCGGCTTGGCGCATTCCGAATTCGCCACTGCTTTCGGTGGCGGACTGGCGATTGGCTTTGGGCCAGGCTGGCTTTCGCAATGTCGCGGTTCGGGAGAGCTTTGCTTGTTCACACGCGCACTTCTCGCAATCGCTCGTCACTTCGGCCAGCGACGGCCTGATGGTGAAACCTGAAATCGTCGAGAGCGGCGGGTCCAAGGAATCGCGTCCCGCGCGATCGAACGCGAGTGAACTCACCTCGGCAAAACCGGCCGCCGAGGTCGTTCGGTTGGTCACCGAGCAAGTCGCTCGAACCTTGCAATTGGAGCCGGATGAACTCGATCCGAGCAAACGATTCTCCGAGTATGGAGTTGATTCGCTTCTTTCCGTCGATCTGATCAATCGGTTGAACAAAACACTCGGGCTGAGGGTAAAGACCACCGTCTTGTTCGATTACTCGAGCATTGATGATTTGGCCGGCTATTTAGCGCGAGAACTCGAGTTCAAATCGGGCGCGCCGAGCGCCTCAATGAAACCGGCCTCGCCAGCAGCCTCCCCACGAACCGGAACGCCTTACCCTGGTCCCACTGCCATTGAATTCGCAACTCCTGCTTCTTCCTCGCCCCGTGACGGAGGAGCGGGGAGAGGATTGAGGAGAGGGGAATCCCACGAAAATCGGCCTCCTCTCCCCAGCCCTCTCCTCCAAGAGTGGCGGAGAGGGAGGGACGAACTGGGTGCATTCCTTAATTCAATGGCAGTGCATCCTGGCCCGATCCCGGCCGGCTTTTTCCGCGCGGTCCAGATCAACGGCCCGGGGTCCATTGACGACATTCAATTTGTCGAATTGCCAGTTCCAGAGCCGGGCGAATTCGAAGTCCAAATTTCCGTTCGGGCGTGCTCGCTCAATTTCGGAGATTTGCTCTGTGTGCGCGGTCTTTATCCGACCATGCCGGACTATCCATTTGTTCCGGGCTTTGAAGTGGCCGGAACAGTTCTTCGAATTGGTCCAGGCGTGACACGCTTTCGGCCGGGCGATGCGGTGATCGCTCTGATGGGCGCCCGTTTTGGCGGACAAGCTGACATCGCCACGGCCGATGAGGACTTCGTTGTCAACAAACCCGCGCCGGCCAGTTTCGAAGAGGCGGCAGCGTTTCCGGTCGTGTTCCTGACCGCGCATCACGCTTTGGAAAAGGCAGCGCTCCAGCCGGGCGACAAAATTCTGATTCAAACTGCCGCGGGTGGGACTGGATTGGTCGCGGTGCAATTGGCGCAACGGATCGGCGCGGAAATTTTCGCGACGGCAGGGAGCCAGCAAAAACTGGATTACCTGAAGCGGCTCGGAGTCGCTCACGCGATTAATTATCGCACGGAAGATTTCGCGGAAAGAATTCGCGAACTGACGGCGGGTTACGGCGTGGATGTGGTGTTAAACACCTTGTCCGGCGACGCCGTTCAAAAAGGGCTCGAACTGCTGGCGCCAGGCGGCCGGTATGTGGATCTGGCGATGACAGGGATTCGGTCGGCGACTTCGCTGAATCTGGCGCATCTGCGGGGGAACCAGAGCATTCATTGCATTGATTTGCTTCATTTTTTCAAGACGCGGCCTGAGTTGTTGCGGCCGGCTTTGGAAACGATGGCGGACCATCTCGCCCAGCGCGCGATAGGTCCGACCGTGGCGAAGGTGTTCGCCTTTTCTGAAATCAAGGAGGCTTACCGCTTTCTCGATTCGCGCCAGAACATTGGAAAGGTTCTGGTCACCATTCCGCGGCCCGCCAGCGAGGTCATTCAAAACAGTCCGGTCGCGGTCGCCGTTGAGGATACGCACCGGCGTCCCGCTGTGCGTGATATCGCCATCATTGGAAGGGCTGGGCGATTTCCCGGCGCCGCGGATCTCGACGAGTTCTGGCTTAATTTGGCCGGAGGAAAATCTGCGATCATCGAAACGCCGAGCGATCGTTGGTCGATCGATGAATTTTACGATCCAAACCCCGCGGCGCCCAACCGCACGATGAGCAAGTGGGGCGGCTTTCTCAGCGGCATTGATCAATTCGATCCGCTCTTCTTTAGTTTGTCCGGGCACGAAGCGGAGCGAATGGATCCGCAGCAACGGCTCTTCTTGGAGGAATCGTGGAAAGCGCTAGAAGACGCCGGCTATTCGAGCGCCGAGCTCTCGGGAAAAAAATGCGGGCTGTTTGTCGGGGTGAGCGCGGGTGATTACGCGGACCGGCTGAAAGAGAGCGGCGTTCCGATGGATGGCTTTGTTTTTACGGGCAACCAAGCATCGATCCTGGCGGGCCGGCTGGCGTATTTGCTGAATTTGAAAGGGCCAGCTTTGGCGATCGACACCGCTTGCTCTTCCTCGCTCGTGGCGGTCCATCTCGCTTGCCAAAGCATCGCGCAAGGCGAAAGCGAACTGGCTCTGGCCGGCGGCGTTTTCATCAATACCACCGCCGCATTTCACATCCTCTGCAGCAAAGCGGGAATGCTATCGCCAAAAGGCCAATGCCGCGCGTTCGATCAGGCGGCGGATGGTTTTGTCCCGGGTGAAGGCGTGGGCGCGATTCTCTTAAAGCCGCTCGATCGCGCTTTGGCTGACGGAGACCATATTTACGCGGTCATCAAAGGTTCCGGCATTAATCAGGATGGAAAGACCAATGGGATCACTGCGCCGAGCTCGCTTTCGCAAACAGCGCTGGAATGTGACGTGTACGATCGAGCGGAAATCAATCCCGAAACGATCCAGTGCCTCGAGGCGCACGGCACCGGCACAAAACTCGGCGACCCGATCGAGATCGACGCGCTGACGGCGGCATTCCGCAAGTACACTGCGCGAACTGGCTTCTGCGCGGTTGGGTCAGTTAAAACGAACATCGGTCACGCCGCAACCGCTGCTGGCATTGCGAGCGTTCTCAAAGTGTTATTGGCGCTCGAACACCGCCAAATCCCCCCTTCGCTCAATTTCGAACATGCCAACGAGCAGATCGCCTTTTCTGAAACGCCGTTCTTCATCAGCAGAGAGCTTCAGCCGTGGAAACAGGACGGACCGCGCCGCGCTGCGGTCAGTTCGTTTGGATTCAGCGGCACGAACGGTCATTTGGTTTTGGAAGAGGCGCCAGCCCAATCTCGCCGCGCCAGCGCCTCGTCTGTTCATTTGATTTGTCTGTCGGCCAGAACGGAAAACGCGCTGCGCCGCAAGAAAGAGGATTTGGTTCGCTGGTTGGAAGCGCGTCCGGACGGTGAGATTGAGATGGCAGATGTCGCGTTCACCTTGAACCGCGGGCGGGCGCATTTTGAAAAGCGATTCGCCACGGTGGCGGGCAATCGGGCCGAGCTGTTGACGGCTCTGCGAACGAGCCAGCCTCCTCGCGAAGAGGGGGCAAGCGTGGCCGGGTCTGCTCTGGACTTGATCCAACAAATCCGCGCCTCGAGCGCCGCAGCGGACCGCCGGCACAAACTCGGTTTGTTGGCCGCGCACTATCTGGCGGGAACGAATCTGGATTGGGAATCGTTTTATCGGGGAGAGTCTTTTCGACGGATTTCGCTGCCAACGTATCCGTTCGAGCGCAACCGCTATTGGGTTCCGGAGGATTCGCGCAAGGTCGAATCCACAGCCGAGCCGGCGCTGCACCCATTTATCAAAGCGAATGTTTCCGGGTTGGGAGCCCCCCGGTTTGCCATTGACCTTTCTGAAAGCCGCTTTGCTTGGAAGCACCATCTGATCGCGGGCCGGCCGATTATTCCTGCGACGGTCTATTTGGAAATCGCCCGCGCCGCTGCTGCGCTGGCCGGATGCGGCGGGATCAAAGCTCTCCAGAATGTCGCCTGGTTCGTCCCGCTTTCGAGCGGAAACCGCGAGGCATTCATCTCGTTGCATCGAGAGGATTCGGGAATTCAATTCAAGATTCACTCGGGAACAGAGCTTCATGCGCGTGGAATTTGCGTGGAAGATGGAAAGGCCGCGCCGCCTTCGACTTCCGATCCGAAAGCTCTGTGCCAAAAGTTGCCGGAGATCCGGGATGAAATCTACGATGCGTTTACCCTGCTGGATGTCGATTACGGGGAGACCTTTCAACTGCTCCAGCAACTTTGGAGCAGCCCAACCGAAGCGATCGGGCGCGTGGTGATCCCCGCCGAACGTTTGCGCGAATTTGAGTGGCATCCCTGTCTCTTGGACGCCGCGTTGCAGACCTCGCTCGAAATGGTGCGGAAACGTAATCCGGCGGGATTGCAACCGTTCGTTCCAGCCTCTTTGGAATCGCTGGCCGTTTATGGACCTTTCACCGCCGAATGTTTCGTCCATGCCACATTGCGGGGGTCGGGCGAAGATTCGATCAAGGTCGATTTCGAAATCAGCGACAATTCAGGCCGGGCGCTGGCAACGTTAAAAGGAATGACGCTTCAAAAATTTCGAGGCGGAGGACCTGCTTTGATCAAACCGGCCGCCCAGCCTGCGCCGCGCGCCGAGATGACCGCCAATTCGAAAACGGCGGATCGGTCGCCGACGAAATCGGAAGATCCCGGACTGCTGCAAAAGAGCGAAGCGTACCTGCGCCAGTTGCTCGCCGCCCAGTTAAAGATCGATGCGTCGGCCTTTGGAGCGCACGAACCGTTCGAAAAATTCGGGATCGATTCCATGATGATCACGACCTTGAACGGCGTGCTGGAAAAGGAATTCGGCCCGCTCTCGAAGACGCTCTTTTTCGAATACCAAAACCTGCGTGAATTGGCCGGATACTTCGCGCAGGAGCACCGAGCGAAATTCGACGGGAGCGAGATGCTCGCACCGAATGGGATATCACAACCGGATTCGCACGAGGCCCTCGGTTCGGCTGAACGAATCCAGGCGGAGGCATCGACCGTTGAGCCGGCGGCGCGAAATGGCGCGGCCGAGCACGACATCGCGATCGTTGGAATGAGCGGTCGGTTTCCCCTGGCGCCGTCAGTCCAAGCGTTTTGGGAAAACCTTTCCCAAGGGCGCGATTGCATTACGGAAATTCCAGCGGAACGGTGGACGCTCGCGAATTGGTTTGATCCGGACAAAACGAAGGAGGGGAGCTCATATTGCAAATGGGGCGGATTTATCGACGGCGTGGATAAGTTCGATCCGCTCTTCTTCAAGATTTCGCCGCAGGAAGCCGAACTGATGGACCCGCAAGAGCGGCTCTTTCTCGAGACGGCCTGGGCGACGCTCGAAGATGCCGGTTACACGCGCGAGACATTGCGCGCCTCCGCGCGGCAACCCCGGGGCAAAGATGTCGGCGTGTTTGTCGGCGTGATGTGGGGCGATTACCAATTGTACGGCGCTGGCTCGAGCCGCCTTCCGCAGCTGCCTTGGTCCGCCTATTGGTCGATCGCGAACCGCGTTTCTTACTTTTTTAATTTCCAAGGACCGAGCCTTGCGCTTGACACCGCCTGTTCGTCGTCGCTCGTGGCGATTCATTTGGCCTGCGAAAGCTTGCGCCGCGGCGAGTGCAAAGCGGCCTTGGCGGGCGGCGTGAATGTGTCGGTTCACCCGAACAAATACCTTCACCTCAGCCAGATGAAATTCGCTTCGAGCGAGGGGCGTTGCCGGAGCTTTGGCGAGGGCGGGGACGGTTACGTGCCGGGCGAAGGGGTGGGAGCAATTTTGCTCAAGCCGTTGAGCGCGGCGATCGCAGACCGGGATCAGATCTACGGGATCATCAAAGGAAGCGCTGTCAATCATGGCGGAAAAACGAACGGTTACAGCGTCCCCAATCCGAATGCCCAGGGCGATTTGATCGCGGCCGCGATCGACGATGCGAAGATTGATCCACGCACGATTGGGTATATCGAGGCGCACGGCACTGGCACCGCGCTGGGTGATCCGATCGAAGTGACCGGCCTGACCCGGGCGTTCCGCGAGTTCACCGAAGCGAAACAATTCTGCGCGCTTGGCTCGGTCAAATCGCATATTGGCCATTTGGAATCCGCAGCGGGCATTGCCGCGGTGATCAAGGTTCTGTTGCAGATGAAACACCGCAAGCTGGCGCCCTCCCTCCATGCGTCGACGATTAATGCCAACATCCGGTTTGAAGAAACTCCCTTTTGGGTGCAGCGAGAGCTCAGCGATTGGCAGTCGCTCGTTTTGGACGGAAAGGAATATCCGCGGCGGGCTGGCATCAGTTCGTTCGGCGCGGGCGGGACAAACGCCCATTTAATTGTCGAGGAGCACGGCCCTGAGCCCTTGGCGGTTGCTTCCGCCCAACCGGAGTTGATCGTCCTGTCCGCTAAAAACGACGAACGCCTCGCTGCCTCGGCGCGGAATTTAAAGGCCTTTTTGGAAACAGCCAACGGGCGGCCGCCGGCGCTGGCCGATTTGGCTTACACGCTGCAAATCGGAAGGGAACAAATGGAAGCGCGGCTGGCTTTCGTCGCCGCGAACATCGACGAAGTCAAAGCACAGCTCGACGCATTCAGCCGCGGTCTTCGTGAAAATATTTGGGTCGGGCAAGCTCCATCTGAAACCGCGGCCGAGCCCGAATCTGAGGAAATCGAATACCTGGCCGCGATCAGTCGCAATCGGCGGTTGGAAAAGGTTGCGGCAGCGTGGGTGGAAGGAAAGCCGATCGATTTTTCACGCCTGCACGTGGGGAAATCGCCGCGCAGGATTTCGCTGCCGACGTATCCCTTCGAGAAGAAGCGCTGCTGGGTTGGCCCGTCCATTGAATCGAACGAAAGCCTGCGGCAGCCCATGAGCCCGGTGGCGCTGCCGCCGGATCTTTTTTACGAAACAGCTTGGGTCGAGGCGCCGTTGGATCCGCCGAATGGCACAGCTCCCCTCGAACCGAAAGCGATTTTGCTCTTTGATTCGGATGCGGCTCTCTTCGCCAGCCTCAAAGATAGGAAACAAAATGTTCCCATCATCCGAATTGAGCCGAGCGACCGTTTCGAAAAAATTCGCGCCGACCTATATTTGATCCGTCCCTCCGCGGAAGCTGATTACCAGCAACTCCTCTCTGAATTGCAACGCGACGGGATCGTTCCAAGTCATATCGCGTGGCTCTGGAATTATCGGCGCGCCAACGCTCCAGTTCAGCAGGAAACGCCGTCAAAGGAAGTTTTGCAAGTGATCAATACCGGTTTGCAAGCGGTGTTTTTCCTGGCCAAAGCGCTGCAACAATCGAGTCACGGCCAGCCGCTGCACTGGCTCTATTTGATTCGCGGCGGCGATTCTTTTTCGCAAGCGCAGGAATTCGCCGTGTCCGGATTTCTGCGGGCGTTCGTTCAAGAAAATCGTCAATGCGCAGCGCGCTGTGTCGAAATCATCGATCCGTCGATTGGTGAAAGCAGACTAGGCCAAATCGTTCTCGACGAGTGGGCCCAGCCAGCGGGCGATCCGGAAGTGCGGTTTGCGGGGCAATTGCGCTGGGCCCGCCGCGTTCGTCCCTGCGCGCAGGAAACCCCAGCCACCACGCCGGCCTTTCGAGTCGGCGGCGTTTATCTCGTCACAGGCGGCCTGGGCGAGCTCGGCTTTTTGATTTCGAAATTCCTGATCGAACGATTTCAAGCGCGGATCGTGTTGACCGGCCGGAGCGAATTGACTCAGGCCAAACGCGAACGATTGGACCAACTCCGCGCGTTGGGAGGCGAGGCAACGTATCATCCGGCGGATCTGGGCAACCGCAGTGAGGTTTCCGGCCTGGTTGAAGCAACGCGCCGAAAATTTGGAGATCTTCACGGCGTGCTCCATCTCGCTTGTGTGGTCGATGACGGATTGATTTTCCGCAAGGAAGCGCAGTCGTTCCAAAACGTGCTTCGGCCGAAGATCGCCGGGGCCCTTTTTCTCGATGAAGCCACTCGGGAGATGGACCTCGACTTGTTCCTGATGTTTTCCTCGGTCGTGTCAATCACTGGCAATGCGGGCCAAGGCGATTATTGCGCCGCTTGTCGTTTCCAAGATCTCTTTGCCGAACGGCGCGAAGAATTGCGGCAGCGCGGCCGGCGCCAAGGCCGCACCCTGACGGTGGCTTGGTCCCAATGGGAAAAAGCGGGCCATTATCCCTCGCTCGAACTTCTCGAGAATCTCGGCGTCACGATGCTTTCGGTGGGAACAGGAATCGCCGCTCTCCTCCACGCCATTCAAATGGAGCGCCCCTTCCTCATCGTCATCGACGGGGTCAAAGAAAAAATTCATCAGCTTCTCGGGATTGCAGCGGGGCCGAGCGCGAATGGTTTAGCTGCAAATCATCGGGCGGAAGCGCCCGATTTATTTTCGGTGGACTTGGCGGTTCCTTCGGAAATCGCTGCGCTCGACGAAAAGCAAATCGATGCGTTGCTGGCGCGGTTGCTCGAACAGAACGGCGCGCCTGTTCTCGCTTCGGCCAACGGCCGAGTAAAAGCTGATCCGGAGAAAATCGCGCCCGAGCGAATGGCGCCGGCGCCTTCGCGATCTTTGGATGCGCTGGCCCGGACGTTGCAAAAGCGGCTCAAGATTGAGCTCGGCCCTGGAGACTTCGAGAAACCCTTTTCGGATTTTGGGCTTGATTCAATCAGCGCGGTGAAATGGGCGGACGATCTCCAAAAAGAGCTCGGCCTGCAGATCAATCCAAAATGGTTCTGGGATTTTCCAACGCTCGAAAAGCTCGGGACGCACCTGACGGAACAGCTCGAAGGGACATTGCGGTGAAAGCGAACGATTACCTCCAACTCCCGCTCGACGAGAAGCGCGCGCTCGTCGCCGCTCTTTTGGAGAAAAAACGGGCGCATGCCAACGGACATGTTGCCCCGGCGCCGGAAACTCCCCGCTTTCCCGCTGAGAGCAGCGCGGCGCACAAGAACGGAGCTTCAACCGGATGCGACTGGCTTCAGCTGCTGGCGAAGAATTGGGAGAACTGTTCTTCAGGAATCGCTCTGTCGCAGGGGTCGCAGGACAAGGCGTTCGCGGAAGTGCTGCGAGAGGCAAAGGCGGTGGCGAATTACTTAAACAGTTTCGCGCTGCCGGCGGGCTCGGGCGTTCGGGTCGTTGATTTGCCGGCATCCGAATTATTTTCGGTCTGCTGGGGGATTCTGGGCGCCGGCTTGGCTTTGGCTCGAACGCAGCAGGAGGGCGTTATCCTGACCTCGTCGATCTTGCGCGGAATCTTCGCGCGTCCTGCGCCGGAGCATGAAACCGGCGCTGCAGTTGAATCTGCGGCCGCCATTCATTCGTTCGAGCCCAGCCTGGGAACGCTCAGCCATCGCGCGTTGCTTGAGATGTTCGAGTTGCTCGACGGGGAAATCAGCTGCGCGCCCAGCGATGCCATCTGGGTTCCTCAACAAACCTGGAGCGATAGCGAACTGCTGCTGCTGCTTTGGTTCATGAGCCGCGGTGGAAAACTGCTCTTCGCGCTCGAACCGCGCCCTAACTCCCGTCGCAGCGTGGCGGCGCTCGATTTCAGTTTGCTCTTTTTTTCGAATGAGGAATGCGAGCAGGGCAAATATGATCTCGTGACGGAGGCCGCCCGCTTCGGGGACGCGCACGATTTCAAAGCCATCTGGGTGCCTGAACGCCATTTTCATTCCTTCGGCGGAATTTATCCCAACCCAGCGGTGCTCTGCGCGGCCCTGGCCACAATCACGAAAAAAATCCGGCTCCGGGCTGGGAGTGTGGTTCTCCCCTTGCAGGATCCCATTCGCGTGGCGGAGGCTTGGTCGATGGTCGACAACCTTTCCGGCGGGCGTGTGGACATTTCCTTCGCCAGCGGCTGGAACCCGAATGATTTTGTTCTGTCGCCCGACACGTACGCGAATCACAAGCAAGTCCTCGCGTCCCGCATGGAAGAGGTTCGAAAACTTTGGCGTGGCGAACGAAAAGCGTTGCGGAATGGCAAGGGCGAAACCGTTGAAATCGGAATTTATCCGAAGCCAGTGCAGCCCGAGCTTTCGGTGTGGCTCACCGCGGCGGGCAATCCCAATACCTTTCAGGAAGCGGGCCGCGCCGGGTGCAACGTTTTGACGATGCTCTTTTCCACGACGCTGGATGAGCTCGCCAAAAAAATCCTGATTTATCGCCAGGCGCGCGCGGAAGCGGGTCATCCGCCTGACGACGGCATCGTCACGTTGATGCTCCACACCTTCGTGCACCCGGAGCCCGCTTACGCCCAAGAAAAAATCCGCGACCCGTTCCAAAAGTACATCCGCAGTTCACTCGATGTGCAGCGGCATGGTTACGACGGCAAGCTGAGTCCGGACGAGCTCGAAAAGATGGCCGCGTTTGCCTTCGAACGGTACTCCCGCACAGGCGCTCTTTTTGGCGCGGCGGAAAGCTGCCTGGAACTGTTGCGGCATGCTGAGGAGATTGGCGTGAACGAAATCGCCTGCCAGTTGGATTTCGGGATCGATACGCCGTCGATTCTGGAAGGTCTGGTTCACCTCGAAAAGCTTCAGGAGCTCTATCGCAAACAATCGCCGCGGACCGCGAAGCCTTCTTTGAATCTAGCGGAACGGGCCAGGTGGATTAGCAAAAACGGGATCACGCATTGGCTCGCTCCCGCGAGCGCAGCGAACCGACTCGACCACGATTCGTTCCCAGAGGTGAAACGGGTCTGTTCGGACAGCTTGCTGGTTCGCGAACAGCCCGCGCGTCAGTTGGCGATGCAACAAATTCCTCCAGTGCCCCGCGCGGCCAAAAATCAAGGAACTGCCATTGCCATCATCGGCATGGCTGGACGATTCCCGGGCGCGCGAACATTGGAACAATTTTGGAACAACATCATTCTCGGCAAAGAGTGCATCTCGGATCTGTCGCGTCTTCGAGCCGCCTGGCGCGGCACGCCCAAACCGCTCTGCCTGGCCGGAGCGCTCGATGATATCGAGTCGTTCGACGCTGATTTTTTCGAGATCGCCGCGGCGGAAGCGGCCTGTTTGGACCCGCATCAGCGGCTGTTTTTGGAGACGGCATGGTCGGCCTTGGAGGAGGCCGGATATCATCCTGGCGCATTCGACAAGATTCCGGTCGGCCTTTTTGTTGGGATGTACTCGCCCGATTTCAACCACCTGATCTCGAATCAACGGCCGTCGCTGAATTCCCAAAGCTTGCTCGGCCGCTTAAATGTGATGGTCCCCAACCGCGTTTCGCATCTGCTCAATTTGCGCGGCCCAAGCGAAATCGTGGACACGGCCTGTTCGAGTTCTTTGGTTGCGGTCCATCGGGCCATACGAGCGATCGAAACGGGCGAATGCGACATGGCGATCGCGGGAGGAATCAGCCTGCTGCTTTCTCCGGTCAGCAGCCAATGGCTTGGGCAGGTGGAATTGCTTTCGCCGGACGGACGTTGCCGTCCGTTCGACGCTACCGCGAATGGATTGGTCCGGGGCGAAGGAGTCGGCGCCGTGCTCTTGAAACCTCTCGCAGCAGCCTTGGCCGACGGCGATCACATCCACGGAGTGATCCGGGGGTCGGGCGCAAATCACAATGGCGCCACCTCGAACCATCCGACCACGCCGAGCAGCCAGGCGCAAACGGATCTGCTGGTCCAAGTTTATCGGAACGGAAACATCGATCCGCAAACGATCAATTACCTCGAAGCTCATGGCGGCGCTTCGGCCCTCGGCGACTTTGTCGAAGTGACCGCTTTCAAGCGCGCGTTCGAGACGCTCCTGGCCGAGCGCGCAGTTAAGCCTGAGAAACCGTGGTGTGGAATTGGCGCTCTCAAATCGAGCATCGGGTCGCTCGATGCCGCGGCTGGAATCGCCAGCCTGATCAAGGTCGTGCTCGCGCTGGAACACCGCCAGATTCCCCCGACGGTTCATTTTGAAACAGCCCACCCGGATCTTGGTTTGGACGGGAGCCCATTCTTCGTGACCAACCGCGCCGCGGACTGGCCCTCGATTGCAGGGGCGCCTCGACGAGCAGGCGTGCACGCCTACGGCCTGGGCGGCGTGAACGCTCATGTCGTGGTGGAAGAATTCGCAGCCGTTGCGGCAACGAAGAGTGACGAGTCGTTGCCGGAACTCATTCTTCTTTCGGCACGCGACGCCGAGCGTTTGGCGGAGGCGGGCCGGCGACTGCTCGCCCACTTGCAGAAGCCAAATCTCGTCCTTAGCGACATCGCTTTCACTCTGCAAACCGGTAGAAAACCGTTGCCATCTCGAACCGCCATTCAAGCAACGAGCGTGAGTGAGCTGGCTTCCTTGCTGGAAGATTTCATTGAAGGCAGATCGAATGAAAGAATTTGGCGCGGCCAGGCGAATCCGCCTTCATCCAATTCAGCCATCGAAGAGCTGGTCGCGAGCCGTAATCTTGCGGAGTTGGCCAGGCTTTGGGTGAGCGGCGTCGACATCCCGTGGCAAAAACTCCCGCGCGCCCGCCAGCCGAAACGGATTCCGCTGCCGAGTTATCCTTTCGCGCCGATTCAGTTTCCGTTGCCGGCTCCGCGCCTGAATGGCCAGGCCGCGTTGCACCCGCTGTTGGACCGCGTCCTTCCGGAGTTCAACGGAGTTCGCATCGAGAAAAAAATCTTTGGGACCGAGCCGATCGTCGCGGATCATCGTGTTCGTGGGGAAATGATTTTTCCGGCAGCCGGCTATCTCGAAATGGCGAGGGCCGGAGGCGATTTGGTCCGGCGGGGAATCGTCGAGCGACTTGAAAATGTTTCCTTCGTCGCTCCGTTGCGCGTGCCGGAGGATTGTGATCGCGAGCTCTTCCTCTGTTTGCAAGAGGAGACGAGCAGGCTGGAATTTCGGATTGAATCCGAGGAGGCCGGAGGGACGCGGCTTCACTGTTCGGGCGCGATTCGATTTGCGGAGCCCGACGCAGCTCGGACCGCGCAGCGGCTTGATCTCGCGAAAGTCCAAAAACGCTGTTCGGAAAAGATCGAAGGCGCCGCGCTATACGAGAAATTCGCCCGTGCGGGTGTCGATTACGGGCGCTGGTTTCGCGGTCTCGAACAAGTTCATTTTTCGAAAACCGAAGCGATTGGAGTGCTTCGGCCGATTTCGAGCAGAGCGGATCGTGACACCGATTGGGGTTTATCACCGTCTCAACTCGATTCTTTGTTCCAGCTCAGCTTCGTGCTCGTGGGAAACAGTGCTGGAAAACTTTTTCTGCCATTTTCGTTGGATGAACTGATCTTCGCCGGCGGCACCTCGACCGCTTCTTACGCTTATTTGGAATGTCTCGAGACTCGGCCCGAAATCGACGCCGCGCTTTTTGCCGGGGCGCTTCTGGATGAAACCGGCCGGGTGATCGTCCGGATTCATAATCTCTGGTTGAAAGCGGCGCCGGAGCGATCGGGCAATCCCGTCGGTGTTTCAACAGGCGCAGACCATGGACTTGATGTGTCGCTTTTCCCGCGCCCTAACTCTTTTCACGAACCCGACCTGCTAGCCCTCTCTCCGCGCGATGTGAGATGTGGAAAGGAACGCGCGGGGGAAGAGAAGGGAGAAGGAGTGAGGGCAACGCCGTTCACCGAAATCATTTTGAGACAAGTCGAAAGCGGCGTCTTGTCGGTCGATGAAGCGGAAGCTTTGCTGACTGGAAAACGAGCAAGCGCGTGCGCCGACCGAGCGGATGCACCACTCGTTTCGGCGCAACCCGCCGCAGCCATCGCGCGGTTCGCTTCCGAATTGGCGGTTCACGGCTGGAAGGGCCAGTTAGGACTTCGGTTTGAATCCGAATCGCTGGCATGGACCGTGACGCCTGGCTCGCCGGCTCTCACCGAACCGGGCTTGAATGGCCACGTCGAATCCATCATCGCCATCGCGCTGGGGGATTTCGAGGCGCTCACGTCAGGCACGCTGGATCCTACTTTGGCCTTTTTGCGCGGCAAGATTCAGTGGGAAAAGGGCGACTCGCTCGCGCTCCGCCAAGCTGTCGGCGCTGCTTGGTTTCGGATTTTCAATCAAGAAAATCTCGAACCGCGCTTTGCCCAGCATCTCTTGCAGGGAGTTTATGAAACCGGAGAGGTCAAATCTGAAGGCGGGCTCGTCCGGAAGATTTTCCCATGGGCGATTCCCGCGAACGTCGGTTCTTTGCTCTACCGGTTGATTGCGGAAAACAAATTGGAATCGACGCTTGAGATCGGGATGGCCTATGGCCTTTCGACCGTTTTCATTTGCCAGGCGCTGGCCGACGCGGGCAAGGGCCGCCACACCGCGATTGATCCGTGCCAGGCGCTGGAATTTCAATCGATCGGCCTGCACCAGGTCCAACGAGCTGGGCTGGATCGTTTCCTCGAATTTATGGGCGAGCCGGATTTTGTCGCGTTGCCAAAATTGCTCGAAGCGGGCCGGCGTTTCGAACTCGTGTTCATCGATGGGCTGCACTTGTTCGACTACACATTGTTGGACTTTTTTTATGCGGATCGCCTGCTGGCCGAGAATGGCTGGTTGATTTTCGACGATGCGCAAGCTCCGGGCGTCGCGAAAGCTGCGGCTTACGTTCGGGAGAATCGCGCCTACGAACCCGTTTCGCTTGGCGTCGAGCGCATCGCCGCGTTCCGCAAAGCGTCGGCGGACTCGCGTTCGTTGGATGATCCGAACGCCCATCGTGAATTTTGATCGACCCATGAAATCGAATCCTGCCATCCGCCAACTGCTGCAAAAGGTCAGCGACCGAAAGGTGCGCGTGGAAGAGGCGCTGATCGAGTTGCAAGGCGCCGCGTCGGCCGGGCCCAAGTCCGAACCCGCGTTGCTTGCCGCGGAGGCTGCGGTTGCGCCGAGGGCTGAAGCTGGCGTTCGCCCGGAAGCGGACGATCAACTGTTCGAGTTCACGCTGGCCTACTTGAAGAAACGATTTGCCGAGCGGTTAGGTCTTCCGTTCGAGCGATTCGACCCGAAAAGCACCTTCGAGCCGTATGGTGTCGATTCCATCGCGGTGGTCGATCTGGTGCGCCTGCTCGAAAAGGATTTCGGCCCGTTGCCAAAGACGCTTCTGTTTGAGGTTAATTCGCTCGAGAAGTTGACTCGATTCTTTCTCGAAAAGCATCGGCCGGCGCTGACAAAACTGTTTCTGCCCGGAGCGCATGAACTGTCTGACCGATTGCAAGCGCTGCCAACGAGGCCATCCGGCGCAAAAACGCCGCTTCCGCAACCCGCCACCACTCCGCGTGCGAGCGCGCCCAGCCCCGCTCGAGTTTGCGATGGCGATATTGCCATTGTCGGGATGGCTGGCCGTTATCCAGGCTCGCGCAACCTGCGCGAATTTTGGCGGAACTTGAGCGAAGGAACGAATTGCATCAGTGAGATTCCTCCAGACCGTTGGGACCAAAGAAAATTTTTCAACGCCGCCGAGCCGAACCCGTGCTACAGCAAATGGGGCGGTTTCATCGAGGATGCGGACAAATTCGATTCTTTGTTCTTCAACATTTCTCCCAAAGAAGCGGAGCAAATGGACCCGCAGGAGCGGGTCTTTTTGGAAGTCGCCTGGGAAACACTCGAGGATGCCGGCTACACGCGCGAGCGGCTGGCTCGGGCCTGTCAGACGACCTCGGACGTGGGTGTCTTCGTTGGCGTGATGTACGGTGCGTACCAGCTTTACGGCGCGTCATCGGACCTTCCAGCCAGCGGCCCGGGGCCGTCTTCGCCCTATTGGTCGATCGCAAATCGGGTTTCGTATTTTTGCAATTTTCACGGGCCGAGCATGGCGGTCGATACGGCATGTTCGGCCTCGCTCACTGCCATTCATCTCGCTTGCCAAAGCCTCCGGGCCGGTGAGTGCAAAGCGGCGCTGGCGGGCGGCGTCACGCTGATCGTTCATCCGAACCAGTTCGTCCCGCTCGCCACGATGAAAATGCTTTCGCGCGACGATAAGTGCCGGGTGTTTGGAGAGGGCGCGGATGGTTTTGTCGATGGCGAAGGCGCCGGAGCGGTGCTGTTGCGTCCGCTGGCCGACGCGGTTCGCGAGGGTGATCGCATCTACGGCGTGATCAAGAGTTCTTCCGTCAACGCGGGCGGAAAAACCAGCGGCTACACCGTTCCGAATCCAAATGCCCAGGCTGACCTAATTGCAGCGGCGCTCGAGCGGGCGAAGATCAATCCAGAAACGCTCGGGTACATCGAATGCCACGGCACCGGCACCGCCCTGGGTGACCCGATCGAGATCGCCGGGTTAACCAATGCCTTTCAGCGCTACACCAAAGCGCGGCAATTTTGCGGAGTCGGTTCCGTGAAATCGGTCATCGGCCACGCCCAAGCCGCGGCTGGAATTGCGGGACTCACCAAGGTGCTCCTGCAATTCGAACACGGGAAACTCGCTCCGACGCTGCACGCGGAGAAACTCAACCCTTACATTGATTTCGAGAACTCCCCGTTTTATGTCGTGCGGGCGCTGACGGATTGGGCGCGACCAGCTGGTTCGGGAAACGAGCCACGGCAGCGCCGTGCTGGCATCAGTTCGTTCGGCATCGGCGGGGCGAACGCGCATTTGATTGTCGAAGAATTTTGCCCCACGACGGACGCGGTGAAAGAGATTCATTCCGACAGCGCGCCGCCACAGTTGTTGGTTTGGAGCGCGCGGACCGAGGAGCGTTTGCGGGCAATGCTGCAGGTTTTTTCGGATTGGCTAAAAGGACTTCCATCAGTCGCGGAACCTTCCGTCGTCGAAATTGCTCGCACGCTTGCGATCGGGCGCGAAGCAATGGAATGCCGGTTCGCCATCGTTGCGACCACGCGCGCAGAAATCGCAGCCAAGCTCGAACGATTTCTCGGCGGTGCGCTCGATCCCGACATGTTGTTTTCCGGGAACCTCGCGCCGGACCATCCGCTCGTGGCCGCGTTAAGGAACTTGCTTTCCGAACGGCGCTGGATGCAGGAGCTGATCCAGGAAACGGATCTTCGAAAGCTCGGCGCGTTGTGGACGGCGGGATTCAACTTGGATTGGGAGGCGGTCTATCCAGACAAGCCGCGCCGCATCGTTCGGCTCCCGAGTTACCCATTTCTAAAACGATCGTTCTGGCCGCAGGTTCAGCCGAGCGCAAGCAGCGTCCGCGTTCAGCCCCAACCCAAACTTGAATCGCGCCTGTTTTCCGAGGGCAAGGAAAACGGTCATGCGGCCAACGGGGCTTCGAATGGAAAAGCGGCTCCGCTAGCTGGGGCGGACGAGCTCGCGCAGTGGGTCCGGGAAAACCTGGCCAAAGAACTGAAGATGGATCTCGCGGACCTTAGCTTGGATAAAGCATTCAATGATTTTGGGGTGGATTCGCTCGTCGGCGCGAACCTCGCTAAACAATTAGGCGACCGGCTCGGAATCGAAGTGAACGTGACGTTGTTATGGGAACACCCAACCATTCGAGCGCTGACGCAGTTTTTGTCGCAACGCGCCGTGCCCGACGGTACGGCGGTGGGACCGTGCGACAGTGCGACGGTAGGACGGTGGGACGGTGCGACGGTGGGACCGTGCGACGGTGCGACGGTGGGACGGTGCGACGGTGCGGCGGTGGGACGGGGTGACAGTGCGACGGTGGGACCGTGCGACGGTGAGACGGTGGGACGGGGCGACGGTGCGCTGGAAAAGGCGTTGAGCGCGCTCAACCCAGACCAAGCGTCGGCTTACTTCGCTGATTTGCTGCGCGATTCATCAGAGAGCCTCGAGCGTGAGCGTACAAGCTGGTTGAACGGTCCGTCGTCCAAAACGGCCTTGATCATTCAACAACGGCAGTTCTCGTATGCGGATCTTCTCGACATCGAACGCCGCCTGGCCGCCCTGCTGCACGATCGTGGGCTAAGCACGGGAGTGACGGTGGGCGTCATGTGTGGCAGCTCCGCACAGAGTCTGCTCGCTGTTGTTGGCATCCTGGCAGCCGGCGGAAGACCACTGCTGGCTTCGGGAACTGAAGATTTGCGCACCGCGATCGCGGGCGGGAATTCCAAACCGCTGCTTGTTTTGACGAGCGGCGGCGAGCTTGCGGCGCCGGGTTGCCTTGGCATTTCGATTGACGATCTCTGCGGCGCAGTTGGCGTTGATAAAACAGTGACGACCGCCGAGCGGACAGATCACGTTCCGCAGCGTGCCAGCCCGTTCCTATTTCCGCCGATCGCGGAGCTCGCCCAGCGGCTGGATGGCGCTGACAAGCAACTCCGCGCGGACGATGTGTTGCTCGTCAAGATGTCCGGCGCGGAGCCCGATCCAATATTTCACATTCTCTCCGCGCTGCGCTCGGGCGCCACGGTTGTGCTCGACGAACCCGCCGGCGAGGACACGCTGCCCATGGCCCGTTCTTCGCGCCGCGGCTTGGCCTTCAGCCTCCTCTTTTTTTCCAGCAAAGGAACCGAACAAGGCGAGAAGTACGATCTTCTCCTGAATGCGGTCCGGTTCGCGGACCAACACGGTTTCGAGGCCGCCTGGATTCCCGAACGCCATTTCCATCCGGTCGGCGGGCTCTTTCCCAATCCATCCGTGGTCGCTGCGGCTCTGGCGATGGTAACGCGCCAGATCCGATTGCGCGCCGGCAGTGTGGTGTTGCCGCTGCACCATCCGATCCGAGTGGTTGAAGAATGGTCGATCGTCGACAATTTATCCGGCGGACGCGTGGACCTCTCAATTGCCCGCGGCTGGAATCCGAATGATTTCGTTATTTCTCCGGAGACATTTCAACCAGACAACGCGCTGCTGATTTCGCGCCTTGAAATCGTGCGCCGGCTCTGGCGCGGTGAAGAGGTTGCGTTTCCCAATCCGAAGGGGGAAATGGTTCCAGTTCGGATTTTTCCTTCCCCCAAACAGCGGGAACTTCCCGTTTGGATGACGTGTGTCGGCGGCCCGGAACGTTTTCGCGAGGCAGCCAGTTTGGATGCGGGCGTGCTGACGATGTTGTTCAATCAGAATTTGGATGCGCTCTCCCAAAAGATCGCCGCGTATCGCGCCGCTCGGGCCGAGCAGGGTTTCGCCGCCGAGGCAGGGAAGATTTCGCTGATGCTCCATGCGTTCGTTCACTCGAACATGGACGTGGTCAGGGAGAAGGTTCGCGGGCCTTTCCTCGATTACATCAAATCGACCATCGACCTCCATCGCCACGGCGCCAGGACGCGCGGGATCGACAGCTTGGATGAGGAGAAGCAGCGCGTCGCGGAATATTCTTACGAACGATACTTCCGGACGGGCGCACTATTTGGAACGCCTGACAGCTGCCGCGATTTCATCACCGCGGTTGAAGCAGCGGGCGTGAACGAGATCGCTTGCCAAATCGATTTTGGGATCGATTCGGAAACGGTTCTCGAAAGCCTGGCCCACCTGGCCGAGCTAAAGGAGAGGTGCGCAGTTCGCGCCGGAGCTAATCGCCAGGATCCTGGCCGGGCGAAACTGCTGGGCTTGATTCAGAAATTCCGCGTCACCCATGTTTATGCCGATCCCGCGGGCGCTCGGTCCTTGTTGCAAAGCGCCGAATTGAAAAATCGAGCTATTCAGATTTTGGACAAGCCAAGCTGGGACGTTCCTCCGTCCGAATCATTCGCCATGGGCAAAAACGGATTGGATGCCATTCCTCAATGAGTTTCTCGAACGACAACGACATCGCGGTGATTGGTCTTTCCGGCCGGTTTCCCGGCGCGTCCAATTTGGATCAGTTCTGGGCGAATCTCGCAGCTGGCCGTTGTTCGATCAGCCCTGTGCCAGCGGATCGCTGGGACGCGAAGGATTTTTATTCGGCGGATCTGGCTCAGCCGAACAAAACGTCGAGCCAAGCGGCCGGCTTTTTGTCTGACATCGATCTGTTTGACCCGCTCTTCTTCGGCATCTCGCCGCGCGAGGCGATCGTGATGGATCCGCAGCAGCGCTTGTTAATGGAGGAGGCCTGGAGAGCGGTGGAAAACGCCGGCTACGCCGCGGAAGCGTTGGCCCGAAAAAATTGCGGCGTGTATGTCGCGGCGGCGAATGGCGATTACCTGGATTTAATCGAGCGAACGGTCGGGTTCGCCGATGGATATTTGCTCACCGGCAACACCGGTTCGACTTATGCGGGCCGCATTGCGTATTTCCTCAATTGGAAGGGGCCCGCGCTGACGTTGGACACGGCGTGTTCGTCCGCTTTGGTTGCGCTGCACCTTGCCTGCGAAAGCATTCGCCGCAACGAAATTGAAATGGCCCTGGTCGGTGGAGTGTCCGTGATGACGACGCCGAAAGGGTTTCTCATTACCGGCAAGACGCGGCTGGTTTCGAGCGGCCCGGTTTGCAAAGCGTTTGATGACGCGGCGGATGGTTACCTCCTGGGCGAAGCGGTCGCCGCGGTCTTGCTCAAGCCGCTCAAAGCCGCCCTGGCCGATGGCGACTTCATTCACGCGGTGATTAAAGGCTCCGCCATCAATCAGGACGGGCGAACGAACGGTTTGATGGCGCCGAATCCCCAAGCGCAGGCTGCGTTGGAACGGCAGTTGTTCGAGAGGACCGGGATTGATCCCGCCACGATTTCGTATGTCGAAGCGATGGCCGCGGGAACGCGCTTGGGCGATGCGATCGAAGTGCAGGCGCTGACGGCGGCCTTTCGGACGTTCACGCCCAAAAAACAATTTTGTGCGATCGGTTCGGTCAAAACCAACCTCGGGCATTCGGGGCCGCCTTCCGGCCTGGCCAGCCTGTTCAAAGTGATCCTCGCGCTCGAGCGCGGCAAAATCCCGCCGACGCTCAATCACCAGCGAGACAATGCGCTGGCCAATTTCAAAGAAAGCCCGTTTTTTGTCGCGGATGAATTGCGGCATTGGGCGCCGAACGAAACCTCGCCGCGGCGGGCCTTGATCAATGCCTTCGGCCACAGTGGAACGAATGTGTCGGTGTTGATCGAGGAAGCGCCCCGAGCCGCCACGATTCCGCGAAACGTCTCCAAAAGGCATTTCCTCTTCGCGATCTCGGGGAAGACCCAAGAAGCGTTGGAAACCCGCCTCGCTGAATTCAGCGCCTGGCTCGGCCGCGAAGCTGACGTCGATTTGGATGCGGTGGAATTTGCCTTGAACGCAGGGCGGAGCCATTTTCCGGTCCGCGTTGCGGTCGTTGGAAGCAGCCAGGAGGAGTTGCTCGCAAAATTGGAATCACTACGCGCGGCGCGCAACGGCTCCAAAACGAAGCCCGCCGAACCTCCGGTCCAAACCGCCAAACATGCGGCGCTGCTAAAAAATCTTTTCCAAATCGCCCGTTTATCTCTGGAGAGTGCGCCTGAGAATTATCACAAAGCGTTAATCGGGCTGGCCCAGTTTTACACGAGCGGCTTTGAAATTGATTGGGCGCTGCTTTGCCACGACCGTCCGCGCCGCCGCATTCCGCTCCCGACATATCCGTTCGCGCGCGAACGTTACTGGGTCGAGAACCGAGGCGCCCGGATCAGTTCGAGCCAGCCAGTTTCTCCATCGGCAGCCGAGTCGCAATGCCCGGAGTTTTTTACGCCGGATTGGATTGCCCAACCATTAGAAGCGATTCGGACGAGCGCGGCGCCACCGAGGCAGTTGTTGTTGTTCGATACGGACACGGAGCTTTTCGAGATGCTGCAAGCGGGGGGAATTTCCGTTCGGCTCATTCTGCCGGGCGAAAAGCATCAACGGCTCGAACCGAACGTGGCTGAGATGGCGCTGGCTGATCCTACCCAGTGCCAGGAACTGTTCGCGCAATTCAGCGCCGAACGCATTTCATTTGATGGAGTCATTCATCGGTGGAATCGGCGCCCGGAAGCATTGCCGTCCTCTGCGTCTGGCTCGGAGATTGCGCGGATCATTTCGCAACAATCCGGCTCTGGAATCGAATCGCTGTTGTTGCTTTGTCAGGCGTTGCTCGCGTCAAAAACGGCCGATGCGCTGTCGCTCCTTTATTTTTTTCCGCAGGACCGCAACGGATCGCAGCCATATTTGAGCGCTGCGGGAGGTTTAGCGCGGGCTCTCGGGCACGAAACGACGGCGCTCCGGTTGAAATCGGTCCAGCTCAGCGGCGCCTATTCGACTGCCGACATTCGTGCCATTGCCCTCGAGGAATTCGCAACCGTTGGCCCATCGGACATTCTCTACGATCAAGGGCGCCGTTTCGTCCGCCGCTTTGCGCCGAGTCCACTTTCTGATTCAACCGTAACAACTCAGGTGGGCCGAGCGTACTCGCGAGCTGGCCGAACAGCATCCGCAACAGCACCTACACCGACGGCTTCGGAGCCTGAGCAGTCAGGTGCAACCCCGCTGCCATCGTTGGTCCGATCTCGCGGCGTTTACCTCATCACTGGCGGCACGGGCGGCCTGGGGCGAATGCTCGCGCTGCATTTGAGCCGCACGCAACACGCGAAAGTCTGTCTGGTCGGGCGCAGCGCCCGAGATGAAAAAATCGAAAGCTGCTTGGAAGCGATCCGCGCGGAAGGAGGCGAAGCTTTTTACAGTTCAGCCGACGTGGCCGATTACGAAAGCCTCGATCGAGCAGTCGCGGAATGCCGCGGTAAATTCGGCCGCTTGCACGGGATTATTCACTGCGCCGGCATTTTGGCCGACGGTTTATTAGCGACCAAGACGCTCGAAGAAATTCGAAGTGTCCTCGCCCCCAAAATTGTCGGAACGGCGAATTTGGATGCGGCCACGCGGGCGGACGACCTCGATTTCTTTGTTCTGTTTTCCTCGATTTCATCGGTCGTCGGCAATGTCGGCCAGTGCGATTACGCGGTGGCGAATCGATTTTTGGATGAATTCGCGGCGCTGCGCGAGAACTGGCGCGAAGCGGGACTGCGCCGCGGCAAAACGATCTCGATCAATTGGCCTGCGTGGAAGAACGGCGGAATGCAAATGCCTCGAGCCAGCGCTGAACTCGTCCGGCAGCTCTTTGGCGATCTCGAAATTTCGGCAGAGCAGGGGATGGAAATCTTCGAATCGGCGTTGAAGGCCGGTCACGCTCAAATCGTTTGCCTGCCTCGCGCGTCGAAAAAAATCGATACCCTTTTAAATCCGCCTGAAACGCCGGTTCGGTCAGGGAGAAAGTCAGCACCCGATCAGGTCGATGGTTCGTTGGTGGCGCGGATCGAAGCCGAGCTGAAGGGATTGATTTCAGCGCTCCTGCAAATCGCCCCAGACCGGCTTCGTCCCAACGCTCCGGTGACCGATTACGGGATGGATTCGATGACGTTCACCGAATTGGCGCTGCGCTTGAATCAACGTTATGGAATCGAGCTCGGGCCCGGGCTGCTTTTTCAATTTCAAACGTTGCGGCAATTCTCGGAGTTTTTTGCGCGTGAGTATGCGGACGCCTTCGATCCCAAGAAAATCGACCTCCTCTCCCCGGCCCTCTCCTCCATCAGTGGCGGAGAGGGAGAAGACAACCCTGGTGCATCCCTTAATGCAATGGCAGTGCCCTTGAACCCTCTCCCCGCGCTGGTTCCACCAGCGGGGGGAGAGGGCAGTGAGAGGGGCACTGCCAGCGGCATCGATGGCGTGGCAACGGTGAAAGCTTCGCAACATTCCAGCAAAGAAGAACGCGGCGACTTGCCGTTGCCCGACGAAGCGATCGCGATTGTTGGCCTGGCTGGAACTCTTCCCGGCGCAGCGGATCTGAACCAATTTTGGAAGCTGCTCTCCGAAAGCAGAGATGCCATTCGCGAAGTTCCAGCCAGCCGCTGGGATTGGCGGAAGTTTTACGGCGACCCGGAACAAGACCCTCGCAAGACATTCTCGAAATGGGGCGCATTCATCGAAGGGGTGGATCAATTCGATCCGCTCTTTTTCAATATTTCACCGCGCGAAGCCGAGTTTATCGATCCGCAACAACGGATTTTCCTGGAAACGGTTTGGCGAACGATCGAGCACTCGGGCCATCGCAGCTCTGAACTGTGGGGATCCCGAACGGGGCTGTTCGTCGGCGTTCAATCGAGCGATTACGCGGAATTGCTCGGGCATCGAACCAACCCCGAATCCGGCCCGGGCTTGTCGCATTCGATCGTCGCGAACCGCGTTTCACATTTCTTCAATTTCCACGGGCCGAGCGAAGCGGTCGACACCGCCTGCAGCAGCGCGGCCGTGGCGATTCATCGCGCGATCCGCTCGGTTCGCAGCGGTGAATGCGACCAAGCCATCGCCGGGGGGGTCAATCTCATCCTGAGCCCCGAGCCGACCCTGATCCTCAGTCAAATGGGGTTTCTTTCTCGAGACGGGAAAACGCGCGCCTTCGATCGCGCGGCCGGCGGGTATGTTCGCGGGGAAGGCGCTGGCGCGCTGTTTTTGAAACCGCTGCGCGCGGCCAGAAAAGATGGCGACACGATTTATGCGGTGATCTTGGCGTCCGCCACTGGCCATAGCGGCCGCGGGCCTTCCTTGGTCGCTTCGAATCCAGCCGCTCAATCCGAAACCATCCGCGCGGCGATGCGAAGCGCCGGCATCGATCCGGCCACGATTCAATACATCGAGGCGAATGGTTCCGGGACTGCGATTGGCGACTCGGTCGAAATGGAAGCGCTCAAGCTCGCGTTCGGGAAATCTGGGAATGGCGACGGTTCAAACCGGCGTTGGGGCATCGGTTGCGTGAAACCGAACGTTGGTCATCTCGAAGCGGCTTCCGGCATGGCAGCGATTTTCAAAGTGATTCTCGCGCTGCAACGGCAGTCAATTCCGCCGACGATTCATTTCGAGGAACTCAATCCGCAACTGAAACTGGACGGGACCGGCTTTTATATTGTCGATCGCCCGACGAATTGGCCCGCGTGCAACAGCGCGAATCCAATGCCGCGCCGCGCTGGAGTTCACTCTTACGGTTTCGGCGGCACGAATGTCTTTCTTGTTCTCGAAGAACCGCCCGCAGCTGCGACTCAGGCGCGCGGCGAAACGCCCCAGCTGTTTCCGTTTTCGGCCAAGACCGAAGCCCAGCTTGATTCTTTGGTGGAACGGTTCCGCGCTTGGTTGCACGAGCCGGATTTGGATTCACATCCCACGTTGGAAGAGATCGCTTTCACCTTGCAGGAAGGCCGTGAGCCGATGGACCACCGGTTGGTGATTCTCGCCTGTTCGAAAACGGAACTGCTCGACCGGCTTGATCGTTTCCTGAAACAACGGTCACTTTCCGACGGCGTGTGGCGCGGAGACGCTTCGCGCCCGTCGGAAAATGGCCGGCGCATCGAGCCATTGTTGAGAACCGCTGACCTCGCGCAAATCGCTCAGTGCTGGGTGAACGGGGCTGAGATCGCCTGGAAAAATCTGCACCGGGAAGAGATCCGGCGTGTGGCGTTGCCCACGTACCCTTTTGCGCGCGATTCGTATTGGCTCGCGGCTTCCAAGGACGGTTTGACCG
>ORJL010798162.1_pt1 | contig 85185 bp, 64 predicted proteins | sample 1779941 | NCBI WGS metagenome assembly ORJL01 (sample SAMEA104232317, study PRJEB22302) | groundwater metagenome | biome: forest; feature: aquifer; material: groundwater | place: USA | collected 2011-08-07 | depth 5.8 m | reverse complement strand
TAACCGAAGACTGATGAATTACCTCATCTGGTATAATACCGAGAAGCCTCACCGCGGCATTGGAAAGCTGACACCATTACGCTATTATTTAAATAACTTCGTTGCCCGGGAAAAGTCCAATATGTTATGGACGCTTACATACATTTGACGGCCTACCCTTTTTAGGCTAAAATAAGTTAGCAGTCTGAAAAGAGGATTGCTAATTTTTTGTATCATTGTCCATCGGGAGGTAAACAGGTTTGCCCACTTACGATTATGAATGCCCCAGTTGTTCCACTCGGTTCGAGCAAAAGCGAAGCTTTACGGACGAAAGCAAGGTCAAGTGTCCCAAGTGCCAACGCGAGGCGCGCCGCGTCTTCTCTCCGGTGCCCATAATCTTCAAAGGCTCCGGATTTTATGTCACTGACCATAAGACAGACCACGGTCACTCCGCACCTGCAAGCTCAGAGAAAACTGTGTCCGCAGACGTCCCCAAAGCAAAGGCTGGCAGCACCGATGCTAAGGCTGGCAGTTCCGAAGCAAAGACCAGAGACTCGAAGTAGAATAGTCATCCACAAGAATTTTCCCACGTATCATTGAGAGGGGGCAAAATATGCCAGCTAAAAAAGAAAAGACAGACACTAAGGTAAAGGAAACTAATTTTACCTGCAAGTTCTGTGAACAATCCAAACCCATTTCTGAAATGACGGTCATCGCCAGATTTTTCCCGGCTGTTTCAGCATGTAAAGAGTGCGGCAAGAAGCTGCGGTAACAGCCCGGTTGTTTCAGCGTGTAAAGAGTGCGGCAAGAAGCTGCACTAGTGGATTTTCCCCGGCTGTTTCAGCAGGGTAGGCAACAAGTGTGTCAAACAAATGAGCCAGGCATTTCTGACTCAGATACCGTAGCTCAATCTGGTTATCAGGCTGGCCGGTAAACCAAACTCGGTCATCCGCTTTTGAGTAGCCTGAATATCGTAGGAAACGCGGTAGAGTGACACCAATCGCTTCTCATCATCATAAATAGCGTAGCTGGCCCGGGGGTCACTATCCCTGGGCTGCCCCACCCCACCGGGGTTAATAATCATTCTGTCCCCGCCAGGGACAAGTTTGACACCGGTCGAAAACCGCCTGCCTGAACAGTCGCCGTTCTCAGCACGGGTGAACACGAGAGGCACATGAGAATGGCCTACCAGGCAAAACTGAGTCATAAAGTGAGCAAAGTTCTCCTTGGCCAGGCTCGTTGTCAGCAGATATTCCCAGATTGGGTCTCTGGGGCTGCCGTGCACGAGAGTAAAACCGCCTTCCTCGATAACCAGGGGCAGGTTCTCCAGATAGGCGATGTCAGTCAAGCTTAACTGCTTTGCCGTCCAGTGACAGCTGGCCGCCGCGTCCGGGTTAAACTCTTCGGTAGCAATATTGCCGATTGCCGCCAGATCATGATTCCCAGCAACACAGATGTGGTCAGTCCGACGCAGAGCCTCGATGCACTCGTTAGGGTCAGGACCATAGCCGACTATATCTCCCAGACACAAGACCCTATCCACCCCTCCCCGCCCCTTAATATCATCCAGAACGGCATTAAAAGCGGCCAGATTGGCGTGAATATCACTGATTATTGCGTAGCGCATAATGACCTACTCAGAAAAGGCTACAAACTCAGTTTCACCCTCATCCTAACCTTCTCCCCTCAAGGGAGAAGGAATTGCGGCAACAAAACATATTCAAGTAAAAGAAGGACTACTTCAGCAAGTCTTTCAGCCGGTCAAGAGCCACCGTCTCCTGGCTGGCCGTAGTCATATCCCTCAATATCGCTGTACCCGCCTTTACTTCTTCGTCGCCGATAATCACAGCTTTCGAGACACCCAGTGTGTTCGCCTGCCTCAATTGAGCTTTCAGACTGCGGCTGCCGATAGCCTGGATAACTCCAATGCCATCCCGCCTCAGACTGGCGGTAATTTTAAACGCCTCGTCCCTAGCTTCATCGCCGATAGAGGCAACAAAGACTTGCGGTTTAGCAATTGGCGGGACAGCTATCTTCTGGTCTTTTAATTGGAGGATTACCCTATCTACGCCGATGCCGAAGCCGACCCCCGGAGTGTGTTTACCCCCCAACTCTTCAATCAACCCATCATATCTCCCCCCACCTCCCAGGCTGCTCTGACTACCGCCGCCAGCAGGCTGCACTTCAAAAACAGTCCTTGTGTAATAATCGAACCCGCGCACAAGACGATGATTCACACCGAAAGGAATATCGAGTAACCCCAGGTGTTTCTGCAATTGGCTGAAGTGGTCGGCACAAGCCTGGCATAGGTAATCGACGCTCTTCGGGGCCGAGTCGGCCACCGGCTGGCAGGAGGGCTTCTTACAGTCGAGCAGGCGCATTCGATTTTTCACCAGCCTGATATTGCAATCTGGGCACAGCTTCTCGCTATGCCGGAGATAATGCTCTTTTAAGGCATCCAAATAACGGGGTCGGCACTCCTTGCAGCCGATACTGTTCAAAGCCAGAAATAATTGGCTGATATTCATTGATAGGTAGAACTGCCAGGCAGTATCGATGGCCTCGGCATCAAGGGCTGCATCATCACTGCCGATTGCCTCACAGCCAAACTGGCGGTGCTGCCGGTAGCGGCCTGCCTGCGGTCTTTCGTATCGGAACATCGAAGCGATGTAATAAAGCTTCACAGGCTGGGACAGATTAGGCATGCCGTGTTCCAGATAAGCACGGCAGACAGAGGCGGTGCCCTCTGGAGCCAGAGCCAGCTTGTTGCCGCCCCTGTCATCGAAAGTGTACATTTCCTTATCGACGATATCCGTGCCTTCCCCGACGCTCCGATTAAAAAGCCCGGCATCCTCAATGACTGGAGTATCTATGCGCTCATAGCCATAAAGCTGGCAGATGTGAGCTGCCTTCTGCTCCACGTAACGCCAGTAGGCTTGCTCTTCAGGTAAAATATCTTGAGTCCCGCGCGGCGCCTGATACAAGTTATTTCTCCATTACTATTTTGATATTCATAGCTAGAATACAGCATCAAAGCCAAGTTTGTAAAGGTAAAGAGCTTCAGCGACCTGATACAAGGGTGGTGTTTACTCTAAAACCAGGCTTGCGTCAAGACTTCAGATTTGCTAGACTGGAGTGGTTTGCAAGCGGGCCGTTAGCTCAGTTGGTAGAGCACCTGACTTTTAATCAGGTGGTCACAGGTTCGAGCCCTGTACGGCTCACCAAAGCCTAAATAATTTGTAGCTAAGTTGAGACTAAGAAAAACCACCCAATTTTTGGGTGGTTTTTCTTTTTTATATAAAGATGACCCCCTGATTTATCCAAGAATTTCATACGGTATTACCTCTCTTACTTGTCCGCTGGAGCATCGCATTGTTACCAAGTCAGCCGAGGGAAATTTCATGCCGCATAAAATTTTAGTCCCACTTTTCTTTCTTTAATTCCTGTTTATTGATAGAGTAATATAGGACTCCAAATAAGCCAGGATTGTTAAAATGCAACCAATTGCTGCTTTACCTGAACCACTGGGCAAAATGATAACGAACTACGCCTGGAATCAAATTACTATCGGAAAATCACAGGCAAAAGTCTTTTGTCTCAAAAAAGGCAACTATCCAACCTATTACCTCAAGGTAGCCCATAAATTACCAAGAAGGGACTTACTGGAAGAAAAAAACGTTTTAGGGTGGCTCCGGAATAAATTACCGGTGCCGGAGGTGATACATTTTGCTGAGGATGACAATCACGACTATCTCTTGCTCTCAGAGATTCCCGGCGCTAACGCTGCCGGCTTGACTGATGGGGTAAACAAAGCTGGCCTGGTGAAGCTCATCGCGCAGGGTTTAAGAACGATTCACGAAATCCCTATCGATGGATGTCCGTTCGATAGGTCGCTGAATGTCGAGATAAAAATAGCACAATACAATGTGAATAATAGTCTGCTCGATGACGGTGATTTTGATGATGCCAGACTCGGCCTCTCGGCCAAAACGCTATATGAAGAACTCATCCGTAATAAACCGAAAATGGAAGACATGGTATTCACCCATGGAGATTATTGCCTGCCCAATATCATGATACTTGAGAATAGTGTTTCAGGTTTTATTGATTTGCACAGGGCGGGAATCTCAGACCGTTACAAAGACATTGCGCTGGCAATACGGAGCATAAACAGTAATCTTGGCGCCGGGCTTGAGTCTGATTTTTTTAAGGAATATGGACTCCCGCAACCTGACTGGGAGAAAATCGAATACTATAAGCTTCTGGACGAATTTTTTTAACAGGTTATCTCCGGTGCTTTAATACCTCGGGATTTGCGCAGTTGGGAGGCAGTTTACCTTCCAATCCGGCAAGGAGATTTTCGGCTGACATGGTAGCCATTTTTGTTCTGGTGACAACACTGGCGCTGGCAATGTGAGGAGCAATGATGACATTGTCCAGAGTCAGAAGAGGGTCATCGAGTGGAATCGGCTCAACCTCGGTGACATCCAGCCCGGCCCCAAGAATCCGGCCGGACTTGAGCGCCTGGTAAAGAGCCTGCTGGTCAACAATAGTACCCCTGGAAGCATTAATCAAAATCGCCGTTGGTTTCATCCTGGCCAACTCAGCCGTGCTAATCAAGTGGTGTGTCTCCGGTGTCAATGCGGTATGGATGGAAACAAAATCTGCCCTTGCAAGTAGCTCGGTCAGGTTGGGGACAAATTCGAGCCCGAGGCTTTCTTCCTCTTCATGGCTTCTACACACCTTATCATAGTAGATAACCTGCATATCGAAGCCCCGAGCACGTTTGGCCACCTCCAGACCGATGCGGCCGCAACCCACGATTCCCAGGGTAGCGTGATGAACATCGCGACCTAATAGCACCATCGGGCTCCAGGTTTTCCAGTTTCCAGTTCTGGTGTATTTATCAGCTTCAACGAGACGTCTTGCCGCAGCCATGAGCAGGGCGAAAGTGAAGTCAGCGGTGGTTTCAGTCAGCACTCCGGGAGTGTTCCCCACAAAGATGCCGCGTTTTGTAGCTTCGGCAACATCGATATTATCATAACCGACAGCCATATTGCTGACCACTTTCAGCTTCGGAGCGGCGTCCATTAATTCAGCATCGATTTTATCGGTGAGTAAAGAGAGCAGTCCGTCAGCCATTCGAACCTTATTTAAAAGCACGTTCCTCGGCGGAGGCAGATCATCCTCCCATAGCTCCATGTCAGTAGAAGCGGCAATCATGTCCAGCGCTTCCTGAGCAATCTTCCGGGTAACGAATACCTTAGGTTTTGCCATGATCACTCCTCTTGTCAGGTTAGTTATTTACTCTGTCAATCTGTCCTAAGTACGAAAACAGATATGAGCAAAACACACCAATCTTTCCCGCGTGACTAAGAACAGACCCCGTATTCTTTAGCGCACTTTATCATCGCCCGGACGTTCTCGACTTTGCCTTTATTATCGATGGAACCGCTGGTGTCAAGTATAAAGCCCCCGCCTTTACCAGCAGTATCGATTAAGCGCCGGCAGTAAGCTGCTGTCTGCTCGGGAGTTCCGGTGTTTATCAAGGCCAGAGGGACATTGCCCTCCAAACAGGCGACATCACCCAGGACATCTTTAGCGCGTTCCATGTCCATATCGCTGAAACACCAGATAACCTTACCCGGAGGCAGGTCAGCGATTGCCTCAAGGCGAGAGTTATAGCCGCCCTGTGCTCTCAACTGGGGCACGAATCCCTCCTCGATAAGAGCCAGACATATCTGACGTAATGACGGCCAATAGAAAGTCCGGAATTGCTCGTCTGACATGAAACCATCAGCGCCCTTGTGTAAGGCAAAGCCGACAATCGGGCTGCTGCCCGGACTTACATTTGCAGAGATTTGACGAATGCGGAGCAGCCTTTTTCTTGTCAATATTTCAAGGGCTTCAAGCAACTTTTTCGGTTGGCGGAACATATCCATAACGATGCCGCGCTGTCCCCGCAGATTATCTCCCAGTTGGTCGAAGGGTGCTCCTCCCAACTGGGCGGGACCGCCGAAGCTGGGGAATCCTTGCTCGCTCAACCTTTTGTTGGCCGCGGCTATCTTCCCCTCCCATTTTCTAGTCTCATCGCCGGCTTCCATCAGCTTTTTGAGCGCAGTTTGCACTTCAGGTATCCCAAAGGAACGGATGTTGCCGATTACGAGCTGCTTTAACGGCTCGGCGGCGCCCCATGTCCTGGGCAGATAAGAACGCAAGCGAAACTCCGTTTCATCCATCATGAAAGCATCATATTCATCAGCCTTCATGTACTCGCCTTCAATAAACTGCATGCCGCCATCATCCGCTACCCCATGCCCGGGCCACTTGCGCTGTTTATCTTCCAAGATTTCATACACTTTACCTTGGGGCGCGCTGGCGCCGACTTTTACATCAAATTGGAGTTCAAGCGTGCATCTGGTAGCGGCATCAATAGCCTTATCCACGTCATACCACATGTCTTTAGGGGTGTAACCGCAATAGGCACCAGGGAAACCGTCCAACTGGAAGCGAGGCAAGACCGGCACTCTGTCCGGCGCTTTCTTGAGCTGGATAGCATCAGTAATCCGGGTGATACGTGCCTTGTACTCTGCCTCCGCCTCCGGCGATACAAACTGAATCCCGGGCGTAGCTAACCAGGCTGCAAAACGCCGCTCCAGTTTTTGGTCCGGAGTCAGGGTGTTCCAGGGAGCTTCCGTCAGTTCTTGGGTTATCTGAGCCATGACTACTCCTCCTTATGTAGTTTCACGTCTTCCGTTAGTCCAGGTATAATACTGCTCCCTGGTTCAGGAGCGCCTTCTGAATTAATTTTATGTCAAGATTCCGGGGCATAATTCCACTATTGGCTGAAATCGCTCCGGCCGCTCCAGCCGCCTCACCTGTCGACATACAGGTAGCCATGTCACGTGTAGCGCCAAAAGCAAAATGCGTGGTCGATATGCATCTTCCAGCGACCAGCAGGTTGTCAATCTTCTTTGGCACAAGGCAACGATACGGTATATCATAAGGCCTGGTAAGCATGGAATTCACTCCATCACCCCAGAGTCCGGTGACGCTGTGAGCATCGGGACCACGAGGCCCACCAATGGCTATGACATCAGGGAATCTTTTCCCATCCAGCAGGTCATTTTCATTAAGCACATATTCTCCGATGATTCTTCTACTCTCGCGTGTCCCGACCGTGGGTGATTCCATCACAATGTAAGCATTTTCAAAACCCGGCGCTCGCTCTCTCAGGAACTTCAGGTAAACCTTGTTCAGTTTCCTCATAAAGATTATTGCTTTACTTATTTCTTCCTGACTGGTCGTGTCAAACCAGCATTCATAGACACCAGACATCATCTGGTCAGCCCGGATTTTCCCATATCTTATGACACCGATGCCGGCAAATCGCGGCGGAGGATAGACCTGCCTTGCTGCTCCGAGTAACGGAGGGACTTCACCCTTTTTTATGAAGTCAATCCATTCTCTGTCAAGCCCGGCAGGAAGGGGTACGTATTTCCCTTCTTTTATGGGAGCTGAGGCGCCGCCAGGCATGGGGCCTCCACCACCCGTAGCGATTCGCAAGGGTAATCTCCTGCCTTCTTTCTGGGCTTTTTCTACCTCATCCCAATTTGTCGGCCCTCCTCGCGGCTCACGAACCATCGTCTTCCCGTCTAATGATAGAACAGTGTTTGGTTCACGCCCGGCTCCCAAAAGACGTGACCTGTCCGCTTCCAGTTCTTCTCTTTCCTTTTGAGTCAGGAGAGGCTGGTTCTTCAGGTAAGCGACGAACCTGGCAACATCTATCCCTCCGATTACCAGGTCCATGGAACCGCCATGATGCCGGCCGTCCTGGGGTCTACCAACGACGAATGGCGCTCCCGCCGCGGCGGCTATGTCAGCGTCAGCCGAGGCATCGACCACGACATCTGCCAGAACGACCTGCCCGCCTGACTTGTTGGCGATGGCGACACCTTTGACCACATTATTTTCCATAACCGCATCGAAGGCGATTGTGTTGAAAAGCACCTCAATATTGGATTCCATCATCATCTCATCCAGAAGATGAATCAGAACGGCCGGGTCAATCGGAGGGCGGGTCATCGGTTCTCCCGGAGGCGCTCCTCCTGCTTCTTGCAGCCTCTTTAGTATTTCCATAGATATCCCTTTAACTACAACCGGATTTCCTTCTGTTGCAGCAGTGTAGCCATTGATGCCGATGCCCCCTATGCCGCCTCCGGTCATCATACCCCCCAGGTAGCTTTCTCTTTCAATGAGAAGAACATCAGCGCCATTCCGCCTTGCCGATAATGCTGCCAGAACGCCGCCTGGCCCGGACCCCACCACGACAACATCCTTCTTTTTGGCAACCTTTAACCTGGCTGAAAAACCCTGTCCTTCTTGTGCCATCGTGCTCATTTTAGTATTACTCCTCCTATAATATTAATAATCCGGCGACTAATACCAGCCATATTTCTTAACTGTATCCACCATTGCCTTAACGTTAGCAGGCTTGGCTTCATCAATGGAGGTTAAAGCTCCCATGACAAAACCACCATTTTTCCCCCCGACTTTGATAAGGTTCTTACAGTATTCTTCCACATCTTGAGTAGAGCCGGTTTGTAATATCGACCCCGGGACATGGGCGAAGATACACATGTGGCCGCCCAGGACTTCCTTGGCTCTGGCTATATCCGTCTGGTAGAAGGATGCCACGACCTTGCCCTTCGGCAGCTCAAGGAGGTATTCGAGACGTTCATCCCAGCGACCTTCGAAATATGGCGACATGACATACCCTAACCCCACGTTGATTTCGATAGCCTTCTTCAGACCAGGCCAGTAGAACTTTTCAAATTGCTTTAGAGACATGAATCCATCAGAGCCTCGATGCAGAGGAGCACCTGTCATCTTAGGCATTACCCCTTTCCTGGGACCCGCCGGAGCCGATTGTTCAATCCGCCATTCCAGAATCTTATCGCAGGCGGCCATGAGCTTGTCGGGACATCGATACATGTCAAGCATCACTCCTCGCATGCCCCGCAGTTGGTCGGCAACTCCGTCGAATGGAGCGCCGCCGGCCCCTCGTCCGCTCTGTTGCGAAGGGAAACCAAGAGCGGCCATCTCTTCTGTGAAGCCTGCTCCGGCTTTTCTTTGTTCCTCTTGTGCCTCTCCTGCTTTCTTGAGGTTTTCAGCAAGCTGCAAGAACTCCGGTCTGGTAAACAGAGAGGTTAATCCCATGAAGCCTCCCACGGTCAATGTCCTCAATGGGGGCAGCTGGGAGAATGGCGCCAATGCCCCGAACACCCGCGGCAGATAATACCGTAAAACGAAATCAGACGGGTCTGAAAGAAACATGTCGTATTCCTCAGCCTTCATGTATTCCCCTTCAACGAATTGATAGGGAACATCGGGCGGAAGGTTGCCACCCGGCCAGCGTTGCGTTTTTGAGTCAAGTAACTCCATGGCGAGGCCGGAGCCACCGAAATTACCCGGGCAGATATCAGGTTCGAAATCGAGAATCATCTTCTTGCAGGCTTCCCTGTAGGCAACATGGTCGTAGTACATAGCAGAAACGGGCAATCCACCATACCTCGCGGCGAATCCCCTCGTGGTCAAGGTCACAGGCACTCTGTCCGGTACCCTCAGATCGATAGCATCCGTCATCCTCTTTTCTCTCTCCTGATATAGCTGCTCCGGGCTTTTGCCGTGTTTCTTTTCTATTTCGTCTCTTAGTCTTTTTGCTTGCTCTGAAATTTGCCCCTTCGACTCAACAGTTGCCAATTCATGCCTCCTGGATCTTTGCTCGAGACTCTCCAATACTATCAGGACTAATGACCCATCGATTTCTTCAGTGCCACATCATACCACACAAACTGAGGCCAGATGACACTCACGCCCGGGTATTGTTCACCTGAATAGTTCCTCACCCAGGGCCACCAAAAAACTCTGGTAGCCACAGCGGGCAACGGGATGTTATATACCTGGTCAACTATATATTTCGTTAATTCCTTCATTTCGCGCATGCCCTGGCGGAAGTCTGTGATGGTGGCTCTCCTCACCTTTTCATATCCCTGGCTGAGGGTTGTGTCCTGGACATTACCATAAGACTTATTTGTCGTGTCGAGTGACCCTCCACCTGTATAGAATTGAGCTAAGGAAGGAGGTGTCCCTGTATTCAGGTCGTAGTCCCCGGCGTTGCCAAGGGTGGTTTTGGCAGCAGACTCCCTGACTTTAAGCTCCAACTCGATGCCAGCTTTGGTCCACATCTCCTTAATTATCGAATACAAGTCGACATCAGTGTTGAGAAGTATCACAGAGGTCTTAAAGCCGTTAGGATAACCGGCTTCTGCCAGTAGCTGTTTTGCCTTAGCGGGATTATAGATATAAAGCTCCCTGGCTGATTTCGGAAACCCCGGGTCGTCGAGGGCAAGGTAGAGGTCAGCGTAGCTCTCGTTTAATATATTAGGATAAGTGTTAATCTGGGCCAGGCTACCATAATAGCCCTTGTTTATTGTTTCCAAATCCGTGGCCAGCAGTAATGCACGGCGGACCCGGACATCCGTGAAAGGTGCCCTTTGATTATTCATGGCGATGGAAGCGCCACGCTGTAGTGGTGTTTCTACATCCAGAATACCCGTAGCCGTTTTTCTAATCTGGGTGGCATCTTCCCAGGTTATTGCGGTCATAAGGTCGATCTTGCCTGTCCTTAATGCGGCCTGCCGTGTGGATGCATCAGGTATGATGAGAACCCTGACCGTATCCAGGTAGGGTAGCTGGTTGCCCTTACCCGGTCCCACCGGGTCCTTCATCCAGTAGTTTTGGTTCCTTATCATAGTGGCGACGCTGCCGGGAATGTTATCAGTGAGCATAAACGGTCCAGTGCCGGCTACAACTCTCCAATTACCCATTTCGGCTGTGGTACCGCCATACCTCTGCCATACCTCAGGCGGCATGATTTGCACTTTGCCGCTAAACCAATTTATGGCTGTAATCAAATCACCCAGGCCAACCTTAACAGTAACTTCCAAAGGACCTGTTTTGGTTATGTTAGCCGTCCTCAGCCCGGGATTAACATTATACATAAAAAAGCCGGGTGTAGAGCCAGCCCGTTTAAAATTGAGAATGACATCGTCAGCCGTTAATTCACGCCCGTTGGCCAGGCGACTGGCCTCGCTTTTCGGGTCAAGGGAGTAGCGTATTCCCCGGCGAATCTGGTAGACGATAGTCCCTGTGTCCCTAGCAGTATCTGTCGACCAGGTTATCTTCTCCGCGACATAGCCGGTAAACAGGTCGAAAATGTAATAGTAGCCGGCCCAGTCAGTTTTGCCGGAGCCATAGCCGCCTGCCTTCCCTAAAGCCCAATCGCCATCCCAGGGCAACTGATTAGTCAGGCTGAGAGAATTGCCGGGAGTGGGCATAGCGTGAGTATCCCACCGTGTAAAGTCAACATTCTGGACCAGTGTAAGTGTGCCGCCATATTTTGGCGCTTCAACGGAGGGCTTGACTGCCTCTTTCTCTAGAGGCGCAGCCGGTGTGACCGGGGTAGCCGGGGTTGGTAGCGTGACTGGAGTAGTTGGGGTTGGTGGCGTGGCCGGGGTAGTCAGAGTAGATGCCGGACCACAGGCTGCCATAACCATAGACAATCCCATCAAAACGCTCACCACCGCCCATAGAATCTTTCTCATCGCTTTACCTCCATCATTTCCGCGAATCCCGCTCGCCATCAATATTCTATCTCAAACTAATCTCTCTTCCAAGTTGCTCCAGTGCGAAACGAGAAAAGGAAGCTATTTAAGCTGCCAGGTGAAAAGGTATTCCATGCCCCCGAGTTTCCCTAAGTCCAAGCTCGATGACCATAACCTAATCAAGACTTGTTTCAGAATATAGTAGCAGTGAGCAAAGTGTATGGTATGTGCGCATATAAAAGCAATCAGGCAGGTTCTGATTTCTAACTTCTAAATACCTGAAGGTTACTTGAGGGAATATCTTAGGTGAGGCTGAGACAATGAATAGGCGATATTTTCAAATAAAATAGTGTGTAATAATTATTACAATATGTTTGTAGCAGTTGCTACATTTATAATTTTATGTTAGAATAGCTGCCAAGAGAGGCATATTTATCGATGGAGTGGTTGTTATTCACTTACTGGCTGCCCCCGGAACCTTCCCGCAAAAGGGTTTTTGTCTGGCGTCAGTTAAAGAAGCTCGGAGCTCTTTCCCTTGAGGGAGGAGGTTGGCTCATACCCAAGACAGAGCCGCTGGCGGCCAGGATGACAGGTATCTTACAAACAGTAACTGAGATGGAGGGCACGGCGAATTTATTCACGGTGATTCACTTTAGTGAAGCGCAAGAAAAACGAATTTTAGCCAGGTTCTACCTGGAAAGGGAACAGGAGTACGCCGAGATAGGCAAAGAATGCCATAAGACGTTACACCATATAGAGAGAGAAGCCCAACAGGGACAGTTTAATCTAGGGGAAGTGGAAGAACTGGAAGGCGACTTAGCCAAAATAAATCGCTGGTTCTCTGATGTCAAGGAGCGCGATTTCCAGTCTGCCGAAGTTCGAAAAGAGGTGGAGAAACTAATAGGCGAGGTGGAAGCCAGGCTGGCTACTTTTACACAGCAAACTTATGAGAGACTTCAAGGTTCGGAGGGGATGGGCTTTAAATGAAAATAAGAGATTCATCTTTTCTGCTCTTATTTTTCAGAGATATGGTGCCTATCTCTAGCTCATTGTCCGAGGAAAAAAGGAATTAGAATTATATGAAGACGACAAGTGAATTTCAGCTACCGGAGAAGAACCCTCTACGTCTTATGGCCTACCTCATGAAATACAAAAGGCTGTTCTGGACACAGGCGGCGGGAGGAATTCTGTATAACACTGTCATCGTCGCAGGCCCCCTTCTCCTGGGAAAAGCCATAGATGCCGCCGGCGCCCTCGAGAAAAATGGTATCTCGCCGGAGAGGGTGAGGACACTCGCGCTGGTTGTTATACTTATGGTTCTGGCTACCATAATTTTCCAATACGCCCGCTACATCAAGCGCTGGTACCTGAGAAATCTGACTAACCGGATTGCATGCGATATGCGAGCCGGACTTCTCTCCCGTGTTTTGAGGTACTCAATGACCAAGATTGAAGAGGAGTCCGTCGGAGATCTGATGTCACGAACAGTGGGCGATGTCGATGAAATTACTAACACAATGTATACGACAATAAACGAAATATGGGACACATTTCTCCTCATGATTTCATATTTCGTCGTTCTAATGTACAACGACTACCGCATTACCCTCATCGCCTCACTGGGAGCGCCGCTGGCTTTGCTGGTTGCCGGATCGGTAAGAGGCCCCTTGTACCGTATTTCGATGAATGCCCGCATGTCGACTGCGATTGTTTCTTCTCATCTCCAGAAAACACTCAGCGGGCTTACCATATTGCGCCTCTTCGGACGTGAACAGACTGAGACGGAAAGATTGAAGGATTACAGCCGCAATCTGATGAAATGGAATATCAGAACCAGTCTTCTTCAGACAGGCATGTTGCCGGTCTATGCTACTCTTGGCTCTATCGGAATCATCATTGTTATCGGGATGGGAGGCGCCAAGGTGGTAGGAGGAGGCTGGACTATCGGGACTTTCGCTGCATATCTTGTCATGTTTACGCTTATGGTAACGCGGACACGGATGGCTGCCCAGGTTTTCAACCGATTTCACGCAGCCTCGGCTTCCTGGACCAGGATAAAGGCCAAGCTTCAGGAAAGCGCTGAGGTGCAGGGAAGAGAATCAGCCCCTCTTGAAGAGACACTGCCAAAGGAGAACCTGAGCGCTCCCACAGGCTCGCCGCTTATCCGGGTGGAAGACCTCTCATTTTCTTACGCGAACAACAACCTTAAGGTCTTGCAAGACGTGAACTTCGTGGTGAACCGAGGCGATTTCGTCGGCGTTACCGGGCCGGTAGGCTCCGGGAAGAGCACACTGGCGGTACTTCTCACCGGTCTTTATCCGTACTCCGGGCACATTATTCTCGATGGCAAAGACCTGTCCGGTTACTCTAACGCTGAAAGGGCCGGCATGCTTGCCTACTCAGGACAGGATGGCTTTCTCTTCTCCACCAGCATTACGCAGAATATAACCTTCCGTGAGAAATCAGAATTGTCTAAGGAGATGCTCTCGCGCCTTGATAAGGCCGTCTATGTTTCCGCACTAACCGAAGACATGGAGCTATTCCCCCAGGGACTTGAGACGCAGATAGGAGAAGGTGGAATCAGGATTTCAGGCGGGCAGAGACAGCGCATCGCACTTGCCCGCGCCATATTTACAGGGAATCCCGTGTGTATTCTGGATGACCCTTTTTCGGCAATCGATATCGGCACGGAGAAAAGAATAATCGAGCGGATGAATGAGCATCTTGAGGAAAGGACTATCATTCTCTTTTCTCACAGACTGGCAGCTTTTACCCAAGCAAACAAGATTCTGGTTCTGGACAAAGGGAGGCTGGTAGAACAAGGAAACCATAAAGAGCTTATGACGCTCAGCGGCATATACCAGAAAATTTACTCGGCACAGAGCTTCCTGCTCGCGGAGGCCCGTAATGAATAATGTGAAGAGTAAAGACACCCAAATGAATGTATTATCCGTGGTGACAAAAACCCTGGCGGCAACTTTTCACAGGATGTGGTTTGTCTTTCTTCTTCTCTTTATAGGCGCTATAGCTGTAGCGCTTCTGGAACTTGTGCCACCCCTTCTGCTAAAAAGAATAATAGACTCTTATTTGAACGTTGGGCTGCTGGATGGTCTCTGGTTGATGGCAACTCTCTATGTTCTGGCATCGGTAGGCTCAAGCATCGTCGGCTTCGGGCTGGTGTTTGTCAGCAGTTACATCGGGCAGAACCTGATACTGGAACTGAGGTTTGCCATGGCAGACCACCTGAGAAAACTGCCAATGAGCTACTATAACCGGACCCCGCTGGGTGACACGATGAGCCGGCTTACCTCCGATGCGGAAACAGTTAATTCCATCTTTTCACAGGGCGGAGGCGGGGGTGGAGGAGGTGGGTTAAGCAATCTCCCAGTCGACCTGGTAAAGAGTATCGCCATTTTGATAGCCATGTTCACTCTCAGCCCCGGCCTTACCCTGATTGTTCTGGCAGTGGTGCCCATTGTCTATCTGGTCTCAAGTTACTTCAGAAGAAACACCTACCGTCTGCAACTCCAGATAAGAAAAACCGTGGGCGCTATCAACGCCTTTCTCCAGGAAACTTTCAGCGGCATAAGAATTGTTAAGGCGTATGGCAAGGAAGACCAGTATGACGGATATTTCCAGAAACCGCTGGGGAACAACTTAAACGCGGCTAACTCCGCCGCTGTTTACGATGCCTATTTCCCCGTCGTTATGCAGATAATCCGGGTAATAGTTATCGCGGCTGTCGTCTGGTTCGGGGCCAAGACGGGAGTAGATGCACGCCTGGCCATCACCATCGGTGGACTTGCCGCCATGGCTGATCTGGTAGGCCGGCTCTTTACTCCCATAGAAGCCCTCGCCCAGGACTTTCAGACATTGCAGCAAGCATTGGCCGGTCTCAAACGGATATCGGAGTTGCTTGTCGAGAAGCCTGAGGAAAAGGGAGCCACCCAGCATATTGCCTCAGTTAGCGCGGCAGGACGGAACCAGAATGCCGCGGAGATAAGAGATATTTCCTTCAGCTACCAGCCGGGTAAGCCTGTATTGAAGAATGTCTCTCTTGCCGTCCCCCAGGGTAGAAAAATCGCTATTGTGGGCAGAACAGGGTCGGGCAAGACGACCCTTATGAATCTGATTGCGGGTCTATATACCAGTGATACGGGCACAATCTCTGTTCTGGGGTACAACCCCTATCAAGTCGACCCTCATGACCGGAGGAAACTTCTGGGAGTTGTTCCACAGAACGTCCATATCTTCGAGGGGACGATAAAGGAGAATATAACCTTGAGAGACGGGCAAATTCCTCTCGAAGCCATTGAGAAAGCGGCACAAATAGTTGGACTCCATGACTATATCACAGGTCTGGAAAAGGGCTACGACACGCTGTTAGGTGTGGGAGGAATTAAGCTTTCCTTCGGGCAAGGCCAGCTTCTATCTATGGCAAGAGCGATTATCTCAGACCCTGCGCTTCTCCTTCTGGATGAGCCGACATCCGGAATGGATGCCATCACCGAAGCGGCTATCTTCAGCGCTTTCCGTAATATAAGCAAGGACAGGTCACTTATCACGATAAGTCACCGTCTCTCCGGGATTGTAGATGCCGATGAGGTGCATATTATGGCTTCGGGTAGGATTGTGCAATCAGGTACGCCTGAGAAGCTGGCCGGCGAGAGCGGCTGGTACAGCGTCTTCCGTCAGCTTGAAGACCTGGGCTGGAAGATGGACTAGGCGTTTCCCATCGAACAACTGCCGTGATGTAATTCGAGTATCTCCGCAAAAACTCAGATAGATTAGTGACACTTTTATCGGAATAACAGTCTGCCTTTAAAGAAGTCAGTCAGAAACAATGCTTCAAAGTGTTTATCTAACTTACAATGCTTTCCGAACCTGAACTGAGATATCGAGCCAATCGGACTCCGCCGTAACTTGACACCAATCACCGATGGTATATAGACTATAGCCATTATTCTACAGGGACGCATTACATGAAATGCCAGAACTGCCAGGCCGATAATCCGGAAGGCGTTAAATTCTGCGGCGAATGCGGACAGTCGCTTGAAAGAGAACTGACCTGTCCGAAGTGCGGCTACAAAAACCCCAGGAATATTAAATTCTGCCATGACTGCGGCAATGCTCTGACGGAACAAACTCCAGCCGCCGCGCCACCTCCGGCAACTCCACAAACCCTACAAACCCAATCCCCCCTCCCCTCCTCCTTTGCCAATGGCCGTTATGCTGTCAAGAAGTTCCTGGGTGAGGGCGGGAAGAAGAAGGTCTATCTGGCGCATGATACAAAGCTGGACAGGGATGTCGCTTTCGCTCTGATTAAGACTGAAAGGCTGGATGAAACAGCCAGGACCCGCATCGAGCGCGAGGCTCAGGCGATGGGCAAGCTGGGCGACCATCCTAATATCGTTAGCATCTATGACATGGGCGAAGAGAATGGTCAGCCTTTCATCGTTCTTCCTCTTATGGCCGGCGGGGATGTAGAAGGACTCATTGAGAAAGCCCCCGACCACCGCCTCCCCCTGGACAAGGCTCTTGAAATCGCCGTAGCTGTCTCTCGGAGTCTTGAGTTCGCCCACTCGAAGGGAATTATTCACCGCGACCTGAAGCCGGGCAATGTCTGGCTGACAGCCAATGGTGTTGCCCAGATAGGCGATTTCGGATTGGCGGTAGCCGTCGACCTGTCACGGCTAACCCAGGACGGCATGATGGTGGGGACAGTTTCATACATGCCCCCAGAGCAGGCCATGGGCGGTAAGACGACCAATAAAGCCGACCTCTATTCTTTAGGGGCGATGCTTTATGAGATGGTTACCGGGCGGCCGCCGTTCGTTGGTGATGATTCCGTTGCTATCATCGGCCAGCATATTCAAACACCGCCGGTATCCCCCACCTGGCACCGGGCTGATTTACCACCGGCTCTGGAAACACTGATTTTACAGCTTCTTGAAAAAGACCCCGAGAAACGCCCTCAGTCAGCGACCGTTGTCCTTCAGGCATTAGAATCGATAGAGAAGGGCAAAGTCAGCAAAGAGACACCTCAAGGAACTCAAGGAACTCAACAAACTCAAGAAACCCAAAACCCTCTATACCGCCGTGTCTTCGTCGGCAGGGAGCTGGAGCTAAAACAGCTTCAATCCGCCTTCGACGGGGCTATGTCAGGGCAGGGCGCTTTGATGATGGTCATGGGCGAGCCGGGTGTCGGCAAGACTTCCCTCTGTGAACAATTAGAAACATACGTTACGCTGCGCGGCGGCCGCCCTCTGGTCGGCCACTGCTATGAGGAAGGCTCACTATCGCTGCCGTATCTGGCATTTGTCGAGGCGATGCGCTCGTATGTCTTAGACCGAAATCTCGACGATTTAAGAAAAGAACTGGGCACCGGCGCCGCCGATGTCGCCCGTATCGTCTCGGAGATAAGAGAACGGCTCAAGATTAAGCTGCGGACTCAGAAAGAACCGGAAGAGATGTACCGGCTGATGGAGGCTGTCTCCAGCTTTCTTATCAATGCGGCCGCCGTTCAGCCGCTGGTCATTATCCTGGAAGACTTACACGATGCTGACAAAGGCACCCTGGATATGCTGACCCACGTCTCGCGCCGTCTGAGCGGGGCAAGACTGCTCATTGTCGGCACCTACCGGGATGTCGAAGTAGATAGAAACCACCCATTATCTTCGGCTCTGGCTGAACTCAGGCGCACCTCCAGCTTTGGCCGCGTCCTCCTGCGGGGACTGAATGCCGATGAGGTCAGGCGGATGCTGGAGAGCATCACCCGGGAAAGCTTCCCCTGGAGTCTTGCCGAGAAGATACACCGCCAGACGGAGGGCAATCCCCTCTTTGTGCAGGAAGTTATACGCTTTCTGGCCGAGGAAGGACTTCTCGTTCAAAAAGATGGACGCTGGCAAGCCGCTAAGGGTACTCAGTTGGAGATGAGCATTCCTGAAGGCTTGCGGGACGTCATCGGCAAAAGATTGAACATTCTCACTCCTGAGTGTAACCGGCTGCTCTCGGCCGCCTCCGTCATCGGACGGGATTTCGCTCTGGAGACCCTGAAGGCTGTCGTTAGTATGGACGAAGAGGTCTTTATGAAAGCCCTCAAAGAGGCGATACAGCTTTCTGTGCTGGAAGAACATTCTCAGGTGGGCGCGGTGCGCTACCGTTTCACCCACGCCTTCTTCCGCCAGACGCTCTATGAGGAGATGATTGCCCCGCAGCGCCTCAAAATGCACCAGCAGGTGGCCCGCGCTCTGGAAACACAGTATGCCAAGCGTCTCGAGGAGCACGGCGCCGAACTTGCCGAGCACTTCTCCCAGTCCACCGACCCGGCCGACCTGACCAAATCGGTCTCTTACGGAGAGATGGCGGCGAAAAGGGCCATCGACGTCTTTGCCTATGGCGAAGCCGTCAGGCTGCTGGAGCAGGCACTGAAGATTCAGCGGGTGCTTGACCCGGATGACATGGGCAAGCAATGCGATTTGCTCCTTGCCCTGGGCGATGCTCTTACCATCGCTGGAGAGCCGAAGCGGGCCGTTGACAACGAGATTGCGGAGGCATACTCTCTGGCCGATGCCATTGGCGACCAGGCTCGCCTTTCGCAGGCCTCCACGCAAGCAATAGCTGGACTAATATACTGGGGAGGGTCTCTCGCATATCGGACTCCCGAATTCGCACGGTGGACAGAGCGGGCTGACCGCTATGCCCCGCCAAACACAGTCTCCCGTGCCTGGGCTGACTTTGCTATGGGAAACGTGAACCATTTCAAAGGTATGACTCAACGGCATACAGTTCTCTTGAGAGAGGGGCGCCGATTACGGAACCAGGCTCTCGGGCTTGCCCGCCGGCTGGACGACCCCGAAGCCTTTTGGTTTATCGCATATACTATCATGATTAATTACGGAGCACAGCAATATGAGGAGAAACTTAAGCTAGCGGAGGAGCTGACCGGTCGGTCCCGCATTGGGGTGGCTGTAAAGACTCTCGCCACAGCGCTGTCGTTTGCCTGCGGGCCATTACTGGAATCAGGCCAGCGGCAACGCGTCGATGAGCTGTGTAAAGAGGTAAAGGAGCTGGCAGAACGCACCGGGCAAGCAAACGCAATCCTTCTTTCGATGTGGGGAGAGAGCAACCAAGCTACCATGGACGGACAGCTGGAGAAAGCTGCCGAGATAGTCCGACAAATCAGGGTACGTGGGGACGAACTCGGTATCCCTGAATACGCTGCTACTACAGCAGACCAAGCAGGCTCACAACACCACCTTCTGCTCGGCAATATAAAAGAAACCTTGCGAAGGTTAGTCAATAATCCAACCGCGCTGAATCCCCTTTTTCTAGCGCACGTCGGCCGTCACGCTGAGGCTGCGGAAAGACTGGAACGACTGGTTGTGGCGCGCCCCGGCTTTGGCGCTGCCGATGATGTGACCAGGGCTACTGAAGATACCGCTTGGCTAGAGGCGGCGGTGATGGTGGGGCACAAACAAGCGGCTAAGATGCTGCTGGAAAGATTAGCAAGCACTGGCATCCGCCTGACAGGTGGCACTCAGGGAATAAGATGCCTCGCACAATACCTGGGTGCTGCGGCGGCTTTACTGGGCAGACCTGATGAAGCCCGCAAATACTATCACGAAGCGATCAAGATTTGTACCGAAATGAGGTTCCGTCCCGGACTGGCGCTGACCCGCCTCGGGCTTGCCGAGCTATTACTGGAACACTACCCGGCTGAGAAGAAGGAAGCCCTGGAGCACCTGGACTTCGCTATCAAAGAGTTCCGCGAGATGAAGATGCAGCCGTCATTGGAGAGGGCTTTACGGCACAAGGATTTCCTGAAGGCATAGGGCAGTATGTCATTATTATTAAGAAATAACGCTTCGTAGGGGCGACCCCCTGTGGTCGCCCTAGGCAGGTACAGGGGCCTGCCCCTACGTTTTTACATTCCTGCCGCGTTGGCAATGACGGTGAATTCATACCACAGGAGGTGGCTTTATGGAACAGTACAGCGGCGCCGAAGCTTTTATCGAAGTCTTAAATGCGAACGGAGTGGAACACATCTTCTTCAACCCGGGGGGAGATATGGCCCCTATCCAGGCAGCTATCATGAAATACAGGGGACTGGGTAAACGGGCGCCAAAACTAATACTCTGCCTCCAGGAGTCTGTGGCTCTGACCGCCGCTCACGGGCACTATATGGTTTCCGGCCAGCCGCAGGTGGTTATGGTTCACAGTGAGTTAGGAACTCAGCAAATCGGCGGCGCCCTTCATAATGCGCAGTGGGGGCGAGTACCGGTCATTCTCTGGGCCGGGTTAGCGGCCGGCCCCCAACGCATCAACTGGAGGAAAGAGCCGTACGACCAGGGAGGCATAGTGCGTAACAGCGTCAAGTGGGACTATGAGATTAGCTCGGCGGACGATATCTATGCTAAGCTCCAGGAAGCCATTAATATCGCTTTTACAGAGCCTTACGGGCCGGTCTATCTTTCCTACGGCCGGGACGTTCTGTCCAAGGAAACTGCAAGAGCAACGCTTAAACCACCTGAACACACCCGTCCTGAATTCCCCCCAGTCGATGTCCAGAGTCTTGGTAAAATAGCAGACATATTGATAGAAGCCAAGAATCCCCTCATAGTAGCAGGCTATACCAGCCGGCATCCTGAATCGGTTGTTTCACTTGTAAAATTGGCAGAGACTCTCGGCACACCTGTCCTTTCCGGTCTAACACGGATGAACTTCCCGACTAGTCATCCGCTCTCTAACGGTATGGAACAAATGGGAAGCGCCGCCAAGGCAAATGTGTCTCTTACAGAAGCGGATGTGCTTCTGGTCATCGATTATGATATGCCGTACGTGCCCGCGGCAGGTTTCCCCAGACCAGAAGCCAGGATAATTCATATCGATATCGACCCTCTAACGCAAGGGCGACCTCTCTGGGGACGGGGGGCGGATATTTTCTTAAGGGGCGACTCCAGAGAAGCAATACCGGCTCTAAATGAGATTATATCCCGGAAATTGACTCCGGAAAAACGAGCACAAATCCGTGAGCGCTTCAACCAACTGGCGAATAAGCACAAGAAAGAGCGTAATGACTGGCATGCGTCTGGAATGAGTAAATCAAACCAGAGACCTATCTCACCAGACTGGCTCTGCCACTGCATCGCTCAAGTTATCGACGAGGACACGATACTGGTTGACCACCTTATCAGCCAGTCAACGTCTGTGGTAGAGCAAATCGACCGTAGCAAGCCGGGGACTCTATTGGGTTGCGCCGGTGGCTCTATCCAGTGGGCTTTAGGGGCTGCCCTGGGAGCAAAAATAGCCCGCCCGGAGAGTACGGTCGTCAGTCTGATGACGGATGGCGGCTTTGTGTGGGGCTGTCCTGTGGCTACTCTCTGGTCAGCCCGCGCCTACCAGGCACCGTTCTTATCCGTCATCTTTAATAATCAGTCATACGGCGCTATCAGAAGGATCATCGAAAGGCTCTCTGAGACAAACCTCCCTGATGAAATGGCATTTACCGCCGGAGTGGATATCTCACCGCCGGCTGATTATGCCCTCGTAGCTCAGTCCTGCGGCGGTTACGGGCGAATAGTTGAAGACCCTGACGATGTGCTTCCGGCACTGAAAGAGGCTATGAATGAAGTCCGAAACGGCCGGCTGGCTGTGGTCGATGTCAGACTGGATAAAGGGTAATCTTAACTGCTTGAGCAAAAACAAAGGGTAAAGTCCAAACTACAAATATTATTTATAGAGGAGCAAACATGGATAATAACTGGGAGTTCAATCACCTGGGGGTGGTAGTCAGAGATCTTGATAAGACTGTTGAATACTTTCAATCCATAGGTGCAAATACATCCCAGCCTGAGCGCATACATCCGGTATCGAAGAATAGAATAAGGAATATTCAGTTAGGCTCATTAACTATTGAGTTGATTCAACCGGCTGAAGGAAAGACTCCCGCCCGGGATTTCTTAAATAAAAGAGGTCAGGGCATGTTTCACATCGGCTTTAGGGTGGGAGAATTCAACACCCAGAAAGCTAAAATGCTGGAGAAAGGGGCATCGATTGTTCTGTCTGCACAACGTCCAGAAGGCGACCTGGCATATTTTGAGCCTCCTGAGGCTGGATGCAATGTTATTATGGAGCTGATAGAGCAGCGGCAATAGCTCATACTTTCCCCTAGCCAAACTTAAGGTATTTAGAACTCTTTTTTCAGCAATTACCCGATTGTGTTTTGAGACAAACCTATATTACACTCTACATACTATAATGTATTCTTCCTATAATGTATTCTTCTGAAATATGGCGGTCAAAGGGGTCTACGGTCAGGGCGTGGGCTTTACCAGGTACTTCTGGATAGACCAGGACTTGAAGAAGGCGATGGGATATTGATACTGATACGCATTGATAGCGTTAAATAATAGGAGGAAGGTAAATGAGGAAGATTCTATGGATGTTGGTGAGCGGATTGATGGCGCTATCCCTGGTACTGGCGGCCTGCGCTCCAGCAGCACCCCCGACGCCCCCGGCTACCCCGGCTGCTCCAACCACGCCGACTACTCCGGCCACACCGGCTGCTCCAACCACGCCGGTAGAGGAAAAACAGCAGAAAGAGGCGGTGACGGCTTCGGCGCCTGAGAAGCCAAAGTACGGCGGCACGCTCAGGCTACCTCTTGCAGCCGATATAACAGGCTGGGATGACATCGTTACTTTTGGATTCGTCGCCGGGCCTACATTTAACCTGGTTAATGAGCCGATATGGCGAGGTGACTGGGCAAAAGGACCCGCCGGCGGTTACGGCGCTAAGGTAACCGATTGGGTAAACGCCTATGATGTTTGGGCCAACCACGCCGGTGCCGTGGCTGAGAGCTGGAAGTGGAGCCTGGATACCGCGAAAAATGAAGGAACGATTGTCTACCAGATTCGACAGGGAGTGCGCTTTGCGCTCGACCCCAACAACGAAGCCAGCCGGATGGTCGCCGGGCGGCAAATGACGACCGACGACGTCATGTTCTCGCTTCAACAGGTGGTCACTGTCCCCACGGCTTTCCTGTACAAGGCATTTCCAGAAATAAGGAGCGCCAATGTAACCAAGACGGGCCCCTGGGAAGTTACAATCAGGCTCCCACTTACCGGTCTGGTAACCGCTGTAACCCACTTTGGCAGTTATGCACGGACAGTACCGCCGGAGGTAGTGAAGAAATACGGTAATATGTCGAACTGGAGGAATTCTGTCGGCACCGGCCAATTCATACTCGCCGATTATATACCCGGCAGCCAGGCTGTTATGGTCAAGAACCCTGGCTACTGGGGGAAGGACCCCGTGGGCCCCGGCAAAGGCAGCCAGGTGCCCTACATAGATGGTTTGCGGTTTATCATCATACCCGACCTGTCTACCCGGCAAGCGGCCCTGCGGACAGGCAAGATTGACCAGGCAAGCCCCTACAACTATGAAGAAGCCGAGAGTATGAGGAAGACAGCTCCAAAGCTGCGTGAAGCGGCAGGAGCGTTGGGCGGTCCCCCCATCTACATCTATATGAACACACTGAGAGCGCCATTTAACAACCTGAAAGTGCGCAGGGCGATGTTGATGTCTATCGATCTCGTATCTATAAAGAAGACCCTTAATCACGATCTCGGACAAATCCTGACCTGGCCGGCCGAACAATGGCCGAGTTACGAGGATCTTTACCTCGGACTGGATGACCCCGAGATGCCGGAATCCGTGAAAGAGCTTTACACCTATAATCCGGAGAAGGCGAAACAACTGCTGAAAGAAGCTGGCTATCCGAGCGGCTTTAAGACATCGGTGCTCATCGCTGCACCTGAGGTTGACTATTTCTCGATAATCAAGGACATGTGGGGCAAGGTGGGCATCGACCTGGCGCTCGATGTTAAAGACACGGGCACCAGACTCGCCGTCTATAATTCAGGAAACTACGACCTAACAGGGCAAGCCGGCGGTAAAGGCCCAATCAGCGTATTTTACAGTATGGTGACGATGAACGCCGGCACCTCGGCCGGCGGCAGCGGCAGCCAGATAAATGACCCGGTTATTCGCGCAGCCTCCGAAAAAATGAGGCTGATGTACATCAGTGACTATAAAGGGGCTATGAAGGAGTTTAAGAACCTGATGAAATATGTCCTCGACCAGGCATATGTTGTCTCCCGCCCGATATATCCTCAGACAACATTCTGGTGGCCATGGCTGAAGAACTACTCAGGAGAGCAGATGGTTGGCTACTGGCATGGCGCCAACTGGGCAACCTGGGTTTGGATCGACCAGGACTTAAAGAAGTCAATGGGATACTAGACCGCGCTTATTCAGGATAGATTTGGAGATAAGGCTGGAGAGTAAAACTCTCCAGCCTTATCAGCCACTCAAAGCCCAAGCAGGTGGCTTATTCCCGAAGCGGCCACCTTTACGGATATGAAAAATGATAGTTCCTCCATCGGGCAAATCCCAGCTTTCCGCCAGGGTTTTCGAAGCAATAATTCGGGGAACACCTGATTGCTTAATCGACTTTCTTAACCTACAATCATTAGTATTACTTTCTTTGTAACAGAATATTGTATTTTACTGTCCCCGATAGAGAATCTCACCGACCAAAACGGAGCAAGGAGTCAGGGGAAAATGGCGCAATCCTCCAAGGAGTTAGTCAGGAGTCTTTTTCAGTTGCGGGACCTGCCAAAGGTCACTTTTATTCCGTGGGTCTGTACTTTTGCCGCAAAGCTGGAACAGATTGGCATCGAGACGATACTCTCGGATGCCGGCTCATTATCAAGAGCACTCATTAACAGCCAAAAACTATTCGGCTACGATGCCATCGTAAACGTTTTTGACCCGAGCCTTGAGGCAGAGGCCCTGGGCTGTAAAATCGATTGGGGCAATGGCGAAACCCTCCCAAGAGTAGCAAGCCACCCATTGAGCGAAGGACAGACCATCGAGGGATTGGACGTGGCGAATGTTGAGAAGCGAGGGCGGCTTCCGGCCATATTAGAGGCTACCAAGCGGTTGAACATTATCAGAGGGAAGGAAGTAGCCATAGTCGGCGTGATTACCGGGCCTTTAACCCTGGCAAGACATTTGAAGGGTGACAGCTTTTTAGCTGATTTGAATCATGACTCCGATGAGACCAGGAAGATTATCAACCTGGCAGGGAACGTTGAACTCAAGCTATGCCGGGCATACTGCGAGCTAGGCGTGGATGTCATCGCAATTGTTGAAGAAATGCTGGGGCAGGTCAACCCCGGCCAATATCAAGCAGTAGCTGCCCCGCTTCGAAGCATCTGGAACGTCGCAAAGTTCTACAATGTCCGCTCTCTGATTTTGAGCAAGGGGTGCCGGGACGAGCAAGTCGAACCCATTTCGGCTCTACAGGCTGATGGTTTAGCGCTAACAGGTAATATAGATTTCACGCAGTTGAGCGCTACAGCGCTAAAACGAAAAAGCTGTTATGCCAGGAGCATCACCGACTCCGCATTACTTGGCACACCTTCTCAAGTGAAGAATGCCACTCTTGAATGCCTGTCATCAAAGGGGAAAGGCTTCTTCCTATCCACAGAATGGGAAGTCCCCTACTCAACTGACGTAAACAACATACACGAAATTAAAATGTCCCTTGCGCAACAGACATAGACAACAGGCATGAAGTTACGGGTGTCCTCCGGGACAACCAGGATTCTTAAGGAGGGCGGATGGAATTCAACATGGACATCGACACCGGCGGGACATTCACAGATGGTTTTGTCCGCGGTGACGGCAGGATTGAACTGGTAAAGGTTGGCACCACACCCCATGACTTCTCGCTCTGTTTCATGGAATGTGTTAGTGAAGCAGCCAGAAGATTCGGTTTCCAACAGGCCAGCCAACTTCTGGCTCAGATGAAGACGCTGCGTTTATCCACCACCATCGGCACCAATGCCTTGATTCAATCGTCAGGTCCCAAATTAGGTCTCATGGTAACACGCGGGATGGGTGAAAACGTATACGCTGAAGCCGGAACTCATAACCCGGCCGTTGACTTCATCATACCGAGGGACATGATAATCGGCATCGATGAGGAAGTCGATAAGGAAGGGATTTCGGTCAGAGCACCGGTTGTCAGCCAGGTATTGGCCGGTGTGAAAACACTGCTTGAAAAAGGTGCCAGAAGGATTGTGGTGAGTTTGTCCCGCTCTCCCTTGAACCCGGAAAATGAGAAAAGATGCCGGGAAATAGTCCTATCAGACTATCCCGCTCATTATTTAGGTACAGTCCCGTTACTGATTTCCACAGAGATAAGTAGTGAACTCAACGACCAATACCGCACTAACGCGGCGCTTATCGATGCCTATATGCACCAGGAAATGGCTCACTATCTCTACAAGGCTGACGAGGATGCCAGAAACGGACGTCATAAATATCCTCTGCTGATTGTGCATGCTACTGGCGGTGTAGCCAGAGTTGCCAAAACAAAAGCCATCGATACCTGTGATTCCGGACCAGCAGCGGGGCTGCTCGGAGCGTCATTCCTTGCCCGGATGTATGGGCTGGATAATGTGGTTACTGTAGATGTCGGCGGCACCAGCACTGATATCGGGTTAGTGGCTGATGGAGAGCCTTCCTTTAGCGAACTCAGGGAACTGAGCGGAGTGCCTATCAAAGAGCGTTTTATCGAAAGCATTTCCATCGGAGGCGGCGGCAGCTCAATCGCCAGGCTGCAAGGCAAATCGAAGCAACTGAAGGTAGGGCCGGAAAGCGCTGGAGGCATACCGGGACCGGCCTGTTATGGACTCGGTGGCGCTAATGCGACGGTTTCCGATAGCTGGGTCACGCTCGGCTACATCGACCCGGCGTATTTCCTGGGAGGCAGGAGAAAACTTGACGCAAGCCTGGCAAAAACGGTGATAAAGAAAAATGTGGCTGACCCGCTAAATATGACAGTCGAACAAGCAGCAGATGCGATAGTGAAAGAAGTAAGTTCCCAGTGCGGTCAATCAGTCAGGGGTTTTATCATTTCCAAAGGGTTGGATGCTAAAGACGTTACGATGTACGCTTTCGGCGGCGCAGGAGGACTTGCCTGCAGCAGTATAGCCAAAGCCGCCGACGTGCCCAGGATATATTTCTTCCCGTTCGGCGCGGCCTTCTGCGCTTTCGGGTCATCGTGTACCGATGTGCTTCACAATTACAGCTCGGCAGCAGGATTGACACTTGATGCTGATTCGAAACAAACCACCATCAATGAATTCAACAGAATAGTGCAAGGGATGACAGATGACGCCTATTTTGATATGGAAGGAGAAGGTTTTGAGAAAGGGAAAGTTTCCTTGTCACTGGAGATAATAATAGTCTCCGAGCGTTCTCTTTCCCGGACAGCAATCCGGTGGTCGCCCATCGTTCTGAGCGGCGAAAAGGACCTGGACGCTCTCCTTGACCTGTACCGCGCCAGGACTGCATCGAGTTCACAGGATGATAGAATATCAATCAAAGAATTCAGACTAAAAGCAAGCTGCCACCTGCCCGACCCCCAGTTCCCCACCTATCCCGCGTCCGGGGAAAACCCTGAAGCGGCTCGAAAGGGTAAAAGAGCTACCTACTGGGATGGTAAATTCCAGGATGCCCGGGTTTACGAGCAAGGTTTACTCAAGTGCGGGAATATAGTGAGTGGTCTGGCCTTCATTGAAAGCCCCAGCACCACTATCCTGGTCCCCTCAGGCAGCCGGTACAAGGTCGATCAGTATCTTAACGGTTTAATGGAGGAAGAATAGGCATGGGAGAAAAGGTGAGGATTACCGAATATCTGGATATAGATTTGGACGAAGAAAAATGGTGCTGCAATCGCTGCGGTAAAGAACTGGTATCAGCCAGGGAAAACTATAAAAAAGGCTGCGTGGTCTATGACCGCGATCCCAGGACTATTTATAACCCTGTTCTGGAAGACGGCAGCTTTGCCCCTGACCCTGAAATATGCCGGATTATAGAGTTCTACTGTCCTGTTTGCGCGGTAATGATAGAAAACGAGGTGCTGCCCCCGGGACATCCGATTACCCATGACATAGAAATCGATATCGATAAACTCAAGCAAAAACACGACAAAATGAGGAGAAACACACGATGATGGAACTCCAACTTGACGGGAAAAGTCCCGGCAACCCGAAGCATAGAGCCAGCATCAACGTCGATATCGGCGGCACTTTCACCGATTGTCTAATAATCTACGATGATAAGATGGTTTTTGGTAAGGCACCGACTACCAGCTACAATCTGTCAAAAGGTTTTATGCAGGCCCTGCGTGAGACAGTCGTTTCTCTGGACATTTCTTTAGAGGACTTACTGGAATCGACAGAGATGATCCGGTACTCGACTACTCTGGCGATAAACAGACTTATAGAAAGAAAAGGGCCCCACCTCGGGCTGTTCACAACAGAGGGTTTTGAGGATACTCTTCCCGCCGGGCGTGGCGGCTCCTGGGGAGATGGGATACCGATAAGCGAGATGAGAAACCTGCCTAAAATGAAGAAACCTGAGCCTGTCATACCGCGCCATATGATAGTAGGGGTAAAAGAGAGGATTGCCGCTTCTGGCAAGATAGTCAGACCCCTGGATGAAGAGGATACTTTAGCCAAGCTTCGCTATCTGGTGAATCAGGGGGCACAGGGGTTTGTCGTCTGCCTGATTAGCAGCTACGCCAATCCTGAACATGAACAGAAAATCCGGGACCTTATACGCCGCCAGTATCCTGAATCCTACCTGGGCAGTATGTTGGTAGTCTTGTCTTCTGAAGTCTCGCCGAGATGGCGCGAATATCCCAGAATGGTAGCTACCATGCTCAGCGCCTATCTGCAACGCTCTATGTCGGATGAGCTTAAGGGAATGGGTGATGAACTGAGAAGCGCCGGATATAAACGTGCCATGATGATGGTGCATAATAGCGGCGGCATGGCTGAGGTTTACCGCACGACCGCCCTCAACACCTTTAACGGCGGCCCGGTGGCCGGTCTGATTGGGTCGGCCTATGTCGGTAAATCGCAGGGATTCAAGAACATCATCGCTACCGATATGGGAGGCACCAGCTTTGACCTGGGACTGGTAGTAGATGGGAATCCGGGCTTCTATCAGTATCATCCTGTTATCGACCGCTGGGGAGTGGAAATGACCATGCTTGAGTCACGGTCGATTGGGGCAGGCGGGGGTTCCCTGGCCCGGCTCGACCCGATTATGGCTAACAAATTGAATGTCGGACCTCAAAGCGCCGGCTCTATGCCCGGACCCGCCTGTTATGACCTGGGAGGCACCGAGCCTACCGTGACAGACGCCGATGTAGTCCTGGGTTATGTCAACCCAGATTATTTTCACGGCGGAAAGATAATGATTAACCGCGAAAAAGCCGAGGAGGCAATACGCGAAAAAATTGCCAAACCGCTAAAAATCGAATTGGAAGAGGCTGCCTGGTTAATCAAAAAGGTCATCGACGGAATCATGGCCGGCGAGATATTTAAGGAGACCGTCCTCAGGGGATATGACCCGAAGGAATTCGCCGTGTTTTCCTTCGGTGGAGCCGGCCCGACCCACGCCTGTGGCTATTCTTTCGGAGCCGGAGTAAAGAAAGTAGTGACTTTTCTTCAGACCCCCGTTTTCTGCGCTCTCGGCTCGGCGGTTATGGATGTAATTCAGTTTTATGAAGCTTCCAGGTATATTCCCATGAGCCGGCCCGGTACCATGGAATACTTTACCGATTATGAGAGATTTAATGAAATAGTAGAAGGTCTGCAAAAACGGGCTATCAGAGACCTCGAAGGGCAGGGCATCTCACCGCAGGCATCCATTTTTTCATTGGAGCTTGAGATGAGATACGGGGGACAATTAAACATGAAAAGGATAAGGTCTCCCCGCCTGTTCATACGAAGCAGCGAGGATGTGGTAGCTGTCTATAATCAATTCGAGAAGGAATTCAGCGAGGCTTACAGCCCGCTATCTGTTTACCCCGAAGGCGGAGTCGATATTTCGTCATTTGTTCTCCGGTCGTCATTCCTGTCGCCAAAATTTGAGCTTCCCAGGTACTCACTGAAGAGTACCAAAGCTCCCAAGGTTGCCTACAAAGGCGAGAGGGAAGTTTTCTGGGAAGAACTGGGGCATTTCCATTCTACGGACATATACGAGCAAAATCTGCTGGAGCCGGGGAACATTGTCGAGGGACCAGCTATCATCGAAGCTGCTGATACTAATATCGTCCTGCCTCCCGGCAGGCGCTACTCGGTAAATGAATATCTGAGCGGAATCATAGAGTAGAATACGGAATTCTTGAGACAAGGAGATAAAATATGAGACCATCAAAAGCCGAGGTTATGGCCTTTCTGAAACCGGACCCAGTGGCCAAAGAAGAAATCGAAGGTCTTGAGAAGCTGGAGCCGGGTGATTACGAGATTTACAGCGAACGCCTGAATATGATTCTGGCTGAATGTAAAGAAGTCTTTATGAGGGTAGGCAATTCCAACTGGGTGCTATCAGGCGACCTTATCGTCGGCCTGCATACCGCCCAGGGCGACCTGGTAGGCGCCTGCCTGGGCACATTCATTCATAGCGTTACCGCCCAGAACCCCATCAAGTGGGTGATGCACAATTTTTTGAATAATCCCAGGGTCGGAGTCCGTGAGGGTGATATTTTCTACTGTAATGAGGCTACCTATGGCGGAATACATAACTGCGACCAGTTAGCGCTGATGCCAATTTTCTCCAATGGAGAGCTTATCGCCTGGGCATCGGCCGGGACGCATATGGCTGAGACCGGCGGCATTGCCCCGGGAGGAATGATAGCTTATGCCAAGAGCCGTTATGAAGAAGGAATGAGCCTGACTCCAATCAAAATCGCAGAGCACTACCAGCTCAAGGACGACCTGATTGAGATGATGGTCAATATGATTTCCCGCGCTCCGCGCCAGCAGGTCCTGGACTTAAGAGCCAGGGCGACGGCGGTCGACAGGCTGAGGGTACGGATTCAGCAACTGGCTGAACAAAAGGGAAACGCATTCGTCCGGGGCTTGTTCCGCAAGACACTGATGGTAGCTGAAGAAGGGGCAAAAAACAGAATCCGGAAGTGGAATGACGGTGTTTACCGTAATGTGGTTTTCAATAGCGGCGCCGGCGGCCTCTGGCGCATCTTCTGCACCGTCCATAAAGAAGGCGACCATATTCTCTTCGATTATACGGGCACTTCTCCTGAAAACGATAGCGCCCGTAATTGCATGCCCTGGGTGATAGTCTGCTATGTCGCCCTGCATATGTACTCTCACGGCTTCTGGGACTTGCCGGTTTGCGCCGGCACACTGGTGCCGACCGATTATCTTATTCCCGATGGCACTGTTATCAGTCCGAATTGGGATGCGGCAATATCCATTGCGCCGAATGTTGGTGAGCTAAATAACAACCTGCTACCCAAGCTTTTTGCCTGCATGATGTTTAACAGTGAGGACAGGGGAGAGATTGCAGCATCTATAAACGGTGTAGGCGGGGGCGGAGCCGGAGTCGGCGGGGGCGGCCCCGGTGGTTTTGGATCCGGGTTAAACCAGTTTGGCGTGCCTGTTGTCGGCGGGGGCGGAAGCGGCTGGACCAGGAACACGATGGGACAGGGCGGCCGGGTAGACTCGGACGGTATGGACAGCTCCCTGTTCCGTTCAGCCGTGCATGCCTCGGGGAATGACGGTGAAGAAGCAGAAGCCGATCATCCCACTCTCACTCTCTGGCAGAAACACCGCAAGGATAGTCCGGGACCCGGCAAATACAGGGGAGGAGCCAGCGGCTATACTGCACAAATTCTTTACGGAGTGCCTTACCACAAGCATGGCCCGACGGCCGGTGGAGGACGTGGCGGAAGCAGCGGCAGGATACTTGTCGGAAATGGGCTTTTCGGTGGTTATCCATCGAACACCACCCCGGGCGTTTCGGTTGAGAACAACAATCTGCTGGAGCTTATGGCCAAAGGCGAAAAAAATATACCTACCTCGCCCGAAGAAATAATCCAGGGTAGGGTTATCAAAGGCGAGTATGTATCTTTATCAAGGGACCCGCGCCCGGCCGGATTAACCTACGAAGGGTCTCTGTCAGGCGGCGGCAGCACGGGCGGTGGCCACGGCTATGGCGATGTGCTGGAGAGAGAGCCGCAGGCTGTGGTTAATGATATCAGAAACGAAGTGGTCTCTCATTGGGCAGCGGTCCACGTATATCACGTGGCCTATGATGCAGAAACGTGGATTGCGGACGAAGAGAAAACAAAGGAATTGAGGCGGAAAGAGCATGAAGACCGCCTCAGCCGGGCCAGGTCATATGAGGAATTTGAGAAGGAATGGCTAAAAAAGAGACCGCCGGAGAACATGTTAAGCTACTACGGCTCCTGGCCGGAAGCCAAAATGGTTAAGCCTGTCATCAGGATATAGCTGTACTAGCCGGCCAAGATTGTAATAAAAGGATTACAGCTCCGGCTAATCGCCGGGGCCAAAGGCGAGGGGTGAGAAATGAGCATCAACAAACTATACGATAGCTTTGACAAGGCAGTGGCTGATGTTTTCGATGGCGCCGTTATCCTTATCGGCGGCTTCGGACCGTCCAATGGCACTCCCAGCTATTTGATACGTGCCTTATACAGAAAAGGAACGAAAAACCTTACCCTGGTTGCCAATACCCCGGGGCAGGGCCGTCCGGCTCCGGGAGCGCCTCCGCCACCGGGGAGGAGAACCCTGCCGAACTATGACAACGGCGGGCTACTGATACAAAACGGACAGGTATCCAAAACAATCTGCGCTTTCCCAGGGCAGATAAGGCCAGGCACCGTTTTCCATCAGTTAATGACGGAAGGCAAATTAACCGTGGAGCTGGTGCCGCAGGGCACTATCGCTGAAAGAATCAGGGCAGCCAAAGCCGGAATACCAGCGTTCTATACAGCTACCGGCGCAGGCACAGTCATCGAGAAGGGCAAAGAAACCAGAGTTTTCGATGGTAGAAAATACGTGCTTGAGCACGCTCTGAAAGCGGACTTTGCCTTCGTACGTGCTCATAAGGCCGACCGCTGGGGTAACTTGGTTTACCAGGGCACATCCAGAAATTTTAATGCCACCATGGCCGGCGCCGCCAAGGTTACCATCGCCGAGGTCGACCAGATGGTAGAACTGGGTGACATTAATCCGGAGGCTGTATCCACTCCATCGATTTACGTGAACAGGATTTGCAGCCGCAAAGAAAGCCGGGAAGGAGCGTAAAGATGGTAGAACGACTCGATGAGCAGACAATGGCGCTCCGTGTAGCCCGGGAATTCGAGGACGGGATGGTAGTTAACCTTGGCTTCGGCACTCCCACTATGGCAGCCAATTATATTCCCGAAGGCAAAGAGGTTATTTTTCAAAGCGAAAACGGCTGCCTCGGCTACGGGCGGATTGCCCAAACGGAAGAGGAGCAGAACTTTCACCTCGTGAACGCGGGCGGCCAGTTTGTCATAGGGCACCCCGGCATGGCCTTCTTCGAGCACGCTGATTCATTCACAATGATAAGGGGCGGGCACATCGACCTTTGTGTCCTCGGCGGCTTGCAGGTATCTGAAAAAGGCGACCTGGCTAACTGGTTGATTCCGGGCAGGGAGCCGGGCGGGATGGGCGGGGCTATGGACCTGGCTGCCGGGGCAGCCCGCTTGATAGTAGTGATGACTCACACCACAAAGGAGAACGAACCCAAAATCCTCAAGGAATGCACTTATGCCCTGACGGCTCCCAACTGCGTCGACCTGGTTGTCACCGATATCGCAGTTATAGAGGTAACCGAAAGGGGACTGGTGCTCAAGGAGACGGCCCCCGGCTGGACGGCAAAAGAAGTCCAGACGCTAACTGAGCCGAGACTGATAATCTCTCCAAGCCTGAAAGTAATGGCGCTATAATCTGCCCAGTTCAGCACTCATTTTCCTCATATGCAGATTAAAAACAGTGCCGCTCAGTGAACATCGCCCTGGATTCAAACCCGATAAAAGGAGACTACCATGCATGAGACGACCATATTAGACCTCCAGATAGCCATGGATTCCGGACAGACCTCGTCCCAGGAACTCGTATCCACATATCTTGAACGTATTAAGGCGCTGAACAGCCGGTTACGAGCCATCTTATGCGTAAACCCTAACGCATTGAAAACTGCTGCTGCCCTGGACCTGGAACGCAAACAAAAAGGCCCACGAAGCCCACTGCACGGTATCCCGGTCATTGTTAAGGATAGTATTACAACCATGGACAACATGCCTACCACAGCCGGCACACGTGCTTTAGAATCCTTTAAGTCATCGAAAGACGCTTTCCTCATTACCAAATTGCGCCAAGCCGGAGCGGTTATTCTGGCCAAATCGAACTTACAGGAGCTTTCGTACGGTTTTGCGACATTCAGTACTCTGGGCGGGCAGACGCTTAACCCGTATGCCCTTGACCGCCAACCTGGTGGCTCTAGCGGCGGCACGGCAGTCGCTATTACTTTGAACATGGGTGCCGTCGGTCTCGGTGAAGATACGGCTGGCTCTATACGAGTGCCGGCTGCTTTTAACTCTATAGTAGGTATAAGACCCACTGTGGGACTCATCAGCCGGACAGGACTGGTCCCTCTTGCACCCAGCCGGGACACCGCCGGACCCATGACCCGCACGGTTACGGATGCGGCGATTCTCCTCGATGCCATGGCTGGTTACGACCCGGCCGACCCGATTACAGCCTGCAGTGCAGGTAAAATCCCGGAAACTTACACCAGCTTCCTGAAAAAAGACGGCATGCGTAGAACCCGAATCGGGGTCGTGCGGGCACTCTTTGGCACTGAAACAGAAACGGCAATCGCCGTGGGCGCCGTGATTAATAACGCTATCGGGCAGATGAGGGAGCTTGGCGCTACAATAATCAACCCTGTGGAGGTGCTTCACCTGAACGACTTCAACAACCGGGACAGGTACGCCTTCGAACCTACTGTAGAGTGGAGACCCGCCTTTGACAACTTCTTGAAGTGGGCGGGGCAGGATGCCCCGATACAGAGTTTTGCCGACCTTGCAGAATCTGTAAAGGGGAATGCAGTTGTTGAAAGGGTTGTCAGCGTATCATTAAATGCGGCTGAGGCTGAAGAAGATATCAACTACCTCCGAACCATCGCCATAGCGCAAAAATATGCAGAGCTGGCAGTGCTTCAAGCGATGGCCGAACATAACCTCGATGCTCTAGTTTACCCGGCAGTCCAGGAGCCGCCTGCGAAGATTGGCGAGCGGCAAACAGGAACTGTCACAACCGGCCTGGCCGCCAGAGCCAGGTTTCCCAGTATCGTAGTGCCCGCCGGGTTTGCGAACGACGGTCTGCCGGTAGGCATTGAGTTCCTGGCGAGAGCTTTTGAAGAACCGCGGCTAATCCAGCTAGCCTACGCCTTCGAGCAGGGAACAGGTTATCGCAGACCGCCGAATCTGCCCTAAAAAATGAGCATTGTATCTTATTTCACTTTAGCCCGCCCGGCAAGATACGTTTAGCTTCTGAATATGAGCCTGCCCAGAAGGGGATTCTGAATAGTAATAGCCCCCTCGGGACAGACTTCCTGGCAGCAGTAGCAGCGGATGCATTGGCTGTAATCGTGCCTGGGTATTTTACCGGCTTCAGAGTGCATCCAATCCAGGGCGCTTGGCCCAACCGGACACATAGAGATGCACGTTCCGCAACTGGTGCACTTTATCTTATCGATAACAGGCCTGGGGGTCACCGTGTTCTTGATGAACCGCCTCATTCGCCCGGCTGTAGCCGGTTCCGGAGGCTCCCGGACAACCTCGAAATCATGGATGATGAACGGCTCGATGTCATCTCCCACCACCTGGATGTTTTCATAATGGTAGGTTCCCAGTCCGGACTTCTCGCCCGGTTTGGAGGTCGGGACGAATTCAGGATTGAGATTAATCATCTTACAGGCGATGGCATCCAAAGCCACCGGGTCCGCGGATAGCAGGATAGCGCCCATCTTCCGCGGCTTGCCATTTCGTGGTCCATTGCCTTCCATAGCCATAACCGCATCCATAACGTACAGACGCGGCCTGATAAATGTATTGATATCCACAAGCATGGTGGCAAAATCATAAGGGTCGGCCATTTTGGCATGGAATTGTCCCTTCAGAATGCCGGGCACACAGCCGAACTGGTTCTTGATTGCTCCTGTCATCCGGGTAAGCCCGTGCGCTTTGAGTTTCGGCAAACTGACGACGCCATCGGCATCGAGTATCCCGTTAGCCAGAACAAACCTCTTATTTAGGAGAGCTTCCGTATGGCTGACTTCCCTGCCGTGGTCGAAGTCAGCCATGGCAATTCCCAATTCATCGGCGACCTGTTTCAGCCCGGCTACCCTGGAGTTAAATGAGCATCCGCCAATCGAAGGACAATCTCCGTAAGAAACCACCGCCCCGCTTTCCTTCAGCAGCAGTGCTACGGCCCGAAAAACCGAAGGATGAGTGGTGACGCACTTATCCGGGTGGGATGCGATAAGGATGTTCGGTTTCATCACGATTCTCTCGCCCGGATTGGCAAAATCAGCCATTCCGCCAAGAAGGTCTATACCTCTCCTGACAGCGCCCTCCACCCGCTCGGTGCCGTAATCAACACATTTTACCAGGGCTACTATTGATTTACTCACAATAAGACCCCGCTAATCTTAGTTACTCAATACTCTACTGTAACACGTGAAGCAAGAATCTTCCAGACTAACTTGAGGTGGTAACCGGGTGTATATTACGGTTAAAGCAGCCCTTTCTTTTTGTAGTATCCGCCAAAACCTGCGATATTATTCAATAAAGAATATTCACCCAGGTCCACTCCAAAACGCTGCTTTATGTAATCATCTATTATACTGGCAGCCGCTGCTTCAGGGCTTGTCTTCAACGTCTGGAGAATTAATTCACCGATTATCTTTACGTTCTCGATGGCTACTGAGATTGATTCCTCAGGCTCCGTACTCATCCCGCCATGGGCGTAGAAAAGGAACTTAAGCGGCAATGCCTTGAGTCTCTCCATAGTCTCGATGTATACCTCGATATCGAAACTGGGCGGAGCCGCCGCGGGCAAGGGTACGGTACCAGGATTGTAAATTAATCCGAGCGCCTCACCGCAAAACAAGCCCCCGCTCCTGGTATCGAATACGGCGATATGGTGAGGGGCATGTCCGGGCGCCTCAAAACATATCAGGTCCCGCCCGTCCAGGCTTAACTTCTGCTGGTCTTTAACCACCTTTATCCTTGATTCGGGAACAGGCTCTATCGAACCCCAGGTGGTTTCAAAATCATCACCGAAGGACATTCTTGTGCTCCGGATTAACCGTGATGGGTCGATGAGATGCTTAACGCCTTGAGAGTTTGTAACCACGCCGGCTTGACTGAAAATGCCGGCCAGTTTTCCGCTGGCGCCGCCATGGTCCATATGAATATGAGTCGGTATTATATACTGAATATCAGTAATATTAAGCTCGTTAGCTGTAGCCCGGATAGTCGGGATGAGAGCGCCCGGCCCCGGGTCGATTATGGCGCCCATGGAATTTTCTTTGATGAAATACACGGTAAAGATATCGCTTAGCCCGGCTATCTCCCGTTCCACCTTGTAAATCCCATCAATTATTTCAGTAGCGTGCTCTCTCATTTTTATACTGTTTGTTTCTTCGGCGAAGCTATTTTTTTCCGCCTCCGGTCTGCCAGCCTGCGGTGCAGGAAGGTAACCAGGTGAGTCAGCCACCTGTCCAGGAACCGCCAGTATATCAGGCCAACCGCGGTTAAAATCAGACCGAGCAACGCCCAGCCGGAATCTGTCAACCAATCAATTTTGGCCAGATTAGCTAACTGTCCCCAGATGGAGGCCCAAGCAATACCTGCTAGTTTTGCCCATAAGAATTTGACAACAAGAAAAATTCCAAGAGCGCTGATTCCAAACATGGCTAATCTAAGCGCTTTCAGCCATGTTTTTCGAGTTTCTTTTATGAATTCGTTAAGATAGAAAACAAACAATGTCAGGACTAGTAAAAAGAGGGCAATACCGGCGAGCTGCCAGCTTACACCCAGCCAGCCGATATTCAAGTATTTCCCCACCACGAACAAGGCAAAAATTATCAAACTGGAAAAACCGAGAATCAGCCAAAAGGTGAGCACGATTTTCTTCATCAGATTGTTCCTGCCGAATGCTGATTGCACAAACAGTGATAAAGGCGGGTATATTATGCCAAGCGGTTTCAGCAATAGTTTATCGACAAACTTTAACGATGCATTCGTCCGCTTCAAACCGGAGTCATACTTTAGCAACCCGATTATAGATTGGAGCGCCGATACTCCTAAATTTGCCGTTTTGCCTGCGTCGATATCCCCGATTCCTTCCTCGCCCACATGATAATCCTGAACCAGGTATTTCCTGAAACCTTTTTTTGATTTCACTGCCTGCGGTAACTCATCATTCAATATCTCTGTAAGTACGCTGTCAATATATTTTTTATACGTAGCGTTATATTCGGCAAGATATGCAGCGTCCTCCCTTTTTTCCTTCGGATACAAGGTCTTGACAATCAGTTCCGCCGCGTCTAACCGTCCCCACATAATGTCGTTCTTGCGCCACTTAGCGTCCAGGAAGCCTCCGAAGTGCCCCAGCGCGTCCCCGGCCAGTTTTTTCTGGGAGTCATCGGTTATTTCAGTAGAGTCTTTGGGGCTGATGCGCACAACATCTATTTTATCCCGCTCTCCAAGACCACTTAATACTTCAATCGGGTAGAAATACATATCTCTGAATTCAAATTGTTCGTATATGCGGCTAAATCTGGGGCTAGAATTGAATGACTCATCGATAGTCTCGGCCAGCGCTACCCCTTCAGCGGTCAGCCCGTCATAAATTTCTTTTAAACGTGGCTTCATATTTTCCAGTAATGAAATCAATTCGCTTTCCAACTGCTCCTTGCTGAGCGAAGCGATAACCTTCTTTAACTCTATAAGTGTACCCTTAAAAATCCCCTCATTGATATCCCATGTTTGCCATTCAGTCCTATTAATCCGGTTAAACAACCTCCAGAATTCTTCAAGAAATCCCTGTTGTTTCCTGTTATCAATAGCATAATATTGGTGTGCCGCTTCTACCATCTCTATCATGCGGAAAAAGCGACGACTTCGATAGGGAGAGTCGAATGCCCCTAAAAACGCCTTAAGCTTATCTTCATCGGGACTGAATTTACCTTTATCGTCTTTGTGGCTTTTGCTCACTTTATACATTGCATTTTTGAAAGCAGCCGCAACCTTTTCTCTGATTTCAATACCGGACTCTTCCAAACCCATGCCCGCTGACAGTTTGTCCTGCATATATTGATACAATTGCTCCAGCTTCAATTCCTGATACATCATAAAGATTGGCTGGTCATTTAAACTCTGGCGATATTTTTTATCTGTCTTGGGGTAGTATTCTTGTTTTTGAATTATGGCTTCAGCATCTTCCATAACCCTCTTAATAAAATCGATACGGACGTTTCTTTCCTTTATGTTAAGCATATCTCCGGAAATACTCTGGTAACCCGGAATCCCGGACAGAGACCGTGCGACAACGTCCCAAAAATCAGGTTCGCCGGTATCTTTTGCTGCCCTTGAGAAAGTTTCCGGGTCGGGGTCGACATAGAACAGCATTCTATCCACGTGACCAACCGCTTTGCGCTTGAAGATAGTTGCGATTGTATCCGAAAACGGCCGGTTATTTAATACTCCGCCATCAGACAGATAGATTGCGTCCGTATCTACCGGGCTGGTAAGTTTCTTTGTAAATTTATCGCCCTTTTCCAATTTTAAAGGACGAAAGGCAACTGGAAAAGCCGCTGTCGCCCGGCAAATCTTGGTCAATATATCATTATTTTCTTTTGAAAAAACTCCGGTATCGTAATGCCTGTGTTTCAGATGAAACTTTCTCCTGTGGTCCTTTGTTTGAATGTGCTGGTTCAGTTTGTTTTGCACCAGTTGCTCATCTGATAGGATCCGGCCGTTTAAATCTGTCGCCGCTACAAACAGGTCAAGGATTTCTACTTCATCCGGGATTACTTCAGATTTATCAGTTTCACTATCCATCTTGTCGAATGCCTTAAGGCCTGCCTCCTCAAAGAATTCTTCGTCCAGCAGGCCAGCCATTTCCGGCCGTCCAGGGCGGAGCAGTAAGGAAAAATCACCGTTTTCTATCCAGAAATCCCGCAACGAACTGAAAGAGGCTGTTGTGTTACGATTACATAGAGCTTTAGCCAGCATAACCCCGTTGATTCCCCCGGCTGACGCCCCTGATATGATATCTACTGTTAAGCGATTATGCGTCTTTTCAACAATTTGACGATATGCGTTTTTCTCAAAATTATTCTTATCGGATGCCCTTATTGCCCGCAAAAATTCTAATGCCACTCCGCAGATGTAAATGGCTAAAGAGATGCCTCCGTATAATACCAGTCCGGCACGAATCTCATTCCCTGGTCCTCTGTTAGATTCAGTCATCTCTTTTCCTCCTTTGCGACCGGCATCTTCGTCTGGCTTACTTTCACCGGAACATGAATTCTTCTGATTTATAAGACAGGAGGGCTGAATGCCTCCCGTTACCGGGGATTATCCAGCCCTCCTGGTTCCTCTAGAATATCCGCCCGGACAAGCCCTTTAACTAAACTGACGTTTCAGTTCCGAATGAAAGGCTCTTTTACCGCCAGGCGTCTATGCTGTACGCCTGACCGCGACCGCCGCTGAATCTCTCCGAAGCCGTTTCCTGACCGTCGCAGACAAGTATGCAGTACTCTTCAGGACCGGTTCCTCCGGCCGGCACCATATAATCATCGGACAGCTCCTTCCAGTGTTTCCCGGAGGTCTTTTCTATCCCCAGCCAGCCATTAGTCCGCAGGTCGGGAGTACCCCGCAATCTGTATTCCCTTACCGGCTCAAAGCTCTTTTTCCACATATACTCGTATATCGCCTCTTTGGACTTAAAGCCGTAGTTATACATGTCCTGAGCCATTTGAGGAACAAAGACAAGCGTAAACCCGCCTTCCCTTGTTTTCCAGATGCCATCGATAAGGAAGTCGATGTAGTTGTGCGGTCCGGGCACACCTTTGACATCCAGGTAACGGGCGATTGCGCCATGACCGCTCTTTTGAAGTGAACGGTAGACACCTGGCATATGTTCCTGACCGATATTCCATGAGCCAGGTCTGACGGTCATAAGCACACTCTCGTTTTTCTTGAAGCCCAGCTCCTCGTTCAGACCTTTCCAGCCCGCCGGCAAGCCTTCCGCATACTCAGCAAAGATGAATCCACCATTGGTAATCGGCGAGCCGTAAGTCATAATAGTGCTGACGCTTTCCTTATAGCCGCCCAGATTATGCCACATCATGCCGCCGACGCGCCCTATTGTCTTATTGGGCGCATTACCTGAGCTAAATCTGCCGTAGCTGACATTCATACCTATCTCTTTATAGATTGGCCCGCTGACAACGAAAGCCCCGCCGCCGCCCCGTCCGTCGCCCGTGCCCCCACCTGATTCGGCGATGGCCAGCACCACCGGGAAATACTCCGGTTTACAGCCAGCCATCACGGCATTGACCGCCACCTGCTCAACAGTAGCCGTCCGGTACATGGGCATGAACTTGATTATTTCACCCTTCTTTCTACCCCTGCCTATCTGTCCGATGTCATTTCTGGCTCCTGGCTGGTCGCGCTGGAGGGTTATAACCTCATCAGGACTGTGGCTGGTGCCGGTCAGCATTTCCTTCACCTTTTCTTCAGTCGGAACGATTACAGGTAAACCGTCAGAATACAGGGAGAAAGAAGCGTTCAATATGCCGGGGATTTTCTCTTCCTGTTGAAAAAATGTTTGAGCTTCATCAAGGGTGCCTTCAAAGATTATCCTCGGCCGCTCCGTCGCCCAATTACCGCTTTTCTTCTCTTTTGCTGTTAAAGGGCGGGTAAGGGCGCCCATCACGTCACCGGTCCAGTTTTCGATGTCTTCAGGGCCGGGGAGCGTCCGCGAAGCTTCGACAAACCGCAACTCGGGGACACCGTATAACAGAGCATCATGCTTGACCTTTTCAGTTTCTTCCGTCAAATCGATAAGCACTGTTGGGATACCGGATTCTTCGAGGTCTGCCAGATAAGGCAACTGCCTGTTTACAGCGCCATGTCACCAGCAAACTCCGAGTATCACGCCATCCGTGGTTTTTCTCTCTTCCTCTGAAAGCTGGATTGGGCCGACGCCATAAGTCTTCTTTACCGTCCAGTTTACGGCAGGATAATCCATCTTCAGTTTTTTCTCCAGCGGTATGGTTATATCAGGTTCGCCGCAGATGCTCAGGTGAATGGTCTTGCCATCGAAACTCTTAAGGCGAGGCGCCAGAGGAAACGTTTCCACCGCTTCCTGGGTACCAACCGGGTTGAGAAATTTGTACACTTTGTCTTTTGCCGCCATTTTCACTCCCCTTTCGATATTTTTTTGACCGGGTTTTGCTTACTTTCTTTTCCAAAATCAACGTTTTTCACTCAAACAGAATGGTTAATTCTAGCCCTGTCGTCTTGGTAATGTCAACGCTCAGATTGTTTCTACGCAAGCTCATGTTTTACCCTATGTATCACTAAGGTTTTCAGGAAGTTAAATTTCAGGTATTACCTGATTGTTTATATAGACAAATATAGACTATACTTTTATATCTTGAGAATGATTCCATCTATTTGCTGCCGTTCATTCAATTACTCACCTGTTACCGTCTGGCTCAGGTTCAAATCTGATTAGCTCAGATGGGTTAGTTTCACATCCATACATCCGGAATCGATAGTGATGCAGCCCCTGGAAGATAAAGTAAAACGGACGAATTTAGAAGAATCGCCAACAATATCGGTAGAAGGAGAGAGAAATGAAAAAGGTCTTATGGATGGCGCTGAGCGGCTTGATGGTCATATCTCTGCTGATTGCAGCCTGTAGCCCAGCAGCAACGCCGACTACTCCGGCCTCACCATCAGCTCCGGCAGCGCCTACGACACCCGTCACGCCATCAACCCCGTCCACACCCGCCGCACCAACCACCCCGATACAGCAACCCGTACAGACGCCGCCTGCGGCGCCGGCCGCTCAAGCGCCCATATATGGTGGAACGATTAACCGCTACTACAACGGAGGCGCACTTAACTTCGATGACAGCAATGTCTCTCCTAACGCACTCGTTTCACATGTGAATCAGAAACTTATGGAAGGAGATTGGACAAAAGGGAATGCCGGCGGTTACGGCACCAAAGAAACCAGGTGGGGCAGCGATTATCCCGACCTTTTTAATCTCAAAGCAGGCATGGTAGCCGAGAGCGTTAAGTGGACAGCCGACTTTGCCAAAAACGAGGGAACAATCACCTTCCAGATTCGCCCGGGCATACGCTGGGCAAAACCGAATACTGATGCCGGACGCCTGATGAACGGCCGGGAATTTACCGCTGACGACGCTATATTTAACTTGAAACGAAATATTCAGGTCTCCACAATGACTATATACCGCTCCAATCCCGAACTGAGGACGGCTAATATAACCAAGACCGGACCCTGGCAAATTACTATCCGGGTTCCGCTCGTAGGTCTGATGTCAGGGTTGAGCCGTTTTAGCGATTCCAACGTCATGTATCCGCCGGATGTGATAAACAAATACGGCAATATGCAGGATTGGAAGAATTCCGTGGGCACCGGGCCTTTCATTGCCACAGATTACGTCGCCGGTAGCTCCTTAACTCTGGTGAAGAACCCGGATTTCTGGCAGAAGGACCCCATCGGTCCGGGCAAGGGCAATCAGCTACCCTATCTCGACGAGATTAGATACATCGGACTTCCTGACCTCTCCACCAGGATAGCAGCCTTGCGAACCGCCAAGCTCGATGAGAGCGCCGGTCTCTCCCTTTCTGAAGCTCTTCAGTTGAGGAAGATTGAAGGACTCCAGGAGACTTATGCCATGTCACAGGAAGGAAGAGGCTACTCAGCGCAAATCGTGCATGACAAACCGCCGCTTAACGATATCCGGGTTCGCCAGGCATTGCTGCTGGCCACTGACCTTCAAACGATACTCAAAACTTTGTACCAGGGTGAAGGATTAATCCAGAACTACCCCGTTGGGTATGTGCCTGAGTACAAAGATATGTTCCTTGGACTAGATGACCCCGCCTTCCCCCCGGAAACCAGGGCGCTTTATAACTATAATCCGGACAAGGCAAAACAATTACTGAAAGAGGCCGGCTACCCAACGGGTTTGAAAACCTCGATACTCATCAGCGCCAGCAGCACCGCTGACATTGACTACTATTCGATAATCAAGGATCTGTGGGCCAAGGTGGGCATCGAACTGTCATTCGATATTAAAGAGAACGCCGCTTTTAGCGCCTTCCTGATAAACAAACAGCAAACGGCTCTGATATCCCGAAATACTGCTCCCATAGGGCAATGGCTATCGGCAATACAAATCTCGGGAGACGGTGAGGCCAACGCTGCCAAAGTTAAAGACCCCATCGTTGAAGACTGGTTATCCAAAATTAGAACGACCGCCATCACAGACACTTACGCAGCTATGGGACAATATAAAGAGATGACGAAATACATTGTCCAGCAGGTCTGGGGTATCCCGCAAGTCACCGGGTATCGGTACACCTATTGGTGGCCCTGGCTGAGAAATTACTCCGGCGAGTTTAGCATCGGATATGCCGATTATGCCTGGGACAGGTATGTATGGCTAGATAAGGCTCTGAAGAAATCGATGGGGCACTAAACTTCACCCTCTAGAACCATGGAACACACGGCGGTTGGAGAATTTAAATTCTCCAACCGCCCAATCACGTGAGGTAATAAACAAGAGTCTTATAACCGTCAGCGGGCATACAAATTTATTCAGGAGGAAAATAAATGGGAATCGCAAAAGGCAGATTTGTCATCGATACGCACGTCCATGCTCAGCGGGCGGCCATCAAGTGGCAGGACCGCGGATTAAAACCGGATTGGGTTGCCCTGAGCAAGCTCAGAGCCGAATCACAAGCCTATGACAACACGCCAAGATTACTCTATGACATGGAACGCTACGGCGTCGATATGTGCGTGCTTAATCCTTATCTCGACCCGGCAATAGATATCGACATCGTGAAGCGGTATCCCAATAAATTCGTCCTTATGTACGGCGGCGCTTTTTATGCCCAAAAGGTGAAGAGCGGCGCGGAAAAATGGTCGATAGAGGGACTCTGTAAAGACCTCGATGAGCAGCTAAGCACCGGGCTGTACGTCGGCATCGGCGAAGGAATGCCGGGAGCCAATCCGAACCATGACCGGAACAAGGTGGTCGACTGGGGGGAACGGTTTGCGGATATCTGCCAGATTATGGAGGTGGCCCAAAAGCACAAGGTTACAGTAGGCTGGCATACCGGGGGTTCATCGGGATATGCAGGAGCAGCCCGCCAGCTCGGCAGCCGGTCTATGGGTGAAGCCGGTAACCCGTTACTGGCCCATGATGTTGCCGCCGCATATCCGGATGTAACCCTAATCCTGGCCCATGGGGGTATCGATGGCTGGTGGTCTGAGACTACCTGGGAAATCTGCTTGCAGGTAGCCGCCGCTCACCCGAATGTTTACCTTGAAACCGGCCAGTGGTGGCCGGAGCTATACGAGAAACCGCTCCGCGACCCTAATATCGGCGCTGAAAGGCTCATCTGGGGAACGGATTGGGGAGCCGCCCACCCGATTCAATGGTGGCCAGGCGGGTATCCGAGCGTCTATTTCGACCAGAGCCGTAAAGAGGGTATCCCGGCTCACCAGGTGGATATATTCGGCCAGAGTTTGAAATGGTTGGACAAGCTGGACATTCCCCAGGATGACCTTAATCTTATCCTGGGTGGAAACGCAGTCAAGATATTCCACCTTGAGGACAAGATGCCCCACACCAGAATGTTTAAACAGTTCTTAAAATAGCGACAAATATAAATCAAAGGAAACAAAGGAGGCCCGAATACGTGAAAATAGACATTTTCCAGCATATCCTGCCAATCAAGTACAAGGAGGCTCTTTACAAAATCGCGCCTCCTGACTTCTATCTAAAAGATGTCATAGAATCCCTGCCTACCCTCTTCGACCTGGACCATAGATTCCGTATTATGGACAAATTTGAGGGGCTAATGCAAGTGCTGACTGTCACCCAACCCCCGTTAGAGCTTTTTACCACCCCCCAAAAAGCAATCGACCTTGCCAAACTCGCCAATGATGAAATGGCCGAGCTTGTCCTGAAGTATCCCGATAGATTCCCCTGCGCAGTGGCTCACCTGCCGATGAACGATATGGATGCCGCTTTGCAGGAAGTCGACAGGGCAATAAACGACCTGCACTTCAGAGGCGTTCAAATCTTTACCCCGACGAACGACAAACCCCTGGACTCGCCTGAATTCCTGCCCCTTTACGAAAAAATGTCTAAATATAACCTGCCGATATGGATTCATCCTGAGCGGACTGTGGATTATCCGGATTACCGCTCTGAAAAACGCTCCAGATTCATGATTTTCAGCAATTTCGGCTGGCCTTATGAGACCACGGTCGCAATGACCCGGCTGGTTTTCAGCGGAATCCTGGAAAAATATCCCAACCTGATGTTCATTACCCACCATTGCGGCGGCATGGTGCCATTCCTGGAGAAGAGAATCATCGGCTCGTTCGACCACGCCGAAATGCTGCGGGGAGCAAGGTACAAGCAGGGCCTCACCAGAGCGCCTATAGACTACTTTAAGAAGTTTTACCTGGACACGGCGATTTACGGCAGCACTCCCGGCCTGATGTGCGGCTACGAATTCTGCGGCGCAGACCACCTGGTCTTCGGCACTGATTTTCCTTACGATAGCCAGTTTGGAGAGAGATACACCCGGCAGACTATCGAATCTATTGAAAATATGGCCATCAGCGCTGCCGACAAAAAGTTAATCTTTGAGGATAATGCGCGGCGGATACTCCGCCTGCCCATCTAGCCGGAAACCGTAAAAAGCCGGAACGCCACTTATAGAATTTGATTAGTTTTGGATTCCCGGTACGGTCGTGGAATGACAAGATAGGAGGAAAGAAAATGGGTATTGCTCAAGGCAGATTCGTTATCGATACGCATGTTCATCATCTGCGTCTTGCCCTTAAATGGAAAGAGCGCGGTGCTACGCCTGATTTTGTCGGGCTGGGGCAGGGGATGCGGGTACTTGCAGGATATGACAACTCACCGAGGCTGTTTTATGATATGGAGCGTTATGGAGTGGATTTCTGCGTCCTTCACCCCGGCCCGGGAGCGGGTGACGGCAGCCTGACGGAAGAGGTCATTAAAAAGTATCCTGACAAATTCGTGGCTACTTACGATGGCAGCGCATACGTACAAAAAGCAAAGGACGGTGAGATAGAGTGGACCATCGAAGGCTTTTGCCAGGACCTGGATGAAAAACTCAGCACCGGGTTATACGTCGGAGTCGGTGAGGGAATGCCGACAGGGCCTGTCGACGACCTGAATAAACCTATGGAGTGGGGAGCTCGCTTTGAGCAAATCTGCCATATTATGGATGTTGTCCAGAAGCATAAGGTTACAGTAGGCTGGCATACCGGGGGCGCCTCGGGATATTCCGGCGGCAAATCCCAGCTTGGCAGCCGCGCTTTTGGCGAGAGGGCTAACGTCCTACTGGCGCATGACGTTGCTGCCGCCTATCCGGATGTGCCTCTCATCCTGGCGCATGGCGGCATTGACGGCTGGTGGTCTGAAACTACCTGGGAACAGTGCTTGCAGGTGGCCGCAGCACATCCCAATGTTTATCTGGAAACCGGCCAGTGGTGGCCCGAGCTTTATGAAAAACCGCTCCGCGACCCGAACATAGGCGCCGAGAGGCTCCTCTGGGGAACGGACTGGGGGGCTGCCCACCCCGTGCAATGGTGGCCGGGCGGTTATCCGACTACCTATTTCGACCAGAGCCAGAAAGACGGACCGCCGGCTCACATGCCGGACATCTTCGGCCAGAGCCTGAGGTGGCTGGACAAACTGGATATTCCCCAGGATGACCTTAATCTCATCCTGGGCGGGAATGCGGTCAAACTATTCAAGCTTGAGAGCAAAATGCCTCACACCAGAATGTTCAAACAGTTCTTGAAATAGACCTTTATGGCTGATAACTATAGAGTTTTATTACGAGGTAAAACATATCCCGGACACTGACTGGAAAGTTTGAAAAGGAGCTAAAATGTCAGGCATACTTGAAGGCATTAAAGTGGTTGACATGGGGCAGGTGGCGGCTATCCCCGTAGCCGGCTCGGTTCTGGCTGATTGGGGAGCCGAGGTCATCAAAATAGAACCGCTCACCGGAGAGCTTTACCGGGGATTAAGAAGAAGCCAGGGAGTGGAGACAGGCGTCTTTAATGTCAGAATCGAGCTATACAACAGAAACAAGAGAAGCATGGCAATCGACCTGAAAAAGGAAGCAGGCCGGGAAATCTTCTACAAACTGATTAAACAATCAGACGTTTTCATGTCCAATTACAGACTGAACGCCCTCGAGAGGCTGAAAGTGGATTACGCCAGCTTAAGCAAGGTCAATCCAAAAATAGTTTACGCCACCATCACGGGTTACGGGACAAAAGGGCCGCAGAAAGACGACCCGGGCTATGACCTGACAGCGGGCTGGGCACGCACAGGCATCATGCACCTGTTAGGTGAGCCGGGGAGACCCCCGCCCATGGTACGCACAGGCATGATAGACAGGACGGCGGCCGGTTATTGTGTTGCCGGGATTTGTGCTGCCTTGCTGCACAGGGACAGGACTGGTGAAGGACAGGAGCTGGACCTATCCCTGTTTCACACCGGGATATGGGACATCAATGCAGATATCCAGAGCGCCGTCATCGGCACGCCGTTCCAACGGCATGACCGTACTAAGGCAGGAAATCCATTGCAAAATACCTACCGCACCGTGGATGACCGCTGGTTTCAACTGGCCATGCCTCAGTCTCAACCGCTCTGGCCCGGGTTCTGCAAGGCGATTGAGCGGCCGGACCTGGAAAAAGACCCGCGCTTCAATACAATGGAGCTGCGGACAAAGAACTGCGCAGAGCTGATTCGTATTCTGGATACAGTTCTTGCCACGAAGACAATCGATTACTGGGAACCGCGCTTCAAAGAAAACGAACTCGTTTTTGGCCGCGTGCAGACTGCGGAAGAGGTTGTCGCCGACCCGCAGGCCATCGCCGCCGGTATCTTTGCCGATTACGACCATCCTGCCATTGGCAAGACCAAACTGGTGGCATCTCCGGTCATGTTCACCCAGAATCCGGCTTCGGTCAGAACCCCCGCCGCAGAAATCGGCCAGCATGATGAAGAAATCCTTTTAGAATTAGGCTATAGCTGGGAGGACATCGGCAAGCTAAAAGAGGAAGTAGTGATTCTGTAACGATTCGTTTTCGTTTTATGGAGAATACTTTTTTCTTCGAAACAGCTACCGGTTTTCGTGCCTAGGCAAAGAGCCTGTCTCTACCCGAAACAATGGTCTGTTTTGTAAAAAACACTTGACAGTTAATTTGAAGGGGAAGGTTTAGCCCTCCCTTTCAAATTAACCAGACTAAAGGTTTCTGTAATAATGTCTTACCGCCCTGCGTCTATGCCGTAAGCTTCCCAGTGTCCGCGCATAACGTATCTACAAGTAGAAGCAGCAACCCTTTACCGCCAGGCGTCTATGCTATAGGCTTCCTGGTGTCCTCCGGTGAATCTTGCAGGCTGTGTCTCTTCCATATTAAAAACAATTATATTGAATGCTCTGAAAGGATCGTCACCGGCAACCGGTACCATGTAATCATCAGGCAGCTCCTTCCAATGCTTGCCTGATGTCTTTTCGATGCCCATCCAGCCGTTGGTGTGCTCGTCAGGGCGGCCGCGCATTTTGTAGTCTCTCAAAGGCTCGAAGCTCTTCTTCCAGAAGAACTCATATATGGATTGTTTGGTCTTGAAGCCGTAATCGTACATATCCTGAGCAATCTGGGTAGGCAAAGCAAGGGTAAAACCACCTTCTCTGCAGGCCCAGATCCCTTTGCAAAGGAACTCCAGGTAATTGTGCGGCCCGACGATGCCTTTAACGCCCAGATACCTGGCTACTGCGCCATGGCCGGTACGTTGAAGGGAACGGTAAACACCGGGCATGTGCTCCTGTCCGATTCCCCATGCGCTCGCGCTATGGCTTATCTGGACCGTCATTAGAACGCTTTCGCTCTTCTTAAAGCCTAACTCCTCATTCAAGCCTAACCAACCCGGTGGCAGTCCTTCTGCGTACTCGGCCAGCATCATGCCGCCGTTGAGGACAGGGTTTCCGACGGTCATAATAGTGGTGACGGTTTCTTTATAACCACCCAGGTTACGCCACAGAATACTGCCGAGACGTGCCAGTGCTTTATTTACAGGGTTCCCCTGGCCGAAGATGTTGTTGGTTACGCTCAAACCTATTTCTTTGTATATTGGCCCGCTGATGATGTAAGCGCCGCCTCCTCCGCGGCCATCGCCACAGCCGCCGCCGGATTCGGCAACAGTCAAAGCCACAGGGAACTGATCGGGTCTGCAGCCTGCCATCACAGCGTTGACAGCTACCTGCTCTACGGTAGCATTCCTGTACATTGGGAGGAATGATACTGCGTCACCTTTCTTTCTCGATACCCTCATCCCCGGCTGCTGCGGCATGTCACGCTGAAGGACTATTTGTTCGTCCGGGCTATGGCTGGTTCCGGCAAGCATCGCTTTGACGCGTTCTTCCGTAGGGATAATAATGGGAAGACCGTCAGTGTATTTGGCAAAAGGAGTGTTAAGGGCGCCCTCCAGGTTTTCTGTCTGGTAATAGAATTTTTCAGCCTCCTCAAGAGGACCTTCGAAGAGGATTCTTGGCTCTTCAACTGCCCAATTGCCGCCTTTCTTTTCTTCGTCGGTTAAAGGTTTGGTCAAAGCATCGAGGAGCGGTTGCATGACTTTATCGGCTTCTTCGACACCACCTGGAGAATTACGGCTGGCCATGACCATTCGTTGATGAGGAATCCCAAATAACTTTAAATCATGTTCGATTTTTCCTTTCTCTTCATGGAAGTAAAGGAGCACTGTCGGGATGCCTGCTTCCTCGAGGTCGGCTAAATAAGGCAACTGCCTGTTAACAGCGCCATGTCACCAGCAGACGCCCAGTATTACCCCGTCAGTAGTTTTCATCTCTTCTTCTGTTAACCGGATGGGCGTCGGGGTATATCCCTTCTTCATAGTCCAATTGACTTCAGGAAAATCTGTTTTAAACCGCTTCTCCAGAGGGACCCAGATATCCGCCTCACCACAGATGCTAAGATGTATGGTTTTCCCCTCCAGGCCGTTGAGGCGCGGAACCAAAGGAATTTGGTCGACCGGATCATTGGTTCCAACAGGATTGAGGCACTTATAAGTTTTTTCTTTTGCTGCCGGCATTTTTACCCTCTCTTTTAATTATTTGCTTTTAATTTACACCTAACGGAAGGGGTGGTGCAACTGCAAAGGGAAATGGGCTCATAAAAAAATGGATAATTATCTGCTTTTGGTGGAGGCGGTGAAGAGGCGAACTACACCTGAAACAATGATCGAGAAGCAGGGACACGGCATGCCTCGGCTTTGCTCAGGCCAGGTCCTCGACCTTCAGTTCTCCCGGAATTAATCGATAACCTTCTCTGTTATCAGTTGAGCAACCTCTTCATCCGTCAGGCCAAGGATTTCTTTAAAGACATAGTCGTTGTTCTCACCTACCAAAGGCGCCCGTTTCAAATCATATTTTGTCTTCGAGAAAATAAAGTGCTGCCCGGTAGGGGTATTATAAGAGCCGACCTCGGGATGCTCCAGTTCCCAGAAGAAGTGACGGTGATTTAACTGAGGGTCGTTGCCCATCTCTGCCTCAGCAGTCTCGGCGACACCGGCTGCCACTCCGGCCTCCTGCATCAGCTTCATCACCTCTTGAGCCGAGCGGCTGCTCGTCCATTCATTTACTATTTTGTCCAGTTCCTCTTCGTTTTCTTTCCTGGCTTTTAGATTGCTGAACTTAGGATTCTTTGCCAGGGCAGGTTTGCCAATCACTTTGCATAAACTCCCCCACTCATCATCAGAGAACACGGAAATGGCGCACCACATATCATCGCCGGTGCAGCGATAGGCATTGTTCGGGGCGGCGTAGGGATACCTATTCCCTATCCGGCCGGATACCCTCTTGTTTACTGTGTAATCGAGAAGAATTGGCGATAAAAATTGTATGCCGGCTTCCTGCTGAGCCACATCGAGGAATTGCCCTTTACCCGTCCGCCGCCGGTAGTCTAGGGCCGCCAGGATGGTGATAATATTGTAGCGGGGCGCGATAACATCCGTATAAGGACCCAGCCAGCCCGGCTCTCTGTCAGGCCAGCCGGTGATATGATTAAAACCTGACAAGGCTGTCAGTTGGTGCCCGAAAGCAGCGTGACTGGCATACGGCCCGGTTTGCCCCTGCATGCATGAGCTGAGCATGATTATGTCAGGTTTGATTTTCTTCAGGTCTTTATAACCCAGTCCCCGCCTTATTAAAGTGCCGGCAGCATGGTTCTCAACAACGACATCGGATTTGGCAATCAAACGGTAGGCTAAATCCAAACCCTTCGGGTCGCGAAAGTTAAGCGTGATGCTTAGTTTGCTTGTATCGTGCTGATTAACGCCCCTGCTGCCGCCGGCTACCCGGCTCCTGGTGTCCAGCTTGATAACCTCTGCCCCGCAATCGGAGAGAGTCCGCGTTGTCAGAGGGCCGGTAACAAACGTGGTAATATCGACGACTCTTACGCCTTCAAGCAGCTTTTTTACCATTTTCTTCTCCGTTCATCATGGTTTTTCACCCTAACCCTCTCCCCTCAAGGTAGAGGGTAATAAATGGTGAATTTTTGCAATTTAACGCTAGACAACTCCTGCTTTTTTTAATGCGGCCAGTTTCGCCTTTGAGATGCCTAACTCTTTTTCATATATTTCTTTGTTGTGCTCACCGATGAGCGGCGCCCGGCGCGTAACGGCTATAGGCGTCTCTGAAGCACAACCCCAGGGACCGGGATAAGTAATGCTGACACCCAATTCGGGGTGCTCTACCTCGATCCAGAAACTCCTGGCGTTAAGCTGAGGATTTGCCAGCATGTCATCCGTGCTGGATACGGGATAAAGCATGACGCCGTGCTTGACGGCTCCCTCAAGAAGCTCGGCTTTGGTGTGAGAGAGGTAAAACCGACCCGCCGCCTCTTCCATTCTGTTCATTTCATCCTGAGTGGTTTTGGGGAAATCCGGTCTGTCCCAATCAAAATTTTTTAAGAAATCATTAGCTATGCCTTCACTGTCCATCCATTCAACTAGCGGGCGGCCGGGCGCATTCCGTGAGCTGCCAAAAGCCCATGAGACGAATCCATCCTTGCAGGGATAAACCCGTTTCGCAATGTGATTGGCGCCCGGGGAGACTTCACCTCCGGGTTTCCGGTTCCGTTTTCCGACGCCTCTGACGCCGGCCAGATTCTCAGTGCATTGTGCCACAGCGTCCATAATCGAGACATCGACCTGCTGCCCCTCGCCGGTACTCCCTCTGTGATAAAGAGCCGTCAAGGCTCCCATGGCTCCGTCGGCTCCGGCATGGAGATATGCCTGGGAATGATGGCTTATTCTGACCGGCGGCCTGTCAGGGTCGCCGAAGGGCGACAGATAACCGCCAAGCGCCCAGGCAACGATATCAGAGGTTTTATAGTCTTTGTAAGGACCTGTCTGCCCGAAGGGGGTGATCGATACCAAGATGACTCCCGGATTAATCTTCTCCAAATCCTTATATCCCAGCCCAAGTTTGTCCAGGTAACCGGGCTGGAAAGACTCGATGACAAAATCAGCGTTCTTCACCAGTTTCTTAAAAATCTCTTGTCCGTCAGCGGTCTCGATGTTAAGAGTGATGCCCCTCTTGCTGGTATTCAGGGCAAACCAGAACAGGCTTTTTTCCGGGTCTGGTTCGTCGTGATAAAAGGGTCCGATTCTCCGTGCCGGGTCGCCGCCCGGTTTCTCTATCTTGATGACATCCGCACCGAGATCGCCCAGTATCTTGCCGCAGAGCAGACCCTTCTCGTCGGTCAGGTCCAGGACTCGATAGGGACTGAGCATACCTTCCGTTTTTTTTGCCATAACATCAGTCTCCCTTCAGAAGTAATCCATAATCTTTCAATTGAGTAGATTTATATCACGCTCACCCTGAACCGTCAAAGCTGTGGCGGAGATAAAACCCGCCGAACTATCAGGGCGGCTCTATAAATTCAGAATTTTGACATCAACTACATTTGAATCGATATTAAGTATGCCCAGAGTGCCCGGCCCCCGGACGTAGTTCAGAAATGTAGGACTGCCGGGATTGACAAAGAGGACACCGTGAACGCGCTGGACAATGGTACGGTGTTCGTGGCCAAAGACAACGATATCAGGTTTGCCGTACTTATTTTGTTCCGGAGCAGTCCTGTCTTGCCACCATAAAGGGAACCATGATGGAGAGATGGGAGTATACGGCCGGGCATGAACAAGCCACAACGTTTTACCTTCGAGCGTCAGGATATGCTTCTCTTTTACACGCTCATCGGCGGCCGTCGGCCCTTCGTCATCATCGCCCCTGGCAGCCAGCACCGGAGCCAGACGCTCCAAATCATCCAGCACAGAGAGGTCATAGATATCCCCGCCGTGGAGAATGAGATCGACGCCGCGTAAAGCCTCGATTACTTCACAGGGCAGCTTCGCCTCTACTTTAGGGATGTGTGTGTCCGATATTAATCCAATTCGCATATTTTGAAGTATAAGTAGCCCCACGTGCCTTGTCAATTACGGGCACTTTTTTCGCCAGTTACACTTCACCGCTTCCTTGTGGCGTACAAATAAATGAGAAGCCACGCTAGACTTTACCGCCAGGCATCTATGCTATATGCAGTGCCGCGGCCGTTAAGTACCATAAGGGTCTCATCCTCTCCGCCGCCAATGATGATACAGTTACCCTGGGGGTCATTCCCTCCGGCGGGCACCATATAATCATCGGATAACTCTTTCCAGTGCTTCCCTGAGGTTGATTCTATACCCATCCAGCCATTGGTGCTCAAATCTGGTCCGGCACGCAGCCTGAACTTCCCCAGCGGCTCAAAACTCTTCTTCCAGAGCCACTCATAAACGTCATCTTTAGACTTGAAGCCCAGCTCAAAAAGGTGTTTAGCCATTTGAGGCATAAGGACGAGCGTCCTGGCCCCCTCCCTGTTAGCCCAGAGTTCAGGAACCATATACTCCAGGAAATTATGCGGGCCAGGTGTCCCCTTAACATCGAGACGTCTGGCAATACCACCATGACCACTTTTCTGAAGGGCCCGGTATCCACCGGGAGGCCACCCGCCAGCTCCGAGCATGCCTGGGCCATTCACGACCATGACCGCACTCTCATTTTTCTCAAAGCCAAACTCCTCGTTTAGACCCTTCCAGCCAGGCGGAAGTGCGTCCACATTCTCAGCGAAGCAGGTGCCGCCGGTATTGAACGGGTTGCCAAAATTGCTCAGGCGGTTAATTCCCGAAGTGGCTCCACTGAGGTTAATCGCCATTAGTTGATAGGTACGGCCGATGGTGGTATTGGCCGGATTACCCGGGTCCATCATGCCGATGCCTGCATTCATCTTTATTTCTTTAACTATAGGACCACTGACACAGACCCACTGCCCGTTGCTGCCCCCGGCAGTGCCAATAGCGCACTCCGATTGGGCAATAGCCAGTACTACAGGAAGGTGCTCCGGCTTGCATCCGGCCATGACGGCATTAATTGCCACCTTTTCTACAGTGGCTGTCCGGCCCATAGGCTGGAACAGCACCGGGTCGCCTTTCCTTCTTGACTCTCCCCTGCGCCCTTCAATATCGAATGGGTAAGGTATCAGCTCATCCGGCTTGTGGCTGGTGCCGGTCAACATCTCTCTTACCCGCTCTTCGGTGGGGATTCTTATCGGAAACCCGTCTGTATAGATAGCGATGGGGGCATCGAGTGGTGGTGGAACGTATTTGGTCTGCTGATAAAAAGTATCAGCTTCATCGAGCGTGCCTTCAAAAAGAACTCGCTCCTGTGAAGGCGCCCACCGTCCGTGTTCTTTTTCCTTTCTGGTCAATGGTTTAGTCAAAGCTTCCATCATCGGCGCAAGAAACTCGTCAACGGCTTCCGGCCCGGGAACCAAGCGGGAAGCGTGTATAAATCTTATGTTTGGCACACCATGTATCAACGCTGTCTCTTTAACCAGTTCGAGTTGGTCTTCATAATCAACGACAACTGTCGGGATCCCGGCTTTCTCCAGTTTGGCTACGTAGGGCAACTGCCCCCATACGGCGCCAGGTCACCAAGCCACGCCCTGTATCAGGGCATCGGTAGTTTTCATCTCCTCCGGTGATAACTGGACTGCATTTGTCATGTAAGTCTTCTTTATACTCCAGTTAACATCAGGATAATCAGTCTTCAAACGTTTCTCTAAAGCGATGGTAATATCCGGCTCGCCGCAGATGCTGAAACAAATATTCTTACCATTTATGCCATCGAGACGGGGAGCCAGGGGGAACGTCTCGACCGGATCCTGAATGCCAACAGGATTAAGGCATTTATAAACCCTATCTTTTTCCACCATTTCTCTCTCCTTTATTTATTCTGGATACTATATGTACCTGACTACGATTTGTCTAAATATACTGATGTGTAAATTCTATACTCACTTCCTCTTTACCGTAAAACAGTTTTTACGACTAATATCCCATGGATTTCTTCAGCGCCTGGTCTATCCAGACCCATTGTGCAAAGGACTCGTAGTAGCCGACACTGGTTTCACCTGAGTAGTTCTTTAGCCAGGGCCACCAGAAGTTGTAGGTAGGGACCTGGGGGCGGGGAATACCGTATGCCTGGTCAAGAACATATTTCATCATCTCCTTATATAGGCGCATTGCCTCGGCTTCGCCTTTTGTGACCATAGCGATTCGGACCTCCTCCAGCGCCTTGTTAATCACGGGGTCGTTAATCACACTGGGATTCGCCTCACCTTCCCCTTGCAGATGCGGGGCTGTGAGAAACATAGTTGCATCAGCACCTCCACCCAGCGCCAACGCTTCGTAGGTCCTGTTAATCTTCATGGCAGAGACGACACCGCTCTCCCGGACATCAAGCCTCAAATCAATACCTACCTTAGCCCACATATCCTTCCATATAGAGAAGAAATCGGCATCGGTTGAAGCGATGAGAATCGAAGTCTTGAAACCATTGGGATAGCCGGCTTCTTTCAGAAGCTGTTTCGCCTTATCGGGGTTATACACATAAAGCTCCTTAACCGATGCCGGCATCTCCTTATCATCAAGACCGAGGTAAAGATCCTCGTATCCGGGAAGCAGTTGACTTGGCCAGGTCAGGATTTGACCGCGGCCACCGTACAAACCTTTGAGTATCGAATTGAAATCTGTGGCCATCATCATAGCCCGACGAACTCGAACATCGTTAAAAGGAGGTAAATCTGTTCTCATTCCTGCTACTGTCAGACGTGACCCTGCCGCCGTTTCCAGCTCAGACAAATCTGGGCTCGTCTTTTTTATCTGTTCAGCCTCGTCAGAAAGAAAACCGCTCAGCATATCAATTTTGCCTGTCCGCAGGGCAGCTTGCCGGGTAGATGCGTCAGGTATGATTAGGATCCTGACACTATCCAGGTAGGGTAACTGGTTACCCTTACCAGGACCTATCGGGTCCTTCATCCAGTAATTGGGATTCCTGACTAGAAACGTATTGCTGCCAGCTACATAATCCGTAAGTACGAACGGGCCGGTGCCGACGGAATTCCTCCAGTTTTGGGTGTTACCGTATTTCGTAATCACCTCAGGTGCTTGCATGTAAGCTGAATCACCGAAGCGGCTTATGGTTGTTATCAAAGCCGCCAGGGGTACCTTAACTGTAACCTCCCAGGGGCCTGTTTTAGTTATATTAGCGGACCTCGTCTCGGGATTAGCCCGATAGATATACGCGGTAGGGTCAGTAATAGTTCGCTTCAGGGACTGGGCTACATCATCGGCTGTCAATTCCCTCCCGCCGACAAGACGGCTGGCTTCACTTGCCGGATTCAGCGCCCAGTGTATCCCCCGGCGAATCTGGTAAACAATAGTGCCCTCCTTTTTGGCAGTATCAACTGTCCACTTAGTACTCGCAGCGATATAACCCGTCTTGAGGTCGAACCGGTCATACTGATTAAATGCCCAATCAGTCTCCTTAGTGCCATAGCCGCCAGCAGGCCCCCTCGTCCAGTCACCCGACCATAACCCCTGGTTAGTTAGGTGGAGTGTAGCACCCATTACAGAATGTTGAATAGCATCCCAACGTGTTATATCTGCGCTTTCAGCACGATTCATCGTGCCACCGTATTTTGGTCCGGCATCAGTGGGTTTAACAGTTTCTTTCTGTAGGTTCTCCTGCACCGGAGTACTCTGTGCAGCTGTACCTGGCAGGGTAGTTGGTATGGCCGGAGCCGGCGGTATCGTTGGAGTATCCGGGGTTGCCGCCGGAGCACAAGCTGCCAGCACCAGGGATAGCGCCATTAAGCCACTGATAATTAACCATAGGGTTTTCCCCATCTTCTCCCCTCCTTCATCGGGTTCAATACATAAACTGATAATCTAAAGCATAAGTCAGGTGAATCCAGAAAACAATCAGGCAACTCCTGAAATATAGATTCAAAAACGCCTTGCTGCTGGATAGGGGAAAGTATGAGTAGGGTAAAAGGATAGATTACGCTATCCGAACTCAGCAAACCCTTCGCTCTGGAGAAACACATGGAATGGTAACTGGCTTGTATCGATTCGGGCGTTTAGGTTATAGTGATAATAACTTTGTAGCATGCTAAACGAGTAAGGTTAGATGAACAGGCTAACCCGGCGGGACTTTCTCAGGGGGATTACCTCGATCGGAATGCTGGCTTTTCTAGCGGCTTCAGTGCCTGCTTGCCTCCGAAAGACCGAGCGAGCGCCTGAGCCGGTTCTACCGGCCGTACCAGCAGATTCATCTAAACAGGGACAGGAGGAAAATATGGCAAGCAAAATAGCTTTAGTAAGAACCGTGAATAGAGCCGAAGGCGTGAAGCAGTCCGTTGCCCTGCTGAAGTCTAATCCGGTAAAGGGAAAGTCAGTCGTCCTCAAGCCGAATTTCAATTCAGCCGATGTCACCCCCGGTTCAACTCATATCGATACCCTGCGCGCCCTGGTGCAAACCTTACAGGGGATGGGAGCGAAACGGATAACGGTTGCCGAACGCAGCGGTCCCGGGTTGCCCACACGGGAGGTTATGGAGAAAAAAGGTATCTTCGCGCTGGCTAAGGAACTGGATTTTGAGGTTATTAATCTTGAAGAAGCAAAACCCGAGGACTGGGTTCACATCCGTCCGAAGGATAGCCACTGGAAGGACGGATTCCTGTTTCCAAGAGTCTATGCCGAGGCAGAATCCATCGTTCAGACCTGCTGCCTGAAGACCCACCAATTCGGCGGCCACTTCACCCTGTCTATGAAGCTGGCCGTTGGCATGGTGCCCAGAGTCGGACAGTCTTTCATGCAGGAACTGCACAGCTCTCCTAACCAGCGGCAGTTGATTGCCGAGATTAACACCGCTTTTTCACCTGACCTGATTGTTCTGGACGGGGTCGATGCCTTCGTCAACGGTGGGCCGGCCAGGGGCACTCTGGTACAGGCCGGGGTGATGCTGGCGGGTAATGACCGCGTAGCTATCGATGCTGTGGGAGTGGCAATCCTGCGCTCGCTGGGCACCACTCCGGAAGTGAGCAAGGGCCGTATCTTCCAACAGGACCAGATTGCCCGGGCGGCGGAGCTGGGACTGGGCGTGAAATCAGCCGACCAGATTCAGCTTATCACAGGTGATAAGGAAAGCGAAGCTTACTGCGGCCAAATCAGGGATATTCTGAAACAGGGATAGAGAGCATAACATCATAAGGCGAGACCTTGCTAGGCAAGGCCTCGCCTTTACTTATGACTGTGGTTTTTTTAATCTGTCGACCGCTTAGTCCAGCTTCCGTATCCGGGGAAAGGCGACGAGCGCCAGAACGGATAGAACGACAAGCACGATTGCAAAACCGCCGACTCCCCACTGTACTCCGAACGACTGGGCTATCAGTCCCGCGGCGAAGGTTCCAAAGCTGGACAAGCCAAACTGCATCATGAACAGGCTCATTATCCGTCCACGGTAGTTATCATCCACATAATATTGAATCAGAGTGTTAGTGAGTGTCATTCGCACCGTGCCCCCTATTCCGACAAGGGCAATCATCACGAGCGACACAGACCATAAATTAGAGAAGGAAAAAGCCGTCAGAGCAACGCCAAGAAAAACTCCACCGGCCAACATCATGATTCCCCGCTTCTTGTTGGGCAGAGAAGCAAGGGTGATGGAAGCAACTATAGCGCCCGCACCGGAAACGCTCATCAGTATACCCATACCTTGTGCGCCTTTGTGCAGAACATCATCGGCAAAGAAAGGCATCAGCATTCCATAGGGCATCGAGAGGACAACCGCGATAAAGGAAAGGAACAAGATAAGGCGGATAGTCTTTTGATGCCAGACGTATTTGAATCCCTCTCTTATCTCAACCAGGGCGCTGCCTCTGGAAGTGACTTTTATCCCGATTTTAGGCATAAAAATAAAGAATATTATAGCAATAATATAGAGACCTGTCATCGTATAATAGACTGCCTTAAAGTCATATGCGTCAACGAGGAAACCAGCCAGGGCCGGGGCAAATAACTGGAGGGAATTCATACCCATAAAATTCAGGGAAATGGCATTCATCAGCTCTTCCTCGCTCACAATATCGTTGATGATAGCCTGGCGCGAAGGCATTGCCAGACCCATAACACTCCCCTGAAGTATCGAGGATACGACCAGAATCCACCACGAGCCTGGACGTTCGGGACTCAAATAACCCAATGTCAGAGCGATGGCTATACCAAGTGAAATTAATGCAAAAGCTATCTGGCCGAAAAGAAGCACATATTTTTTCTCTACGCGGTCGGCAATAACACCGCCAAAGAGTGAGAGAATAAGCATCGGAATAGCGTTAGCCAGAGACATCGTCCCGACTATAGCCGGTGAATCCGTCAGGCGTTTGAGCAGCATACCGCCGGCTATCATCTGCATGTTCATGGAAGCCATCTGGCCAAGCATGCCGCCGTAGTAAAGGCGGAAAATCGGATTCTTAAAGGAATTGAAGGTTCTCAGATTACGGAAAGATACAGCGCCTCTCCTGCCAGGCCCACCACCCATACCCGGCACAGCGCCAACCTCCATATAATTACCCCTACGTTTATCCAATCAGTATCTCCAGCAACTTCTAATTATGAAAATCAGAGACAGTAAGCAAAAAGAAACAGGGCAAAGAAAAAGCCCTCAAAGCGGGGGCTTTTACTCCTCCTCCGGGAACATCTTCTAAGGCTATAGTTTACACCCACCATAGCGGGATTACAAGTTGAGCCTTACTTAACACAGGCCTTTTAGTGTAGAATAGTGATACCCGGAAATTTATGGGGAGAGTTGAGATTACCGGGCGGTCACTTAAGAGTTAAAGATGTACTATTTTGCTTACGCATCCAATCTAAACCAGAAACAGATGAAAACACGGTGCCCGGACAGTAAACCGGCCTTTCCGGCTACTCTACCCCACTATACGATGGTCTTCCTCGGTTGGTCACGAGAATGGCACGGAGCTGCGGCCAGCATCAGAGTCTTTAGAGGAGAGAAGGTCAAAGGGGCGGTTTACGACGTTTCTGAGCAATGTTTAAGGCAGCTTGATAAATATGAAAGCGGCTACAGCAGGTTAAAGGTTACGGTTTTCAGTGAAGATAATGAGCCTGTGGAGGCGATAACATACATCAAAGGCGGTCAGATACAGGTTGAAGAGGCCAAACCCTCGCCCGAGTACTTAGCCATCATCAAACAGGGATATAAGGATTGGAGAATCTCCTGAGTCTTCAGCGTGTGACAATGGAGAACCCTGATACGAAACATCTTATCCGTAAAAAGCCTTTCTTACGTATGATTAGCAGTTTACCTAATACATTCCACTATGCGAGAGACGGGTATTTCAGAAGTTATATTTCAGCAATTTCCTGATTGACCTTTAAGCTTCGCGGAACTACACTTAAGCTGACTTATGTCAGGAATACAAAACTCAAGAGCAGGCGATAATCAAAGAGCTTCTTTTTTGCCGCCCGGCGGCTCAAATAGATTTCTCCCCTCTCCGTCAGACAGTCATCTGTTACAGAATAAATCATCGATTCTAAGGAGGAAGGACATGAAAAAAAGAGTTCTATGGATGGTGGTGAGCGGCTTAATGGTACTATCCCTTGTGTTGGCAGCCTGCGGCCCGGCAGCCGCTCCGCCACCAACTACACCGCCCGCAACGCCGCCGCCTGCGATTACCCCTCCCACGATTACCCCGCCAGTGACACCGCCACTGGCGACGGAACCGCCGCAGAAAGAGCAGGTTGCGTCCAGTAAAGATAAGCCAAAATACGGCGGCACACTTACTCAGGGATTACAAGCTGATGTCACCACTTTTGCCGGCATCGAAGGGTGCTGCGGGAACTCGGTCATTAACCTGGTTAACAATGAAATGTGGGAAGGTGACTGGGCAAAGGGACCCGCCGGCGGCTACGGCACCAAAGAGACTGACTGGGCCGGTCAGTACGACGTTTGGGACCATAAATATGGCCAAATCGCTGAAAGCACGAAATGGACTACCGACGCCGCAAAAGGTGAAGGAACAATCGTTTACACCATTCGCCAGGGGATACGTTGGGCTCTCGACCCGACCAGCTCAGGAAGCAAACAGGTCAACGGGCGGGAGCTAAACGCAGATGATGTCGTCACTTTCCTGAAGCGGATGGCTACCGAGCCTACCGCATATATATACAGGTCTAATATCGGCCTGAGAAAAGCTGTTATAACTAAAACCGGTCCCAGAGAGGTTACTGTCAAGGTCGCTCTCGATGACCTGATAACAGCCATATTCCGCTTTGGCGATGTAAGCAACGTCGCGCCGATGGAACTGGCAGGCGCTGCCATGACAAAGCGGGAGAATGTCGTCGGCACCGGGCCATACATTTTCATTGAATACGTTCCGGCCAGTACGATGATTCTAACGAGGAATCCAAATTACTGGATGAAGAATCCAGTAGGTCCGGGCAAGGGTGACCAGCTACCCTACATTGAGCGCGTCCAGTTCCTCATCATACCTGACCTTTCTACCCGGCAAGCTGCCCTGCGGACAGGCAAGTTAGACTCGATGGGCGGCTACGCCTGGGAAGACGCCGGCGTGATGCGCAAGCAAGTTCCGTCCCTTCGGGAATCACAGTCCGGAGAGCCGAACAAACCCACCAACTCTCCCGAGTCTATCGACCCTCCAAGCGATACGCCGCCATTTAACGATGTCCGGGTGCGCCGGGCGATGATGATGGCCACTGATTTTCAGGCGATAAACAATGGCCTGTACAACGGTCTTGGGCAAATCCTGAGCTGGCCGTTCCAGAAAGTACCTGGATACGAAGACCTTTATCTCGGTCTTGACGACCCGGCTATGCCGGCATCGGTCAAGGAACTTTACACCTACAATCCGGAAAAGGCAAGGCAACTCCTCAAAGAAGCCGGATTCCCTACCGGTTTCAAAACCAAGGTGCTCATGCTATCCCAGTACGTCGACTTCTACTCGATAATCAAGGACCAGTGGGCCAAGGTGGGCATCACGCTGGAGTTCGATGTTAAGGATACCGCAGCCAGGTCTGCCATTCAAAACAGCGCCGCGGGTTACAAAGAAGGGTTGTCAGACGGCGGCGTGGCGACTGCTGCCTCATTCCATTCATCGCCGACTCTAACGGGAGTACCATCGGCTGCCGCCAACACGAGCCGTATTTTCGACCCCGTCATCGACAAGGGATTGGTAGATATCCGGAATGCTATCCTCAAGGATGGGATGAAAGCCGGCATGCGCCAGATGAAGGAACTGTTGAAATATACCCTCGACCAGGCTTACGCTATCCCGGTTCCCTATGTATCTACGACCACTTTCTGGTGGCCCTGGTTAAAGGCCTACTCCGGTGAAACAAGCATAGGTTACTTTAATACACCTAACTGGATACCGTATGTCTGGATAGACCAGGACATCAAGAAATCGATGGGACATTAACCCAGTCACCCGGCAGACAGAATGAACTGATAATCAGCAGCTGGAGAGCAATTTCTCCAGCTGCTGATGCTTATGACGAGACAGAGAAGAAGGGATGATAGCAAAAACGAGGCGGCTGGTCATATTCAGAGTAATAATTGCAACCATAACAGCCATAACTGCTTTAATTGTTTCCGCTTGCGCCGGCAGGGGAACCTCGTCTGAGTTTAATAACCAGGCGCCTCCGCCCATTCCGTTCACGGTTTATGAATTACCGGACTGTGAATGCTGCTCCAAATATGTGCCTTATCTTGAAAGTTATGGTTTCCAGCTTACAGCAAATTATACTATGTATGATAATTCTATCCGAGAAAAATTTCCTGTCCCGCCGGAAATGACGAGCTGCCACATCATCTTTGTCGATGGGTACTTTGTAGAGGGTCATGTGCCGGTCGAGGCGATATTTAAATTACTGAAAGAAAGGCCCGCCTTAGACGGCATAGTATTACCGGGCATGCCTGCCGGTTCACCGGGGATGGACGGAGAACAAACAGAACCGTTCTTCATCTATGGCGTGACTGCCGGAAAGACTTCACAGTTTTTGGCCTTTCCCGTGAAAGAAGCAAGGCCTTGATTGTATCTGGTTTGAGCAACTGGTAGTTATTAGTGAAACAATCTTTTATAGTTTATGGGAGTTAAGATGAGAAAAGCTATGTTCTGTGCGGGGGTTATATTAATCATGTCAACGGCGGGCATGATTCTTGGCTGTACCCCAGCGGCCACACCAACTACCGTACCTGAATCTACGGCTGATAACACACCTCCATCTACGTCAAATATCACGTCCGCATCTACGTCTAATGCCACGGATGCCGCCACGTCCGATACCGTGGCTGCGTCTACCTCTAACACCACGCCTGCATCTAAAACTATTGTCACTCCTGCTTATACGCCTCCTGCTGCATCTGCACCTACTCCTCCAACCCCGCCGGCATCGGCCATCGCCCAGCAGTATTACAAAGACGGCAACACTCTCTATGCTCAAGGCAAGTATGCTGAAGCTACCGCCGAGTTCACCAAGGCTATTGAACTCGACTCTAATTATGCTTTTGCGTATTACGGCCGAGGTATCTCCCTTAACAGGCAAGGTAAGACTGACGAGGCTATCGCCGACTTTAGCAAAACTATCGAGCTCGACCCTAAACTTATCTCTGCATATATCAACCGAGGCTTTTCTTACAAGAGCAGGGGGCTGTTGGACTTAGCGATAGCCGACTTTACCAAGACCATCGAACTCAACCCTAAATATGCTCCTGCATATGCCGACCGGGGCTCTATTTACTCCTCCAGGACGCAGTGGGACATGGCAATTGCCGACTTTAGCAAAGCTATCGAGCTCGACCCAGTATATGCCTACGCATATAACTACAGGGGCTTCGCTTATTCTCAGAAGGGGCAGAAGGAATTAGCGGTTGCAGACCTCAAAATGTGTATCAGCCTATCTAAAGACCCGGCGTTAACTCAGATAGCACAACGGAACCTCGATAGTATTCAATAACTGAAAGGGATTCTTGCCTAAGACTATTACGGGAGTATTAATTGAAAGGGGGAGGCACTTCTGCCTCCCCTTCAAGAAAATTAGTAATCTTAATCCTCTAATACACCCCGTATTCTTTAGCGGTTTTAATCATAGCTTTGACATTCTCGACTTTGGCATTCCGGTCGATGCTGGCTGTGGAAAAGAGATAGCCCCCGCCTTTGCCGGCGACATCTATCAAATGCCGGCAGAACTCAGCCGTTTCCTCAGGTGTGCCTGTATGCAGGCGGGTGGCCGGCACATTACCCATCAGGCAGGCAACATCACCGATCGTAGCCTTGGCTTTAGCCATATCCGAATCAAAGCCTAAAGCCCAGAGAGCTTTGCCTTTAGGCAGGTCGCGGATTACCTCGAAGCGGGAGTTGTAACCGCCCTGGGCGCCCAGACGCGGTATCAAGCCTTCCTTAATCAGCCCCAGACAGACCTTGCGCAAGGGTCCCCAGTAGAAGGTCTTGAAATGCTCGTCCGACATATAACCGTCCGCACCCTTATGCAAAGCAAAGCCGACCAGGGGGCAGCTTCCCATCCGGGCTGAGTTCACTCCCATTCTAATCAGAATCGGCACCAGCCTGTCCATAGCCGCCATCAGCTTTTCCGGTCTCTTAAACATATCCATAATAATGCCGCGGGTGCCGCGGAAGCCATCACCAAGCAGGTCAAAGGGCGCTTTGCTATTGCCGCCGCCCATATTAGGGAAGCCCAACTCAGTCAACTTCCGGGTGGCTGGAGCCATCTTTTGCTGCTGCTTCAGCCCTTCTTTACCCGCCTCAATCAGCTTCAGCAGGGCCGCTTCAATCTCGGGCCGTCCGAAGACGTTTAATGACGAGGGCACACTGGCCGTCTGACCGGCGTAAGGCAGATAGGGTAACGTGCTCAACGGCGTTAATGCGCCGAGTATCCGGGGCAGATAGATGCGCCAGTAGTAATCAGTCGGGTCGTCAAGAAAGGCATCATACTCTTCGACGGGCATATACTCAGCTTCGTTAAACTGGATGCCGTCGGCATCCGCAGGCAAGCCGTGGCCGGGCCAGATATAGGTCTTAAAGTCCAGCAGTTCCCACACCCGGGCCGACTGGGCGTTGGCGCCGACTGTGGTATCAATCTGAAATTCCAGGGTACATCTGTTCATAACATCGATGGCTTTATCGACATCGTGCATGACATCATAAGTGCTATAACCGCAGTGGGCTTCAGCAAAGCCGCCCAGGCCCGGCAGCACCGGAATACGGGCCGGCCTCTTCTTTAACTGGAGGGCATCGATAATGTTGGTTACACGCGACTCGTAGTCTAATTTCGCCTGTTGTGTGGCAAACTGCATTCCCGGAGCCGCCAGCCAGGCGGCAAAACGCCGCTCAAGCTTGGCATCCGGTGACAACGTTTCCCAGGGCGCATCTGCCGCTTTTGTTTCTACAGCCATATCACTCTACCTCTTTCTAAAAATTTTCGATACCCTTGGCCTAATACCAGCCGTACTTTTTGGCTGAGTCCACCATAGCTTTGATGTTTTCCGGTTTAGCATAATCGATGGCGCTGCCGGGACCGAGGATGAAGCCGCCGTTCTTGCCGACTGTCTTGATGAGCTTCTTGCAATGCTCCTCGACATCCTGAGGTGAGCCGGTCTGAAGTATGGTCGGCGGCACGCCCCCCTGAATGCACATATGGTCCCCCAGTATCTCTTTAGCCCTGAAAATGTCCGTCTTTTCATTGTGGAAGACGACCTTACCTTTAGGAAACTCCAGCAGATATTCCAGTCGGTCGTCCCAGATGCCCTCCCAGAAAGGCGCGGCAAAGTAACCCAACTCGATATTTTTCAGGATGGCTTTCTTCAAGGTCGGCCAGTAGAACTTCTCGAATTGTTTGATAGACATGAAGCCGTCCGAGCCTCTGTGCAGGGGCATCCCGGCTCTGGCCCGGTTGCCCCTGGCATCGGGCTTGGTCGGCACCGCCTGGGCGATACGCCACTCCAGAATTTTATCGCAGGCGTCAAGTAGCTTGTCAGGAACCTGGTACATATCCAGCATAGCGCCGCGCATACCTCTCAGGCTGTCCGAGATGGTATCGAAAGGCGCCTGGCCGACTCCCCCGCCGGCCAGACCGGCGCCGTATGTCGATGGATAGCCGAGGTAAGTCATCACCTGAGAGAATTGAGCGCCCTCCTTCCTCACTCTCTCCTGCTCCTCAGCCGCTTTGGTCAGCTTTTCAGCCAGCGCCTTGAATTCCGGTTTGAGAAATATACCGAGAGCGGCGGTAAATCCCTGACCGCCGACCATGTTCCTGAAAGGAGTTAGTTTTGTCACAGGCTCAAGAGTGCCGTAAATGCGGGGCAGGTAGTAACGGAGGATGAAATCAGATGGGTCATCCAGGAAGAGGTCGTACTCGTCCTGCTTCATGTATTCGCCTTCGACGAACTGGTAAGGAACATCAGGGGGCAGGTTGCCGCCCGGCCAGCGCTGGTGCCTGGCATCGAGCAATTCGTTAACCAGTCCGGAGTTAACCAGCACCATGGAAGCGCCCGTATCAGGTTCAAAATCAAGAACGGTTTTAAGGCAGGCTTCCCGGTAAGCGTTGTGGTCATAGTACATTGCGGAGAGCGGTATACCGGCATATCTGGCTGAGAAAACTCCTGTTTGTATCGTGACAGGAACCCTGTCCGGCACTCTCAGCTCGATGGCGTCCCGTACCCGCTTCTCCCTCTCATCGAGAAGCTGTTCCACGGTCTTGCCGTGTCTTTTCTCGATTTCATCTTTCAGCTTCTTAAGTTTTTCCTGATAGGTATCCTTAGTAGTTGTTCCCGCTGCCATTTCTATTCCTCCTTTATGTTGTTCCTCTGCATCGCTCAGTACCAGCCATACTTCTTGACCGAATCCACCATCGCCCTGACGTTTTCCGGTTTAGCGTAATCCATAGCGCTGCCGGGACCCAGTATAAAGCCGCCGTTCTTACCGACCACCTTGATGAGCTTCTTACAGTGTTCTTCTATATCCTGCGGCGAACCGACCTGGAGTAAGGTAGGCGGCATGCCGCCCTGAATGCAGCAATGGTCGCCCAGAATCTCCTTTGCCTTGAAGATATCCGTCTTTTCACACCAGAAGACAAACTTCCCTTTCGGCAGTTCAAGCAGGTATTCGAGGCGCTCATCCCAGATACCTTCCCAGAATGGGGCGGCAATACAGCCCAATTCTATGGTGGAGAGGATAGCCTTTTTCAGACCCGGCCAGTAGAATTTCTCGAAATCTTTGATGGACATGAATCCGTCGGAGCCACGATGCAGCGGCATAAAGACTCTCCTCGGGTTACCCCTGGAATCGGGAGTAGATGGAACCGCCCGGGCCAGGCGCCATTCTAATAACTTATCGCAGGCAGCCAGCAGCTTATCAGGACAGCGGCGCATATCGAGCATCGTTCCGCGCATTCCCCTTAGAAAGTCTGAGATGGTATCGAAGGGCGCCCCTCCAACGCCGATTCCCATGCCGCCGGCTGTACCACCACCGCCGCCGACCATGCTGCCGCCGACGTACTCTGGCGGAAAACCAAGTTTGACCATCTCGTTGGTGAAATCGGCTGCTTCATTTCTGAGTCTAGTTTGCTCTTCATCGATGCTAATCATAACTTCGCCGATTTTCCTGAACTCAGGCGAGGCAAATATCGAGGCGATGCCCTGAATCCCCATGCCGCCGATCATATTACGGAAGGAAGGCAGCTTGGGGAGCGGGGCGAGTAGCCCGTAAACGCGGGGCAGATAGTAGCGCAAAACAAAATCAGACGGGTCAGTTAGCAAGAGGTCATACTCATCCGCCTTCATGTACTCCCCTTCGACAAACTGGTAGGGGGTATCGGGAGGCAGAGTGCCGCCGGGCCAGGCGGCGTTCTTGGTATCGAGCAATTCCATAATCATGCCGGAGTTGGTGGTCGGACCCGTTCCGCCGCCGGTATCGGCATCGAACTCCAGGGCGGTTGTCAGGCTGGCGGTTCTGAAAGCGGTCTGGTCGTAATACATCGATGACAGCGGCAATCCGAGGCGCTTGGCGGCAAAGACGCCGGTTTGAATAGTGACTGGCACTCTATCAGGCATCTTGAGTTGGCTGGCATCGGCTATGCGTCTCTCTTTTTCATCATAGAGCTGTGCCAGGGTCTTGCCGTTTTTCCTCTCAACGTCTTCCTTTAACTTTACAAGGCGTTCCTGGTAGCTCTCTTTTATAGCGACACTGACTGCCATTTTGATGTCCTCCTCCTAATTTTTCCTTTTTCTCACGGCAAACAAAAAAGGCACGTCAACGCTCTTCAAAACCGCGTATCAGTGCCTTTAATACAATATGCTACCTCCCATAATAATAGAAGGTCAAAAGCGCAATTAATTCATCTTTAGCTGCTGTATTCTAAGTCTACAGCTGGAGTTTGTCAAACAAATGTCCCCCTGTCAGATGAAAATCCCTCTCAGTCTCCCTTTGCGAAAGGGAGAGGTTCCACTTTCCCCCTTTTGAAAAGGGGGATTAAAGGGGGATTTTAACTTGGATTCCCGTCAGGTCGGGAATGACATTTTTTGTATAGATTGCTTCGCAATGGCAAAACCATTTAGAACCGACACCTGCCTATGAAATACTGGTTACTTATACCCGGCCAGGTTTAGCTTTTTCTCCAACTCACTATCACTTGGTTCCACGAGGATGGAGCCGTCCGGGAAGACTATGGTCGGCACGCTCCGGTTGCCCCGGTTAACCCCCTCGACAAATGCTCGCGCGTTTGCGTCCTTATCGATGTCATTCCAAGCGAATTTGACAGCTTTTTTATCGAACATCCGCTTTGCCCGGGCACAGTCCCCACACCAACTGGTGCCGTACATGGTAATTTGCTCTCCAGCCATAGTCTTCCTCCTCCAAAAGATTGAACAACAGGACAAGTAGGTCAATCTCAACAAGAATAATTTTACTCCGTTATAACTGATTCAGGCAAGATGGACCCTTTTCTCCGCGGTATGCTGACTAAATATTGTTGACTGATTTGAAAATGTAGTATACTACGGGCTATTATTATGTATAGACATCATTAAAATAACCAGACTGGGATACTCGCCAAGTGTGGTTTTCCGGATTCTGCACAATTGTCTAAGGAATCGATGCTATGATTTCATTTGGTAATATGGGACTCCAAAAAAAGATAAGCCTCTTCGTGCTTGCCGGGTTGGCAGCAGCTCTGGGCTTATTCAGCTTTCTGGGCATACAATCTCTCAACGAAAGCACCCAGAGAATACTTGACCAGCGCCTGGCGGTCGCCCGTATCCTGGCTAATGATATAGATAGGACTATGATACACGCGCTGACCCATCTTCACAGCGTAACAAGTAAATTAAACGATATCCCGGATTATGGAGAGTTCGTCTCGCTAGTTACCCCGATACGCGAAATACTTGCCGATACAGGCGTTTCTATTCAGAACTTCGTGCTTATAGACGCCAACGGCAAAGTCAAGCATGTCTACGTTAATAATCCGGATATCATCGGGTCAGATTGGTCCCAGTTACCGGAAGTTAACCAGTCTCTGGCAACTGGACTGTCATCTATAACTAATCAGTTAACCGAGCCGCAAACCAAGATGCAAATGATTCTGGCTCTCGCCCCGATTCTGAATAGTAAAGGTAAAATAACCGGGATTGTAGCCTCAATAGTGGACCCGGCGAAGTCTACGATAAACACTTTCGGCGAGATGATACAGGCTGGAAATACCGGTTACATCGAGATTGTCGATGGGAACGGCCTGGTAATCTCGCGAACCGAGCCAGGCGTGCCGCTTAAACTACTGGAACAAAGCGACCACGCAGGTCACTTCTCAGACTTGATAAAAGAAGATAAGGCGGTGGTACGTACTTGCCACCGGTGCCATGAGGTGAATCAGGGCTTACAGAGGCGCCGTGACATCATTGCTTTCGCACCACTAACGGCAGTACCCTGGGGTGTTGCTATCCGGCAATCGGAAGCTGAGGCTCTGGCTCCAACCAGGCAATTGGAAATGAGGTTACTGCCGCTGGGAATAGTCCTTCTGGCAGGAGCTTTAATGCTAGTCTGGTTTGTGACTCAAAGTGTCGTAAAGCCGCTGAAGACGCTCAAGGTAGCAGCCCAGAAAGTTGCCATAGGCGATTTTGAAGCAGCTGTTCCGCTCAAACGCAACGATGAAATAGGGCAATTGAGTCTCTCTTTCTATACCATGACACAGGAGCTGGCAAAATCAAGAGACGAGTTGGTGTCACGTAATAAGGAACTGACGGCTTTAAATTCCATCAGTGTCGCCGTTAATCAATCTCTTGATATACGATACCTCTCGGAAACCGCCCTGCAAAACGTGCTGGAGGTTACCCGGACGACGACAGGCTGTATTTTTCTGCCTGACTCAGAGGGTAAAAATCTTGAACTTATAGTCAGCCATGGCTCCTCAGGTGTTTTTAGCTGTGAAACATCCGGAAACGCAGCAGGAAATTGTGCCTGCTACCAGGTATTGATGAACCGGCAAACACTGATGGTAAACGATGCCGTTCAATGCCCTATGCTGCACAAAGACATAAACGGAGAAACGGTTTCTTGCTTTGCCAGCATTCCTCTGAAATCCAAAGATAGAGTGCTCGGCATAATGAATGTCGCCGGTTCAGGAGACCGAAGTTTTACCGAAAGTGATTTTGAACTTTTCAACTCGATAGGCTTTCAAGTCGGCCTGGCAATGGAAAATTCTCTGTTGTATAGTGAATCCAGGCAAAAGGAAGAGCTGCGCGGGCAACTTTTAAATAGTCTAATCAACGCTCAGGAGGAAGAACGAAAGCGGATATCCCGTGAACTGCATGATGAATCGGGTCAGACGCTCACGGCGGCCATTATGAATGTAGAATCGATAGAAGGGCTGGTTCCGACCAAAGACCCTGTGCTTAAAGAAAAATTACAGGGGGTCAAATCGCTGATAGTCCGTACCCTGGAAGACATACGCAGACTGACTCATGACCTCCGTCCGATGGCTCTCGATGACCTGGGGTTAGCCAGCGCGATACGGGCGTATGTCAAAAACCGCCTTGAAGCTATAGGAATTCAGGTGCAGTTCGAGAGCAAAGGCTTGAATTCGAGCCGGCGCTTGTCCCCGGCAATAGACACCGCCCTTTTCCGAATCGTTCAGGAGGCGACCAACAATATCATCAAACACGCGGATGCCCGCAAAGTGGGGATATACTTATCTATCGAAAACGAAAAAATCAAGGCCATCGTCGAAGATGATGGGAAGGGGTTTGAACCGGATTCGGTGTTTACATCGGGTTCGAGCAGCTTATCCCTGGGACTTCTGGGCATCAAAGAAAGGGTGGCCCTTCTGGGTGGTACTTTCGAGATAAAATCACGGCGGAGCCAGGGAACCCGCCTTGTCGTTGAAATTCCAGTCGTATATCAACCGGCGCCTCAGGAAATAAAACAGGATAAAACCGAGCCTAAACCGGTTTAAGTCCGGAATTTTTTTCAGGAAAACAAAATGGAAAAGATGAAAGTTTTGATTACGGATGACCACGCCATTGTCAGAGAGGGGCTGAAAGCGATTCTCAGCGTTCAGCCGGACATCGAGGTCGTCGGTGAGGCGACGACCGGCGAAGAGGCTATCAAGAAGGCGCAAGAACTTCAGCCCGATATCATCCTGATGGATATCACGATGCCAGGGATGAACGGCCTGGAAGCTACTCGCCAAATCAGGAAACAAATCCCTGAGATGAAAATCCTGGTGCTGACAATGCACGAAGAGGATGACTATTTTTACAGAATCCTTGAAGCTGGAGCCTCAGGATACTTCATCAAAGGCGGCTCTTTTACCGAACTCGTTTCGGCGCTAAGGTCAGTCTGGCATGGCGACGTATTCATCTATCCTACCATGGCCAAAAAGCTGCTCAGTAATTACCTAGAAGGGGTTAAATCCGGCCAGGATGTGGAGGGGTACAGGAAACTAACCGAACGGGAACGGGAAATCCTCAGGTTTGTTGCCGACGGAAGGACTAACCAGGAAATTGCCGAGCAATTGTTTATCAGCCCTACCACGGTGCAAACACACCGGGCGCATATGATGGCCAAGCTCGGGCTGCATAACCGCACCGAGCTTATTAAATATGCCATCCGTCATGGATTCGTAACCCTGGATAGCTGACAATACTCACATCTATCTTGGATTCGTCACTCTCGATACCTGAGAATACGCACATCTGTCAGGGATTCGTCACCCTGGATACTTAGTTCTAAGTATTTTAACTGTATTCTTGTATCAATTAAAATACATATTTCAGATAATCCAAAAGCCTCGTATCAAAGGATTACTTACTCTGTGTCTCCCATGTTACCCTTAAGTCACTATCAACAGATTCACTTTAAGGAGGGTATCATGCAGCGACAGAATGTTAGAGTACTACTTGCCTCAGAACACGCCGGAACACGGTCTTTACTCAGACGCATAGTGGAAACCGAGGACAAGACAGTGATTGTGGCCGAAGCCGAGAACGGCACCCGGGCGCTGAACTTGGCACGTAGTTTACGCCCGGATGTAATGCTCATCGATAGTTACCTCCCGTCTGTGGTCGGCCTCGACAATGTCCCACTCTCACGAGTGGGCGGTCTGGATGTAGCCCAGTCCATTTCACAAGAAATCCCCAATATGCACGTGGTATTACTCAATACTTTGAGTGACGGCGCCATATCAGAAGGTACCCGGAAAGCTCAAAACAGCGCATCACTATGCCGTGAGAGCAATGCAACCTGCATCCCCTTCAAACTCGGCGAACTCAACGACCGGGTTGAATTACCGGGTCTCATCTTTGCTAATGTCGAAACACAGGCGAGCGCCTTACCTGAGCAAAAGACCCGCCTGAGTGACAAAATTATATTAGCTGGTATCCTGGGTATCATTGCCGGTTGGCTGATGATTCTCACCATGTTCCTGGCCACTGTAGGGCTTTATGTTAGCCTGGCTGGAATAACCGCAGCCCTTTTCGGCCTAGCCGCTAAACGAGTATCCAAGTCATTCAAATAAACTTTCCTTAAACTCTTCTGGTAACAGGGAAAGTTTATGCAGACTGAGGTGAGTGAGATGACGGTTAAACAGGTACTTAAAGATTGTGTTCTTTTTTCCGGGCTGAGCGACGCTGAATTAGAAAAAGTAGCCGGTTCGGCAGTCGAAAAGCAATATGAAGCCGGTACGACTATTTTTAATACAGGCGATAATGCCGAAGAGCTATTCGTCATTCGGGAAGGCCGAGTGGCAGTACAAATGACGCTGCCAAGGACGGGCAGTCAGGCAAGCCGCAGGATAACGGTGGATGTGGTGACCAAGAATGAGATAGTCGGGTGGTCTGCGATAGTCGAACCTTACAAATATACCTTTACCGCTGTCTGTATGCAGAAAACCGAAGCTCTATCGATTAGCGCTGAAAAGTTAAGGTGGTTGCTGAGAGACAATCCCAAGGTTGGTTATGATGTAATGAAAGGTCTGGCAAGGGTTATTGCCGCAGGTCTGAATGACACCAGACAGGTACTTATAAGTGAGAGACTGCTGACAAGTCAGGAATAGTTACGGAAAATCCCTCCCGCGCTTCTAAGAGCAGGAGGGATTTTTTTGAGCCATTAGATTTATTTTCACCCGCTCATCGGATTAAGCTTGAGGAGGATACTTAACTATGGATCCCTTAACTATTGCAATCATCGTCATTATCGCTCTGGTTCTGGTCAGCTTCGGAGTGAAGATTGTGAAGCAGTATGAGCGTGGGGTGGTGCTCCGCTTCGGACGCCTGGTGAGCAGCAGAAACCCCGGTTTCAATGTCATCCTGCCTCTTATCGACCGGATGACCAGGGTCAGCCTCAGAATCGTGACCACGGTGCTGGAGCCTCAGGAAGTCATCACCAAGGATAACGTCACCATCAAGGTGGACGCCGTCCTTTACTTCATGGTCATAGACCCGGTAAAGGCGGTCATCAATGTTGAGAACTTCCGTGAAGCCACCATCCAGTTAGCCCTGACTACTATGCGGAGTGTCCTGGGCCAATCCGACCTGGATGAACTGCTCGCCCACCGGGACCAGATTAACCTGAGACTGCGCCAGATTATCGATGAGCAGACCGAGACGCCCTGGGGCGTCAGAGTGACCCTGGTTGAGGTCAAAGATGCCCTCTTGCCTGAAAGCATGCAGAGGGCTATGGCAAGACAGGCTGAAGCCGAGCGTGAGAAGAGAGCCAAGCTTATCCATGCCGAGGGTGAGAAGGCGGCTGCCGCCACCCTGGCCAGCGCCGCTGAGATTATCCAGAGCCAGCCGGCTGCCTTACAGTTACGCTACCTGCAGACCCTGGTTGAGATTGCCGGCGAGAAGAACAGCACCATTATCCCCTTAACTCTGGATATTGTCAGCGCTTTGGCCAAGAAATCGGCATAGATAGGCAGGAATGAGTTTGGAAGAAAATAAAGGATTTACCGGCTCCGATTTCGTGGGAGAACAAACGGAACTCGAAAAGTCTCAACCGGCAGTACCATTTAACGAAGAATTAGCGAACAGGGTGGCTGAAAACGCCCGGAAGCTTATCCTCGGCGACATCTCCGAAGCTGAGTTTTACCACAAGCACCACGAGTCCTATCTCAAAGAGTTCGGCTTAGATGAACGTCCCGTATCTCCTGTCGAAAACAAAAATGTTACTCAGTCCGAATCCTCCTTGACAAAAACCATGTCCCGTCGCACTCTGCTCAAAGCAGGAGGTATGGCGCTGGCCTCCGTGTTAGGAGCAAAGTTGTTAGGCGGGCCCGGCAGTAAAGCCATGGCTGCCGGAACTCCTGCCGGGACAAATTTATCCAGCTTGCTGCTTAAGAAAACCGAAGCAGAGTCTCAGTCAGCCAAAGGGGTGCAGATGGGGCTGGTCATCGATCTTGAGGCTTGTGACGGCTGCCTTAGCTGCGTCTATGCATGTCAGAGCCACAACTTCAACTCGACAGGGGTCTTCTGGATATATGTCCTTGCCTTTAAGGATATTAACCGGGAAGAGGATAACTTCCTGATACGCATGTGCCAGCATTGTGCTAACCCGCCCTGTGTCAAGGTATGCCCGGTTCGCGCCCGGCATAAGCGTGATAAAGACGGCCTCGTCCTGACCGATTACAGTCTTTGTATCGGCTGCCGCTATTGTATGGTTACCTGCCCTTACGGAGCCAATTACTTTCAATGGGACCTGCCCGACAAAAAGAATTATTATCATGAAAAGGTGACAGATGCCCGCGGGAAGTGGGTCATCGGTAATCCGCCAAAGGGTTGTATGGGCAAATGCACTTTCTGCCCAGACCGCCAGGACGATGGCAGGAAAAACCTGGTTTGTTCACTCGTTTGTCCCCGGAATGTGCTCCACTTTGGTGATATGAACGACCCGAACAGCGAACCTCTCCGTTATCTGGCTCAGAGAACGAAAGAGGCGGGAGGAAAACTCTCTACTTTCCGTCTCCTGGAAAATCAGGGCACCAAGCCAAGCATCATTTACATCGGCCAGCAGCCCACAAGGGCGGCGAAGCCTGTGGACGGACCTGTCACCTACTCCGATTGGGGTCTGGTGGAAAAACGGATGGATGTTCTGGAGGGACCGAAGCCCTGGTTTATAAATGCTTTTGGAGGCGGTAAGTGAGGCAACGAAACCAGGCCCCAAGCCGAGCAGATTCTATGCTAAAACCGCTGGCTAATCCCGGCATTAAATATTACGTGATGGTGGCAATCGCCGGGGCATTCTTACTCTGGTTCCTCGGCGCCTGGGCATGGCAACTCAAATACGGGCTTGTAGTCACCGGACTGGGAGATTGGGGTACCAGCGGCGGCGTGCCCTGGGGTATTTATATCGGCTCCTTTATCTGGTGGGTAGGTATCTCTCACGGCGGCATTCTTATATCGGCAGGAGTCAGGTTGTTCAAACTGAAGGTCTTCTACCCTGTCGCCCGGCTTGCCGAACTGTTGACCATCGGCGCTCTCTCCATAGCCGGATTGTTCATCATCATCGACCTGGGTCGTCCCGACCGGGTAGTAGTCAGTGTCCTCAAGAATTACCTGCTTACTATTCAGACCTCGCCGCTGTGCTGGGATTTAACAGTCATCACGCTCTATTTCATACTCACCGCAACTTACATGCTGCTGACGCTGCGCCATGACCTGTATATGTTGCGCCGCAGGCTGCCAAGCCATTTTGCTCCCGTATACCAATTGCTGACTCAAGGCTATCAGCCAGAAGAGGACGAGAAGGTCCAAAGAATGGCATGGTGGTTGGCTTTCGCCGTTGTAATTATGGCTCCATTCCTGCTTCACGGCGGAGTTATTCCATGGCTTTTCCAGCTTATCGCCTCCATGCCCGGCTGGTTTAGTCCTGCCCAGGCGCCGACTTTCCTCAGCATTGCCTTAACATCGGCTTTCGGGGCGGTTATCGTCCTTTCCTACATTTTCAGGAAGATTTATAGCTGGGATGAACTCCTGCCTGACAAGCTCTTTTCCAGACTGGGCAGCGTACTGGCCCTGGTAGGCCTGTTCTTCTTGTGGCTTCAGCTTCAGGCGATTATGACCGGCGCATTTGCGGCGCCTGTCGGGCTGCGCGCGGCTACCGAAGCCAAAATGGAAGACCCTGTCTATTGGACAGCTATCGGGCTGTGCATTGCCGCCGTCTTGTACCTTGGAGCGCAAACGATATGGCACAACCTGTTCAGCGTGAAACGCGTTGTGGTAGTCGCAATTATACCGGTGGTAGCTACGCTGTTTGAAAAAACAATCTTTATAGTCGAGGGGCTGCAACACCCGATAATGGACATTTACAAGAGTGTGCCGGGGAGTTACGACCCTTCATGGGTTGAGCTTTCTGTTATCGGCGGAGCCTTGGGGATGATAGTGTTATGGTTCGCCGTCATTTCAAAAGTAATACCCGTAATTGAAGCTGAAGAAGAGCACGAAGAGCACAAGGGACAGGAAGAATAAATGCTGGAATGGATTGGGCTTCCTATAGGGCGCTGGCTGTTTTTGGGCATCATCCTCGTACCGATATACGGCATGCTGCTGGGATGGTTTTTAGGAAAGCCGCGTAATTTCCCAATAGTTTTCCGCGGTGTGGCTTACCTGTTAGGCATGATAGTAATGCTGTGGGGTGGGTTATTCGCTCTCAGCGTAGTGGTGAAATACATATTTTTCCAGGAATAACAGTTATATAAAAGTGAGCAATATGAAGATAAAATCGGCCTGGTTTTTTAGCGCAGTGTTGTTGCTCGGGCTAACTGCCCTGAGCGTATCGTGTGCTTTTATAGAACCGCCGCTTCCAACGCTTCCGGTAGCCACAATTGTTCCCCCCTTCATACCACATCTGTTAGAAGGACGGGCTGATTGCCGGATGTGCCATGCCACCGGAGTAGGCGGAGCGCCTCAGTTTCCGGTTGCCGACCACAGCCAGCGCCCAAGCGATGTCTGCCTGACTTGCCACAGGCCAAAACCAGGCCTGTACGCGGACAACGCTGCCATTCCAATGCCGATGCCTGTACCCCCTGCTGAAACAACGCGTCCTTCAGGCACAACGACTCCAGCAACTACAACGCCTGCACCAACATCGGCCAATGATTTATTTGCCTCAAAATGCGCTGCCTGTCATGGTGTAAACCGGCAGGGTATCCCTGGTTTTGCTCCCGCTTTGACCCCGGATAGTCTGGCAAAACTAAGCGATGCTGAATTAAAGAAAGTGATATCGGATGGCCGCGCAGGCACGGCGATGCCGGCATTTAAGGAAAGCCTCTCCACAGAGCAAATTGACACTACGGTCAAATTCATTAAGGCTCCCTTGCCTTAAAACCAGGGGGCATCTTCCACGTTCCAACCGCGACCTCCTTTTCAAATCAAAAGGCTCGCTATGCTATTTATCAGATGGAATGTATAATAGACAGAGATTCTGATGGATACGGAGCGAGAGATTTTGCTGTTTCAAGCCAATTGCGGGACTACTGCCATGGGCATTATGCCCCACAGGGACATCGACCGGGCGCTAAAGCTGACACTGAGCCTGGACATACCCTTCTGGCCCCAGCTACCCCACCTCAGTTTCTACGAGGATATGTATGCCCAGTTTTCCCAGCATTTCCCCGGCATCGCAGTCGATGAGGAGAATAGAAAGCTATACTTCGATTCTGCCAGATTCGAGCAAGAGCTGCCGGACTACTCGCAGAAGATGTCCGACCCGGAGACATTTGCTCTGAGCCAACAATACTCCGTGGTCTATCACCGGTTCCTTAAAAAAAAGCTAAGTGACTACCGGGCTATCCGGGGACAGCTAATCGGGCCGGTCAGCTTCGGTTTCCGGGTCATGGATGAAAACAACCGTCCCATAATCTATAACGAAGATGTAAAAACAATATTATTTGATTTTATTAAGAGGAAGATAAACGCCCAATACAAGGAGCTTAAGCAGAAAAACAAGAACGCCTTTGTCTGGCTTGATGAACCGGGTTTAAGCTGGATATTCAGTGGCCTGTCCGGTTACAGCGATGTCCAGGCCAAGAGCGATTACCAGGGCTTCTTCAACGGACTGGAGAGTATTCGGGCGCTGCACCTGTGCGCCAACGTGAACCTGAGCTACCTGCTGGAAATAGGAACCGACCTGCTCTCCTTCGACGCTTATCAGATGAGTCTGATGCCTAAAGGATATGCCGCTCCGGTAGCTAAATTCATTAATGGCGGTGGTATAATCTGCTGGGGAATCGTGCCGACTGATTCCGATAATCTGAGCAAACAAACCCCCCAAAGCCTGGCCAGTCTGCTGGTTGACTACTGGAAGGTGGTAGCCGGGAATACAGGGCTGCCTCTCAAACTGATTGCGGAGCAGTCATTAATCGCTCCTGCCCGGTGCTGCCTGAAGAACATCGGCCAGGTAGGCGCCAGCGATGACGCCAAGCCAGGCAAAGTGGGACACCCTGACCTTTCTGTAGAAGAAGAACTGGTCGAAACGGCATTCGGCTATCTGAACCAGATGTCTAAAATACTTAGAAACGAGTTTAACCTGCGCCCCTGAAAGAGATTTGTTAATGGATGAAAAAAGCCTTGAGATACTAGAGTTTCCTGAGATAAAGAAAAAACTCGCCGAGTACACCTCATTCTCGGCCAGCCGGGAGCTTGTTCTCGCTTTGAAACCGGTTGCCGATTATCAGACAATCTCACTGTGGCTGAAGCAGTCCGGAGAAGGGCGACACCTGCTGGCTGTCAATCCCGGCTTTACCATCGGACAGGCTGCCGATATCCGCGAATTAGTTAAAATGGCCGCTCTGGGTAAAATAATCGAGCCGCTGGACCTTATCGATTGCCGCCGGACGCTGGCAGTGATGCGGCAGGTGCGCAACAGCCTTTCAACAACATCTAAAGAAATTCCCCTGCTCTGGGAGATTGCCAAAGACCTCCCTGAACTCCCCGAAGTGGAAAATCAGATTAACCACTGTCTCTCCCCTACCGGTGAAGTGCTGGACCGCGCTTCAAGAAATCTGGAAGGCATCAGGAGGCAGCTTGGACAGGTGAGGCAGGTTTTACGCGAAAAACTTGAAGCGCTCATCAGGACGCCGGAGAACCAGAAGATAATCCAGGAAGCCATCATCACTGAGCGCGAGGGGCGTTATGTCATCCCGGTAAAAATGGAGTCCAGGAAAGAAATAGCCGGCATCACCCACGATGTCTCAAATACCGGGGCGACCGCCTTTGTTGAGCCGGTGGTGGCTATCGAGATGGGCAACGAAATCCGTGAGTTAGTATCTGAAGAACACCGCGAGGTGGAAAAAATTCTCCGCTCACTGAGTATGGCATTAGGCGACCATGAGGCGGAGATTGATACAAGTATCTCGCGGCTGGCCGAACTGGATATGACGATTGCCAAGGCGAGATATGCACGAGCAACAAAGGGAACCGAACCGGAGCTTGTGGAAAACAGCAAAACCACTTTCATCAAACTGGTCAATGCCAGGCACCCTTTGATTGGGCAGAAGGCCGTGCCGCTATCTATAGAGATAGGCAGGGATTTTTCCATCCTGGTCATCACGGGGCCTAATACAGGGGGCAAAACGGTAGCCTTGAAGACCATCGGGCTGCTGATTCTGATGACCCAGGCAGGGATTCCCATTCCGGCGTCCCCGGAAACCAGCTTTCCCGTCTTTGACAGCGTCTTTGCCGATATCGGCGATGAGCAGAGTGTCGAGCACACTCTTTCCAGCTTTAGCTGGCACATGAATAACCTGGTGCGCATCATCAAACATGCCACCAGGAGGAGCCTGGTGCTGCTGGACGAACTGGGCAAAAGCACCGACCCGGCAGAAGGTTCGGCTTTAGCCCGCTCGATTTTGCTCCACTTCCTGTCATCGGGGATAATGACGGCGGCGACCACCCATTACGGCGATTTGAAGGTCTTTGCCCACACCACACCGGGGCTGCAGAACGCCTCTTTTGACTTCAATCCTGATACTTTTACTCCCACTTACCATCTGACCTTGGGAATTCCGGGAGGCAGCAACGCCCTGGTCACCGCCGAGCACCTGGGCTTACCGATTGAAATTGTTGAAAAAGCCAAGTCGATGCTGTCTCAAACCGCTCTGGCTCTGGATGAAACACTGGCTGACATTATAACGGAAAAGAAGAAAATTCAGACGGTCAGAGAGGGGCTGGAAAAAGAAAAAGAGGCGACCGAGGTAGAAAAAGCCAGCCTGCAAAGTAAGCTTGCCCAGTTGAAGACTCAGGAGCAGTATGTTATCCAGGAGAACCGGGACAAGGTCGTCCGTGAAGCGGCGGAACTCCAGAAGCAAATCCGCGAGGTGAACTCTGAGCTGCGCAAGAGCAAGAACCGGGAGGCAGTCGAGGCGGCCAGGAAAACGCTGGCGGAGATACAAGGTAGACTGAATAGCGAGGACTGGCATCCTAAGACGCCGGAGACAGAAAATAACCAGGCAATTTCAGTCGGCGATACCGTTTATCTTAGAGAGAATAACCTCAAGGGTAAGGTACTTTCAATCTCGGAAAAAACCAATGAGATTGAAATCCTCGCCGGTCACATTACGCTTAAAGTCTCGCTCAACAGCGTCGAAAAAGTTTCCGGTTCCGCGGTCCCCGTAGGGGCGCGGCGTGCCGCGCCCACACCAGGCGGGGTTACCACCCCCGCGCTTAAGAATGTCCCGCCTGAACTTGACCTGCGCGGCAAACGGGCGGATGAGGTAGAGGTGGCGCTGGACAGCTATCTCAATGACGCCGCCCTCTCCAATCTGAACGAGGTGCTGATTATCCACGGCATCGCCACCGGCACCGTGCTCAGGATTACCAGAGACTTCCTGGCCGCTCACCCGCTGGTAAAATCCTTCCGCTCGGGGAACAAGGGGGAAGGCGGGGAGGGCACGACGGTGGTGAGGCTGTAGCTAAACGACTAATTTACCTGATTGAGCATGGTCAACTACATGCCAACTGAAAGGAACCCAAGTGGAAGGGGGTAAAGAAATGACCAATCCAACCATCAATCTATCTTATCCAATTGCTGAGTTAGCTTTTCCGCAAGCAAGAGTTTTCATTAGTTGCGGTCAGCATGACGACACAGAGAAATCACTAGGCTTTGCCTGTCAAAAACATCTGCAAAAACGTGGGTTCAAGACCTATCTTGCTGAAGCAGTTCAGAATTTAGAAGGTCTGACCGAGAATATTTTCCGACATTTGCGAACTAGTGAGTACGCTGTATTCATAGACCCTAAAAGAGAACCCCTTGATGATGGCACATGTAGAGGCTCTTTGTTTGTTAATCAAGAACTCGCCATAGCTGCTTTTCAGCAGATTGAGTCCCTGGTGTTTCACCAAGAGGCAGTAAAACGAGAAGGAGTATCAGAGTACATAATGGCCAAACCCATTCATTTTCAGGATAGGAGTGATTTCACGACGAAACTTTCGAAGTACACGCGGGCTTGGAACCCCCGCTGGCGAAATGAACTTTCTCTAGAGCCTCCTATTACAGCCAAGAATATCCAGTCAGCGGATACATACCACGACATGATAGACTGGTATCATTTGCCGGTCAGAAACAATCACCGAAACCAATACGCCAGGAATTGCCTAGTTTATGTGCTGAGTATAGTGAACGTTGTCAGCGGTCAGGAGATATATTCTCCGAACGTGGAATTACTCTGGTCAGGCGCGGTGGAGCCTCAGCCTAAACACATATTGCCTCAAAAAACCGCTAAAGTTCCCGCCTTTTTCGTCAATCATGATAAAAACATCATAGAGTTTAGGGAGTCTCCGAGTTCATCCACTGAACCTGAATACCAGATACCAGACCTCGAAGCCGGCCAGTATCTCATAACTTATACAGTCATATCTGAAAATTTCGACCAAGTCAGTCAGCCTTACAGATTAGACTTTGGTGGAAGCTATGATAATGTGACTTTTACCCCCGAATGAATTTCGGAAGAAACCCTAATGGATCAAAGCCGCTATTTATTGCCGAGTCAGTTTTGCAGGGTAGGTAAACCCCCTTCTTGTTGGGATACGTTTGTTGTGGTGGGTTGCACCCACCCTTGTATCTTCACTACATGCTATCATACTGATCAAAGGCGAGATAGGCCGTACCCACCCTGGGTTTTAAGAAGACCGTTCGTAGCTGGGTCGTCTCGCCTTAGTATCCAAGAAGCCCGAACAGTTGTCTGGTC
>ORJL010055681.1_pt1 | contig 85196 bp, 82 predicted proteins | sample 1779941 | NCBI WGS metagenome assembly ORJL01 (sample SAMEA104232317, study PRJEB22302) | groundwater metagenome | biome: forest; feature: aquifer; material: groundwater | place: USA | collected 2011-08-07 | depth 5.8 m | reverse complement strand
GGGGGCTGCGAGTTGCGCGGCACAAGGGCAGGGGCCCGCCACCAACACGCCTGTCACCGAAGGCGGAGGGGGGGAGCCAGCGGCTCGCCCCCACAATAATGCTGCCTGAGCCTACCCCAGGCTAGCCCATGTTCCATTTTGTGGTGCAGCCCGGGCTGGCCAGCGATTGTGATACAATGCGCATATACAGGGCGGGGGAGATACGCGCACGCGCAGCCTTCTGCTGGTTGGTATCTTAGCTGTCGCATTCGTGGTCATTGGGCTGGTTGCTGTTGCTTATTGGGAGGGCAGCCCGCCGGCGGATGCCACCCTCAACCTCTCTCAACTGGCTACCGACCAGGACCTCTCGCCCTATCGGCCTGACCCATCCCGCCTGCGCTTCGCCGTGGCCCCAGTGCTCTCTCCCCGGGCGACTCTTGAGAACTACGAGGCCCTGGCCGCCTATCTCGGCGAACGCCTGGGCAGGCCGGTAGAGCTCGTCCAGGGCAAGAGCTACGCGGAGATCAATGCCCTGGTGCGCGCCGGCGACGTCTCATTCGCCCTGGTGTGCAGCGGCGCCTATGTCCAGGGGCGGCGGGAGTTTGGGATGCAGGCCCTGGTAGTGCCCGTAGTGAATGGTGAGACTACGTATCGCTCCTATCTCATCGTGCCTTCAGACAGCCCGGACCGGGGCTGGGAAGACCTGCGGAATAAGAGATTCGCTTTCACCGACCCCTTGTCCAACACAGGCAGGTTGGTCCCCGTTTACGTGCTCTCAAGAATGGGCGAGGTGCCGGAGCGGTTTTTCAAGGACTTCATCTTCACGTACAGCCATGATAACTCTATTGAAGCGGTGGCCGAAGGCCTGGTGGATGGCGCTGCCGTGGATAGCCTGGTGTATGACTACTTGGCTCAGACGAACCCCGCACTGGCCGCCAAGACCCGGATAGTGTGGAAGTCACCCGCTTACGGCATTAACCCGGTGGTGGTACACCCCAAGGTGGACCCGGAGCTCCGGGCCCGGCTGGCGGCTATCCTCCTGGGCGTAGACAGCGACTTGAAGGGACGCGAGGTGCTGGCTCGCCTGGGGGTAGACGCCTTTGTGATGCCAGATCCGTCAGCCTACGATTCCATCGAGGAGATGATGCGCGCCACGGGTGCCCAGTAGAGGCGCAGCTTTGACACCGGGCATTAGCTTCCGCGCAAAGGTAGTCCTGCTGCTTTGCGGGGTCGTATTGCTACTGGGGATGGTCGCCGTCGTGCAGGCCCGCAATGACATGCGGCGCATCCTGGGGGCGGAGCTAGAGAGGCGCGGCCAGGCCATCGCGCAGGACCTGGCGGCCAACAGCGTGGACCCCCTGCTCACAGGCGACCTGTTCGGGCTTTATGACCTGGTCAACCGTACCAAGGTGCACAACCCTGATGTGCGGTACATCCTGGTGATTGCCCCCATGGGGAAGGTCCAGGCCAACACCTTCGGTGAAGGCACTCCTCAAGGGCTGGTGGAGGCAAACCCACTTGCCCAGGGCCGGCCACCCCAGTTGCGCCGTCTCAGGACGGAAGAGGGGCTGATTCGTGACATAGCTGCGCCCATCCTCGGGGGCAAGGCGGGTGTGGTTAGAGTGGGCATGTCGGACCAGAGCGTGGAAGCGGCGGTAGCTCGCAATACCAAGAGCCTGGCATTGCTGGTAGCCCTGGCTGTGCTTTTGGGTTTAATACTGTCTTACTGGCTGGCATACTACCTGACCCGCCCTCTCAGCCACTTGGTAGAGGCCGTGCAGTCGGTGGCCCAGGGTAGTCTTTCCCAGCGTATTCCGTCTCCAGGAAGCGATGAAGTGGGGCAGGTGGGAAAGGCGTTCAACATGATGACCGAGGCGCTGGCGCAGAAGGAAGCTGCCCGGCGCGCGTTGCTCGAGAAGGTGATATCCTCCCAGGAGGAAGAGCGAAAGCGGGTAGCTCGGGAGCTACACGACGAGTTGGCCCAGAGGCTCACGTCTGTGCTATTGAGCCTGGAGACCATCGAGACTTCGCTGGGTGATTCTGAGGAGAGAACCAAGCAGGCCCTCCAGCACGCAGGGGAGATGGTCGGTGGCTCGTTGGCAGAGACCCGCAGGCTCATCGGGGATTTGCGTCCCAGTGTGCTCGACGACCTGGGGCTGGTCCCCGCCCTCCGTTCCTACGCCGAGGCGCACCTTCGCCCCGTGAAGTGCGAAGTCAACGTGGTGACCGCCAACGTGCCTGCGGAGCTGCCCCCCGCTGTGGAGACTGCGGTATTCCGCGTGGTCCAAGAAGCCATCAATAACATCGCCAAACACAGCGGCGCCCGTTTGGCCCGGATAGACCTGCGTCAGGAGGAGGGCTGCCTGCGCGGCGAGATCAGGGATGACGGTTGTGGGTTTTGGACGGACAAGGTGAAGGCAGGCGCCCTCGAATCGCGCGGGCTCGGGCTCCGGGGGATGCAGGAGCGGGCTGCGCTGTTGGGGGGCTCGCTGTCGGTCCAGTCTGAGCCGGGAAGGGGCACCAGGGTGGCCTTTGACATCCCTTTGCACTGGGGAGACGGAGGTGGCAACGGAAAAGATCAAACTTCTGCTGGTGGATGACCACGCCTTGATACGGGAAGGGCTGCGCATGGTGCTGGCCGCCCAACCCGACATAGAAGTAGTTGGAGAAGCTGCCGACGGGCGCCAGGCCGTCGAGTTGGTACGGCAGTTGCGGCCGTGCATCGTGCTTATGGACGTGACTATGCCCGGAATGAACGGCATTGACGCCACCAGGGCGATCGTGGACATGGACTTGGGCGTGCGGGTCCTGGGGTTGACTGTCCACGAGAACCCCGAGTATTTCTTTCGCATGCTGGCTGCCGGCGCCTCGGGGTACGTGCTCAAAGGAGCGACCTCGGGCGAGCTCGTGGGGGCCATCCGCGCCGTGTTCCAGGGCGGTGTCTTCATGTCGGTGGGCATGGCCTCCCAGATGGTTGGCGAGTACCTTCACTATCGGGACAAGGCCCTGAAAGCGGGCGAAGACGGACTCACCGCCCGGGAGGCGGAGGTCCTCCAGCTCATTGCCGAAGGCCGCACCAACCAGGAGGTGGCCGAGACCCTGCACCTGAGCATATACACTGTGCAAACTCACCGGGCCAACATCATGCGCAAGCTGGGCCTGGAGAACCGGCAGCAGCTCATGAAGTACGCGCTAAGAAAGGGATATGTAGACCCAGGGCCATAGCCCGCAGCGCCGGGTGCCCCTCCAAATAGCCTCGACCCACCCCTCGCCCCCGCGTCATCAGCGCAGATACTGTTCCATCTCCCCCCCAGCACGTGCTCTACGTAGCCCGTGGCGCCCGCGCCCAACCTGCGCCTAGGCCAGCGGGGCCACCGCGTTGTAGTAGGGAGTAGTGAGAAAAACCACTACTGCCAGGGATGTCACCCAGCGAGTGGTCTCCTTATCATGATCTGGGGGTACTGGTGTGACAATTACCGTCGCCGTCTGGCCGCAATACCCGGGAGAACGGGGTTGCGCCCCTTTTCCTTTGCGGGGCCTGAGAGATGCCACGCTATGACTGGAGGTTCAGAGTGAAGCTGAAAGGGACAAGAATCAACCGCCGGACCTTCCTCAAAGGGAGTGCGGTCGTAGGTGGCACTCTGGTGGCCAGCCGCTTCCTGTACGGGGAGTTGGAGACGCTGGTGGCAGCCGGGGAGAATGCGGCTGCAGCCAGCACCGAGGAGATGGTGCCCACGACGTGCTGGATCGGCAAGCAGGACTGTGGCATCCTCGCCCGCCGGGTCAATGGTAGGGTGGTCAAACTCGAGGGCCACCCCGACCACCCCCGCAACCGGGGTACGCTGTGCCCGAAGGGCATGGCCCAGATCCAGGCCCTCTACGACCCGAACCGGGTGAAGACACCCCTCATTCGGACCAACGAGAAAGGGGTCCCCGGCCAGTTCCGCCAAGGCTCCTGGGATGAGGCGCTGACCCTGGTGGCTGACAAGCTAAAAGAGGTCCGGGCCAAGGACCCGAAGCTTGTGCTGTGGCAAAAGGGGAGGAGCAAACAGGAGGCCATCTACGATAATGCGTTCGTGAAAGCCATCGGCTCCAACAAGGCGGGGCATGGCGCCTACTGCTCCGATGCCGGCTACCGGGCTGCGGAGTACACCATTGGACCTCACGCCAACGCCAACCCCGATTTCCGCTACACCCGGTACATGCTCTCCTGGGGCTGGAACATCACCAACGGCGGCGGCAACAAGTTCTGCCAGATCACCTGGAACCAGCAGCTCACTGAGGCCCGCGAGCGAGGGCTGAAGATTGTGGCCATTGATCCCTACCTGAGAGGCCCTGGACCGTTCGTTGACGAATGGTTACCCATAAGGCCCGGCACTGACTTGGCTCTAGCCCTGGCCCTGTGCCAGGCCATCATCGCCCAGGGCACCTTGGACCGCGAATACCTCACCAAATACACCAACTCACCGTTCCTGGTGAAAGAGGACGGCACCTTCTTGCGCGCTGAGGGTAAGGAACAGGTCTGGGATACCATAGCCGGGTCGGCCAAGCCCTTTGACGCTAAGGGCATCGCGCCAGCCCTGGAGGGCGAGTACGCCGCGGGTGAGGCGAGGGTCAAGCCCGCCTTCCAGCTCTTCAAAGAGCACGTGGGGAAGTACACGCCCGAGTGGGCCTCCCAGGTGACCGACCTCTCTGCTGAGGACATCAAGCGGGTGGCCAGGGAGCTCGGAGCAAACGCCATGATTGGAAGCACGACCGTCGTTGACGGCGTGACGCTGCCGTACCGCCCCGTGGGTATCATGGCCTACCACGTGTCCCAGCAGGAGCTGGGTTTCCAGTTCTACCGGGCGATGTACATGATCATGATGCTCCTGGGCGCGGTGGAGGCGGTGGGTGGCCTGCGCATTGACTCAACCTGGAAAGTTCACGGCAATTACAGTGCCCTGGACTCGGTCAAGATAAAGGACCCGCCCTACGACTATATCCTCAAGGACTCCAAGTTCTTCCCCATAAACACCGGCAATCCAGGGATGATAGCCAAGGTGATGGTCAACCCCCAGAAGTACGAGGTCAGCAAGCTCCCGGAGATGGCCATTCTCCACATGACCAACCCGCTGGCGTCCTTTACTGACCAGCCGACCTTCCTCGAGGCCTACAAGAAGTTCAAGTTCGTAGCGGTGCTTGACCCCTGGCTCTCCAAGACGGCAGACCTCTTCGCTGACGTAGTGCTGCCTGTGGCTACCATGGAGAAATACGAAGGTCCAATCGGGGCCGGCGACCAATACTCCGACGCCACCGTGTTCCGCCTGCCCATCATGGACCCCTTGTTCCAGAGCCGGGGAGAGATGGACATATACCTGGACCTGTGTGAGAAGGCAGGCGTGCTGTACGGCAAGGGGGGGTTCCTAGACAATCTCAATGCTGAGCTCGGTCTAAAGGACCCCAACAAGCTGGACGTCAACACCAAGCCCAAGACCAGGGACATTTTCGACCGCTGGGCCAAGTCCCAGGGGCTGGCTGAGGGCATAAAGTACTTCGAGAACAAGGGGATCTGGCTCAAAGGCCCCGTGTCGGCCAAGAAGTACTATGGCTACGCTGCCACCCCGCCTTTCGATGGCCTGCGCCACCGTGTCTACGGCGAGACCCTGCTGCGCTACCAGCGAGAGATGCAGGCCAAGGGTGCTGCCAGGACCTACTGGCAGGACTATACCGCCTTGCCTACCTGGCGGGACCCCACCATGTGGTCCTCGCCCCCCCAATACGATCTCACACTCATTAGCTACAAGAAGATCGAGTTCAAGCAAAGCCGGGCCTCCCAGGTGCCGCTGCTCGCGGAGTTGGCTCCGGAGCAGCGCTTGGCCATCAACCCGGCCACCGCCATCGCCCGGGGCATCGGGGATGGTGACGAGGTATGGGTCGAGTCTCAGAACGCGGTCACAGGGGAGACCCGCCGGGTGCAAGTTAGGGTCGCGCTCACGGAGGCCATCCGCCCCGATGTGGTGGGCATGCCCCACCACTACGGGGAGGTCAGCCGTCACCCGTGGACCGAAGGACAGGGGCCGACCCCCAACACGCTGTTCTTCACAGGCGAAGGGTATGTAACCAACACAGCAGATAACTCCTTCCACGTCAGAGTCAAGGTTTCCAAGGCTTAGCGAGAGGTGGGACGACATGGCCAAGTTTGGCATGGTGATAGACCTGGACCGGTGCATGGGATGCCGCGCCTGCATGGAGGCATGCAAGGTCGAGAACAACACCACGCAGGCGGTCTTCTGGATGTACGTCTTTCGCTTTGAGGAGGGGGAGTACCCCAACGTCAATATTAGCTTCATGCCCCGGCCCTGCCAGCACTGCGACAACCCGCCCTGCGCCAAGGTGTGCCCTGTAGGGGCGCGCTACAAACGCGAAGACGGCCTGGTGGCCACAGACCTGGACCGCTGCATCGGCTGTCGCTACTGCCAGGTGGCCTGCCCCTACGGGGTCAACTACTTCAACTGGACCAGCCCCAAGGCCACGGTCAAAGCAGGCGACACCCTCCTATCGGTGAGCGCACCCGGAGCATCCGGGCTGAGGCTGGGCGCCAGCTACGTCCCCAAGCTTCCCCAGTACCTGGACTGGAGCGGCCCGGCGGCAGAGGCGGTAGGCAAGGTAACCGGTGGAGTCGTCCCTCCCTACAAGAACCCCGACCTCGTGAAGTCCTATGGACCGGAGCGCCGCCGCATCGCTGGCGGCGAGCACCCCAAAGGGGTTATCGAAAAGTGCACCTTCTGTGTACACCGTGTGGAGAAGGGCATGGACCCGGCCTGTGTGGCCAACTGCCCAGTGTCTGCCCTGCACTTCGGGGACACGGAAGACCCGCAGAGCGAGGTCTCACGCTTGCTGCGGCAAAGGCAAGCGTGGCAACTACTGGAGGAGAACAACACCAAGCCGAGGGTGTTCTACCTGGGTGGGAAACCCCCAGGGACAGAAACGCGGCAAATCGAAGCTGTGAAAGCGAGGGTATAGGCCATGTCAGTGCGGGCGGAAAGACTACCTCACGGCGTGGGGCGGTTGAGTGCGGCAGCCTCGTTCCTGGTGTTCGCCTTACTCGCGCTCGTGGCGCTAGGCATATACGCGTATTCCCGCCAGTTCGTTGAGGGTGAGATCGTCACGGGAATGCGTGACATCGGCACCATGGGCGGCGCCGCCTGGGGGCTGTACATCGCTTTCGTGGTCTACTTCGTGGGCGTGAGCTTCGCCGGCATCACCATCGCAGCGGTGGTCCGCCTCCTGGACCTGGAGTTCCTCAGGCCAATCTCTCGCATGGCGGAGCTCCTCACAGTCATCACACTGCTCCTCGGCGCTTTCAGTGTGCTCGCCGACCTGGGACAACCCCTGCGGGGGATCATCAATCTCTTCCGGTACGGCAGGCCCATGTCGCCCTTCTTCGGGACGTTTAGCCTGGTGATGTCAGGATATCTTTTTGCCAGCCTGGTCTATCTTTACCTTTCGGGACGGCGGGACGCCGCCCTCATGGCCCAACGGCAGACATCCCTGCGGTGGTTCTACCGCCTGTGGGCCGCTGGCTACCGCCATACCGCGGAGGAGCAGGCCCGGCACCACCGCACGAGCTTCTGGCTTGCCCTGAGCATCCTGCCCCTGCTGGTCACCGCCCACTCCACGCTGGGGTTCGTCTTTGGCCTCCAGACCGGGCGACCGGGGTGGTACAGCGCTCTCCAAGCCCCGGGATTCGTCGTGCTGGCTGGTGTCTCGGGCACTGGCCTGCTGATTGTGGTGGCCGCCCTGCTGCGGCAGACGACCGGCGCCAGGGACCAGCTTGGCATGGCGGTCTTCCGGTGGTTGGGTAACTTCCTGATGGTGCTGACGGCCGCCTACCTTTACTTCATCGTGGTGGAGTGGCTCACCTCCGCATACGCCGCTCATACGTCTGAAGCCAGGGTCTCTGCCTCGATCATGAGTGGGACCTATGCCCCCGTGTTCTGGGCCTCGGTGGGGCTGCTGGTGCTGTCCTTTGGCGTGCTATTCGTCCAGTTCGTGACCCGCAGGCATAGCCTGGCCCTGATTGTCCTGGCGGGGGTGTTGGTCAATCTGGCCGCCATCGGCAAGCGTTTCCTCATCGTAGTCCCTTCACAGACCCATGGGACCCTGCTGCCCTACGGCCCGGGCTACTATAGCCCCACCTGGGTGGAATACAGCGTAATAGTTGGCCTGGTATCCCTGGGCACCCTTTTGTTCATCCTGTTCGTGAAGGTGTTCCCCATCATAGAGGTCAAGGAACAGCCACAAGGAGGCAGGTAAGTGAAGACTCGGACGTTACTGGCCGTGCTGACTCTGATCGCGGGGATCGGCCTGGCGGCGGTCAGCTATCTCTTCCTGGCGGCACCCCTGGGCCGGCCCACGGCGGAATCCCTCAGCAACCCGCGCTTTCCCTTTGCCGCGGCGCTGTTCGTGGTGGGGATAGTGGCCGTGTTTGCCTCGGCCGTGGTCTACGAGGTGCTGCCAGACGGGCGGGAGCAGCGTGCCCCGGCGCGGCAGGCCCCCAGCCGGTAGCGTAGGCTGCCACGGGCCTAGGCCCGCATGACCAGGAAAGGGCTATCCCTCGGTAGGCTCGCCAGGTCCCGCCAGGGGACCTACCGCCTCCTGGGAGCACTGTTCCTCTATCCCGAAGCAGCGCGACTTCAAGGCGCGCTGGCGGCAGCCCAGGAGGCCCGCCGAGAGGCGAGCAGGCTAGACGGACTGGCCCACATTGATCTTCGACCCGTAGTCAAGTCCCTGGAGTTGGCAGCCGCCCAACCTTCGGCGGTCCAGACGGAGTACCAACATCTCTTCGTGGCCACCGCCGGCGAGGCCCCGTGTCCCCTCTACGAGTCCATATACCGGGACAGCGACAGACAGGCTGCGGCATGGAGCATGGCCCAGCTCGACCGGACATACGCCGCCGCTGGACTTCACCTGTCCCCCAACTTGCACGAAATGCCTGACCATGCTGCCGTGGAGTTGGAGTTCATGTCGTTCCTGTGCCGGAACGAGGCGGAGGCTTGGCACAGAAAAAGCGCCGTAGCTGCCATGCAGGCCCTGGGCGCGGAGGGCGCGTTTCTGGAAGAGCACCTGGGATGCTGGTTCCCCGCTCTGGGCGCCCGCGCCGCCAGCGCCGGCGGCAACGAGACGTATGGCCCCATAGTCCAGACCGCTTGCTCGTTCATTGTGCAGGACAAGGACCTGGTAGCCACTTTGCTTGCGGACCTTCCCCGGGTGTTCGATATGGCCAAGGTGCGGTGACGGGTGGAGACAAGTACTCTTAGGGAACGCGAGGAACGGGCCAGCATCGCCCTCAAGACGCTGGTGCTGCTTTGTGGGGACCTCAACGAGGCGGCGGGCCGCCGGGGTTGGGGAACGGCCGACGCGGTGGAGGCATGGCTGCGCAGGCACGTTCCGGATGTGGCGGTGGAGATAGCGCCCGGGCTGTGCCACGAGCCGCGCCTGGTACGAGAGCTTGCAGTCCGCCACGGAGCGCAGCGTCTGGTGCTGGGGCTATGTTCATCCGACTTCTCGCAGACAGAGATCGAAGCTGCGGCCCGGAAGGCGGGGCTGGACTCATTGGGCATCGAGGTAGCCGTTCTTGGCGAGCACTTCCGGCAGCCCAATGATGCACAGCCAACGGAGCTTGCCGGCATCGTGCTGGCGGCGGCTGTGGCCAAGGCCCGCGCCTTCCCCGGCTCTTGCCCGGGGGACACTCGCCCCGTGTTCAAATGGGGAGAAAAAGTCAGCCGACGATCACTGTTCAGCCTACCCCCCGTGCACTACCGACCGGTGGCCCGGGTCGAACCCGGCCGGTGCGCGGCGGAATCGGGCTGCCATCTCTGCGTGGCGGCCTGCCCCCGACAGGCCATGGGTTTGACAGACGACGGCATTGGGGTGGACAAACCGCGCTGCGAAGGATGTGGCGTGTGCGTGGCGGCCTGTCCCCGCGGGGCTATCAGCGTGGCTGGGCACTCGCCAGCCCAGATTGAGCTCCAGGTGATGACCTCGCTTAGCATCGCGCCGGAATGCCTGCCGGAGCGGCGGGTGTTGTCCGCCTGCCGCCGCTCTCTGCAAGCGTGGCGAGAGAAGGGACGCTACATCGCCCCAGGTTGGCTGCCTGTTGAGGTCCCCTGTGCGGCCATGGTGCCTGTAGCCGCTATCCTGCACTGTCTGGCACGGGGAGCGTCCATGGTTGGCCTTGTTCCTTGCGCCTCCAGGTGTTCACTCGACCAGTTGGAGACGATCAAAGGCCGGACGGACTACTGCCGCCAGTTGCTCCGGGCTATGGGGGACGCTCCTGAGCGAGTGAGTTTTGTCGGCCCGGGCAGCATACGGCCTTTGGTAGGGCTGCCAAGCGCGGCACGGCAGCGTGCTGCCCGTGACGATGGGATGCCCCCACCGCCTATGTTCGGGCCTGGCGCCACAGTACAGGCGTTGTGGGACTTGGCCGGTGGGCCGGACGGCAGCGTGGCGCTGGCCCACCCCTCGTCACCTCTGGGCGTGGTCAGCATCAACCCGGCAAAGTGCAGCGGCTGCGGCATGTGCGCCGACACCTGTCCCACCGAGGCACTACGACTGGAGCGGGCGGAGCACGGGGTGGCCCTGACCTTCGATGCCGGGCTGTGCACCGGGTGTGCGCTGTGTGCCGAGTGCTGCCCGGAAACGTCTTCAGCCGCCCTTCGCGTTGACAAGTTGACCGACTTCGCGCGCATTCGCCAGGCGCGAGTGACCCTCAACCGGAGCCGCGAAGCCCGGTGCGTCGCCTGTGGCGCCCCTATAGCGCCTGAGGGCATGCTCCAGCGGATCCGCGACCTTTTGGGGCCGGACGCCCCGTCCCTGTCCAACACCATCGGAAGCTACTGCCTGTCCTGTCGCGGACAAAGGGCCTGACCCGGCCCACGGCGACGGAGGACGAGAATGCTATTGGTGTGGCCTGCCCCGATGCCAAGAACCCGGTGGTCTTCGAGCTGAGGCGTGTCAAGGCCTAAGCCCGCGGGCATCAGGCGTGGTGCCAAAGAGTAGGGGCGCCCCGATGCATCGGGGCGCCCCTACGATATTGCCGTCTGGACGCTTGCCTACCGCTTGAGGATTACCGCGCTCGTGTTGCCACCCAGTCCCCGGTTGATGGAAAGTCCCACCTTGGCGCCCTGGACTTGTCTGGGGCCGGCATCGCCGCGCAGTTGGGTGGTTATCTCGCAGACCTGGAGCAGCGCCTGGGCGGGGATGGACTCGCCGAAGGCGCAGATGCCCCCGCTGGGGTTGATGGGTATGCGGCCACCGATGGCCGTGTCGCCGTTCCGCAGCAGGTGCTCGGCCTCGCCAGGAGGGCACAGGCCCAGGCTCTCGACCCAGTCCAACTCCAGGTTGGTGCTCAGGTCATAGACCTCCGCGAGGCTCAAGTCCTGGGGACCCAGGCCTGCCTCTTCATATGCCCCTCGAGCGACAGCCTTGGCATGGGGCTCGGCGGCAGGGGTATTGACGGTGGAATCGCCGCCGAAGTAGTTGGTGTACCAGCCCGGGTCTGTGTTGGGGTAGGAAGGGCTGGGGCCAGAGAAGGCGGCCACGATCACGGGCTTCGAGGTCAACTGTTTGGCCTTCTCCAGGCTGGTCACCACAACGGCCGCCGCGCCATCGCTGGTGGCGGCGATCTCGTACAGGTGAAGCGGGTAGGCCACCATGGGTGAGTTCATCACCTCTTCGAGGCTGAACTCGCGGCGGTAGCGGGCGTAGGGGTTCAGGGTGCCCGCCTTGCTGTTCTTCACCTTGACCTGCGCCAGGTCGAAGTGGGTCATGCCGTAGTCGTGCATGCGGCGGGTGGCTTCCTGGGCGAACATGCTGGGGTTTGTCATCCCCAGGACCCGGAAGCGTTGGGCGTCCACGTCGTTGGGGTCGTTGCTCTGCGCGCCGAAGAAGCCGCCGGGCGCCATGAAGGAGCCGACGACCAGGGCGATGTCACAGTAGCCCGATGATATGAACGCCCGGGCGGTGGCCAGGGTGTAGCCACCGGTGGCGCAGGCGTTCCAGATATTCACGCATGGCACACCGTGGTAACCTAGTCTCTCGGAGATGGTGGAACCCGCCTGCATGCCGGGTACACCCACGTAGGGCGCCTCGCCACCCACCACGAGCTGGATGTCGGTCCAACGGACGTGGGCGTCCTCGAGCGCCCTCTGGCAGGCCACTTGGGCCAGGTCCACGAAAGTCTTGCCAGGAAACTTGCCCCAGGGGTGAACGCCGATGCCAACTATGGCAACTTCTCTCATCTAAGCTCTCCTAAAGGTACGCGTGCCGGACCTAGACCGGCTTGAATTTCCAGGAGATGACCTGCCGCCCCTCGCCGTCGCGGTAGAGCTCCTCGAGGACCACTTCCATCTCCATGCCGATCTTCAGGGTGTCCAGGTTGACCCCCGAGGCCACCATGCCCTGGACTCGCATCTTTTCCTTCTCCAGCTCGATGGCGGCGGTGGCATACGGCACGAAGGGGGTGGGGGCCACATAGGGAGGGGGTGGCTGATAGTAGTTGATGGTGTATGTCCACAGCTTGCCCCGCCTGCTGAGCTGGACCGACTCGACCTCGGTGCCCATGCAGTTTGGGTTGCGGCACACCCCTACCGGCGGGAAAAAGTAGTCGCCGCACTTCTTGCACCGGCTGCCCAACAGCGCGGGTCGCGCTGAAGGGGGCCAGGTGAACCAGCCCTCCAGGGCGGGGACCTGTCCGCTTACCGTTCCAGTCTGAGCCATGTGTTCTCCTCTGTTCCATCTAGGCAACCTGTGAGCGACGTCAGGGCGACTGCCCGCAGACACGGATAGCCCCACCTCGCGGCCGCTACCAATGCGACATTATAGCAAGAAATCCGGCAATTTGGTCTGACCGGCGGCGTCAGGCCTGTGCCGATGGCCCTCGTATCTCAATCTCGCACCATGATCAGAGCAGGCCCGACGACGTCTCGGCAACGCGGGCTAGAGTGTGATACCATAGTCATGACCATAGTCATAGGGGGCTGAGATGAGGACAATCAAGGCATCTGAGTTCAAGGCGAAGTGTCTTCGGATTATGGATGAGGTCTCAGAAACGGGCGAGCCGGTAACGATTACCAAGAAGGGAGTGCCCATCACGCAGCTCGTTCCGGTCAGGCGCAAGCCCAAGACGCTCTTTGGGTCCATGAAGGGATCGGTCACCTATATGGGCGATATCATCTCCCCTGTTGAGGAGGAGTGGGAAGCTGAGCGCGAGTGAGACCCTGGTCCTCGATACTCATGTCCTTGTCTGGCTCGTAGAGGGAGACCCGCGGTTGGGTCGGAAGGCTCGCCAACTGGCTGAGGGGGCGTTTCAGACGGATACGCTGATGGTCTCAGCTATCAGCTTCTGGGAGATTGCCATGCTGGTGAGAGCGGGGCGTCTCGGACTGGCAGTGCCAGTGGCAGAGTGGCGTCAAGCCACCTTTCAACGAGGCATACAGGAGGACCCCGTCACAGGGCAAGTTGGCATTGTGGCGGGGGAACTAGCCGGGCTGCCCGGAGACCCAGCCGGCCGAATCATCACGGCAACGGCGCTGGTGCGGGGATGCTCGCTCTTGACGGCGGATGAGCGCATTCTGGGATGGAGCGGACGTCTTGCCCTGCACGATGCTCGGCTGTAGAGCGCTCAGCGTGGTCAGGCGCTGCCGGGCCTACTCACGGCGTGCGTTGCCCGGGGTGTGTCTCTAGACCAGCAGAGGGGAACCGCTCGTCCAGGGAGTACACAACCTTGCTCCCAGCCGACCGCGCCGCGGCCCAGATCATGGCGTCGCCGAACGATACCCGTCCCGAGGGGCGGCACATCAGCAACGCCTGCAACACCAACCCCTTATCCAGGTGAAACAGGGAGACGTCGGCTTTCTGAACGAATGCAATCAAGTGGTCCACAACTACTTCGCGTGGCACGTTGTAGAAGGATGCGAGGACATGCGCTGTCTCCAGCAGTACGACGTCTGTTACCTGTAGCGGTTCCCCGCTGTCTATGATTTCAGCGGCCCGCGCCGCCAAGGCAGCCGGGTCGCCTACGAGATACCGGACGACTACGCTGGTGTCCAGGAAGGCAGTCACTGCGCTCGCTCGGCTGGACCCCAATCCTCCCTCACAGCTTCATCCCAAGCGGTCTCACGAGCCTTGTCCCACTCTGGGCCTGGCGGTAGCGACCTAGTGGCGTACTTGGCGAGGCAGCCTTTCAGAGACCGCGTGTGCTCAGGTGGGACGAAGTACACCTCCACATGGTCGTCTACAAGGCGTTGGAGCGCCAGCCAGCCGGGCCCCACACCCAACCTGTCGCGGATCTCCTTGGCGATAACCACCTGGCCCTTTGTTCCTACAACATTAGCCATGATATGACCTCTGACCTTGAGTATAACTCAGGATAGCACAGACTTACCGGAGGGGCAAGGTGGCTGGCAGGCATGGATAGAGGCAAAAGATCTTGAACTGAGCTTGGCCCCCAGCATAGCGGCGTTCAAGTCATGTCCCCTGGTGCCCGATAGAGGACGAACCCCTCCCGCTCAAAGTCCTCGTCGAAGGCCAGTGCTCGGTTGACCTGGTATTGGCGCATGATGGTGAAGCTGGCGCAGTCCACCAGGCTCAGACCGCGCTTGCCACGCTCCGCCAGGAGTCCCACCGACTCTTCATGGTCTCGGGAACTGACCCAATGCACGTGAAACCCGCTGCTCTCCTGAAGGAAACGGAGGGCGCTGTCCAGACCGAGGCGCCGCTGGAGCAAGGCGGCGGCTTCCACCAGGACATAGCTGTGTACCAGAACGTCTTCGCCGTCCTCCAAAAGACGCTGAAAAGCTACCAACGCCTGCCCATGGTTGGGATCGCTCCGGTCGGCCAGGGCATAGATGACGGAGGTGTCCAGGAAGATCACCGTGCGAAGTCTTCCGCCAGGGCTTCATCATGGCGCTCGGATACGGGGGCCAGGCCACCCTGCTCGCTCTGACCGGAACCGATGAACCGGAATCCCTCCAAGCGGCGGGGGGCCGGGGCAGGATGCAATTGCTCTCGCAGCAGCTCGCGCAGCAGCGCGGACATGGAGACACCCCTTTCAAAGGCTTTTTGCTTGAGCGCTCGGTATGTTGCCTCGTCCAGTTGGACCTGCGTACGCCTCATGGCGTGTCTCCTTTGCTCCAATATACATCATTACAGCATTACATCACTATCGTGAAGGGCAGTATCCGGACTGGATCGAATCAAGAACTTTTGAACTGAGCCTGAGGGCTAGTTGGGTTCGCATTCCACTTGAGGTTCCAAGGTGGTTTCTTCAGCGTTTGCATGAACTTGCATTCAAGGTCTGATGCGCTCTGCCCATCCTGTGTCCGGTGAAAGAACAGCGACAAGTCCCGCCCCGCTTTGGAAGCCTTCAAAATGAGCCCGTTGATGCGGCAGTTGGTACTTTGTCCCCTTTGATAGCAATTCCTCGGAGAAATGAGACCGTAGCCCATGTTGAATCTTTTGCCCAACGTGCTCGTACGCCCAGTACACTTGCCTATGTAAAGAACCTCATTGCTGCCGTCCACGAGGGCGTAAACACCCAGGACATCGAGGTCTTGTCCGTCGCTAGTAATCTTAAACCTGCAGAAGGGGCCTTCTCCATACTTGTTCAGTGGCAGGTTGCGCGCGTTGACATAGCGGGTCGCAGGCGCACACTCGCGTGGCCTTCCGTCAGTGCCCTTGTCTGGGCTTATCTGTGCAATGAAGTCAAGGGTTACATTGCCGATCTGGATTGGCGGGCGCATGACGCAATATACCTCCCCTGATGAAAGTCTGGTGGCTGCCGGGCCTGGATTCGAACCAGGGTTAAGGGATCCAAAGTCCCCTGTGCTACCGCTGCACTACCCGGCAGTGGGTGTGTGCCCAGTCAGATTGTAGTATCTGGTGCGGGTTGGGGTCAACCTGGCGGGGCCCAGGCTACGGGCCACAGACTACAGGACCCCGCAGCCCCACCCCGCAGAACTCGTAGGGCAGGTTTCCCAACCCTTCGAGCTTGAGCCCTCGATGGCGAAGCCTGCCCGTGCCCGGCAGGCGGGTTATCCCTACAGGGTGGGACGACCTACGGTTCAATCCCCAACCCCCTGAAGTCCGAAGCCTGAAGCCCGACGGTGGGCTAGTAGTCGCGGTCTACCAGGAAGGCGGCGACTTGGGCCAGCTCGTCCTTGGCGGTGGTGAGCAGGGGCAGGGGCCGTAGGATGCGCATGGCATCGTCCAGATAGCCGTGGGCCACCCCTTGGGCGTACTCCCGGGCGCCCACCGCATCCAGGGCCTGCTGCGCCTCGGCCACCTGCTCTGCGCTCGGGCCGCCCGGCTGGAACAGCGGCTCCAGGGCCGGGGCGGCCCTGGTCCCCAGGGCGTATGCCACGGGCAGCGTCTTTTTCCCCTGCGCCAGGTCCTCCCCTATTTTCCCTGTGGCCTCGTCCACGCCCCAGATGCCCAGCACGTCGTCACGGACCTGAAAGGCCAGCCCGAGGCGCTCGCCGAACTCCCCCAGGGAGTTGACCAGGTCGGGTGAGGCATTGGCCACCAGCGCCCCCAGCTTCAAGGAGGCGGCCATGAGCGCGCCGGTCTTCTTGGCGATCATGTCCGTGTATTCCGCCCCGGAGACCTGGGGCTGCTCCTGGAAGCGGATGTCCAGGTATTGTCCTTCGCACAGGAGCAGGCAGGCTTGGTCTAGCAGCTTGTATGCGGCTACCACCCGCTGTGGCGGCACGCCGACCTCCATCAGCCTATTCAGGCAGTGATGGGCCAATGCCCACAGGGCGTCACCCGCGGTGATGGCCTGGGCCGCGCCCCAGCGCAGCCAGACCGTGGGGCGGTGCCGCCTTTGGGTGCTGGCGTCCTGGATATCGTCGTGGATGAGGGAGAAGTTGTGAGTGAACTCCACAGCGACAGCGGCGGGCAGTGCCTGGCGCCAGACTCCTCCGCATGCCTCGGCTGCCAGCAGGCAGAGGAAAGGGCGCAGGGCCTTGCCTTGCCCAGATGGAGCGCCCGCCACCGGCAGCATGCCCAGGTGGTAGCGGACCATCTCGTAGAGGCCCAGGTCATGGGGTGCCAGGGCATTCTCCATCTCGGCGTACAGCGCGGGGCCGTAGCGGCGCCCCAGTGCGTCTATGGGCCCAACCTTGTCCTCGGGTCTAACCACAGCAGTCGCGCCGAGGGTGTAAGACTACACGGACCAACTGGAAGAGGGGGTAGCAGCTAGCTCGGGGAAGGCATCCAGTGCCCTGCGAGCGATTCCCTTTGCGTCCAGACCATACCGGGCACGAAGCTCCTCCTGGGTGCCGTGCTCGACAAAACTGTCGGGGAGACCTGCGCAGTCCACACGGACGGCAGGTACGGCCTCAAGACAAGCGCGCACCTGGCCACCGAAGCCCCCCCACAGGGTGTTCTCCTCCACGGTCAGCACCCGCCCGGTCTCCCGTGCCACGTCTGCGAGCAGGACAGCGTCCAGCGGCTTGGCGTAGCGAGCGTTGACCACCGTTGCCTGCACGCCGCTGCGGGCCAGGATGCCCGCCGCCTCCATAGCTGGGGCCACGGCAGCGCCCAGGGCGACAATCGCCAGATCGCTGCCTTCGCGTAGCACCGTCCCTTGGCCCAGGGGAAGGTCACGTAGGTCCGGGCTTAGGTGAGCACCAGGCCCCGCGCCTCGGGGATAGCGTATGGCCATGGGTGAGGCCACTCTGGTGGCGGTGTACAGCAGGTGCTGTAGCTCGTCTTCGTCAGCGGGGGCGGCAACCACCATGTTGGGTATGAGGGAGAGGTAGGAGAGGTCGAAGCAGCCCTGGTGGGTCTTGCCGTCATCCCCCACTATGCCTGCCCGGTCCACGGCAAAGATCACCGGCAGCTTCTGGAGACACACGTCGTGCACAATCTGGTCGAAAGCCCTCTGGAGGAAGGTTGAATACACGGCCACTATGGGGATATACCCCTGAGAGGCCAAACCGGCCGCCATGGTGACGGCGTGCTGCTCGCAGATGCCCACATCGAACACACGCTGGGGGAACTCCTTGGCCACCATCTCCAGGCCGGTGCCGCTGAGCATGGCGGCAGTGATGGCCACCACCCGTGGGTCCTCTCTCGCCAGACGAAGGACGGTGCGGGCAAAAACCTCGCTATAGCTCACGCCGCCGGCCGCGCCACGGGGCGAGACCCCGTGGTAGCGCACGGCGTCTCCCTCGGCGGGTGCGAAGCCTTTGCCCTTCTGGGTGATGACATGAAGCACTACCGGGCGCTCGTGGTACTCCTTGGCCTGCCGTAGGGCCGCTTCCAGGGCGGGGAAGTCGTGGCCGTCCAGGGGGCCCATGTAGCTGAAGCCCAACTCCTCCCACATCAGCGAAGGCAGCACCAGCCGCTTGAGGCGGTTCTTGAGGAATTTGGCGGAGTCCCATGCCTTGTTACCCAGGGGCAGGCTGGTCACTGCCCGCCGGGCGTCTGTCTTGGCCCGCTGGTAGCGGGGGTCCATGCGGAACTGGCTCAGGCGGCGGGACAGCGCGCCCACCGTGGGTGAGATGGACATACCGTTGTCGTTGAGGATAACGATGAGCCGGGTGCCTCTCTGCCCAATGTGGTTTAGCGCCTCGAAGGCCATGCCCCCGGTCAAGGCCCCGTCGCCAACCATGGCCACCACATGATAGTCCTGGTGGGCGAGGTCTCTAGCCAAGGCAATGCCCATGGCCGTGGACAGGGCGGTACTGGCGTGACCGCAGGCGAAAATGTCATGTGGGCTCTCTTTGGGGTCAGGAAAGCCGGAGATGCCGCCGTATTGCCGCAGGGTGTGGAACAGGTGTCCCCGGCCAGTGATAAGCTTGTGCGTGTAGCTCTGGTGGCCTACGTCCCACAGCAGCTTGTCTCTGGGGCTGTTGAACACCCTGTGCAGGGCCAGGGTCAGCTCCACCACTCCCAGGTTGGAGGCGAGGTGCCCCCCGTTCTGGGAAACGGTAGCTACCAGCCGCTCCCTGATCTCCCGGGCCAGGGATTCGATCTCGGCGTTACTGAGAGAACGGAGGTCCTGGGGACCTCTGATGCTATCGAGGATGGTCAACAAACACTCCTAATGCCAGGGCCTATGCTAACAATGGGCATCCACATATGTCAAGGCGAAAGGTCGCACCGTATCGGGACAGGCAAGGCTCGGCTGCGGAGACTCCAGGCGACAGTGTCTCCGCCACAACCGCTTGGTCATGGCTCGCGGGCCAGGGCAAGCCCCCATACCGAGGCTGCGCCACCCTGTTTCAGCGCCTGGGCGCAGGCATACATGGTGGCGCCAGTGGTGCTGACGTCGTCTATCAAGAGCACCTGTATGCCTTGGAGCTGAGTGCCAGTGCTAACGAAGGCCCCAGCTACGCGGCGCTGGCGCTCGGCGGCGCTGCCGGCCCGGGCCTGAGGCGGGCTGTCTTTGACCCGGCGGAGGCAGTCCTCCACCACCGGCCGGCCCAGCTCGCGGCCCAGCCCCCGGGCCAGCAGCGCCGCCTGGTTGTAGCCTCGCTCCCGCTCTCGCTTGGGGTGCAACGGTACAGGGACGATGGTTTGTGCCGGCAGAGGACTGGTGCGCAGGTAGTCGCCGAGAAGCTGGGACAGCTCTGGCGCCATGGCCTTCAGGTTGTTGTACTTCAGGCGGTGGATGGCCTCTCGGATGACCCCATCCATAATGAAGGGAGAACGCAGGCCGTCCAGGGCGAAGGTAGAGTGCCGGCAGCGCGGGCATACCGATGCATCGGGACTGACCAGGGGGACCCCACACCGTTGGCAGTAGGGTGGCAGCAGCCGGGGCAGGGCGCCGCGGCAAGCCGGACACAGGAAGCTTCCCTCCCGTCCACAGCCAACGCACTTGGCCGGAAAGAGGATGTCCAGCCCCTGTTTGCTGAATCGGCGCCACAGCGAGGCCAGCGCCACGCCCAACCTCCCTATGCTAGAATTACACTGCGATTGTAGTGGAAAGGATGAGGTGGAATCCAGGGTGGCCCGAGCAGTAACCTTCGACTTCTACAACACTTTGGTGCACTTCGACCCGCCTCGAGAAGAGCTTCAGGTACGGGCTTGCCGGGAGCTGGGCCTGGAGCTTGACCGCAAGGGCCTGGTCCGTGGCTACGCAGAGGCCGATGATTTCTGGTCGCGCGAGAACGGGCGCAGGCCCATTGCCGAGCGGCTCCCGGAGGAGCAAGCGGCCTTCTACGCCGAGTATGAGCTGAGGGTGCTCCGCAGTGGCGGGCTGGACGTACCAGCAGAGGTGGCCGGCCGAGTCTTCCAGCGGCTACGCCAGTTCAAGTACGGGCTAGCCGCATTCCCCGATGTCCTGCCCACGGTGAAGGCGCTCAAGGGGCGCGGGCTTATCGTGGGCCTCATCTCCAACATCCGACGGGACCTGGATGGGCTGTTCCAGGAGCTGGGGCTGACGCCCTACCTGGACTTCGTGGTTACCTCCCAAGAAGCAGGCGTGGAGAAGCCACACCCGGGCATATTTCTGGCAGCCTTGGCCAAGGCCGGAGTGCTGCCTGCCGAGGCGCTCCACGTAGGCGACCAGTACCAGGCCGACGTAGTAGGCGCCCGCGCCGTCGGCATGAGGCCCATCCTACTGGACCGGGAGGGGGTGTGGTCTGAGGTGACCGACTGCCCGGTCATCCGCAGCCTGAGCGAAGTGACCGCCTATCTGTAGGGGCGAAGCATTCCGTAGCCCGGCAGGCGTACCTTCACGGTTTGGAATGCTTCGCCCCTACAGGGTTGACATCCCCCCTAACCTTGCTAGACTTAGGGCATTCCTGGCGCCGGAGGCTCGCATGGCAAAGGCTGATGACCCGTCTAGGGATCTGCTGCTGGAGATGTTCCGCCGCATGCTCTACTTGCGCCGCTTTGAGGAGCGCATCGAGGAGCTGCATGGCCAAGGGCGCATCATCGGGGGTCTGTTTCCCTACACCGGGCAGGAGGCTGTCGCGGTAGGCACGTGTCTGGCGCTGAGGCCGGGGGACATTGTGGTCAGCCCCCACCGGGCGCTGGGGCACTTGCTGGCCCATGGCGGCAACCTGGAAAAGACTGTTGCGGAGCTCATGGGCCGGGATACCGGCTTCGACCACGGCAAGGGCGGCCCCATGCACATCCTGGACCCGGAGGAAGGCTTCTACGGCATAACGGGTATCGCCGGCTCTGGAGTGCCCATCGCTGGAGGGATCGGGTTGGCCCTTTCTATGCAGAAGTCGGACAAGGTGGTGGTGTGCTTCTTCGGCGATGGCGCCGCCAACACCGGCGCCTTCCACGAGGGCATCAACATGGCGGCGCTGTGGCAGGTGCCCGTGGTCTACGTTTGCGAGAACAACGGGTTCGCTATCTCGGTCCGGGCGGAGCAGAGCACCCGGGCCAAGGACCTGGCCGATAGGGCCTGGGGCTACGGCATGCCCGGCGAGGTCGTGGATGGCAACGATGTGATGGCCGTGTACCAGGCGGTGGCCCGAGCGGTTGACCGGGCGCACCAGGGCCAGGGGCCTACGCTCATCGAGGCCAAGACCTACCGGGTGAAAGGCCACGACATCACCGAGGGCCGGCACCTCTCCCCTGATCGAGCCTATCGCACGCCCCAGGAGATTGCGGAGTGGCAGGAGCGCTGCCCCATCAAGCGTATGAGGGTCTATCTCGTGGAACATGAGCTGCTCACCCCAGACGGCGAAGAGCAAATGGAGCACGCCATCAAGGGCTCACTGGAGGAGGCAGTCCGTTTTGCCGCGGACAGCCCCAAGCCACCCAAGGAGAGCGCCTTGACCGGCCTCTTCTACGGCGAGAACCGTTCGTAGGGGCATGGCGCGCCATGCCCCTACGGGGGGTGGCAACGTCTCGCCCTGGGTTGAGGTTCTCGCCCCCTTCGCATAAGGAGACTGTTGAAGGATGCGTCAGATAACCTACGTCCAAGCCATCAACGAGGCCCTCCGCGAGGAGATGCGCCGCGATGAGCGTGTTTTCTACCTTGGAGAGGGCGTGGGCATAACCGGAGGCAGCTTTGGCGTGACCCTGGGCCTGATGCGCGAGTTCGGCGAGTCGCGGGTTCGGGAGACGCCCATCTCCGAGGCAGCCATTGTGGGGTTTGCTGTAGGTGCGGCCCTGGGCGGCATGCGCCCCGTGGCGGAGATAGGCTCCCACAACTGGATCTATCATGCCATGGACATGATCTGCAACCACGCCGCCAAGCTGACCTACATGAGCGGCGGCAGGCTGCCCATGCCGGTAGTGGTCCGCTCCCACGGTGGCGAGACTCCTGGCTCAGGCGCCCAGCATGCCCAGTTCCTGGCGGCGACCTTCATGCACTTCCCGGGCCTGAAGGTCGTCACAGCCGCCACGCCCTATGACATCAAGGGACTGACCAAGACAGCCCTCAGGGGCGAGCATCCGGTGCTGCTCCTCGATCACCGACAGAACTACGGTGTCAAAGGTGAGGTGCCGGAGGAGGAATACACCATCCCGTTTGGCCGGGCCGAGGTCAGAAGACCAGGCAAGGATGTGACCATCGTGGCCATCTCGCACTGCGTCCATCGCGCCCTGGCCGCTGCCCAGCAACTGGCCCAGGAGGGCATTGAGGCGGAGGTAGTTGACCCGCGCACCCTGGTGCCACTGGACACCAGGACCATTATTGACTCTGTGAGCAAGACAGGGCGCCTGGTCATCGTGGAGCCAGGGTGGCGCAGCAATGGTGTGGGGGCCGAGATCGCCGCCATGGTGGCCGAGGAGTGTATAGACTGCTTGGACGCTCCTATCAAGCGGGTGGCCATGAAGGGTGTGCCCGTTCCCTTCGATGTGCCCCTGATGGAATCGGTCGCCCCCAACGCCAACGACATCGCCGAGGCTGCGCGCTCCCTGTTGCGCCGGTGAGAGACATCGGGTGTGCCCTCTTCCTCTGGGCCTGTCCCTTCGGAGGGCTCAGGGCAAGCTCTGAGCGAAGCCGAAGGAAGAGGGCTGGGTGAGGGTCCCACAAGTGGTTTCCACTAAGGAAGACGCGCGACAGAGAATCGCCGAGCTGCTAGCCAAGTACCAGGCTTTGACCCCTGCTCAGGTCAAGGGCTACCATGAGGCTAATACCAAGAGCGCCTTCATCGAGCCACTCTTCAACGCCCTCGGTTGGAACGTGTTCGACACCAACGAGGTGGTGAGGGAAGAGAAGGCTTCCGGCGGCAGGGTGGACTACGCCTTCAAGATTGGAGGCGTGTCCCGCTTCTACGTGGAGGCAAAGCCGCTCCGCGATGACCTGAACGACCCGGAGTGGGTCAAACAGGCCTTGACCTACGCCTATAACAAAGGCGTGTCGTGGGCCGTGCTCACCAACCTCCGCAGCTTCCAGGTATTCAACGCCCATTGGGACGTGCGGGACCTGGCCAGGGCCCGGGCGCTCAATCTTGGCTGCGACGACTACCTGTCCGACTTTGAGAAGCTGTGGCTGTTCTCCAGAGAGGGTGTAGAGGCTGACGCCCTGGACCGGGAGGCTGCCAAGTGGGGCATGCGGACGCGCCTGCCTGTAGAGAAGAACCTGTTCGCTGACCTACGGAAGTGGCGGGCTGCCCTCTTTACGCAGCTTTTCCACTACAACGCGCATCTGACCCTCGACCAGGTGGATGAGACCATACTGCGCCTGTTCAATAGGCTGGTCTTCATCCGCAACGCCGAGGACCGCCACCTGGAAGAAAGGGCGCTGCTGGCCGCGCTCCACGCCTATGAAAGCGGTGGGCGCAAGGGCAGACTGTTGGAAGAAATCGAAAAGGTGTTCAGGACCTACGATGGCTACTACGATAGCGACCTGTTCACTCTGCACCTGTGCGACCAGGCCTTTGTGGAGGACCCCCTTCTTGAAGGGATGGTCAGAGGTCTCTACGATCTACCGGGTGGTCTGGCCAGCTATGATTTCTCCATCTTGCCCGCAGATGTGCTGGGGGCTGTGTATGAGCAATACTTGGGCCACATGGCCACCGAGGTAAAGGAGAAGGCCCAGCAGCAGGAGCGCCAGCTTGCCCTGGGGATTATCCCTGCCGAGCCCGAGTTTGACATAACCGCCAAGAAGCAGAAGCGCAAGGAGCGGGGCGTATACTACACGCCCACCTGGGTGGTGGACTACATTGTCGAGCAGACTGTGGGCCGCTACATCAAGGAACACACCCATAACGAAATCCTTAACATGAGGGTGCTCGACCCCGCCTGTGGCTCGGGGTCTTTCCTCATTAGGGCATACCAGATGTTGCTGGACTACCACGCCCAGGTGGCGGGCAGGACGGCGCCAGAGTTGGACATGTTCCAGCGCCTCGCCATCCTCACGCGCAACATCCACGGAGTGGACCTGGACCCTCAGGCCGTGGAGATCGCCCGGCTCAACCTGCTGCTGCGCGCTGTGGCCAAGCGGGAAGTGCTGCCCAGCCTCAAAGAGAACGTGCGAGTGGGCAACTCCCTTATCTCGGGCAGCGAGGCAGAGCTAAGGCCCTATTTCGGCGATTCTTGGGAACAGAAAAGGCCTTTCAACTGGGAAAGGGTGTTCCCTGACATCGTGGCCCGAGGCGGGTTCGATGTGGTCATAGGCAACCCGCCATATGTGCGTATCCAGTCTTTGGGCCGCGACGAAGCAGACTACTACTACGACAAGTATGACTCCGCCTTTGGCTCCTTCGACATATACGTGCCGTTCATCGAACGGGGTCTGAAGCTGCTCAGACCGGGTGGGTGGTTGGGGTACATCACGTCGGGCAAGTTCCTCAAGGCGGTCTATGGTAAGAGGCTACAGGCGCTGCTGTTGCGGCAAGCGACGGTGGAGACCATCGTGGACCTGTCGGCGCAGCGGGTATTCGCTGAGGCCACCACCTACCCAACCATCATGATAGCGCGCCAGGGCTCTGGGCCTTCCCCGCTTCGGTACGTAGGCGTGGGGGCCGATGACCGTCCCGAGATTGCCCCGGGCCTGTCTGCCCTGCCCGCTGTCGAGGTGCCCCAGGCCGCCATCCGAGGGGGTGTCTGGCCCCCGCCTTCTGGTGAAGCCCGCGCCTTGATGGGTGAGATGGCCAGGGTCTCAGAGTCACTGGGCCAGCTATCGGCGCACGTATTCACGGGGCTTCAGACCAGTGCTGACAACGTCTACATTCTGGAGAAGCGGCGCGAGGCCGGGGTGGGGCTGGTGGTGGCCGCTTCCCGGGAGATGGGTTGCGAGGTAGAGTTGGAGGCGGCTCTGCTCAAGCCGCTGCTCAGCGGCAAGCACGTCCAGCGCTATGCCGCTCTGGAGACCAAGCAACTCTTGCTCTTCCCCTACGAAGTTACCAACGGGGATGCCAGCCTCATCAGCCCCCAAACGTTACAAGCCAACTACCCGCATTGCTGGGCGTACCTTGTGGCCAACCGTGAGCGGCTGGAGGGCCGTGAGGGCGGGAAGATGCGCCACGACCGGTGGTACGCCTTTGGCCGCACCCAGAACCTCGCCCGCCATGACTACCCAAAACTCGCCATTCCGCGGCTGGTCTACCGGTTGGAAGCCTACTATGATGTAGAGGGCAGATATTATCTGGACAACGTGGACGTGGGCGGCCTCCTCTTGAAAGAGGCTTCGGAGAACAGCTACAGGTATGTTCTAGGTCTGCTAAACAGCGCGCTCCTTGATTGGCATTTCCGTCAGGTAAGCGTGCCCTTCCGGGGCGGATTCCGTTCCGCCAACCGCCAGTTCATTGAGCCTCTCCCCATCCGCCGCATCAACTTCGGCAATCGCGCCGACAAGCAGATGCACGACTCGCTGGTGGCCCTGGTGGGGCGCATGGTGGAGCTGCACAAGCGCCTGGCGCAGAAGGGGGACATCCGGGACCAGGCCCGTGAAGCCCTGGAACAAGAGATACAACGTACCGACCGAGACATAGACAACTTGGTCTATGACCTCTACGGTCTCACGGCGCCCGAGCGCGAGATGGTAGGGGCTTCAGTAGGGGCACCGCGCCGGTAGGCCCCTGTCGTTGCGAGCCGCAGCGAAGTCCCGACATGTCGGGACCCCCTGGTCATGCGTGGACATGCACTGTCGTTGCGAGCCGCAGCGAAGCAATCCGCAGCCCCCGGTCAGACGCGGAGAAAACGGATTGCTTCGTCGCTGCCGCTCCTCGCAACGACAAGGACGTCCGCCTGTGGCTCGAAACAACAGGTGGCGCAGCCACGTTGGCCTTGTGAATGTGGCCCCGCGCAAATGGCGGATGAAGTTGGCTTGACAGGGTTTCTGCTTTGGGTAGAATTGAGACATCGCTGTGAGGGTGGCGCGGCTGGTTTCGGCGTGCCTGGCTGTGGGTTGTCTGTCTGGACAAAAGGGGTCACCTGTTGCCAGTGTCATTAACGCCGCCCGGCGTATTGAGGGCCGGTTAGACTTGTGAGGAAGGAGCCGCAATAGTGGAATATGCCATAGTAGGCAAGTCCGTTCCCCGAAAGGATGGCTGGGTCAAGGTCACCGGTCAGGCCGTTTACGGTGGGGACCTGGTGCTGCCAGGGATGCTTCACGGCAAGATACTGCGCAGCCCCCATGCCCATGCCAAGATACTCAGCATAGACGCCAGTCGGGCCAAGAGGTTGCCCGGCGTGCGGGCGATCATCACCGGCAAGGACTTCCCGGGGGTCAAGTTCGGGTTCCTGCCCATCACCCGGGACCAGCTTCCCTTCGCCACCGACAAGGCCCGCTACTATGGCGAGGCCGTGGCCGCCGTGGCTGCCAGCGATGAGGACACCGCTGAGGAGGCCCTCGAGCTCATCAAGGTGGAGTATGAGGAGTTGCCCCCCGTCTTCACCGTGCAGGATGCTATACGGCCAGGCGCTCCCCTGGTCCATGATGACAAGCCAGGGAACGTTGGCTTCACCGCCAGGTACAACTACGGTGATGCGGCCCGCGGCTTTGAAGAGTGCGACTACATCAAGGAAGAGCACCTCACCAGCCAGCGCATCAGCCACGGGTTCATCGAGCCCCACTGCATGCTGGCCAGCATGGACGGAGACCGGGTGGTGCTCCAGGGGACCAAGCAAAGCCCGTACATCACGTGGCGGCACCTGTGCCGGGCCATGGACTTGCCCTTGAGCAAGGTGCGCATGCTGAACCCCTATGTGGGCGGTGGCTACTCCGGCAAACATGACCCCTTCGACGTGGACTTCGCGGCCACGAAGCTGACCCTGGTCACGGGCAGGCCGGTCAGGGTTGAGCTTACCCAGGACGAGATCCTGGGCATGGAGCGGCAGCGCCACTCCAAGGACTGCCACATCAAGCTGGGGGCCAAGAAGGACGGCACCCTGCATGCCCTGGAATGCAAGACCTACTTCGAGGGCGGGGCCTATGTCTGCGCGGCGCCCATCAATACCCGCGCCTTCGGCAGCGGCTTGCTCATCCCCTACCGGATACCGAACGCGAGGTTCGAGGGCATTCGCATCTACACCACCCGGCCCCCCTGCGGCGCCGTGCGCGGCCAGGCCCGGGTTATCGCCCGCTACATGATGGAGGCTATCCTCACCGACCTGGCCAAGGACATGGGCATTGACCAACTGGAGATCCGGCGCAAGAACGGGCTGGTCAAGGACGAGGTCGCCACCGAGGGCACCATCATGGAGCATTTCGCCTTCTTGGACACTGTTGACGAGCTCAAGAAGATGGTTGACTGGCCGGCAGCCAACTCGAGGAAGAAGCCATTCCACGGCATCGGCTTCGCCGGCGACGGCTATGCCTCCGGCAGCCGGGCCCGTGGACACTGGGCGTCGGCGGCAGTGGTGAAAATCACCGAGGATGGCGGCGTCAACCTCATCCAGGGCGCTACTGAGCTGGGCCAAGGCTCGGACACCGTGCTGGCCCAGATCTGCGCTGAGGCCCTGGGCGTACGCTACGAGGAGATATCGGTGGCCGTGGAAGACACCGACGCCTCTGTGCTGGAGCAGGGCATCTACTCCAGCCGGACCACCGTGTGGGCGGGCAACGGCGTGCGAGTCGCCGCCGAGGATGCTCGCAGGCAGTTGGCCGATGTGGCCGCCAAGCTCCTGGAGGCGGACCCCAAAGACGTCGAGTTCCGCCTGGGCAATGTCTATGTGCGCCATGACCCCAAGCGTAGCATCACGTTCAATGAGGTGGTTCGCAAGGCCTACTACGAGCAGGGGCACCCCGTTTACGGGCGTGGCTCCTGGGGCATGGACGCCGGGCGTGCGGACTGGGCGACTGCCAAAGAGCCCTGGAGCCCGGGCCGTGGCTCGGTGACCATGGCCGTAGAGGTCGAGGTTGACCCCCAGACTGGCAAAGTCAAGATACTCAAGCTAACGGCGGCCCACGACAATGGCCAACCCATCAACCCCGCCCTGCTGGCAGGCCAGATCGAGGGCGGCACCATGGCCCACATGGGTCAGGGTATCTTCGAGGAGTGCCTCACCGATGAGCACGGGCGGCCCGTGAATCCCGACTTCTTCGACTACAAGATGCCTACTGCCCTGGACGCGCCCCACTTCGCCAACCACCCCATAATCGCCGACAACCCCTACGGGCCTTTTGGCGCCAAGGGTGGCGGCGAGTCGGTGAGCAGCTCGGCTCTGGGCGCCATAGCCAACGCGGTCACGGATGCCATTGGGGTGCGCATCATGGACTTGCCCATTACACCACAGAAGGTGCTCAAGGCCATTAAGGACAAGCAGTCGGCAGAGAGGAGGGCATAGCATGGGTATGATGCGACGGCTGCCGAGGTTCGACTATCTGGCCCCCACCACGTTGCAGGAAGCCTGCGCTATGCTCCACCAGCATCGAGGGCAAGCGAAGCTCCTGGCTGGGGGCACCGATCTCCTGGTGAACATGAAGCGCCGGGACGACACACCACAGTACGTTATTGGGCTGAAGCAGGTCCCTGGTTTGGACTACCTGCGTGATGGCGATACCTTGCATATCGGCCCCCTGGCGGTGCTGCACCAGTTGGAGCTGTCGCCCTCGGTGCGACAGAAGTGGCCCATACTGGTGCAGGCGTGCGACCACTTCGGCTCCACCCAGATCCGCAACCTGGCCACGGTGGCCGGCAACCTGTGCAGCGCCTCACCGTCGGCGGACATGTCTACCCCCCTGATCGTGCTAAAGGCCAAGCTCAAGCTCAAGAGCTCCAGCGGGGAACGCGAGGTGATTGCGGACCAGTTCTTCGTTGGGCCCTTCAAGACAGTGATGAGGGACGACGAGATACTGGCGGATATCGAGGTCCCAGCCTTGGCTGAGCGCGCTGCCGCTGTCTACGAGCGCCACTCCATGCGCGAGGCCATGGACCATGCCCTGGTGAGTGTATCGGTGATGGTGCAACTGGGCAACAGGGGGAGCACCTGCCAGGATGCCCACATCGCTCTGGGAGCTTGCGCCCCCACGCCGCGCCGTGCACCCAAGGCCGAAGCTGCCTTGCGGGGCAAGCGCCTTACCGCGGATGTCATAGCTGAGGCTGCCAAGATAGCGGCAGCTGAGGCGGACCCCCGCACCGATCCCGAATACAAGCGGCAAATTGTGGAAGTGCTCACCACCCGCGCCCTGAATAGAGCTGCTACGGAGGCCCAAGGCAAATGACAACACAGCAGACGACACCCAGGATTGTCCCGCCCAAGAAGCAGTACATCCAGTTCACGGTCAACGGAAGCGTCTATGACGTGGAAGTGGACCTGCGGCGCACCCTGTTGGAGGTACTGCGGGAGCAGTTGGGCCTCACCGGCACCAAGAAGGGCTGTAACGACGGCAACTGCGGCGCCTGTACCGTGCTGGTCAATGGCAAGCCCATGAACTCCTGCCTCATCCTGGCTGTGGAGGCCCATGGCAAGGAGATCACCACCATCGAGGGCATGGCCACTGACGGTAAGCTCCATCCCCTGCAGGAGGCCTTTGTCAACTTCAACGCCCTCCAGTGTGGCTACTGCACGCCGGGCATGCTGCTCACGGCCAAGGCCTTCCTGGAGGAGAACCCGCACCCCACCGAGCACGACGTGAGGCGGGCCGTCTCAGGGAACCTCTGCCGGTGCACCGGCTACCAGCGATTCGTGAACGCCATACTGGCGGTATCTGAGGGCAAGACCAGACCACCGGAGGAATAGGCACCCCCATAGGTCTTGGACAAGACCACAAGGCATAGGGGCGGTTCGCGAACCGCCCCTATGCGTTTGCGGTCCATGTTGGTCTGGTGGCTTCGGGAAGGGCGATCTCGCCCCACCGGGGTGGGCATCCCGACGTGTCGGGCCCCCTACGGTTAGACGTTCGTCAGCGAATCCACCGGGCGCATCCCGGTCCAGTTCATGGCTTGGTCCGGCGCCGCACTGGGCTGCCCTTGTTGGCATCCGCGCGGCCTTCTGATTCCACCTCGCGCCAGAAAACGTCGTGGGGAATGCCGCCTGTCTCATCAATCTGGCGCCGTGACTTCTCGAGGACCTCCTGGAACTTGGGTGAGTGGGCGAGCACCAGCCGTTCCAATTCGTCATCGTCCGTGACCGCCAGCAGCACTGCGACAGCCTTGCCGTTCCGAGTGACGATCACTGGCCCTTCCTGGCTCTCTCTAAGGTAGGCGCTTAATCGTGCCTTCACGTCGGCGACTGAGGCGATTCTCATTCCTCAACCTCCTCTCCCCCCAATGAGCAAGATGCGTCGACTGGCTTCAGTCGCGTGAAGCCATGAGCGCCCGCTTTGCCACTTCTGGGAGCTCGACGGGCGCAAACATTGCCGCTGGGTAGAGATAGCCGTCAGGCTCAGAACTGTCCTCATCAATGATGCGGACCATGTTGTGCGCCTCGGCATCCGCATCTGGAAGTGTGCGGTAGACCTTTCCCATGACCAGGCTTGCCGGATTGTCGCCCGTATTGATGCAGACCACGAAGTCATTCATTGGATCAGTCCGACCCTGGGTGTTCAGGTGCTATTATCACGGAGGGCGAGGTTCGGGCAGCGTCCGGGTAGCCCTCGGTCCAGTGGCCGTTGCCATAGGCCCGCACTAGGTGGTCCATCGGTCCGGCGTCCAGGGCGCGCATAGGGCAGGCGGCCACGCAAACGGGCTTGGCGCCATCAGCCAGGCGCTCGGGGCAGAAGTTGCACATCTGCATCCGGCCGTCGTCGCCGAACTGGGGCGCACGATGGGGGCAGGCGGACAGGCAGGCGTAGCAGTTGGGCAGGCACCGCTCCCGGTCCACCAGGACGACACCGTCGTCTGCCCTCTTGGTGATAGCCCCGACCGGGCAGGTAGGGATACATGTCGGGCGGGCGCAGTGGAGGCAACCACGCAGGAGGCGGCGCACGCGCACGTTGGGGAACTCGCCATCCTCTATGGTCTCGATGCGCCGCCAGGAGACTGGTCCTGCCGGGACGTTGTTCCAGTCCTTGCAGGCCACGGCACAGGTGCCACAGCCGGTGCACCGTGTGGGATCGAAGTAGAAGGCGAGCTGTGTCATGATGTTCCGCTTTCATGAAGGCCAAGACGCCTAGGCGTGAAGCGCGTCTCACCCTCACCCAAACCTCTCCCGTCGAGGGAGAGGGGAGATACTATCAGGACAGGCTCTGGCTACCTCCACCAGGCAGGAGTGGTAGGTGGCCCCGTCCCCGACAATGGTGCCCCGGTCCAACGTCAGCACGTTGACCGACCCCGCTTGGTCTGTGCCGTCATCTCCAGGGTCGAACCAGTGGCCATGGTTCAGGGACACAACACCAGGCATGATGCGCTGGGTAAGCCACGCCGGCACCAGGGTGGCGCCTCTGCCGTTGTACACCCGCACCATGTCGCCCTCAGCGATGCCCCGAGCAACTGCGTCCAATGGGTTGATCCACAGACGGTGGGGCTCCACCTCTTGGACCCAGGGGATGTTGGCGTAGGTGGACAGGGCGGTGGTCTTGCCGTGGGGAGAGACCAACTGTAGCGGGTATTCTTTTGATTGGCCCCGGCCTTCCCACGGCGCGATGTACTGGGGTACGGGTGGTACTTCTGGCCGCCGAAGCTTGGCCAGGCGCTCGGAGTAGATCTCGATCTTGCCCGAGGGCGTGGGGAAGGGGTGCCGCTCTGGGTCGGAGATCTGCTCGCGGAAGGCGATGTGCGGTTGGGATTGGGGGAAGTGGTACACACCTTGCTCTCGGAACCTGTCGAAGTCCGGTATGCCCCCTTCCGCAGCAAAGGCCCGCAGCCACTCGCGGTCTGACCTGCCATTGAACTCTGCGACGCCCAGCCGCCGGGCCAGCTCGGTGAATATCTCCAGATCGGAGCGGCACTCATACATCGGCTCGATTACCTGGTTCATGTATATGGCCGAGTGGCCCATGTGCCAGATGGTGGCGATATCCTCCCGCTCCAGGTGCGTGGTCACGGGCAGCACTATGTCAGCATAGCGGGCGGTAGGCGTGAGGAACTGCTCATGGACCACAATGGTCTCAGGTCGGAGCAAAGCCTGACACCCCTTGTTGGTGTTGGCCTGCTGGTTGAGCAGGTTGTTGCCTGAGACATAGACCAGCCGTATGTCGGCCTGAAAGCCACCGGCCCCACCTCTCAGTAGGGCGTCGGCCCAAAGCTGGCTGGGTATGGTTGCGGATACCGGGTTTGGGGGCACGGGGAGCTTGGGGATGGGGGATGGCCGGAGGAACTGCCCGGCGGGGCTGCCTCCCGGAATGCCGATATTGCCCGTCATGGCGGCGAGCGCCATGGCTGCGCGGCAGGGCTGTTCGCCATAGGCAGTCCGTTGCATACCGAAGCCCAGCAGCAGCGCGGCGGGCTTCATGGTGGCGTAGTCTCGGGCCAACGCCCGGATGGTGGCCTGTGGAACGCCGGTTATGGCCTCGGCCCAGGCGGGTGTCTTGGGCACGCCGTCCGTTCTCCCTTCAACGTAGGCTTGGAACTGGTCGAAGCCCAGGACGTAGCGGTCCAGGAAAGCGCGGTCGGCCAGGCCCTCCTCGATCATGACATAGGCCATGGCCACCATGAGGGCGGCATCGGTGCCCGGGACGATCCCGATGTATCGGGACTGGTCGGCCAGCAGCGCCGCCGTATCGGTGTACCGGGGGTCAATCACCACCATGCGGGTGCCGCGCTCCCTAGCCTGACGCAGGTGCCAGGTGGTGTTGGTGCCGTAGCCGGTCTCGGCGGAGTTCCACGACCAGAGGAGGGCCAGCCGCGAGTTGTAGATGTCCTCGATGTCGTGGCAGGCAGCCTCCACGCCATATGTGGCGTTGGTGGCGTCAATAATCGCCTGGAAGGAGCGTGCCCCTCGCAGCTTGGTGGCGCCGCCCCACATGTGGAAGAACCGGCTGGCCACCAGCGGAGTGCGGTGGAGGTGGGTCAAGCTGCCAGGGCCGGTAGCGCACAGGACAGCCTCGGGGCCGTAGTGCTCTTTGACCCGGAGGAGCTCTCTTGCCACAGTGTCCAGCGCCTCGTCCCAGGAGATGCGGGTGAACTGGCCTGAGCCGCGCGGGCCAGTCCGCCTCAGGGGATACTTAAGCCGGTCGGGGTGGTAGACCCGTTGGCGGTAGGCCCGTCCCCGTTGGCAGGCCCGTAGCTGCGGGTCATCACCTTCGTCGCTGGTGATGCGCTCGATGACGCCATCTCGCACGTGGGCTACCAAGACGCACTTGCCGCCACAGTCGTGGGGGCAGCCGGTGGGGACAAGCTGCACGGGCGAAGTCATGCAGCAATTTTAGCAAAAAATCAGAGAAAGTCCAGGCTTAGTCTCTTCATCTGGCCAGAGTGAATTGATGCAGCGGGTACGAGGTCTGTGGAGACCCTACATCAACCCCTGTGATGACGTATTATTTAGGACGTAATGAGCGAATACGCTGGGCTGGTCTGGCCCAGGCCCCGATAGTCCGGTGGCTGCATCCAACAGAAGGCCCTACACCACATTTGCGGTGGTGGGCATCGCCCTTCTCATGTCCTCGGTGGACATGACCATTGTGGCGGTCAGCTTGCCCGCCATGATGCGCGAGATGAACACCAACCTGGCCTGGATAAGCTGGACGCTCACCGGGCGGTCGCTGTCACAGACCATCGTGATGGGCATGGCGGGCAAGCTGAGCGACGACTGGGGGCGAAAACGCGTCCTGATGGGGGCGGTGGCCCTGTTCACAGTGACCTCGCTGGCGGCAGGGCTAGCGCCTAACGTGTACCTGCTCATCGTGTGCAGGGTCCTACAGGGGATAGGCGCTGGCGCCTTCATGCCGGCGGCGACAGGGATTGTGAGTGACGTCTTCGGGGAGCGCCGTCGGGCCACCGCCATTGGCTTGTTCGGCAGCATCTTCCCCATCGGGGGCCTTTTGGGACCCAACATCGGCGGGCTTATTGTGGACCACTTGTCCTGGCGCTGGATATTCTTCGTCAACGTGCCCATCGGCATCGCGCTGCTATTGTTGGGTCTGGCAATCTTGCCCTCAGGACGCACCTCTTCGAGGCGGCGACAGATTGACCTGGTGGGCGCTGGGCTGTTCGTGGTGGCGATGCTTGCCGTCCTCTACGCCATGACTACTTGGGCCAACCATCCAGAGCAGATCGAGCATCCGATGATCTGGGTGTTCCTGGCCCTGGGGGTGATATCCCTGGTGACATTCCTCTGGCACGAAGGCCGCACGCCAGAGCCCATCATTGACCTGGCCCTGCTGCGTTGGAGGCCGTTTCTGGCGGCGAACGTGTACAACGTACTGTTCGGCGCAGCCATGTTCGGCTTCTTCTCGTTCATTCCCTATTACGCCAACGTGGTGTATGGAATGAGCGCCAGCCAGACGGGACTGGTGCTGACTCCTCGGTCCATTACGATGATACTAACCTCCGCGGTAACCAGTTTCTTCATCATCCGGCTGGGCTACCGCCTGCCCATGGTCCTGGGCATGGTGCTGCTCTCGCTGACCATGGTGCTGTTGAGCCGCACGTTCCACGACGCCTCTCTCCTGGGGTGGCACATGCCGGACTTCGCTTTCCTGGCGGTTCAGGTGGCGTTCGCGGGACTGGCCATGGGTATTGCCAACCCGGCGGCCAACAATGCGGCGCTGGACCTGGTCCCAGACAAGGTGTCCACTGCCGCCGGGCTTCGCGGCATGACGCGCTCTCTTGGCGGCGTGTTCGGAACGGCAGCGTTGGTGCTGGCGCTGAGTCACTTCGACAACAAGGTGCTGGGGCTACAGTACAGCTTCCTTGCCATTGGCCTAATCGTGCTGGCTACCGTCCCCCTCGCCTTCATGATCCCAGATACGGCGCGTCAGCGGCGCCTGGCAGACAAGGGCCGTGGACACACCATGGCTGCACCATCCAGGTAGGGGCGACCCGGCGGGTCGCCCTGGGCGAATTACATGTCCACGACCAGTGTGGACCAGCCAAAGCCCCGCGCCCCCAGCCCCTGGCCCGTGAGTGGGTTGTAGTACTCTCGAAACCCCTCTGTCAGGACGAGCTCTGCCGAGCGTTGGGCGATGGCATCCGCCAGCTCGACATAACCGTGGAGGCGGAGGCCGCGCACCAGGAACCAGTTGGTGTTCAGCCAGGTGGGGCCGCGCCACAGGAAGCGCTCCCTGACAGGATCGAAGCTGGGCTCGCTTCGGGCTACCGAAGGGACCGGGTAGGGCAGCCAGAACTCGTTGGCGTCGGTCAGGTGCCTTACGATTGCCGCGGCCCTCTCCCGGGGCAGCGATTTCAGGATGAGAGGTAGTAGGGCTGTGACTGTGAGCACCCGGCGCTTGTGCTCTAGCTTGCCTTCCAGGTGGAAATACAGTCCAGTGGCAGGGTCGTAACATTTCTGGAGTATCGCCGATTCCGTGCGCTTGGCTAGGGACCTCCAAAGCGCTGCTTGGGCGTGGTTGCCGACCGCTTGGTGGAGCTCGGCCAGGCTGTGCAGACCCTCGGCGTAGATGCAGTTGACCAGCACGTCCTCCACCGCGAAACGGTCCCAGGCCAGGATGCGGTCCAGGTTGTAGTTGGGCGAGAGCAGCAGGTGCCTGGTGTCTAGCAGCCGCATCCGCATCTCGGTAATCACGCGGGAAGGACGGGTGCGGACTTTGAGCAGCGAGTCATATGCTGGGGTGTGGTCCAGACCGGACTCATAGGGAGTGATGATGGAGATAAGCCCGTCGCCGTCGGGGTCGCGGCGCTCGGCTAGCCAGCGGTAGTAGGCGTCGAGATGTGGGAGCATCTCGCGAAGGAAGGCCATGTCCTCGTCTGCGTGGAAGATGCGCAGTGCAGCGTAGGCCAGCACAGGGGGCTGGATGAGGGCCGTGTGGTGGGGGCGCAGGCCCAAGCGGCTCTGGAAGTATGCCCAGATGGGCAGTATGGGGCGCCGGCCCCAGTGAATGACGTGGCCAATGAAACCGTCACTCTCCTGGGCGGAAACCAGGTTGAGCAGCTCGTTCTTGGCCAGCGGGACATCGAGGTGGCTCAGGGCGATGGCGTGGAAGCACGAGTCCCAGAACCACTGCCAGTGGTAGCGCCGACGAGAGGGGCAAACGTATGAGTAGCGCCGCCCAACGTACGGGTCATGCCCTTGTTGAAGGTTGCCCCGCAGCAGGGCCAAGGCGCGTTGTTTGAGAAGGTCTAAAGGGACAGGGCTAGCCAGAGCAGTACGCCCAACAGCGCCAGGCACACCAGGTAGATGAACGTCTTGGCTCCCAAATGAAAGCCTTCACCGCCTTTTGGGACCGCCAGTTCAACATCTTTCTTCGGTGCGGGCGGTGTTTGATACTCTTCAGGGATCAGCGACCGTGCCTGTTCCTCTTGTGAGGCCAGCACGTAAAGACCATAGGGCTGAGTTATTGGGGGACTAAGTAAGTGATCTGGCCCCACTGTACCGAAACACCTGACGACAGAGGGGACACCTTGCTCCGACAGCGCCTCTGCCCACATACGGGAGATGGGCTCGAACCTGAATACTGCAACAGCTACTTCTGGGTCGCCAGAACTAGACATAACGCATTACGCGAGTGTTCTCCGGAGAAGATGCTGTGACAGATACTGGGAAAAGCAAGGGCAGGTGCCCCCACCCATAAGCGTGGGCACCTGCCCCTTCGAGGCCGTATTGTTGGCGCTACCGTTCCCGCGGCCCATATTTCGGCTGCTGGCCTCCCACACCATTATAGGGCTACGGGAGAGAGACCAAGGTTGTGCAGACCGAGCTGCTGGGCCACCATTTTCCGGAACTGGTCGGCGTCGCCGAAGCGGACCTCGGCGGCCTTGGCCTGGCTGGAGCTTCTACCGCAACAGAAGCAGCCAGAGCACCAGGCCCATGAGGACGAAGCACATCAGGTAGATGAGCGTCTTGACTCCGAAATGGAACCCTTCACCGCCTTCTGGCACAGGCAAGCCGCCATCCTCTTCCGGAGCAGGCTGCACCTGGTACTCCTGGGGGATGAGCGCCCGCGCCCGGTCCTCTTCCGGGGCTAGCACATATAAGGCGTGAGGCACGCTGACGGGGTTGCCGACCGCACCTGGCCCAACTCCGAGGGACTTGAGGACGACCGGGACCCCCTCCCCGCGCAGGGCCTCAGCCCACATACGCGCGACCGGCTCGTGAGGGAACTTAGCTATCTCGACTTCTAGGTCGCTGCTGGGCATAAGGCTACCCGGCTAGGCCAGCGGCTACAGGCCGAGCTGCTGGGCAACCACCTCCCTGAAGTGATCGGCATCGCCGAAGCGGACCTCGGCGGCCTTGGCCCGTCGGGTGTAGAGCTGCAAGTCATGGTCCTTGGTGAAGCCGATGGCGCCGTGCACCTGGTGGCCTGTGGCGCAAACACGACGATAAGCATCGCTCACCCAGGCCTTCGCTCTCGCCACTTCCATTGTAGCAGGCTGGCCCTTGTCCAACGCCCAGGCGGCCTCGTAGGTGATGTAACGGGCGCCGTCTACGTCGGTGGCCATGTTGGCGCAGTAGTGCTGGATGGCCTGGAAGCTGCCAATGGGCCGCCCGAACTGCACTCGGTCCTTGGCGTACTGGACGGTGGTCTCCAGCACCCACTGGGCGCCGCCCAGCATGCGGGCACACTCGGCCACGGCGGCCTTGGCCCAGAGCTTTTCCAGCACTGGCCAGCCCTTGCCCACCTGGTTGGGGCCACCCAGGATATGGGCCTTGGATACCGGCACCCGCCGGAACGTGACCTCGCATTGCTTGTCGGAGGCGATGGTTACTAGAGGCTTGGCCTTCACGCCGGCAGCGCGGGCGTCCACCCCGAACAGGGTGATGCCCTCGGCGCTACGAGGTGTACCGCCGGTCCGGGCGGCCACCAGCAGCATGTCAGCCACGTGGGCGTCGTGGACGAAGAGCTTGGTGCCATTCAGGATGAAGCTGTCGCCGTCGGCTACGGCCTTGAGCCGTATGCCCGAGGGGTCGTACTTGGCGGTCGGCTCCGTCCAGGCCACGGCCATGATGAGCTTGCCCTGGGCGATCTTGGGCAGCAGGTCCTGCTTCTGGGCCTCGCTGCCGCCGTCCATGATGGCCTGGCTTGCCAGGGCCACTGTGGAGAAGAAGGGGCCGGGCAGCAGGGCACGCCCCTGTTCCTCCAGGAGGACGCACAGGTCCAGGAAGCCGAAGCCCATGCCGCCATACTTCTCGGGGGAGTGCAGCCCCAGCCAGCCCAGCCCGGCCATTTTGTCCCACAGGTCGGGGGAATGGCCGGTGGCGTCTTCCTCCATGGCCCGCACTAGCTTTTTGGGACACTCCTTGTCCAGGAAGTCCCTGGCGGACTTGCGTAGCATTTCCTGCTCTTCGTTGAAACCTAGGTCCATCGTCGCCTCCTAATCCTTATGCAGGCTCTGACTGCGTAAACGGCAGAACCAGTCTCACTCTCCCGCTCGTGGTGAGCCTTTCGACTGCGCTCAGGACAGGCCTGTCGAACATAAGAGGGAGAGTCCGCTCGCCCTTCGACAGGCTCAGAGCCTGCCCTGAGCACCGCGAAGGGGTGAGCGGGGGATTCTCGGGTCTCGGCCGTAGCGCCATGCTATCGGGGCAGCCCCAGGCCACGGGTGGCGATGAGCATTCTCTGTACTTCAGAGGTCCCCGCCTCGATGGTGTAGCCAAATGAGCGCAGATAGTGGCGGAGCAGCCGGCCCTGTAGAGGCGCCCATCGGGAGCCCGCGGCTATGACGCTGGGCAGCCCCATGATCTGGAGCCCAGAAAGGGTGAGCCGCTGAAGCATCTCGGTGCCGTAGGCCTTGGCCATGGAGGACTCGGCGTCGGGCACTAGCTTCTTGCTCTGCATCCAGGCAATGCGATAGGCCAGCAGCCGGCTTATCTGGATCTCGATGGCCCGCTCGGACAGCTTGTTTCGCACCAGGGGGTCGCTGGCCAACGGCTTGCCGTTGGTGCGAGTTCTCTTAGCGTAGTCCACTATCTCTTCGTGAGTGTGCCGTCCCATGGCCGACCACTCCACACCCGAGCGCTCGAAGTTGAGGGTGGCCATGGCCACGTACCAGCCCTGGTTCTTCTCCCCCACCAGATTGGCCTTCGGCACGCGCACGTTGTCGAAGTAGACCTCGTTGAAGGCGTGGTAGCCGGCCATGTATACCAGGGGCCGGACGGTGACGCCGGGGCTTTTCATGTTCATGAGCAGATAGGATATGCCCTTGTGCTTGGGCATGTTGGGATCGGTGCGCACCAGGAGGAACATCCAGTCGGCGTGGTGGGCGCCGCTGGTCCACACCTTCTGGCCGTTGACCACGAAGTCGTCGCCATCCTCCACGGCCCGAGTGGAGAGGGAAGCGAGGTCGGAGCCGGCGCCGGGCTCAGAGAAGCCCTGGCACCAAACGACCTCCCCACGGGCGATGCCCCCCAGATGGCGGCGCTTCTGCTCCTCTGTGCCGTAGATGATGAGTGTGGGGCCGAGCATGCGCACGCCGAACACATCCTTGCCGGGGCATCGGTTGTAGGCCATTTCTTCGGTGAAGATGACTTGCCTCATGAAGGACGCGCCTGTGCCGCCGTATTCCTTGGGCCAGGCCATGGCCAACCACCCTTTGGCCCCGAGCTTCTTGCGCATCTGCTGGGCAACGTCCCAGTCCTCGCTGCTGGAATCGTCCATGCCGCCCGTCCAGCCTGTGGGCAACTCCTTCTTGATGAAGGACACCAACTCCTGGCGGAAAACCTCTTCCTCTGGTGCGAACTGGTAGTCCATACGCTACCTCGGGAGACCCAGGCCACGGGTGGCGATGATGAGGCGCTGGACCTCGGACGTGCCTCCGGCGTGGGTCCGCCCGAAGGAGATCAGCCACAGTTGCTCCAGCCGGCCCTTTAGGGGCGCCCAGCGGCTACCCGGCGCGACCTGGCCGTACAGTCCCATGAGCTGCATGCCGGTATTGGTGGCGCGCTGGAGAAGCTCTGTGCTGAAGACCTTGGAGGCGGCAGCCTCCTTGTCGGGCACTTGACCCTTGTCTTGAAGCCAGGCTACCTGGAAGGCCAGGTGGTGGGCTATCTTGGCTTCCACCGCCCTTTCAGCGATCTTGTTGCGCACCAAGGGGTCCTTGGCCAGCGCTACCCCGTTGCGCTTGGTGTCTCGGGCATAGGCGGCCAGCTCCTCCACCAGGCGCAGGCCCTGTCCCACGTACTCGGCGCCCGAGCGCTCGAAGTTGAGGCTGGCCATAGCCACGTACCAGCCCTGGTCCTTCTCCCCTATCAGGTTCTTCTTGGGGACACGCACATCCGTGTAGAAGGTCTCGTTGAAAGAATGCACACCGGCCATGTTGATAATGGGGCGTATCTCCAGGCCAGGTGTCTTTACAGGCAGCACTAAGTAAGAGATCCCTTTGTGCTTGGGTACGTTGGGATTGGACCGGGCGAGCATGAACATCCAGTCGGCCCGGTGTCCGATGCTGGTCCAGATCTTTTGGCCGTTGATGACGAAATCATCGCCATCCTCTACGGCCCTGGTGGACAGGTTGGCGAGGTCAGACCCTGCGCCTGGTTCAGAGAACCCCTGGCACCAGGTGATTTCGCCCCGGGCGATGCGTGGCAGGAAGAATGCCTTCTGCTCGGGGGTGCCGTAGAGCATGATGGTGGGACCTACGATATATGGGCCGTAGATCTCTCGGCCAGCCGAGCGGAAGTACCCGAACTCCTCGACGAAGATGGCCTGCTTGATGCGGGACGCGTTCTGGCCGCCGTACTCTGGGGGCCAGTGCATGGCCAGCCAACCCTTGGCGGCGAGCTTCTTCCTCATCTGCAAACCAAAGGCCCAGACCTCGTCTGAGCCTTCTTCATCGTCCCCTTCCCAGTCTGGGGGAAGCTCCTTCTTCAGGAAGGCGCGCAACTCCTGGCGAAAGCCTTCCTCCTCTTGAGATAGGCTAAAGTCCATCTACCCCTCCCCTGATTAGCCGACGTCTACGGCGAGGCAGGTCACCGTCCGGGATATGCCCGGGATCCGGTGTACCCTGGAGGTGACGATGTCTCCGATGGCATTGAGGTCCCCGGCCTCGGCTACGGCGATGATGTCGTAAGGCCCGGTGACCGCGTCCACGGATGTCATGTTGGGCAACGCCCTGATGGATTCTAAGACGTCTCTGGTCTTACCCACTCCGGTCTCGATGAGGATGTAGGCCCGGGTAGTCACCGTCCGCCTCCTTGTCTGCTTGGGAGCACCCGCAGGCTTCTTGCCGGCCAGGTTTTCCTTGACCATGGTGTCCCCTTTCGCTTGACTAGCAACAACTCCTAACCGACCAGGGGCACAGCGCCATTGTAAGGTGGTGTTGGAGCGGTGTCAATTGTGCCAATGTGCACGCGCTGCGGGTTTCCAGATGGGCGTTGGCGTGGCAGGTGGTGTGGGGGGCGGCCCGGCACGCGGCCTGTGGCCGCGTCTGGGCGCGAAGCGCCCAGGCCCCGACCACGCCCTCCGAATTGCCTCCGCGGCAGCTTAGGCACTTTACAAGGTCGGGCATTTGTGATAATCCGAAGGCGTTTCGTCAAACGCTATGCAGTGGAAGTTCCCACCTTTTGTGGGTGCTCGCGGTGTTGCCTGGGCAGAAGAGGCCCGAAGCCAAGCGGCGGCTGCGGTCTGCATTCGCTGGTAACTAGGGAGGAGTCAGTGATGTCCAACAGTGGTATGGGAGGACTGCGGAAGCCCGCTCGACCCCTTCTGGTCGCTTCATTTGTCATAATGCTGGTCCTGGCGTTCGGTCCGGCGCTTGAATACGGCGTTCTCTTGCCACCGCATTCGGCCTTGGCGGCTGCGGCAAGCCTGTCGTTCACCACGCAGCCAGCGAACACCACCTCGGGCACGGCCTTCGCCCAAGCGCCGGTGGTAAGGGCACTGAACCCGGACAGCACCATAGACACCACGTACAACGCAAGCGTGAGCATAGCGATAAAGCCCGGCACGGGCACCGCTGGGGCAGCCCTATTCGGGACGACCCAGGTGAACGCGGTCAGCGGAGTGGCCACCTTCAATGGCCTAAGCGTGGACAAGGCGGGCGTCGGCTACGTTCTGGTGGCCTCCAGTGGGCAACTGATGCGCGCAGAAAGCGCTGCCTTTGAAGTGGCGCCTGGGGTCGCCCACAGGCTGGCATTCATCACGCAGCCCAGCAAAGAGAATACCGTCAACGTGGCCCTAGGCACGCAGCCCGTCGTGGTGGTCCAGGATGTCAACGGCAATATCGTGACCAGCTCCAGCGCGACCGTTGCCCTGGCTATCACTTCGGGCACAGGGACAGCGGGCGCCGCCCTGCTGCCTGTGTCGCCTGTTGCCAATGCTGTGAACGGCGTAGCGAGCTTCACAGGTCTTCGCATCACCGCGCCCGGCGCTGGCTTCACTCTTACAGCGACTAGCACTGGCCTTGCCTCAGCAGTCAGCGTTCCCTTCAACGTGGCGGGCACTGCGGCCAGGTTGGCCTTCACGGCTCAGCCCAGCATCTCTAACACCGCAGGGGCTGCCTTGGGCACTCAGCCCAGGGTGACGGTCCAGGACGCCAATGGAAACACGGTAACCAACTCCGCGGCCACGCTGACCCTGGCCATTACAGCCGGGACCGGCACAAGCGGCGCCGCTTTGGCGGGGACAGTCGCCGTCAATGCCGTGAATGGTGTGGCTACCTTTGCAGGGCTGTCCATCAACAAGGCCGGTACCGGCTACACGCTGACGGCCACCAGCGCGGGACTTATCTCCGCTGCCAGCGCTGCCTTCGATGTGGCGCCGGGTGCAGCGAACAGACTGGCCTTCAGTACCCAGCCCAGCGTCGAGAACGCGGCTGGCATCCCTCTTGGCAGGCAGCCGGTGGTAACGGTCCAGGACGCTCACGGCAACACGGTGGTCACCTCTACAGCCGCGGTGACTCTGGGCATAACTGGCAGCACCAACACGGTGGGGGCTGTGCTGTCTGGTGCGCTCACGGTGAACGCTGCCAACGGTGTAGCTAGCTTCAGCGGTCTCAGCTTGGACAGGGTGAGCCAGGGCTACACACTCACTGCCACAAGCGGCACCCTGACCGCGGCAGTCAGTGGCTCTTTCAATGTGGCCGGACCTGCGATGCAGTTGGCTTTCACCATGTTTCCGGGCGGAGGCACTGGAGGAACGCCGTGGGCGGTGCAGCCCGTGGTGGCCGTCCTGGACGCCAACGGCAGTACTGTGACGACATCCGCCGCCCCCATCACACTGGCCATCACCTCAGGCACGGGGGTTGCCGGGGCCACACTGTCGGGCACGGTGACCGTCAACGCCGTGGGCGGCGTGGCCACCTTCAATGACCTCAACATTGACAAAGCAGCCCAGTACAAGCTGACGGCCGCTAGCGGAACACTGGCCCAGGCTAGCAGCCCTTGGTTCACTGTAGCGTCCGGGCCTGCCGCGAAGCTGCTGTTCACCACTCAGCCCAGCGCCAGCAACGCCGTCGGTGTGGCGTTCGCCCAGCAACCGGTGGCGAGCGCCCTGGACGCGGGCGGCAACTCGGCGACCGGCTTCCAGGGCACCGTGGCACTGGCGATTACGCCAGGCACCGGGACCAACGGGGCCACCCTGTCTGGTGTGGTGACGGTAGCTGCCGTCAATGGCGTGGCCACCTTCACCGGCCTGTCCGTTGACAAGGTGGGGACAAGCTATGCCCTTACGGCCAGCAGCACGGGCCTGATCTCTGCCACGAGTAGCGCTTTCAACGTGACAGGGGCCGGGCCGGTCACCAGCGTCACTCTGTACCTCGTCAGCGGCTGGAACCTGGTGTCCCTTCCCCTCATCCCCTCTACCCCGACTATCGCCACGGTCCTGGCGCCTGTTGCCGCCAACCTGGAGATCGTATGGTCCTACGACGCTGCCACCAGGACGTGGCTGTCGTATGCGCCGGGCGCGCCCTCTGACCTGATGCAGATGACCGACGGCAAAGCCTACTGGGTGAACATGAGGGCTGCGGCATCTCTGGTTGTCGCAGGGTCTGAGCTTTCCTCTCCACCGAATACGCCGCCTGCCTACAGCGTCGTGCCGGGATGGAACTTCATCGGCTTCAAGTCCACGGTGGTCAGGACGGTGGGTGACTACTTGGCTGGCATAGCTGGCAGGTACACCAGGGTGTACAGCTACGCCAACGGGCAGTATTTCGCCCTGCAAAGCACGGACCTGATGACACCGGGACTGGGCTACTGGGTGGCCGTGACCTCATCTGGGACAATCTACCCGTAAGGCGATAGTGGGAAGGAGGCAGCCAATGGGCTGGGGACGGCGAGGGAAGGCAAGGTCCAGTCCAGGCTATCGCCGGTTGGCGGGTGGCTGCGGTCTCCTGCTGGCCCTGGCCCTGGTGACCGTGATAGCGGCCCCATCGGCCCTGGCCGTGCCCCAGATGCCTCACCAGTTATATGGGACGGTGACCTTCTCGGGAAGTCCAGCGTCGGCAGGTGTTGCGGTGTCGGCCAGAATCGGGGGTCAGGTATTCGCGTCCACGGTCACCGATGCCTCCGGCCGCTACGGCTACAGCCCCACGTTCAAAGTTCCAGCAGACGACCCGGATACGCCGACCAAAGAGGGAGGGGTTGCCGGGGACATCATCGGGGTGCTTGTGGCGGACAGCCTGGCGACGACGGTCCCTTTCCAGATTGGTGGGAGCACCAACCGTGACCTGACATTGAGCACGGCTCCGACGCCCACGCCAACGCCGGCGCCCGCGGCAACCACAGCCCCCACCCCAATACCTGCAACGCGGGGGCTGGGTGGCACCACTCAGCCGTCAGCTACGGCTACGCCCGTGCCCACGGCAGTGCCTACGGCTGCACCCACAGCGGTACCCACTGTGCGTCCGGACTCACAGGTAACGCCTGTGCCAACGACCACGGGCAGCACCGCGACCATTGTGAGTGCCACCAGGGAGACCAGGTTGGAGTTGGCAGACAAGACGACCATCCAGGTGCCGCCCGCCGCTCTTCCGGAGTTCACGCAGGTGCGCGCCCGCTCCATAGCGGCGGCGCAAGTGCCGTCGCCGCCCGCCGGCCAGGTGAGGAAGGCGGTGGAGATCGAGGTCTTCGATAGCAGGGGAGAGGCGCTGGGGCCAACCGCACTGACGAGGGCCATTACCATCGTGGTGCCCCTGAGCCAGGATGACATGGACGCTATTGGCGGCAATCCCAATAACGCCGAGCTGCACCGCTGGGACCCGGACACGAAAGCATGGGTGAGGCTGGCCGCTGAGGTGGACCTCGTGGCACGGACCATACGCGCGCAACTGAGGCACCTGTCGCTGTTCGTCGTAGTAGTGCCCAAGCCGTCAGCTCAGGCAACCCCGACACCGGCGCCCACGGCGAAGCCTGCGCCAATGCCCACCTCCACGGCAACCCTGCCCACAGGCGGCGCTCTCCCACGCGGCAGTTCGCTCCTGTTAGTTGCCCTTGCCGGTATCGGCGTCCTGTTGGCCGGAGCGCACTTACTCAGGCGAGAGAGCTAGCCGTAAACCAGCAACTGGGCGTTATTAGCCAGCAACTCAAGTGACGACAACCCGCCTGACCTCCTCGGTCGGGTTTCCAAACCCGACCGAGGAGGTCAGGGACCATGGAAAGAGTGGAACGGCTAGGGTGGTGGCGGAAGTGCTTTTACCGGTCCATCCAGACGCGCTCGTACATGGTCTGCGGGAACACCACGTACCCAGTCTCGCCCATGTCCCGCACCCAGGGGTTAGCCAGAGTGAACGCCATAGGGTTGATGGCCATGATGGCGTAGACCTGGTCGGCCACCCGTATCTGCACCTGCCTGGCCAACTCCTCTTGTCTCTTTGGGTCCACCGAGACCTGGAACTCGTCGAGGAGCTTGTCCAGGGCTGGGTCAGATACCCGGCTCTTGTTTTCCTCTTTCGCGCTCCGCTTGCTGTTGAAACGCCCCAACCACAGATAGGGGTCGGACTGGCCGGGCCTCACGAAGGCTATTTCGGGGAAGTCACCCTCCACCGTAAGCTTGTTCACGAACGCCCCGCGTTCCATCCACACCAGGTCTGTCTGTATGCCGACCTGGTCCCACATCGCCTTGATCGCCTCAAACGTCTCGTTGTACGGCGAGCCGTAGATGGCGCTCGTTGCAAACTGTACCTTGAGGCCCTTGTCGAATCCGGCCTCCTGGAGGAGCCTCTTGGCGTCGTCTGGGTGGTACTCCAGGTACTTGCGGGTCTCCGGAGGGAAGTCCTTTACCGCCATGCCCAGGGGCAGGTGGCTGGGGAGGAGGCCCACCACTTCGCCCTCACCCTGAAGCACCGAGCTGATGATCGCGTTGCGGTCAATGGCCATGGACAGGGCGCGGCGCACCCGTACGTCGTTATAAGGCGCCTTGTCGGTACGCATCCAGAGGCCTATGTAGCCGCTGTACAGGGGGCACCTTCGGACCTGCATCCGCGGGTTAGACCTGGCTAGGGACAGGCTATCGGACACAGGGGCCTCAGTAAGTATGTCCAGCTTGCCACCGCGGAGGGCAGCCATGCGGGTGGCCATATCCTGCATGACGATGAAATCCATGCCATCCACGTACGGCATGCCCTTCTTGAAGAAGTTGGGGTTCCGCTCCACGGTGTACTTGACGCCGGGGGTCCAGCTCTTGAACATGAAGGCCCCGGAGCCAATCCAAGATTTGACCGGGTCGCTCAAGTCTTTGTCGGGACCAGACAGTGACTCGGCGGGCACGATGATCGGCCCCCGATAGGTGCCCAGATACGAGAACACAAAGCTGGGCAACGGCGTATTGAAGCTCACTCGGGCAGTGTAGCGGTCCGTGGCCTCGATCTTGTCAATCTGCTTCGTGAAGGTCTGGACCACGTCCTGCCATTCGCCCATGCGCTTGAGGCTATACACCAGGTCCTGCGCCGTGAGCTCGCGACCGTTCACCGGCGGTTTGTTCTGGAACTGGATGCCCTGGTTCAGCGCAATCTCGAAGGTCTTGTCGTCCAGCCAACGCCAGCTCTTCCCGGCGTCAGGCAGGATGGAGAACTGGCACTTCCCCTCAGTAGGCCACTCCAGGGTGACAGGCCGACTGAACACGGCCTGCTCCACTACGCGCAGGGGTATCTCGCCCGCCGTCATCTTCTGGGGGTCCCAGCGGGCGGGGTCGGCACGAGTATACAGGCGTAAGGTGCCGCCGTATTTGGGACCGGCGCTGGTGGCGGGTTTGGGCGTCGCGGTGGCGACGGCCAGCGCGGTGGCGGTGGCGGTTGCGCCAGCAACCGGGGTGGCCGTGGACGCTGCTCTCGTGGCAGCAGGGGTGGCGGTGGCCTGTTCAGCGGCGCCACCGCAGGCGGCCAGCAGCAGCGCTAGCGCCACCACCAGCAAGGCCATCTTCTTGGACTCCATGTTTCTCCCTTCGGCAATCAAATAGCGCAACCTAAGGATAGAGCTGCTTCGCTAGGGCGAAGCAACGAGTGGGGGATACCTCAAAGGTGCCCCCCCGCTTCCAGTAGAATGGCATTACAGCCCTACTTCACCGTCCACAGCTGCTCAAAGAGGGGGGTAAGGTTTTGCCCTTGGCCATCCCCGTTGTCAAAGTTCCTGAGCCAGGGCTGTCCAGAAACGTAGTAGAAGGGGGCGGGCAAGGCATAGAAGTTGGCCTGGTCTACCCAGCGGACCATTAGCTGCCTGATCACATCCTTGATGTGCGTTTCATCGGTGGAGAGGCTGAAATCCTTGACCAGCTTATCTGTAACCTCTCGGTCGCACACCCGGCTGCGGTTTACGGCGGGCTCCTGGGCACAGGGATAACGCACGAGCACGTGCCAGGGCTCGGGGGCGGAGGCGCTACTGATGAGAAGGGCATCCTGGTTTCCCCGTTGGGCATTGTAGCGGCCTCGCTCCAGCCATACCAGTTTGGCCCGGATGCCTGCGTTGCTGAGCATCGCCTGGACGGCTTCCGCCGCCTCGTTCCAGGGGGAGCCGTAGTAGCGGGTGAACTCCAGTGTGGTATCGAAGCCGTTGGGGAAACCCGCTTCCGTCAGCAGCTTCTTGGCCTCTGTCGGGTTGGCATAGAGGTACTTGCGCACCTCGGGCGGGTAGTCCTCCCGACTGGTTAGACCCAGGGGCATGGTGTGCAGGATGGCCCCGGAGGGGAAACCCTCCCCTTGAAGCACCGACTTGATGATAGCATCCTGGTCAATGGCCAGGAAAAGTGCCCGGCGCACTCGGACATCGGTCCAAGGCGCCAGGTCGTTGCGGATTTGGATAGTCCCAATGCCGTCAGTCCCTGGACATCTCATTACGCGAATGTCTGGGTTGGTCGTCTGGATGGACTGTACCGTGACCGCGCCTTTCTTGCCCGCGTCCAAGTCCAGCGCCCCTGAGCGGAGGAGGGCCATGCGGGTGGACAAGTCTGGCAAGACCAACATCTCCACCCCGCTGAGATAGGGGAGGCCAGGCTTGAAGTAGGTGGGGTTGCGCTCCAGGGTTATCTTTACACCTGGGCGCCACGCCTTGAACATGAAGGGGCCGGTGCCGATCCAAGAGCGGTCGGGGTCATCCCAGCCGCCGTCCTTCCCAGCAGATTCCTTGGCGGTGGGAGTGGAGCCGAAATAGGAGGCAAGCACGCCGTAGGAGAGGGCCAGGGTGGGCGCCTGGGAAACCATGTTGAGGGTATACCTGTCCACCGCTTTGATCTCCGAAACGGCATTCAGATACTCGGCGAAGTTGGACTGCTCCACCTTGGCCCGGCTCAGGGACCAGGCGGCATCCTCAGCAGTAAGCTCCCGGCCGTTCACCGGAGCCTTGGGATGGAACTTGATCCCAGGGCGTAGCTTTATCTCCAGGGTGTTGCCCTTCCATTGCCAGCTCTCTGCCGCATTGGCAAAGAGGGGGCGGGAACAGGAGGCGTCTCCCTTTGCGGGCCATTGGGAGTCTACGAGCTTGCTGAACACGAGGTCCCAGGAGTCCCGCAGAGCGGTATCCCCAGTGGTGTTCCGTACCCGGTCGAAGCGGTCTGGGTCGCTGGGAACGGTAACCTTGAGCACTCCCCCGTAGCGGGGCTGGGAGGCCCCTGCTGGTGTGGGTGCAGCGGTTGGGGTCGGTTTGGGGGTAGGTGAGGGGGTGGCTCCAGGACCCAATGGGGCCGGGGTGGGTGCCACCCCGACGGGGGTGGCCGCCGAACGGGTGGGTGTGGGAGTAGCCTGCACTGCTGGGCCGCAGGTCCCCAGCACCAACGCAAGCACGGTAGATACTAGGACAAAACTTCTCCGCTGCATAAACGCATCCTCCAACGTGTAGTTGTGGACCTGCTACGGACGGCCCGCGTCGGCGGCCCCGTGCCGGTCCTGTAGCTGCCCATCTAGGAGGCATCCTCGAAGTGCTCAATCCCACCGTGCCCCAGGGCCATCGCCAACTTGGATTGCAAGGCAAGGAACCTGGCAGGGTTCATCCGGTCGGCGTTGAAGTGCTGGTGGGTGGTCCCGGGTGGGATGCACACGACATCTTCCTTCTCCCAGTCCCAGCGGACACCGTCGTGAATGTCATAGCCTTTACCTTGCAGGATGAGGTGTATCTCTTCCGAGAGGTGGCGGTGCTGTCCTGAGCGGCTGCCAGGCGGCATTTCCTGAATAAACGCATCGTATTGCAGAAGGCCCAAAGTCCGTCCGGGATGAACCAAGAACTTGATGCGCCCCATGCGAGTTTCCTCCCAGGGGACCTCGCTCTGCTTCACTACATGGGGCTCCTTCAGCGTCAGCTCGAACTCGTCCTTGAGCCGCGTAACGTACCGGTCATATGTCGTCTTGGGGGCCATGCGGCACAGGGGATTGGACGTAATGTAGCTCATGCGGCTGTCCCAGAAGGGGTCAAGCCCAAAGCGTATTTCCTGGCCATCCGTATACCGGAAGCCGAGCACCTCTTTGTCATCGCCGAGGATGGGCTCGGCGTCGGGTGGGGTCTTGGGCATCTTCAGGTTGTCAACGTAGGAGATGCCGGCATAGAGGTAGCTGTAGAGGTTGGCAGAGAAAAAGAGCCGGGCAGGCTCCGTGAGGCTATCATTGAAGTGCTGGTGGTCGGCGTAAACTGGGATACTGTAGAGGTCTCCAGCTTCCCAGTCGTATCGAGTGCCATCGTGGACCTCATGGCCTCGGCCCTCGATGACATAGAAGATGGCCTCGTTGTAGTGGCGGTGGCGCAAGCCCAGGGTCTCGCCGGGCGGAATGACCTGCTCGCCGGCAAACATGGTCCGGATAGGCCACTGGTACTCCCGTTCGTCCCAAGGGGGCCATACGAACCGCTTGTGCTGCCGACCAGTAGGGGTGGTCTCCCACGGGGTCTTCTCGAACCTGACCACCCGCGGCCCGGAGAGGCGTTTCTTGAGACCTAGCCGCTGCCTTATCTGCTCCTTAAGCGGATCGTGCCAGGCGTCCGCCTGTCGCTCCCGAATGCGCTCGGCTTCTCGTTCCATGGAAATAGCAACCGCCTTTCACGTTCAGCGCCCAAGGCGCCAGCCAAGCTACGGATAGCCCATGTCCGCGGCAGCGTTGTTGGGGTACTCGCTAACGCCCGGGCCAATCTTGTAGGCGGAAGGCGGTGGCAGGCGGTGCTTGAGCCACCGCTCGTACCAGGCCCGGTCAATGCGGATGAAGTACTCCGTGGGTGGGGGCTCCTGGTCAGCCAGCGCGGACCGTGGCTCCACGCACCAGCTTATGGGGCGGGGCACCACGCCGTGGGACATGAGGAACTCGAAGCCCTCCTCGTAGCTCTTGACGGCCTCGTCCACGGTCTTGAAGCCGAACGGCTTGGCCATCTCGCAGCCCACCACGAAGCCTGGGGTGACGCCGCCCTCGCCCATTACATCCACCTCGCCCACCATGCGACGAATCCACTCCTCCCGGCCAATAACCCGCTGCTTGCCGGGGCAGATAATGGGGAACAGGTCCTTGTCCCATACCTCCAGATTGGTGGAATGGCTGTCCAGGCCCGCGTCCTTGAACACCTTGATATCTTCCTTGGACTTGGGGCCGCTCTGGAGGTTGAGGTGGAAGCGCGAGCCAATCTTCTCGCGGATGGCCCGTATGTAGCGGATGTAGAACTCGTTCTCGGGCAGGCCATCGAGCTTGTTGGTGATGGCCCCGCCGCTGATGGTCATGTTCTTGGGACGGTCGTACTCGGGGCGCTCCTCCCACTGCCGGACGAAGATCTCCTCGGCTACGGTGGCGATCTGTTCCACCGTCTTGAAGGGCCTGGCGATGGTCAGCGCGCCACGCTCCTTGGACATGCGGGCGTTCTCGTTGATGTCGCAGAAGCGGCATTCCTCGTCGGGTCCCCAGTGTTGGCAGAACATGAACACGGTGGCGAAATCGTCCCGTATGATCTGATTGTAAGGGGTGCCATCCTCCAGCTTCATGGACCAGTAGCGTGGGATGGGCCGGTACTCCCACAGCTCGGCGATTGGGGCCAGGCCGCCGTTGTCGCGCTCGCAGACCCACAGCTTGCCGTCAATCTGGTCCACTACGTAGGGGGAGTCCGGGTTCACGCGGCAGCGGACCCGCAGGCGGCCCCGCAGGTTGTACAGTCCGCCCTTGAGCTCCAGGTAGTCGGGCACGCGGAAGACCTCGCCCTGCTTGGCCTGGTCCGGGGTGACCCTATCGAAGGAGAACAGCCAGCCGCCGTAGGTCTTGGTGCGGTATTGCTCGCCAACCTTGAGCGCTGCCTCACCGAAGGCCTGGCCGTAGCGAAGGATATCCTCTTTTACGACGACCTCTCGGGGCACGTCGGGGAACCTCTTGAACAGCGACTCAAGCTCGTGTCGGCGCGTTTTCACCTTTTGCTTTGTAGCCATGTCAGACCTCCGCCAAGAATAGTAAAACTACCTTACCATCGGGGTTGTGCTATGTCAACCAAGAAGGCGGTCGTAGGAGGAGCGAGGACGAAGGCCCGACCTCTCGGGATGTCTCTGCGCATGACCAGGGGTGTCCCGACAAGTCGGGACTTCGTCGCTGCGCTCCTCGCAACTGTGCATGGCCGCTGGTCCGGCCACCACGCCGGATGAAAAACGGGGGCTTTTTCATAGGAACGACAAGAAGACACCCCCCGGCAATTCAAGAATTGCCGCTACGCTGACACATTGCCCCGCGGGTAATGGCCCCAGATGCAGCATGGGCGCAGGCGAGAGTGAAGCGCGCGCTTGGCCACATCCAGCCTCCCCCTCACTCTCGCTCTCTCCCTCCAAGGGAGAGAGGAAGGGAGTTATTTGTTCAACCAGGCGGCGGCTTCTTTGGCGTGGTAGGTAAGGATGATGTCGGCCCCGGCGCGGCGGATGGAGGTGAGCACCTCGATGGTGACAGCCTTCTCGTCAATCCAGCCGTTGGCGGCAGCGGCCTTGACCAGGCTATACTCCCCGCTGACGTTGTAGGCGGCCAGGGGTAGGGGAAAGGCCTGCCGTGCCCGGGCGATGATGTCCAGGTATGCTAGGGCGGGCTTGACCATGACGATGTCTGCACCCTCGGCAATGTCCTGCTCGATCTCGCGCAGGGCCTCCCGGGCGTTGGCCGGGTCCATCTGGTAGCCCCGGCGGTCGCCGAACTGGGGCGCCGACTCGGCAGCCACCCGGAATGGCCCGTAGAAGGCCGACGCATACTTGGCGGCATAGGCCATGATGGGCGTGTTGCTGTAACCCTCCTGGTCGAGGGCCGAGCGAATGGCGGCCACCCGTCCATCCATCATGTCTGAGGGGGCGACCATATCGGCGCCGGCGCGGGCGTGGGAAAGGGCGGTGCGGGCGAGCAGGTCCAGGGAGCGGTCGTTGTCCACCTGCCCATCTACGATCACCCCGCAGTGCCCGTGGCTGGTGTACTCACACAGGCAGACGTCGGTAATGACCACCAGCTCGGGGACGGCCTCCTTGATGGCCTGGATGGCCTGCTGGACGATACCGTCGGCGGCGTAGGCTTCGGAGCCAACCTCGTCCTTGGCAGCAGGCAGGCCGAAGAGCATGATGGCGGGGATGCCCAGACGGGAGATTTCCACCATCTCGGCGCCCAGCCGGTCCACCGAGAAGTGGTACTGGCCGGGCATGGTGGAGATGGGCTGCTTAACGCCGTGGCCATGGGTGACGAAGAGCGGGTAGATAAAGTGGGCGGGGGAAAGCTCGGTCTCCCGGACCATGCGGCGCAGGACCTCGCTGCGGCGCAGCCGCCGCATCCGTAGCTGGGGGAACTGGGCAAGGCGGGTGGTTTCATTCATGGCTGCCTGCCTCCCGCACCGTAGTTGCAAGCAACCGTAGGGGCATGGCGCGCCATGCCCCTACGCTCTCCATGCTGGCAACGACAGTATACAGCGCTGACGGTGAGGGTCCGCGCCCAAACGTTGCTCATTGCGCGATTTCTCCACCATTGTAGCCAGGATGATGGTCCATTTGCTCCCTGGCCACATCGTAGTGCTCCGCTAGCGCCTGCACCAGGCCGGGGATGGTGTGCTCACTGGCCTCGATGTCCACGTGCAGGCCCAACTCGCGGGCGGTGGCGCTGGTCACCGGGCCGATGCAGGCGACCACACAGCGGTCCAGGGCCGCCTTCTCTGGTCCAAGCAGGGCCAGCAAGCCCTTAACCGTGGATGAGCTGGTGAAGGTCACCACGTCTACCTTGCCGTCGCGGAACAGGGCCTGTGCCTCGGCTGAGGGACCGCGGGGTATCTCAGTACGATAGGCGGCTGCATCGTCTACCTTGATGCCCAGGCGGCGCAGCCCATCAGCCAGCTCCTCAGTGGCGATGTCCGCCCTAGGCAAAAGCACGCGTTGCCCGGGGGGGATTGCCTGGCCAAGCTCGGCGAGCAGGCCAGCCGACGTGTAGTCATTGGGCACCAGGTCAGGGCGGAGGCGGCATTCGCCCAGCGCCCGGGCGGTGGCCGGGCCGATGGCCGCGAGACGGCAATGGCCCAGGGCACGGGCGTCCAGCCCGAGGTCTTCCATCCGCTGGAAGAAAGACCTTACGCCGTTCACGCTGGTGAAGCAGACCCAGCCGTACCGGCGCAGGCGGGCGATAGCCTTGTCCAGCGGCCCCCAATCGGTGGGTGGACGTACCGAGATAGTGGGCAGCTCCAGGGGATCGGCGCCCGCCTCGGCCAGAAGGTGGGACAGCTCCCCGGCCTGCTCCCTGGTGCGGGGGACCAGCACCCTCTTGCCGAACAAGGGCCTGGTATCGAACCAGCGCAGGCGCTCTCGCAGCCGGACCACTTCGCCCACCACCATGGCCACTGGCGATGATAGCTTGGCCTCGCTGGCCCTCTGAGCTATGTCGGTCAGGGTGCCGGTCACGGTGACCTGTCGAGGCTCGGTGCCCCGGTGGATCAGGGCCACGGGTGTGCTGGCGGCCCGGCCCCCGGCGATGATCCCGTTGGTGATGCCCTCGATATTGGCCAGTCCCATGAGGATGACCAGGGTATCGGCGCCCTGGGCCAGCTTGGCCCACTCTACGCGGCCCCAGTCACGGTCCTCGGACTCGTGGCCGGTGACCACGGCGAAGCTGGAGGCGTAGTCCCGGTGAGTGAGGGGGATGCCCGCGTAGGCGGGTGCAGCAATGGCCGAGGTGACGCCCGGCACCTCCTCGAAGGGGATGCCCTCGGCGACCAATGTTTCGGCTTCCTCGCCGCCCCGCCCGAACACATACGGGTCGCCGCCCTTGAGGCGGACCACGGTCTTCCCCTCTTTGGCCTTGGCCACCAGTATGCCGGTGATGTCTTCCTGCTCGGCGGCCCGCTGGGTAGGCCCTTTGCCCACGTAGACAAACTCTGCGCCGAGGTGGGCCAGGGCCAGCAGCTTGGGGTTGATGAGCCGGTCGTAGACCACGACGTCGGCCCGGGCCAGGCACTCGACGGCGCCCACAGTGATGAGGCGGGGGTCGCCTGGTCCGGCGCCCACCAGATAGACCTTTCCGGGTTTCATGGCAGGCCCAGTATCTCCCGTGCACCCATGTCCAGCAAGTCCTGCGCCAGGCGGTGCCCCAGGGTCTCGGGGTCCGAGGACGGAGCAGACATATCGGACCGAATCAGTCGGCTGCCGTCGGCGGTGGCTACCAGACCGCGCAGGTGGAGCTTTCCGTCTGCGATCACGCCCAGCCCCGCAATAGGCGTTTGACAGCCGCCTCCGAGTCCCCGCAGCAGGGCACGTTCAGCAATGATGGCCTGGTGGCTGGCCATGTGGTCCAGCGGTGCGGCCAGTGCTCGGGCTACGCTGTCATCAGCCCGCGCTTCGATAGCCAGCGCCCCCTGGCCCACGGCGGGCAGACACACCTCCGGCGGTATGTACTGGGTGATGATGTGCCGCCAGCCCAGGCGGTGCAGTCCCGCGGCCGCCGCCACCAGGGCGGTAACTTCCCCGGCCTGCGCCTTGCGCCAGCGTGTGTCCATGTTGCCCCGTATGGCCACGAACGAGAGGTCGGACCGGTGGTGACCCAACTGAGAGGTGCGGCGCGGGCTGCTCGTCCCCAGGCGTGCCCCGGAGGGGAGCGCCTCCAGGCTGACGCCCTGCGGGTGCGCCAGGGCATCCCTCGGGTCCTCCCGTTGCGGCACGGCCACTATCTCCAGGCCGGCGGACAGGTCCGTGGGCAGGTCCTTCATGCTGTGCACTGCCAGGTCCACCTCTCCGGCCAGCAGTGCCATCTCCAGCTCCCGGACGAAGACGCCGCGCTGGGGGAACTGGGAGAGTGGGGTGCCCGGCGCCCGGTCGCCCTCGGTGCGGATGATGCGCAGCTCGAACTTGCGGCCAGGGTGGACAGCCCGAAGCTCGGCAAGCACCAGGTTGGCCTGGGCCAGGGCCAGGGCGCTGCCCCGTGTGCCTATGGTTATGGCGCGGGGTGTCACCAAGCTGCGGCCCTAACCCCTAACCCCTTCCCGAAGCGGGAAGGGGAAATCCCACCCCTCCCCATATCGGGGAGAGGCCGGAGGAGGGGGCCGGAACACCTCTCCCCGTGTCGGGGAGAGGCTAGGAGAGAGGGCAGGGAATGACCTTCTCATCGTCTGCAGTTGTGATGGCGTTAGCCCGGATGATTCCGACATTAGTCTATAGGGTCTTTCCATCCCCGGGCTCTGGCGGGTGAGTTCCGTTCTCGCTCTGGAGGCCGAAAAGGGACTGGAAGGCAGACAGTAGCTCGGGATGGGCCTTGACCGAGACTAGCGGCTGGTGCAGCAGTCCGTGGACGATGGCCCGAGACAGGGCCTCCACGTGGGCGCGCTCCTCTGGAGTCAGGTGGCGCAGCTTGCCCAGGGCCTCGGCCAGCTCTTGCTGGCGCACGGACTCACCTACGTCCTGGAGGGAGATTAGGGCGGGGACCACCCCCTGGGCGCGCCACCACAGCATGAACTTGGCTAGCTCCTGGTCTACAATGGCCTGGACCTTGCCCAGCTCCCCCCGGCGCTCGTTGAGGCTGGCCTCGGCCACCAGGTGGAGGTCATCTATATCGTACAGGGTTACGCCGGGGATGGTAGCTACCTCGGGGTCAATGTCCCGGGGTACGGCGATGTCAACAAGCAACATCGGGCGGTGCTGCCGCTGGCGCATGGCTGATTCCACGGTCTTCTTATCGAGCACGTACCCGCGTGCCCCGGTGGCGGAGATGACCACATCGCAGGAGGGCAGGGCCTCCCAGACCTTGGAGAACAGGATAGCGGCGCCCGCAATCCGGGCGGCCAGCGCCGCGGCCCGGCTGTATGTCCGGTTGGCGATAAGTATCCTGGAGGCGCCATGCTCACGTAGGGAACGGGCCGTGAGTTGGCCCATCTCGCCGGCGCTGATGACGAGGACCTGGTGCTGGCCCAGTCCGCCCAGTGCGGAGCGGGCCAGCTCCACAGCCGCGTGGCTGACTGATACGGGGTTGCGCGCGATGGCGGTCTCGTACCTGGCGCGCCGGCCCACGCGCAGGGCGTGGCGGAACAGGCGCGACAACGATGGCCCCAGGCTGCCGCTCTTCTGGGCGGCCTGAAAGGCCAGCTTGACCTGCCCCAGGATCTGGTATTCCCCTACGATCAGCGAGTCCAGCCCCGCTGCCACATTGAACAGGTGGCGCACGGCTTCCTGGCCGCTATGAGAGTAGAGGTAGTCCGCGGCGCCGTCGCGGGGCAGGCCGTGGAAATCGTACAGGAAACGGCGGAGCGCCTCCTGGGAGACGGCCGGATCGGCGGCGAGGGTGTAGACCTCCGTGCGGTTACACGTGGAAAGAATGACACCCTGGCCGGCGTAGTCCCGCAGGCGGGCCAGCGCCTTGCCGGTCAGCTCGGGGGCCAGGCTGAGCTTTTCCCGCAGCTCCACTGGCGCAGTACGGTGGTTCAGGCCCACCAGCGCTACTGTTGGAGCCATGGTCTCCGTCGCTGCCATCAGAGCTGCGGTTGTCACTTGCTTGCTATGCGGGAAGCTCGACACCTTCCCCAGCCCCCACCAAGGATGAGAGGAGACGGCGGCGGGCCTCGTCCCTTTTGCCTTCTCTGACTAGTGCCATGAGGTGGTTGTCCAGCGCGCTCTGCCAACGGCGTGGGGAGGGCCGCTGCCCGTGCGCCCTCAGCTCCTGGCGCACCTCGGCGGCCAGTCCCAGGAGCTGTGCCGGCCCCGAATCGAGCCAGGACTCCAGGTCCCGCCGCAATCGCTTGGCCACGGCGGGGCTCTTGCCGCCGGTGGAGATAGCCAGCACTAGGTCGCCGCGTTTCACCACCGCAGGGACAATGAAGCTGCACAGCGCGGGCTCGTCCACTACGTTCACCAGTATACCCCGCCGTGAGGCGTCGGCGGCCACGCTCTGGTTGACTGTGGGGTTGTTGGTAGCGGCTACTACCAGCACCGCCTGGCGTAGGTCACCTCGCCGGTAGCGGCGCACCATGGCCGAGATGGCCCCATCCTCGGCCAACGCCTTCAGGCCTTTGGTCAGGCGAGGAGACACGACCGTGACCAGCGCACCTGCTTCCAGGAGGGCCTCCGCCTTGCGTTGGGCCACAGTCCCGCCGCCCACTACGAGACAGAGACGGCCAGATAGGTCCAGGAAGGCGGGGTAGTAGGCTGCCGTACCCCGGGCCGAAGCCTGGGCCTGGGGGGACGAGTTGGCGGGAGTCCGTTCAGCCCTCAGCGTCGGCGGTACTTTCATTTCTCGCCTTCGGCGAAGTACGTGACCCGGGCCTTCTTGAACTCCCTGTAGCTGAAGAAAAGGGCGTAGTCCTGCACCTCTACCGCCTGACCCAACTTTTGCGCCAGAGTATAGCACTCATCGTGGGTGCTGGCATGCACCATAGTGAGGATACTGTATGGCCAGTCGGGGTAGGTCGGTCGCTGGTAACAGTGCGTAACATCGGGGAAACTGGACAGGGTGTGTCCGATGGCGTCCACTCTATCCAGGGGCACTGGCCATCCGATCATGGCATTGGCCTTGAAGCCGGCCTCCCGGTGGTGCAACACCGCCCCATAGCGCCGCATGATGCCCTGCCGCTGGAGGTCTCGGGCTGCTTCCAGTAACCCGGCCTCATTCATGCCCAACCGCTCAGCCATGGCCCGGAAGGGCTGTGGTTCCAGAGGCAGGTCCTGCTGTAGCTCCCTGACCGCTTTCCTCTCCTCTTCGGCTATTGATGTTGTGTTGGCTCGGACAGTGGGACCCTCTTGGGGCTTGGACACCGCCCGCCCCTCTTCCAGGTCCAGGGTGACGCCGATCTTGAAGACCTGTAGAGCGGGCAGCAGCAGGAAGGATTCGGCGCCGGCCCGGGCTGCCAGGGATGACACATTATCTGCCATGCTGGCGTCTCCGGGCAGGGTCCAGGTGAACCACAGGTTGTAGGTGTGGTTGCGGGCGTAGTTGTGGCTCACCCCCGGCTGTTGGTTGACCATCTGCCCGGCCTGCTCCAGTTGCGCCTCCGGCACGCGGAAGGCCACCAGGGTAGTCTGATAGCCCAGCAGACGGCTGTCGAAGATGGCGCTGATCTGGCGCAGCACGTGCTGGGCCTTGAGCTGCCGGAGCCGGTCAATGACCTCGGCCTCAGCCAGGCCCAGCTCCCAGGCCAGGATGGCGAAGGGTCGCGGCTCCAGGGGGAACTCCGCCTGCAAGCGGGTGAGCAGACGGCGGTCTATCGCATCCATGGCGCAGGACTAGGCTGGGCTTCCGGGTCTGGCCTGTCCCTGAGGCTGATAGATGCAGCAGGGCTCGGCCTCCAGGTAGTCCCCGGTCAGGGCATAGGCGCGGGCGCGGGAGCCCCCGCACACGCGGTTGTACTCGCAGCGGCCGCACTTGCCCTTGAGCTTGGAGGTATCCCTCACTTCGGTGAAGATAGGGGACTCCCGATAGACCTGGGCTAGCGGCTGCCGGCGGATGTTCCCTGCGGCCAGGGGCAAAAAGCCGCTAGGGCAAACATCCCCCACGTGGGAGATGAACACGACTCCGTTGCCGTCGTTGACGCCTTTGGGGGCGCGTTCCATGCCGTCGCCGGGGGCGCCATGGCGGCCTGCCAGGAAGCCGGGGCCGGAGGGCATCCCGCCTTCTGTGCGCTGGAGCATGATGCGGCGGTAGTGCTGGGCGGCGGTGGTCTTGATATCGAAGGGTACATTCCGCGAGAGGTCATAGACCCAGTTGAACACGTCCTCGTGCTCCTGGGGAGAGAGCATGTCCTCGGCCTTGCCCCGGCCCGTCGGCACCAGGAAGAAGAGGTCCCACATGGTAACCCCGAAGCCGCGTACCATCGCTGCCAGGTTGTCCAGGTCGTCTCGGTTGTAGCGGCTAACCGTGGTGTTTATCTGGAAGGAAAGGCCCACCGCCTGGGCATCATTGATGATCTCCATGGCCCGCTGGAAGGCGCCCTTGGTGCCGCGGAAGGCATCGTGAGGGCCGGCGGTGGAGCCGTCCACGCTCACCGAGATGCGGGCCATCCCGGCCTGGCGGATGGTCTCCAGGGCCTGGCGCGTGAGTAGTGGGGTGGCGCTGGGGGCCAGGGACACCCGCAGGTCTCGGGATATGGCGTGCTCGATAAACTGGGGCAGGTCGGGGCGCATCATGGGGTCGCCGCCGGTGAGGACCAGGAGGGGGCAGCCCATGTCCTTCACCTGGTCAATGAGGCCGAGGCCCTCTTCGGTGGTCAGCTCCAGGGGATTGCGCTGGCGCTGGGCGCGGGCACGGCAGTGGCGGCAGGAAAGCTGGCAGGCCCGGGTGATTTCCCAGAAGGCAATGAAGGGTGCTCGGGCAAAGTCCACCTCGCCCAGGGACGGTTTGGTCTTGGGCTGGACTGCCATGGGTCTAGACCAGTCCCTTCGGCAGGCTCAGGGCAGGCCTATCTCGGCGTCAGTCAGGTAGCAGGCGGGGTCGGGTGCCCAGACGTCGCCGTGTACGGCCTCCGCTCGCACGCGGAAGTTGCCTCCGCACAGGTCAAGGTACTGGCACTGGGAGCAGCGCCCCTTGAGCAAGGCGCGGCGGTCCTTGAGACCAGCCAATAGCGGATCGGAGGGGTCCTCCCAAATCTCAGAGAAGGGGCGGTCCCGCACGTTGCCGAAGGTGTAGTGGCGCCAGAACTGGTCGGCGTGGACGCGGCCCTGACTGTCTATGTCGCCGATGCCCACTCCCGAGCTGTTGCCCCCGTTCATGCTCAGTAGCTCATGCACCTTCTCGGCCATCTGGGGTCTGTCAGCTTTCACTCGCAGGTACAGGTAGGGGGCGTCGGCATGGTTGTCTACGGTAAGCACCTCGACAGGCTTGTTCCGCTGGTGCATGTCAATGCTCCGCTGGAAGATAAGCTCAACGGCCTGCCGGGTCTCCTCGGACGTCAGGCTGGCTTCCCGGATGCGCGTGCCGCGCCCGGCGTACACCAGGTGATAGAAGCAGAGGCGAGGGATGCCTTCCCTTTCCACAATATCGAAGATGTCGCCCAGCACCTGGGCGTTGTAGCGGGTGATGGTGGTGCGGACGCCTACCCGCAGGCCCGCCTGGAGGCAGTTGCGGATGCCCGCCAGGGATGCTTCGAAGGCGCCCTTGGATCCCCGGAAATAGTCATGGATGGGCTGTGGGCCATCCAGGCTTATCCCCACGTAGGTGATGTCCAGGTCCTTGAGACGGCGGGCAACGTCGGCGGTGATGAGGGTCCCGTTGGTCGAGATGACCGTGCGCATTCCCCGCTTGATGCTGTGCTCCATCAGAGTGAGCAGGTCGGGGCGCACAAACGGCTCTCCCCCGGAGAACAAGAGGACGGGGACGCCGTAGCCAGCCAGGCTATCAATGAGGGCTAGGCCCTCGGCGGTGGTGAACTCCCCGGGATAGGCCTTGTCCTGAGCCTCAGCGTAGCAGTGGATGCAGTGGAGGTTGCAGCTCTGGGTGCAGTTCCAGACGACCACAGGGCGCCGGTGAACGTTCTTGTCGTAACGGAGGAAATCGCCAGGGCCGGGCGTGCCACACAGCAGCTTGGTAACACCAATCATGACGCTAATGCATAGAATAGCATTTCGATGGTGCCACGGTCAACGAGGCTTACTCACCCTCGGCTCTAACCCAGCCCTTACCCCCGCCCGGCAGGGCCTCGGTGCTAGGGCAGAACGTAGCGGCAATTCATGAATTGTCGCTACGGGGCCGCGTAGTTCGCAGGCGCTAGGTGTCAGGTGAGTGCGCGGGGGCGGTTGGCGGACCGCCCCCTATCGGCGGAAGAGCGTGTGCACATACAAAGGCAAGGGCGACCCGCCGGGTCGCCCCTACGGCTGATGGGTCCCGCTGCCCGCCGTGGCCCTAAGCTGGGAAAGGTGGGCCAGCGCTTCCTCCACCGTGACTACGGTGGCGTACTTCTGGTTCATGTCGAACAGGCTGACCAGGTGGGAAAAGCGCGACCGGTCAAAGCAGCACTCCTCGACCACGAACATGGCAAAGCCGTGGGAGTGACCGTCCACCACCGAGGCCCGCACGCAGCCGGAGGTGCTATCGCCGGCCACCAGGATGCAGTCTACCCCTTGGGCATGCCACTGGTCGGCCAGGCTGGTCTGGAAGAAGGCGCTGGCCATGGGCTTGGCCACGATGGTCTCCCCAGGGAGAGGGACTATCTCCGGGGGGAACTCCTCGTCAGCCTGACCCAACCGCGCCGCTTCTTCTGCTGATACCGTGGCCTTGCGTTTGGTGGTGCCGGTGCCGCGCTGGCCATAGGTGTAGGCCACGGGCAGGCCGAGGCGGCGCGAGGCCGCCAGCAGCGTCCGGATATGGGGTAGGGCATTCCAGGCATGGATGCCACAGCTAGTGCGGTACTCCTCGATGGCCTTCAGCACCGGCATGGGCTCTGAACCGACGAAGGAGCGGACCACATCTATGACGAGGTAGGCCGGGCGCTGGCCGAAGGGATGAGGATGGCCGAAGCCTGCCTTTTCATAGATAGCGCGGTCTTCCGGTGGGATGATCTGCTGCCATGGCCTCATGGTGCGCCTCCTGGACAGGATGCCTCGCTTATAGCACTTGGCCACAGGCCGTGTCAAGGCGGTGGGCAGCGGCTTGACAAGCTGCTGTGCGCCGGATACCATGTAATTCGGTGTGTTAGCACTTCGACGACGGGAGCGCTAATCCAAGGCCGAGGATGCTCGGCCTTTCCATTGGAGGGTCACGGATGCCAATCTACGAGTATGAGTGCTCGTGCTGTGGTGCGCGTTTTGAAGAGCGGCGCAATTTTGGCGAAGACGGCGGGGCCCTCTGCCCGCGCTGTCAGGGACATGCCCATAAGCTCCTTAGTGCCGTTTCGATCATCTTCAAGGGTTCCGGGTTCTATGTGACCGACTATCCCAAGAGCGGCCAGCCCAATTTGGGGACCGCCAAGGCGCCCCCGGGCAATGGTGGGAGTGCTGGTGGCGAAGGGGGGAAGACCCCGCCGGCCAGTGGTGACGGCGCCAAGGCGGCCGCTGCTACGGCCAAGGCGCCTGCCACTACGGCCAAGGTGGCCAGCCCTGTCGCTAGCTCCAAGGAAGGGTAGTGCGGGCGCTGGTCCAGAGGGCCAGCCGGGCCTCGGTGTCTGTGGAAGGTAAGGTTGTTGGGGAGATCGGTCGTGGGTTGCTGGTGCTGGTGGGGGTGGGCAAGGATGACACCGAGCAGGACGTCCGATATCTGGCCGAGAAGCTGCCCCACCTGAGGGTATTCTCCGACGAGGCAAGCAAGTTCAACCGCTCGGTCATTGACGTGGGCGGTGGGCTGCTCCTGGTAAGCCAGTTTACCCTGATGGCCGACACCCGCAAGGGGCGACGCCCCAGCTTTGACCAGGCCGCCCGCCCGGAAATCGCCGAGCCACTCATTGACCAACTGGCCCAACGTCTGCGCGAGACGGGCGTCCCCGTGGCCACCGGCCAGTTCCGCGCCCATATGTTGGTGGAGATCCACAACGATGGCCCGGTCACGGTCATGTTGGACAGCCGGGCTGACCGCCCATGAAGTGACCGTCAGCGCCCTCTTGGCTGGGAGCTAAGGGACTCGGAGTGGTTGCGCCGCGGCCGGCGAGTTTGAAACCCGCCCCAGCATTATCTATAATAGCTGTACCCATCTAGGAGACGATATTGCCAGCTCGAAGAGTTACCGTGGATACGTGGGAGGGTGGCGTGGAGTCAGCAGCACAAGGCGCGGAATCAGGCGTAGCCTCCGCCACGGCATCCGTAGCTGATTTGACGGAGAGGGCGCGGGGGGTGCGTCGCCACATCGTCAAGATGATCGGCGACGCCGGCAGCGGACACCCCGGTGGCTCGCTCTCGATGACCGATATCCTGGTGGCTCTCTACTTCTCCGTCCTGCGCCATAATCCGAAGGACCCCCACTGGCCGGAGCGCGACCGGTTCGTGCTGAGCAAAGGCCATGGCGCCCCTGCCCTGTACGCTGTGCTGGCTGAGGCGGGCTACTTCCCCGTGGCAGAGCTATCCACCCTGCGGCGCTGGGGGAGCCGGCTCCAGGGCCACGCCGATGTCAACCGCACGCCGGGCGTGGAGATGTCCGGTGGCTCACTAGGGCAGGGTTTGTCCTTCAGCGTGGGAGTGGCCCTGGCGGGCAAACTGGACCATTACAGCTATCGCGTCTATACGCTGCTGGGCGACGGTGAGTGCGACGAGGGCCAGGTCTGGGAGGCCGCCATGGCGGCGGGCCACTTCCACCTGGACAATCTGACTGCTATCGTGGACCGCAACCGCCTCCAGCTCGATGGTTGGACGGAGAGGATCATGGACCTGGAGCCTCTGGCCGACAAGTGGCGGGCCTTCGGCTGGCAGGTCATCGAGGCCGACGGGCATGACATGGCCCAGGTCTTGGACGCCTTTCATCAGGCCCAGAGGGTGCGGGACCGACCTTCCGTCATCATCGCGCAGACGGTGAAGGGCAAGGGTGTTAGCTTCATGGAGAACAACGTGGACTTCCATGGCCGCGCTCCCACAAAGGACGAGCTTGAGCGTGCCTTGAAAGAGTTGGCCTAGCTTATGCCGGCGACCGCTTCCATTCGAGAGGCCTACGGAAAGGCACTAGTGGAGCTGGGGAAGCAGGACCCGAAGATCGTGGTCCTGGATGCCGACCTATCTAAGTCCACCATGACCCGCTACTTCGCTGAGCAGTTCCCCGACCGTTTCTTCGACTGCGGACTGGGCGAGCAGAATATGGTGGGCATCGCCGCGGGGTTGGCCGCCTCGGGGAAGATACCCTTTGCCTCGACCTTTGCGGTGTTCGTGCCGGGGCGGGCCTTCGACCAACTGCGCATGAGCGTGGCCCAGCCTGGCCTTAACGTGAAGATCGTGTGCACCCACGGGGGCATATCCGTTGGCGAGGACGGGGCGTCGCACCACTCCATCGAGGATCTGGCGCTGGCCTGCGCTCTGCCCGGTTTCCGAGTGATCGTCCCTGCCGATGCGACGGAGACGACGCTGGCAGTCAAGACAGCGGCCAGCACACCGGGGCCCTTCTACATTCGCCTGTGTCGGCCCGCCAGCGAGGTGTTGCATACCGCCGATTGTCGTTTTGAGCTTGGCGTGGCGGAGACCCTTCGAGATGGCGCCGACGCTACCATCATCGCTATGGGCCTGATGGTGGCGGCCTCCCTGGAGGCGGCGGCGGCCCTGGCGGCTGAGGGCGTATCCTGCCGCGTGCTCAACATGGCCACTCTAAAGCCGCTGGACCGGGCTGCGGTAGCCAGGGCCGCCGCCGAGACCGGCGCCATCGTCACCGCCGAGGAGCACCTGCTCCATGGTGGCCTGGGGAGCATGGTCGCCCAGGCGGTCGCCGAGACCCACCCCGTGCCCATGGCTATGGTGGGGGTCAAGGACGTCTACGCCAAGTCCGCTACCGCGGGGGAGCTATTCAAGCACTACGGCCTGACGGCTACCGATATCGCCCAGGCAGTGCGCTCCGTACTCCCACGAAAGATGCGGTCCGGAGGGTAGCATGGCCAAGGCGGCCCCGGCAGGCGCGGCACCGACGGTGGCAACGTCTAAGGTCGCCGTGGTCTACACCACGCCCGCCACGGTCCTGGACGACATCGCTCGCGTCATGCACCTGGCCGACTACCAGCGCTTCTTGCCCCACGGCGTGCCCACGGCCCTCAAGATAAACATCTCCTGGCAACGCTACTATCCCGCCTGCTCGACGACCCCCTGGCAGCTCGAAGGCGTCATCCGCACCCTGAAGGCCGACGGCTACAGCGACCTGGTCCCCATGCAGAATGGGACGGTGGTAGTGGATGCCCACGAGGGGGAGGTGCTCAACAAGCACCGGCCCGTCTTGGAGAAGTATGGCCTAAAGAGCATTTGCCTGGAAGACCCGCCGGTCCGCTGGGTGAGATACCAGCCCAAGTCGCCCATGCTGGTGCTGGACAAGGTCTATCCCCACGGCATCCACATCCCCGACGTGATGATGGGCAAGAACGTGGTCCATCTGCCTACCGTGAAGACCCACGTCTTCACCACCATGACCGGCGCCATGAAGAACGCCTTCGGCGGGCTGCTCCACCACAATCGCCACTGGACGCACGCCGTCATCCACGAGACGCTGGTGGACCTGCTTCGCATTCAGCGGGAGATACATCCCGGGCTGTTTGCCGTTACCGATGGCACACTGGCGGGGGACGGCCCCGGCCCGCGAGCCATGCGCGTTCAGGTCAAGAACGTGCTGCTAGCCTCCGCCGACCCGGTGGCCCTGGACGCCACCGCCGCCCGCATGATGGGGTTCGACCCCATGTCCCTGCGCTTCCTGCGTTTGGCCCATGACGCCGGACTAGGCTGCGCCGACCCTGCCCGTATCGAGGTGGTGGGGGAGGACATCTCGGGCGTGGACTGGCGATTCACTGCCAAGGAGAACACCTTTGCCAGCCGAGGCCAGAAGCTGATCTACTGGGGGCCTCTCAAACCCCTGGAGAAGCTCCTCTTGCGTTCCTGGATTGCCCCCTGGGCGTACTTCGCCTCCAACACGTACTACAACGGTCTGTGGTATCCCCTCATTGGCCGTCGCCGCGTGGCCGCCGCCATGAAGACCCCCTGGGGCCAGCTCTTCCAGAGCTACTGATTTTGTGTCATTCTGAGGGAGCGTAGCGACAGAAGAATCCGTCTGTCGGCGATGTGCGAGACCAGGGGTACGGATTCTTCGCTTCGCTCAGAATGACACTGGTAGTAGGCCCCTCGTGGCGAGGAGAGGGAGGCAGCCATGGCAGACGTCGGCAAGGTCACCATCAAGAAGACTGAGTCATACTCCTACGTCTTCATCCGCAAAAAGGGAAGCTACTCCCAGATGGGCCAGGCGGTGCGGGCGGTGTTCGCCTCCGCCCGTGTACGGGCGCTGACCCCGATGCCGCCCCTCCATGGCGTGTACTACAACAGTCCCCAGGAGGTGCCCGAGGCGGGCCTGGAGTGGGAGCTGCGCCTGCCCATCTTCGGCAGCTTCCCTCACCAGCCGGAGAACCGGCGTGGTCTGGGCGTGAGCCGGGCCGATGGGGAGCAGGTGGCAGCGACCATCCACAAAGGGCCATATGACCAGGTGGGCAAGACCTACCAGGTCCTCGGCTTGTGGATAGCCAAGAGCGGCTTCCACGTCTGCGGCCCCGCCGAGGAGGTCTACCTCAATGACCCCCGCGCCACCGCGCCGGAGGAGTTGCTCACCGAGGTGCGGTTGCCGGTGACGAAGGGGTAGGCCATTACTCAGGGCAGCGGCACTGGTAGCTAATCCGTGGCTACAGCTTCAACGGGCTACCTACTGGGTGAATTGGGTTTTCGTGCGTCATTGCGAGGAGCGAAGCGACGAAGCAACCTACAGACCGCGCCACGGGCCGGAGGTTGCTTCGCTGCGCTCGCAATGACGGAAGAAGGTAATTGCCAATTCACGGTTTATGGCCCTACGTTGTGGAGTTGACTATTATATACATATTGTATACAATAGCTAGTAGACGTTAGGCTATGCTTCGAGTCGAGTCCCTAGAGATCGAAGACCACATTCTGGAGAAGCTTGAGTCAAAGCACAAGGTATCCTTTGCCGAAGTAAGGGATGCTTGTCTTGCAGAGCGCCTTCACGTCAGAAGAGGCAGAGAAGGACTGTACAAGGTCTTCAGCCAGACTGCCGAGGGACGGTATATCCTGGTGATACTGGTGGACCTGGGAGCTAGTCACTGGAGGATCGTTACCGCCAGAGACATGACCGACAGCGAAAGGCGGCTCTATCTGCGGTCAATGGGAGGCAGATGAAATGACGGATATTGACAAGGAAGTCGAATGCATTGAGCAGGGCGAAGCCTGGGACGAGAAGGACGAAGTGGTCCAGTTGGAGGTCAAGAAGCCTCTAGCCATGGTCATTCCGGTGAGGCTCCCCGCCGACAAGTGGGAAGAAATGCGCAAAGAAGCGCGGGAGCTAGGGATTGGCCCCACCACCCTCGCCCGCATGTGGATCCTGGAGCGCCTGCGCCAGAAGGCCAAGGCCCCCGTCTAGGCGAGCTACGCGGTGAGACAGTTATTGTAGGGTGGGTGAAGTGAAACGAAACCCACCATCATTGGCTCCGGAAGGTGGGTTTCGTCCCGAAAGAATCGGGACTGCACCCACCACACGAGTTTTGTGAAGCCTGTCGGAAAGGAAGGGGCTAGCATGTCGGACTTACCCACAACACCGGACAAGATCCGGATCGCGATGTTGATTGACGGTGACAACGCTCAACCGGCACTGTTCGGTGAGGTGATTGCCGAGGCCGGCAAGTACGGACTGGTAAGCATTCGACGAATATACGGGGACTGGACTACAACCAACATGAGCAGTTGGAAGGAAATCCTGAATGCCTACGCTATCCAGCCCATCCAGCAGTTTCGTTACACCACCGGCAAGAACGCCACCGACAGCGCCATGATCATTGACGCGATGGACGTCCTCTATGAGGGCATCGTGCATGGCTTTTGCCTGGTGTCGAGTGATAGCGACTTTACCAGGTTGGCGACTCGTATCAGGGAGAAGGGGCTATTTGCAATGGGTATCGGCCGGAGGACCACCCCCGAGGCGTTTGTGAATGCATGCGAAGTGTTCGTATACACAGAGAATCTGCGTCCGGCAACTGGAGAGCCACGAAGCGCCCGGCGCTCGGATGCCAAGGGTGGTACGGAACAAACCCAGCCGGGCCCTTTGCCACTGCTCAAGAAGGCATTAGACATATCAGCACAGGAAGATGGGTGGGCATTCTTAGGGACTGTTGGCAACCAGCTACGTCAGTTGGATCCCGGTTTCGACGCGAGGACGTATGGGCATACACGGTTGTCTCAGTTGATCAGGGCGTACCCAGAGGATTTTGAAGTGAGAGAGAAGAGCAGCCGGGGGGGGCCCTCCGTGATCTATGTGAGAGCAAGGGAGAAGCCCAGTCGCTAGTCCTCTTACGTTGCCCATCGCTGGTCTTGCTTTGGGTGCGCCTCATCTCGAAAATGGCATAATGGTTCTTGTGCCCGGGCGTGGCCCCAGCCCTGGCGAGGGCCTATCCCGTGGGCCATTTCATACGTTTAGATAAGCGCAGGGGGAATGATTATGCTCTCGGTCAAGGACCGCAAAGCGCTCACAGCGGAGGTCAGGGCCTTCGCCCGCTCCCACGGGGCGAAGATGGTGGGCATCGCCTCGGCGGAGGCCCTCAAGGGCTGCCTGCCCGGACATCACCCCACAGACTGGCTGCCGGGCGCGCGCTCCGTCGTGGTCTGTCTCATCCCCATCCCCCGCTCCTCACTCAAGTCGCCCCACTTCTGGCCCTACCAGTACGCGGACAAGCTCAACCACGAGCAGTTGGAGATGCTGGGCCATGAAGTCTCCATCTTTCTCGAAGAGAAGGGCCACGATGCCATCTCCCACTTCGGCGGCCCGTTTGACATAACGGAGCCACACCCCCGCTACAAGCGGGCCACGGGAGTTGCCGGCTGGATCGCCTTGCCTCAGGTGGCGGTGGCCGCGGGGTTGGGGGAGATCGGCCGCTCGCGGTTGCTTATCACCAAGGAGTATGGCCTGATGGGGCGGCTGGTAGGTATCATTACGACCGCCGAGCTGATGGCCGATGAGCCTCTTGCCGACCCGTCGGTGGACCTGCCCCTTACGGGCGGCAAGATATGTAAGGGCGAGGTCGAGTGCGGCAAGTGCGCCAATGCCTGTGCCTCGGGCGCTCTGCGCATGACCCGCGACCAGGAGTGGATGGACGCCTGCATTCGTAACGGCGCCACCAAGGAGTCCCTGGGCGGCTTCCTGCGCCATGTGCGCAAGATCATGGAGGCGCCCACCCAGGACGCGAGGCTTGGCTTGCTGTTCAGCCCGGACACCTATCGCAAGTACATGCACCTGTTCTGGAACGTGGACACCTGGTGCAACGAGTGCATCAAGGCCTGCCCCATCGGCGCTCCGGAGGAGAAGACGGCGTGAGCGAAGCTGAGTTGCGCCACGAGGTTGAGACCCTGAAAAAGCGCCTCGATGTCGAGGGCAAGACGCGGGGCACCGTCATCCGCGTGCTCACCGAGGCCTTCGTCAAGGAGTATGGCGAGGGCGCCGTGGCGGTGGCCGCCAAAGCCCACGCCGAGATGGGCCGACCATTGCTGGAGCGCCTGATGAACAAGAACGCCTTGCCCAGGGACGCCAGGGGTGCTGCGCAACTTCTGACCATGCTCCACACCATGGGGGGTGTCGAGGGAGAGGTCATCGAGTCCACCCCCCAGCGGGCGGTGCGCCGCGAGCGCAAGTGTCCCTTCCAGGATGTGTGGCCGGCTGACATGTGCCGCCGTTTTTCGCCTGCTATCATGGAGGTCATCTGCCAGGTTGTGTCGCCCAGGCTCACTACGCACCACACTTCATACCTGAGCGCAGGCGACCCAACGTGCGATATCGTATTCGAGATGAAGGAATAGATACTATTGATTGTTGGAGGGAGCATATGAGACTGACCGGAATGTCACGGGTCCTTCTCGCCCTGTTGTTGATGTTGGGTCTGGTGGCCGCCGCTTGCGAGAAGGGTGCGACAACACCAGCGGCGCTGCCCGCGGGCATGGCCTCGGCGCCCGTCCCCGAGACTGAGGTGGACGGATATGTGTACGTCAACCAGGGCCAGCCCACCACCTTTGTCAAGGGCATCGCACGCTTGCCGGTGGACATCGAGGTGGCCAGCGCCTCATTCTGGCTGGGCAAGGGAGATAGCGGAGAGTTCAACGGCGCTGTGTTCGACTTCACGTCGGCTGGTGTCGCGCAGGCGGCATTCGATGTGCTGCCCGTGGGCCAAGACCAGTGGAAACACCTCTCGGGCACGCGGCTTTCCCTGGTCACGGGAAGCGAGACAGCCACCAAGGCCATCCGTGAGAGCATTGAAGCGGGCAGGTGGCAGCAGCTCAGCCAGCGGTACTCTGACATGTGGGACAAGCTGAACCGCGGGCTGCCGGACAAGCCGCCGACGCCCCCTCGTGCCGCCGGTTTCTTCCTGTTCAAGGACTGGCTGGACTGGGCAGCCGACAAGACTGGGAACTCGGACCTGAAGAACGCCGCCCCCACCGTCAATAGCGCCGGCCTCAAGGGGGGCGTCTTCGCCGCCTACTCGAAGGTCCCGTTGGTGCCGCCGGAGAAGGCGGACCTGGACTTCCTCAAGCGTTCTGAGGTGAGCGCCCTACTGGTGGTGCAGTCCTCCTACCCTGGGTTCCTGTTCTCCACCCTGTTCAACAACATTGCGTCGCGGGCCTCGGGTTTCAAGGAGATTGACTTGGATGGTGAGAAGGCCCTGCGCCTGGATTCCCCTGATCTGGAGATGACCGCGCTGCTGAAGAGCCGGGGCAACCTGCTCTATGTGTCGGCTGCGGGTGACGAGGGCCAGGCCAAGGCCCTGCTCAGCAGCGCTCTCACCCGGTAATGGTACAATCGAGCTTTGGGAGTGCTTCCCGGCGCGGTGGCTTGAAGTCCCGTTTGAGACTCGCGGCCCATGAAGCACGTGCGGACGATTGGTAGAAGACCGGCCTAACGAGGGAAGCTCACAGGCTCCCAGCCCCCAGCCTCCCGTAGCGCAGGCTAGGGCGCCGATGCCCCTTGTCAGAAGGCTCATGGCCTTGGTTGTGGGGATGGCCCTGGTCGGCGTAGTGGCGGCAGTAGGACTGGCCATAGCTGCCAGCGGTCAAGATGGGCAGCCCACCGACGTGTCAGACGGTAAGACCGTGGGTAGGTTGGCCCCGGACTTCACCATTACCACCTTTGGCGGCGAAACGCTGACCCTGTCGCAGCTTCGGGGCAAGGTGGTGGTGCTCAATTTTTGGGCCTCGTGGTGCCCCCCCTGCCGGGCTGAGACGCCAGCCCTGGAGGCCGTGTGGCGGGAGTACCGCGACAAAGGTGTCGTGTTCGTGGGCGTGGACATCCAGGACACTGAGCCAGAGGCGCGGGCCTTTCTTGAGCAGTTCGATGTGACCTACGCCAATGGCCCGGACACTGACGGGCGCATCATGGTGGACTACATGATCACCAACATCCCCACCAGCGTGGTCGTGTCCAGGAGGGGCACCATCGTGCAGCGCTACACCGGCGCAATTGGCCGGGACAAGCTCGTCTTGCTGCTGGATGATGCCCTGGAACGGTGACTTGGTGTGACCCCACCCCAGTCCCCTTCCCAACACGGGAAGGGGTGGCATGGTCCAAGTCCCCGGGGAAGAGGTGGGGCCGCCGAATGCCGCCGTTGACTGGGGGGCAGTGCGCGGATTATACTTCTCAGTCAGGCTAGAATATCAATCGGGGGTGGCAGCGAGGAGCTAATGGAACAAAAGAGGGAAGACCAGGGACAGTTGTCCATGAAGCAGTTGCTCGAAGCGGGTGTGCATTTCGGTCACCAGACACGGCGCTGGAACCCGCGCATGCGGAACTACATCTTCGTGCAGCGCAACGGTATCCACATCATAGACCTCCAGCAGACCCAGGTGTTGCTGGCCAAGGCCTGTGACTTTGTGCGCAGGCTGGTTGGTGATGGTGGGAAGATACTCTTCGTTGGTACCAAGAAGCAGGCCCAGGAGGCCATAGCCGAAGAGTCCAAGCGCTGTCGCATGTTCTATGTGAACCAGCGCTGGCTGGGCGGCACCCTGACCAACTTCGCCACCATCCAGTCGCGCATTGACCATCTGGTCCGCCTCGAGGACCAGAAGATGAGGGGCGAGTTCCAGCGTTTGCCCAAGAAGGAAGCCATGCACTTGGAGCGGGAGATCGAGCGGATGAACCGCTTGTTCTCCGGCATCAAAGAGATGACCAACATGCCGGACGCCATCTTCATAGTGGACCCCACCAGGGAGAAGAACGCTGTGGCCGAGGCGCGCCGGGTGGGGGTGCCTCTGGTTGCCATTGTGGATACCGACGGCAATCCGGACATCATAGACCAGCCCATACCAGGCAACGACGATGCCATACGTTCCATCAGGCTCATCACCGGCCGAATGGCCGATGCCGTGCTGCTGGGACGTGCCGACCGGGGTGAGGTCATACCTGCTCCCGAGCCGCCACCGGTCCCTGCGGCGGCTTCGGGCAACGGTGAAGTTCCAAGCCTGGTTGTCGAGCAGGTAGCTGCACCTGCGGCAGCGGTCCCACCTGGAGAGGTAACACAGTGACGCAGACAGTCCAGCCGTCTGTAGAGGCCATAAAGGCCCTGCGCGAGCGCACAGGGGCAGGCATCATGGACTGCCGCCGGGCGCTCGAGTCTGTTGGGGGGGATGTGGACAAGGCCGCGGAGGTCCTTCGCCGGCAGGGCCTGGACCGTGCGGTGAAGAAGGCCGAGCGGGCAACCTCCCAAGGCATTGTCGAGGTGTACCAGCACACGGGGGGCCGGCTGGCCGCCATGGTGGAAGTCAACTGCGAGACGGACTTCGTCGCCCGCACGGACCAGTTTCGTGGACTAGCACATGACCTGGTGATGCAGGTGGCAGCCATGAACCCCAAATACCTGTCGTCCGAGGACATGCCGCCGGAGGGGAAGGACAGCGCCGCAGAGGTCTGTCTGCTGGCCCAGCCCTTCATCAAGGACCCAGCCCGCACGGTGAGGGACCTGGTGTCTGAGGTCATCGCCAAGACCGGGGAGAACATCCGGGTCAGGCGGTTTGCACGCTTCGAGGTAGGCAGTGACTAGCGGTCCACCACGATACCGTGGTGTGATGCTGAAGCTGAGCGGCGAGGCCCTAATGGGCGACAAACCGGTGGGCTCGCTGTGCATTGACTTCCCTTTTCTAAAGGAGACCGCACGGCAACTGTGCCGCGTTCGGGAGAGCGGGACGCGGGTGGGTGTGGTGGTTGGTGGCGGAAACATCTGGCGTGGCGCCGAGGCTGCTGCCCAAGGTATGGACCGTGCCGCGGCGGACTATGCTGGGATGCTGGCTACCGTCATCAACGCGCTGGCGCTCCAGGACGCTCTGGAGAAGCTGGGGGCGCCCGTGCGAACGGAGTCGGCCCTTACCATCGAGCGGGGGGCCGAGCCCTACTTGAGGGAGCGGGCTCTGCGCTTCTGGGCGCAGGGGGTCATCCTGCTATTTGCGGCTGGTACAGGTAACGCTTTCATGACCACGGACACCGCCGCGGCCCTGCGGGCCATTGAGTTGGGCGCCGATGTGCTTCTGATGGCGAAGAACCGGGTGGATGGCGTATACGAAGCGGACCCCTGGGCCAACCCGGAGGCCAGACGGTTTGACCGGCTCACCTACCTCGAGGCCCTCAACCGGGGCCTGGAGGTTATGGACACCACTGCCTTGTCCCTATGCATGCAGCACGGTCTGCCCATTGTGGTCTTTGATCTTCGGTCCTCAGGCAGCATAGAGCGGGCGGCCCTGGGCGAGCATATCGGTACCCTGGTCACCGCCTAACGGCCAGCTCCAAGCAGGAGGCCAACATGGTCCACCCCCTGGTGTCTGAAGCTGAAGTCAGCATGGCTAAAGCCATAGAGAGCTTGAAGCGAGACCTGGCGACCATCCGCACCGGGCGAGCCAGTCCCGGTCTCGTCGAAAACCTGCGTGTGAACTACTTCGGCGTTCCCACCCCCCTCAAGCAATTGGCCGCTATCTCAGTGCCGGAGGCGAGGCTTCTGGTGATCCAGCCGTTCGACCGCAATGCCCTGACCGAGATCGAGCGCGCCATAACTTCGTCAGAGTTGGGCTTGGTCCCCAACAGTGACGGCCGGGTAATTCGCTTGAACGTGCCTCCTCCGACGGAGGAGCGCCGCCGTGAGCTGACCCGGCTGGTGCGCAAGCGGGTGGAGGAGGGCCGGGTGACCATCCGCAACGTCCGGCGCGACACTCACGAGAAGCTGCGCGAGACAGAGAAGGCCAAGGAGATCTCTCAGGACGACGCCAAACGTGCCACCGAGTCTCTCCAGAAGGTAACAGACTCCTTCATCGCTCAGGCTGACCAGGTGGGACAAACCAAAGAGGCGGAACTGCTGGAGGTATAGGCCTCCTGTCGGCGTCCACCACCCCAGAAGGGCCCCAGCGCGACTCCACCGACAAAGCGGGGACTGCGGGTGCGCCCTCCCACGTAGCCATAATCATGGACGGCAATGGCCGTTGGGCGGCGCAGCGGGGCCAACCCCGACTCCGGGGCCATGAGGCGGGTACTGAGAACATCCGGCGGGTTATCCGGGCCTTTGCTCAGCGTGGCGTCCGCTACCTCACCCTGTTCGCTTTCTCCACCGAGAACTGGCGGCGCCCCCACGGCGAAGTGACGGGCCTGCTGGGCATACTGCGCCGGGTGATTGACCGGGAGACGGAATCCCTCCATCGGGAGGGAGTGTGCCTGCGTCACCTGGGCCGTCTGGAGGGGCTGTCACCCGCGCTACAGAGGGCGGTGCTTCGGGCGGTTGACCTCACCAAGGACAACTCCACGATTACGGTGAGTGTGGCCTTTAACTATGGGGGCCGTGCGGAAATCCTGGACGCCGTCAAGCGACTGCTGGCGGAGGGTGTGTCCGCGGAGCAACTTGACGAGCAGGGGTTTGCCCGCTGCTTGTACACGGCTGGGCAGCCTGATCCCGACCTGATCATACGCACTGCGGGTGAGATGCGCCTGAGCAATTTCCTGCTGTGGCAGTCCGCCTACGCGGAGTACTATGCCACTGCGACTCTGTGGCCCGACTTCGATGAGGCTGAGGTTGACCGGGCGCTCCAGGCCTACGGCCAGCGCCAGCGACGCTTCGGCGGCCTGGCAGCAGGCGCATCCCGGCGTGACGGCAAGTAACCTCGGGCGGCGAGTGGCCTCCGCCGTGGTCGGCGTGCCCCTGGTGATAGCTGCTATCTGGCTGGATAACCCCTGGTTCGTTGCCGGGCTGGCGGCGCTGTCTGTCCTCTCCGTGGCGGAGTTCCAGCGTATGGCGGGGCTGCGGTTGGCTTCTCCCCTGGGAGCGATGTCCCTTGTCGTGGCTGGCTTACTCATGGTCAGCGCCTGGCAGGGTGGGGAGCATTCCCTGGCGCTGCTTGTCGGGGCGGTCCTGGTCTCCTTGCCACTGGGGTTGGCGCAGGGGAAAGCAAGCATGGGAATGGCCTGGATGCTCAGTCTGGTGTCCCTGTTGTACCCCGCCTCTCTGCTAGGCTACTTCGTATTGCTCAGGGCAGCGCCCCAGGGCAGGGAGTGGGTGCTGCTGGCCGTGCTGGGCACCTTTGCGGTGGACACCACGGCCTACTTTGTGGGACGTGCCTTCGGAAGGCACAAGATGGTCCCCGGCATAAGCCCGGGCAAGTCGTGGGAGGGCACGGCGGCTGGCCTGGTGGCAGGGCCGGTGGCCGTGCTGCTCCTGGCCCTCCTCCTGGGGTTGTCAGTAGCCGTCGGGCTGGGCCTGATGCTAGGGCTGGCCATGGGGCTGGCTGCCGTGGTCGGTGACCTGGCCGAATCGGGCCTGAAGCGCAGCTTCGGGGTTAAGGATGCCAGTAGCTTGATACCGGGCCACGGGGGGCTGTTGGATAGGCTGGACAGCCTGCTGGTCACTATCGTAGTGGTATACTATTACCGAATATGGCTCGGGACGTGAGACGGATCGCTGTCCTGGGTTCTACAGGTTCCATCGGTACGCAGGCCCTCGATGTAGTCAGGACCTTCCCCGACAAGCTTCGTGTGGTGGGTCTGGCAGCGCGACGGCGCGAGCTGTTGGCCCGGCAGGTCCAGGAGTTTCAGCCCCGTTGGGTCTCGTTTGAGGGTGGGGGTGATGTGCCCGGGGCAGGGCGAGACCACACGGGCTACCTGCCTATGGAGGAGATGGTCTGCCGCCCGGAGGTGGACCTGGTGGTGGTGGCTACCACGGGCCGCGCCGGCTTGCTACCCACGCTGGCTGCGCTGGGGGCGGGCAAACGGGTAGCCCTGGCCAACAAAGAGGTGCTTGTCATGGCTGGGGAAATGGTCAGGGCCAAGGCGGCGCGTTCGAGGGGACAAGTTATCCCGGTGGACAGTGAGCACAGCGCCCTGTGGCAGTGCCTTCAGGGGGAGGCGTTGGGTGAGGTGGCAAGGCTTATCCTCACCGCGTCTGGGGGGCCGTTCAGAGGTCTGTCGCCTGAGGCACTGGCCCAGGTGACCCCAGAGCAGGCGCTGGCCCATCCCACGTGGAAGATGGGGCCGAAAGTTACCGTGGACTCCGCGACACTGCTCAACAAAGGGATGGAGGTAATCGAGGCCCACTGGCTCTTTGACATGCCGTGGGAGCGGGTCCAAGTGGTGGTCCATCCCCAAAGCATTGTCCATTCCATGGTCGAGTTCCAGGATGGGGCGGTGAAGGCGCAGATGGGCGCTCCGGACATGCGCATTCCCATCCAGTATGCCTTGAGCTTCCCGGAGCGCTGGGGCAATACCTCACTGCCCCATCTGCGTCTGGAGGAGGTCGGCAAGCTCACGTTCGAGCCAATGGACCATGCGCGATATCCCTGCTTCAGGCTGGCAGTGGAAGCGGGCCATCGGGGGAGCACCTATCCGGCGGTGATGTGCGCCGCGGATGAGACAGCCGTGGCGCTGTTCCTGGAGCGACGCATTGGCTTCAATGACATCCCCCGCCTTATCGAGGGGGCGCTGGCCGCCCACCTTCCCAATAACAACAAAGGCCCCACCCTGGAGGAGGTCCTGGATGCCGACTCCTGGGCGCGGGATTGGGTGAAATCGAAGGCATGTTGAGTTTCCTGTGGTTCATACCCATCATCGTGTTCCTTATTCTGGCGCATGAGTTGGGGCACTTCATCACGGCCAAGCTGTCTGGGATTGAGGTCAAGGAGTTCGGGCTGGGTTTCCCGCCCAGACTTCTGGCCAGGCGCTGGGGCGAGACCGAGTACTCGCTGAACCTTGTCCCCCTGGGCGGCTTCGTCAAGATGGCTGGTGAGGAGGACCCCGACGAGCCCCGCAGCCTATCCAGCAAGCCCCGTCCCGTTCGCCTGTTGGTGCTCTCCGCAGGCTCACTCATGAATGCGATCCTTCCCGTGCTGCTCCTCACGGCCGGCTTCTTGATCCCCCAGACTGTGATGTCCGGGCAGGTGCAGGTTACCACCGTGGCCTCCGGCTCGCCTGCGGAGCGCGCGGGCATTCGCTCCGGGGACATCATCCTTCAGGTGAACGGCAAGCGGGTGACTAACACATCGGAGGTGATCTATCAGATCAACCTCCGCCTGGGGGCGGACACCACCATGTTGCTGCGTCGGGGCCGGTTCAACCAGGAACTAGTGACGGTGGTCCCCCGGTGGAACCCGCCCCAAGGCCAGGGGCCTACTGGTATCCAGGTGGGCATGCTCAACGCCTACCCGCAACGACAGTCATATCCCATCTGGGAAGCCGTGCCTAAGGGATTGAGTAGTACCTGGGACCTTATGGTGCTTACCCGCAACGAGTTGACCGCGCTGTTCATCAGGCGCAGTTTGCCCGAGGTCACTGGGCCTATCGGGATTGCCCAGGTCACCGGCGAGGTGGCCAAGGTGGGCCTCGGCCCGCTGCTGAACCTGGCGGCGCTTCTCAGCCTCAACCTGGCTGTTATCAACATTCTGCCCTTCCCCATGTTGGATGGCGGGCGCGTGCTCTTCCTGGGGATCGAGGTGCTGCGAGGGGGCCGCCGGCTGTCACCCAAACGGGAGGCCCTGGCGCATTTCATTGGCCTGGTGGCTATTCTGGCCCTGGTGGCGCTGGTAAGCTACTTCGACGTCATCCGCCTGGTCCGGGGCGATACCATCCTCAGATGATGACCTACCCGGCGGGAGCGCCTCGTCCGGCGGATGCTGGCGGCCCAGCCAGGCGGGTCTCTCGGGCTATCAATGTAGGTGACGTGACCATTGGTGGTGGCGCCCCGGTAGTGGTCCAGTCTATGACCAATACCGATACCCGCGACGTAGAGGCCACACTGAGACAGATAGCCGAGCTGGAGGCGGCTGGTTGTGAGGTGGTGCGGCTGGCGGTCCCCGATGCCGAGGCGGCCAGGGCGATTGCTGCGCTGAAGTCCCGACTCAAGTCGGGGCCGCCCATCATTGCCGACATTCACTTCGATTACCGGCTGGCCCTGGAGTCCTTGGCAGCCGGGGCGGATGCCTTGCGCCTCAATCCGGGTAATATCAGGGACCCAGACAGGATCGCTCTGGTGGCCCGGGCCGCACGGGAACGGGGTGTCCCCATTCGCGTGGGGGCCAATGGTGGCAGTTTGCCACCGTGGGATGGCCCTGACGACCCACCGCCCGTGGCCCAACGCCTCGTGGCTGCCGCTCTGGCCGAGGTAAGGCTTCTGGAGGAGTCGGGCTTCGAGGCTATCAAGGTCTCTCTCAAGGCCTTCGATGTCCCCGCTACAGTTGAGGCATACCGCACCATCGCCCCCCTTATCCCGTACCCGCTCCATTTGGGCATTACTGAAGCGGGGCCGCCTCCCAGCGGTGTCATCCGCAGCGCTGTGGGCCTGGGCATACTGCTGGCGGAGGGCATTGGCGACACGATACGCGTGTCCCTGAGTGCCCACCCTAAGGAGGAGGTCAAGGCGGGGTTCGAGATACTCAAGTGCCTGGGGCTACGGGAGCACGGTCCGGTGCTGGTCTCCTGTCCATCGTGCGGGCGCACCGAGGCCGACATCATCGGGCTGGCCCATACCGTGGCGGAGCACCTGGAGGGACTAGACAAACCCCTGAAGGTGGCTATCATGGGCTGTGTGGTCAATGGCCCCGGCGAGGCCCGGGAGGCCGATGTAGGGCTGGCCTGTGGCAAGGGTAAGGGGGTGCTCTTCCGTAAGGGACAGAAGGACCGTGTGGTGTCCGAGGACCAATACCTGCCAGTGCTGCTCGCCGAGATTGCCGAAATGGCTGGCCCGGTGGCCGGCCCCAGTGGTCAGCGCAGCTAGGGTGCCCTAGCCAAACCCCAAAGGGGAGGAATATGGACTTCGCCTTTACGCCCCAGCAGGACGCCTTGCGCAAGGAGCTTCTCTCTTTCCTGGCTCGGGAGCTTACTCCAGAGTTCATGGCCAAGCTAGACTATCGCCCCGAGGAGGGCCAGCACTCACGGGAGTTCTCGCGCAAGATGGGCCAGGCAGGTTGGATCGGCGCAAGCTGGCCCAAGGAGTACGGCGGTCGTGCGGTGGGGCCGGTGGAGCGCACGATGATCACCGAGGAGCTAGTGTATCGTAAGGCGCCCGTCGGCTATCACTTCATCTCTGAGCGGCAGTTTGGCCCGAGCATCATGCAGGTGGGTTCGGTCGAACAGAAGGCTTTCTTCCTTTCCCGTATTGCCCGGGGCGAGATGGGCATCGCCATAGGGTATAGCGAGCCCAATGCCGGTTCGGACCTGGCTAACCTCCAGACACGAGCCGTGGCCGACGGTGACGACTACTTGATCAACGGGCAGAAGGTGTGGACCAGTGGGGCACACTACCTGGACTACATCTGGCTGGCCACCAGGACCAATCCCGACGTGCCCAAACACAAGGGGTTGAGCGTGTTCCTGCTTCCCCTGGACCATCCCGGCGTGACCATCCGTCCGCTGTACACCATGGCCGGCGGCCGTTTCAACGAGGTCTTCTTCGAGAACGTGCGCGTCCCCCGCTCTTGGATGGTGGGCCCGAAGGACCAGGGGTGGTACGTTATCGCTACCAACCTGGACTTCGAGCGCTCCGGCATCGAGAGGCTGGCGGAAGTGCGCCCAGTCTTCGAGGGCATCGTGCGTTTCGCTCAGGAGTCCCGGCGCAATGGTAGGCGGCTTCTGGACAAGCCGTTGATACGCCATCGCCTGGCCCAACTGGAGATCGAGTACCGCATAGGCCGCTGGATGGCGTACCGAGTGGCCTGGCTTCAGGCGCAGGGCAAGTCCCCAAACTTCGAGGCCTCCATGTCCAAGGCCTTCGGCAGCGAATGGGGCCAGCGCGTCGCCCAGACCGGCACGGCGCTGATGGGACTGTACGCTCCTGTGGCCAGAGGGTCAGCCTGGGCGCAGCTTTCCGGAGAGGTGGCCCAGTGCAGCCTGAGCACGCTCTCCGACACCATACGCGGGGGCACCTCGGAGGTGCAGCGCAACATAATGGCGCAGCGAGGCCTGGGGCTGCCCAGGTAAGGGGAAGTCCAGGGGTATGGCCGAAATCAACCGCGTGGTGGTGGGCAACGAAGTCGCCCCCGAGGGCAGGCGTAAGCCTGTTGTCTCCGAGCTACCCTTGACCCGTGACGAGGTTGAGGAGCTTATCCGGCAGCACAACGGCTCGGGTGGTCTGGACCTGTCCGGCCGCAACCTGAGCTTCATTGACCTGTCGGGAACGGACTTGAGCGGCGTCATCCTCGCCGGTGCCTCTCTGCGCAGCGCCCGTCTCCGGGGGGTTTCCCTGCTGGAGGCTGACCTCAGCCAGGCGGAGCTGGTGGGGGTTGACCTGCGAGAGGCCAAGCTCACGGGAGCGGACCTCCACGAGGCGGACCTGCGTCAAGCCAATCTGGACCGGGCGCACATGGGCGAGGCCAACCTGGAGCGGGCCGACCTGTCCTTTGCTTCCACTGTGGAGGCCCACATGGAGGGTGTGGTATTGCGCCAAGCCAAGCTCACTGAGGCCAACCTCCAGCGCGCGTACTTGGCCTCCAGCGACCTGAGGGAGGCTGACCTTACCTCGGCCAACCTACAGGGCGCTCGCCTGACCATGGCCGACCTCACCGGGGCCGACCTCAAGGGCTCCTACCTGGAGAACGCCCTGTGCGTGCGGGCGAAGTTCACGGGTGCCGACCTCACGGGCAGTCACCTGGCTGGGGCCTATCTCAACGGAGCGGAGCTTAGCCTGGCCATGACCTTCGCTGCGGACATGGCTGGGGCGCATGTGGAGTTCGTGAACTGGAGCCGTGGCTACGTACTGGGCGACGAGAAGAAGCGCAACTTCGCCGATGCCGAGGCTGGCTATCGGAGCTTCCGCCGCCGCTACGACGAGCTTGGGATGCATGACCATGCCCGGGAGTTCTTCCTGCGTGAGATGACGGCCCGGCGCAAAGCGATGTGGTGGGGGCCCGGGGGCAGCCACTCCCTGTGGGAAGGCATCCGGGGCTTGCAGCCGAAACTCATCCTGCGCGCCCTGTGGCCCCACCAACCCTTCGGCTGGGCGATATCCATGCTGGTGGACTTGATCAGTGGCTATGGGGAGCGCCCGTTCCGGGTCATCTTCTGGTGGATCGCAACGGTGATGGGGATGTCCGCTGTCTACTATTTCACGGCCTCCATAACCCCCACCACTTGGGCGAATGCCTTGTACTTTAGCGCTGCCTCTTTCACTGCCCTGGGCTACGACCTTTGGGTGGGCCAGGTCCACCCTCTGGCGCGAGGTCTTGGGGCGGTGGAAGCGTTCATTGGCTTGGTCCTGCTAGGGCTGTTTCTGGTGACCTTCGTTCGCCGCATGACCCGCTAGTCCCATCCCCTCTTGTCGTTGCGAGGAGCGCAGCGACGAAGCAATCCGTCTCTCTGCGCATAACCAGGGGTGTCCCGACAGGTCGGGACCTCGTCGCTGCGCTCCTCGCAACGACAGTTTATGTGTCATTCAAGGCCCACGTTAAGGGCCGAAGTCCCGATGTATCGGGTCTCTCTCCTCGCCTAGCCAGGGGAGTCCCGACTTGTCGGGGCTTCACTTCGTTCAGCGCTACCACCTAGAACATTCCTCTAGTTCCCTCACTAGTGTCCCGTGCCAGTGTCTTCCACTAGTGTCTTTGCGACTTATTGTGTCGGCCGGACAGGTGTAAAAACATGAGTGTGAAGTTAGTGTGAGATGCGAAAGAAGCACGCAACACATTTCGGGGTCTCCGGTCGAGCGAAAGGAGGGGGCTGGCAGGATAACGGGTCCGTTCGCGCAGGGCGTTAGGTGACACACGGCAACTGGCACGGGTCATAGAGTTTGGCAAGGAGGAATACGTGCAGAACAAGGTCTCTCAGACACTCGGACGGAAGATACGCATGGGCAAACTGGGTGTTCCGGTATGGAGCATAGCCGTGGCTGGCTTGACCATAGCCGCCGTGGCTGGACAGGCCGTGGGGCCGGTGCTCTCTGGATCGGTAGGCGGTAGCGCCGGGTTGGTGGTCTCGCAGACCGTGGTGCTGGCGCAGGCTCCGGCTACCTACAACACCAACGACGACTTTGCAGCCACTTTCAATGACGAGGGCACGGCCTTTACGGTGGCTATCGAGACCCAGGTCGGCCAGACCTCAGGCTTCAGCCTGCGTCTGGACAACCAGAGCGGAAAGCTGGCCAACTTCATCCTCGAGCTTCATATTCCCGCGGGAGTCGACGTGGATGCTGAGAATGCGGACGACGCGACTCTGGCCCAGTTGACCAAGAACACTTGGCTGGGCACTATGGACGCTTCGCCTAACGGGGCGGACGACATCAACGTGACCGTCGAGTCGAAGGATGACGCCGCCCCCGGCTTCTACACCATCAGCGGGCGCATTATCCAGGTAGCCAACTGACATCCGTAGGTCGTCATTGCGAGGAGCGTAGCGACGAAGCAACCTGCGGACGGCGCCAAGGGCAGAAGGTTGCTTCGCTGCGCTCGCAATGACGAGCAAAGGGAAGGAAAAGAAAGGAAAGAAGGGGACACATCATGAAGAACGTATTTGGTAGGAAGCTGCACGTGGGGCGCCTGGGCGTACCGTTGTGGAGCATCGCAGTGGCTGGCTTGGCCATCGCCGCCGTGGCCGGACAGGCCGTGGGGCCGGTGCTCACCGGGTCGGTCTCGGGCAGCGCCGGAGTGGTGGTCTCCCAGACTGTGGTCCTGGGTGCAGCGCCGGGCAATCAGGGTGCGGGCGTTGTAACGTTCAAGGGTAACCCCGTTACTATCACTGCTGCGGATGATTTCGCCGCTACCATGAACGATGAGGGCACGGCCTTCAGCGTGGCCCTGGAGACCCAGGTGGGCCAGAACCAAATCGTTACCCTCACGCTGAGCAACGCCAGTGGCAAGACGGCCAATGGCATCCTCGAGCTGAGCGTCCCGGCCGGCATTGACGTGGAAGTGGACCAGAACGCAGGCAACGACGTTACCGCGCTGGCGCGCCTGAACAAGCACACCTGGTTGTTCACCCTTCAGTCCCCCACGAACGACGCCAACACGGATGTGTGGGTGCTGGTCGAGTCGAAGGACGACGCTGCCCCGGGCTTCTACACCATCAGCGGGCGCATTATCCAGGTAGCTAACTAGGACCGTGTCATTCTGAGTGAGCCGCAGCCGAGCGAAGATCCGTACCCCCGGTCAGGATGAGGGCTGCGGATTGCTTCCCCCGATGCATCGGGGTCTGCAACGACAAGACAAAAGGAATAAGAAAAGGAGAAGGGGATACATCATGAAGAACGTATTTGGTAGGAAACTCCACGTAGGGCGCCTGGGCGTACCGCTGTGGAGTATAGCGGTGGCTGGACTGGCCATCGCTGCGGTGGCCGGACAGGCCGTGGGGCCAGTGCTCACCGGCTCCGTTTCGGGTAGCGCCGGTGTGGTGGTCTCGCAGACCGTAGTGCTGTCAGCAGCACCCACCAACGAGGCGGCAAACGCAGCCTTCGCTTTCAAGGGTGGCACCGTAGCCATCACTGCAGCCGACGACTTCGCGGCCACCGTGAACGATGAAGGCACCTTGTTCAGCGTGGCACTCGAGACGCAGGTCGGCCAGAACCAGGTGGTTAACCTGGCGCTGGACAACCTGAGCGGCAAGACGGCCAACTTCATCCTGGAGCTGAGCGTCCCGGCGGGTATTGACGTGGAAGTGGATGGAGTGAGCCAGGCGAGCAACCTCGCCCGACTCAACCGCAATACCTGGTTGGGCACGGTCACCGCGGCCGCCACCAACACCACAGTGGACGTTAACATCCTTGTCGAGTCCAAGGACGACGCCGCTCCCAGCTTCTACACCATCAGCGGGCGCATCATCCAGGTGGCCAACTAGGACCATGTCATTCTGAGTGAGCCGCAGCGAGCGAAGAATCCGTACCCCCGGTCAGGATGAGGGCTGCGGATTGCTTCCCCCGATGCATCGGGGTCTGCAACGACAAGACAACTGAATAGAGCGAGT